>JAAUYH010081775.1_pt1 | contig 18593 bp, 7 predicted proteins | sample 7278061 | NCBI WGS metagenome assembly JAAUYH01 (sample SAMN14350203, study PRJNA611818) | marine sediment metagenome | isolation source: surface marine sediment (0.6m) | place: French Polynesia: Moorea | collected 2018-08 | reverse complement strand
TTCTAGAAAGGATGAATTTTTCGCTACAGAATGCGACCACCCTTTATTAGAATCGAGAAGAAAGAACTTACGATCCCACGTTTTAATTACGAAAAATGAGAACCAAATTTAACTTTCAATTTAAGGTTTGAAGATAGAAGAATCCAAGTCAGGATTTTCTTCGCATATAGTTGACAAAAACGAATGAAAAGTCTGGAAGTTTATATTGAAACCTACAAATGGTAATTGGATTCTATCTGCGGTAATAATTAGGATAACTTTTCTCTCAAGGAAAATTTGATTTGTATTTCGTAAAAGAATCTGCTATTACAGGTTCTGATGAAAATAACTGGAATAAGCTCAACTGTATGAGGCGAGATTCACTAGAACATGCGAACGTCACAGAACGTTATTATCATATTGTTCAGAGTTTTGAATCTTCCTTTCGGAGATAATGATTAAAATATGAGTATTCCGATAATTATCAAAGCTTCATGAATATAACAGGGCATTGATAAACTTTTTTCATTGTACATGCACTCAGGACTGCGGTGACAAGTATAATCCCGATTTTCATAGTTCTTTTCTTTTCTTGTACTCGATCAATAAGTCTTACTGGATCACTCAGTATTACAGGCCAATCAATTTTTATAGAGTAGATGTTTCACCCAATTACAGTCTTGAGTTCGAGATCTAATGCTGTGCTGCAGTGGATTCGACAAAGTGCGTACAGTACCGTACGCCCGTAAATTACTTCCTGCTGACAAGTTCATCCTTCACCGTCGCAATGCATCCAGCTAGACTTTCGAATTTCACAACCACCACCGGCTTGGATATCTTACCGCTCAGCTTTGCGCAAGATGAGTCCCGCTTCGATGAACAAGGATGAAACACCGCGACCTGAAGCGAGTGATGCAGAAGACGATGTGGACACTAGTACTCCGACTTGTTTCAAGCTGATTGCGCAACACACGTTAGGAGAAGCGGGCAAATCGAAATGGGCACCGAGGATCCTACTTTTCCCGACACGAGCGGGAACTGGCTTCGCATTGCTCTTCATGTATGCATTCGGTTCTCTCGAGGCACCGGTTACTCGTGATTTATTGTTGTTTACAATCACTTACTATGGTCTCATCGCAACGTTTTTTGCGCTAGCGTTATGCACGCTCCTCAGTTGTTGTTGCCCCCCTGGGGCGTGTGGCAACATAATCGCGACGGTTATTGTTCTTGCGTATGCGTTGTTTGGCGCATTAGCTGTGTTGCTGTTGACGGATTTGGTTTATTCGTCTCTGGTTTTCCCGATGAATGCTTGGTACGCTGGACAGCTTGTGCTACCGTTTTGTGCTTTCCTATCCGATATTGTGGTAATGCAAGCACGAGTGCGTTTGCGATTTCGATACATTCTAGCAGTAACTTGTGTTTACTTGGGTTACGCTATGGTCATAACTGCAGCGAGATTAACTATTGCATCGTGCTGGCGTACTGCTGTTACACCATGCACACGCGCTAATCCTGGAAGGCAGGTTGGTGTTCAGGTGATCTTCCTAGTTCTACTCCCTTTTTGTTCAGCTGTTGCTATTGGGCTTACTCGCATTCCATCGCCGTGGAATGGTCGACGCTCTTAGCATAGTTGAAATATTTGCGAGTTGAAGGAACTGTTGAAGTTGGATATTGAGATGGTGCAGAATCGCTCCGACCTAATTTGTCCTAGTATTGTTCTCGTGTTATAGTTGATCGATAGCGTCGACTTGATGTGGAAGACACACAAGCAAGTACTTGCTGAGACAAAACGCAAGACCGACTAGCCCGCAGTACGGCCGGTCATGCGGCAATAGCAAGTGTAGGCTGAGTATGACGTAACGTTGCATTACTACGTTTGGAATCATCGGTGAGATGACGAGATCATTGTCGAAAATTGATTCCTGCGGTACTGTTACCGACGTGAAGATTTTCGAAATAAATTTCTTGGCTGTTCAGGGTGATGTGTTGTGACTACATCTTTCAGAACGTTGTTCAAGGAGTTAGGAGTCAAAGCCATGAAGAGAAGATGGCAGAGAATAGAATGTTTGAATAAAGATGAAGAGTCATAAAACTGTGAAATGCAACAACGTACTGTCACAACCATTTGGAGCAATTTTGGACACAAGAGTTTTACAACCTAGTTCAAACTTGTGTGAAGGATAGTTCACAACTTAAAAAAACATTACAATTAATTGCATTCACATTTCTCATACAAATTTAGATAATATAAGTTCCTAAACTGCAAGGAGTTCTCTGGGGAAAGAACATAGACAGATATCAACAAGTCGAGTTACACCAATTACATTCTTCATTTATATACAAGATATGTACTTGAAGATTCAGCAAAACAAATAACTTGTTTTAGTCAGTAAAGATTGAAAGTTACTTTTTCAAGGACTAACTTGAACAAAAGTATTCCATTGGAGACGGCCTTCCTGGGATTGTCTCAGAAAATGAGTAAATCCTATACTATGCCGCTCGGCCCTCTAGAGTATTTGTACTCGTGAATCTTGGAAAACTTAAATGTGAATGGTAGAATTGACTATTCCACTAAAAAGTTTCCATTGCGGTATAAATTTATATCCAAACAGCAACATAGAAGATATGAGAGTTTTCAAGTTGTGAAATGTTTCTTTTTCAGAAAAATACGATTGGGTCAAGTTTTCGAATAACAGATTCGCGCGAAGATATAGAATTAAGTCTGAACTTCGAACAATAGAACCGGCTATCGTTCATAAAATCCGCGAAGGTTTTTGGACGCTAAGCAGCGAGTAATCTAGACAATGAATCAATCAGGCGAACATTTATTGCCAAGTGTTCTGCAATAGAAAAATAGCTTTCTTTGCTACTTTTGTAGCAAGAAATTTAGGGCAAGAAACAAGCATGCAACAAAACGGAACCCTTCCTTCGGAAAATTTCTGAAATTATTTTCAATCACAGTTTCTCTTACTCGGGAAATAGTGATTTAGAAGCGATTTGGTCTCGAAACTTTTTCTGTAACAATTTTTTTGGTATGTTTACTTGTAAATCAGTGACATTGTAATGACTGCAACAGCTATACATAAAGAAGAACCATTAGCAAAAAATAGTGCCGGAATCAACATGTCACCTTAACGATGCCACAACGACATCTGAAGTTTGTAGTAAACATTCTCTCCCAACCAATATAATTGTGTAATCTTGCCGTTTTCACCAATGACAAATGGGAGATTACCCGGTCCAACGACGTTCCATGCCTATCTACAAATATACGAACTCTCTTTATTGTCTCTACCTTGTTTCCATTTTCCATAAAAACTGTAACGGAAAAAATTGAGATGGATTGAATGCTTGCTATTCTTTATAAGTAATGAGAGTACATGTAATAAGGAATTCAGATTGTATGGAGCGAATTGAACAATTTGTACATCCTTTTCATTCTTTAATTCTGCTCGTGGGAGCTCGCCAAATTTTCGGACTTACAGTTCCGTTCACCATATGTTGTAAATTGTTGCAGTCAATCACGGCAAGCAAAAAATACTTTAAAAATACTATTGGTCAAATCCAATACAGTTTGATCCAACAAATTCCAAAATAAGCCACCGGAACTATTATTATGTGTTTTAGCATCCTTCACACAGATAAGCGATATTTTCCGACAGCTGTCGAGGCGCCAGTTTTCCATGCATGGTTTTGGTTTTCGATTCAGCAATTTTTCAATAAAATTTCAAAATTCATCATAAGAGTTCGACGGATTCGCTTAAAGCAATTAGTACTCACAGTCAATACTTAATTGCTCGCAATTACGTTCCTTGTAACAGGCAATTATTCTTTCATTGTTGGTCTTATTGCACATCTACTATCGTTTAAGAGCTAATGTCTCTGGGAGTGCAGTTTTATGAAGCGTCACCCCGTAAAACAGATTCTAGTTTTAATTAATTTTTAAAAGTTACGTAATTCATGGCACGAATTGTTCATGTTGATAGATTCTACACCATATGTATGGCGAATGACAACTTCGGTTCGTAAATCATTGATTGGCCGAAGAAGGAAATGCGAGCTATGTTGAAAAGTAAGCATTCATCGATCCACTTATCTTGAAGTTAAGGAGGGAAATGCAAATCTTCGTAGTCGTGTACACCCTGATTCCTTCGTATATTCCCTCGAATGTTAATGAGAACTGCTTTGAACTAGGAAATAGTATCAGGCTATCTCTTATTCGGAATCGCATCAGTAATCATGGGAACTTTCTTCGCTGGTTCATAATATTAACATAGTAGGCGCATTTCAATTTATAAATTCAGTAAATTCCAGAGCCGAAAGCTTTATTACGATTATTACCACGAAAATGAAGCATATTTAGTGCATAGTGAAAATTTTACTCACCCGCTTGTAACCGAAAATATTAGTTCTGTTTCTTCTTAACTATCATTTTAGGCGCATAATTCAGTAGAATCGTATGGGGTAGTAGAAAAATCAATTACAGAACTTAGTCTATAGAATTCTCAGATCAAAAAATTTCAATGAACGAAGTGGATTATGAATATCCCGGATAAGTAAGGTTCAGGGGATATAAGTTCTGATGACTTTTCTTTGTGTTTTATGACATAATGTGTTCGAAATTGACCGAGGGGGTGCAAATTGGTTTGACTGAAACACTTGACCGAAACAGGATGATAATTTTGCACTTTTTGCAATGTTAATGCTTAGAGCTGTCAAATGAGCGTCTGCTTGACGCCAGACATGAATTTTACGCAAAGACCTGAATCCTCATTACGAGAAACTGATGTAGCGAAATGAAAATGGATAGCTAGAATCCGTTTTCGAAGGTTTACAATTTCCATATAACTGCCTGTCAGTTTCCGATTTATTCGCGTTTACACAGAATTTCTGATTTGGACTGGTTTATATTTTTTTACGATTTCTAGATTTCATCCCATCGTCATTAATACAAGCTGCACGCTTTCGTATAGGAAAGCAACAAGTTCGGGCATCTCGATCTAGCACCTAGGTTGAGGTTGAAGACGGCAATGCCACGGGCACACCGAACTCTCTTCCAGCAGTTCTTGTCCAACTCTCCGTCGCGTTGCGGCGCACGACTCGGCAGTCCGCCTACCGGTTGCCACGTCATGCACGTTGAGTGCTTGAATTCCGACACCTGGGTTACGAGTAGTTCGACGATTGACAGTTTCATGGTAGTCGTTAACCTAGGCCGATCTCAAGGACCAAGCGACAGGATCCTCAAAATTCCGTTGTGTTACAACAGAGGCTATAAAAGTTTTTTGTTTTATTTAATATACCAACTGAAACTCAGATTTTCGTTTCGAAGAATAGTCTCTTTCGAAATTGAACTGTTTCATAAGGTACATCTATGAATTTTTCTTGAAATATCCTGGATAATTTAACGGTGCCCAGCATCATGGAAAAATTTTCCACGAACTAAGATTTGAATTCGAATTAGGCTTTCTCATCTAGGAGTGGTTGTAAATTTCGACTGAAATGCCTTCTAAGCCTTATAACTTAGCAGCAGTACATTTTATAATGAATCAACGCAGTGGCAGTGATGTGCACAAACTGAAATGGATCCGAATGCACCAAGGCGAACCCGTTTCACCAGCTTCGAATGTAAGACAATAGTGAAATTCAACTAAGAATCCGAAATACTTTGAATAAACGAACGATTTATCTTGCTAATTGTGAATGTTTGTGCTGTGAAATGGCATCAGACGCCAGCAGGTGTACTGCCGAAGGCATGAGTAAATTTTGGAATGAACTTATAAAGTTCAAGGTGATCACTGTTAGCCGAGAAACTTGACATTACCTGACAAGGAAGTACTTCCCTCATATTTCCATGCAAATCAAAGGAAAAGAAAGTAGTATAAGCTCTCGTACGTACTTTTTTCGAAGAATTCTAATGTAAGCTCCATCGAATCTATTCTGCACATACTTCTGTGAATCATGGACAGACTCAATCCAATTCCATGTATTGTAGAAGTACAAAATTGTGTGTTCTCCTAGTCCAGGAAAAGTATCAGTCAGGATTAGCGATATAAATTTGTTTTCCTTTCTGCGCTACATTTGGAACTAAGCTTGCGGAAAAGATTAGTCATGGGCAGATGGTATTCATTCCAGTTATTTTCACAATATAATTCAAAATTCAGCTCGAAACCTATGACCTTTTCTCCGTGGTTACTTATTCCACTTACTGAAACCATCATGATTATTTGCGAATAAATTGAGAGATTGTTGTATAAATAGTCTTGTTCAACAAGTTCAAAAGTACGAATTCTTGTGCGCCTTATGATCATTGTTAACCTGTCTTTAAAATATCTTCTGTAAGTGGCGATTCCTGTTGTGCAGTGCATGACAGGCACTTCTATCCAGAACTTATATATATTTTCTGTACAGATTACTTCTTTTTTCATGCCATTCTGCATTCTAGACTATAAAGTAAAACGATGATGTGAGGTAATACCGCAAAACAACATCAAGAATAGTTTTCGAATGAGGTGCAACTTTTTTAGCGCTTCGGGTAGAGCAGGGAGAAATATCGGCGAATCATCGTACATGCTATAGCCAGAAGATTTCGGCTAAGTGGATGATTGTAGAAAAGCTTCTTTTATAGAAATTAGATACATATCGTAAACAATCATCATCTATTCATATTAGATGTAAGTAACGAAAAATACTACCTGGCTGAAAAAGTATTACGCACAAATAGATCGAGAGTGGTAAATACGACACACTAAATGAAAAAGGAGGTAACGCCTTTATAAGCAATGGAGAATTATTATTCAAGATAGTACACTTTTATATGTTTTGAAATAGACGGACCGTAGTACCTACATTGTGTCGCATCATCAATAGAATAACTTTGCAAAAAATCGAACTGCACAATCATACCCTAAAAATAACCGGAACAATCGACTAAGTAGTTTCGTTGTAGCGAATCTCCCTGAATTCTTACTTTTTATAGTGATAAGAACCAAATATGACAACAAATATGTACAAACAAATACGGGGTGATAAACTAATTTGCCCGTAAATTGTAATTCTACATTTATTTTAGATAAAAAATCGGATGCAATAATAAAGAAAAAATTGGAATTGTGCTCTTCCTTATTCTCGATTGACCGAAAATAAATTAGCTTTTTGTGGAGCGAAAGATTGTTGTAGAATAACCAAAGATGATTTACCGTCGAATAATTCAAATTCATGCTCTGTTGGGATCCATAGCATGTACTAATCTATCATTTATTACTTATTCAGAAAAGGTGCAATGGTTCGATTAATGCTGGAAATGACAACATGCTGACTATATCTGCAATACTACTGATTTTGAAGGCCTTCGTGCTTCTGCTCTCCAGTTTACATACTGATTAATCGATTTTCACAAATTTACTTGATATATGTCAGATACCATGGTTAAAGATTTGGTGCAAGATAAGAAAGGCCATGCATATTTCAAACGAGAATTTCGTAACAAGTGGATCAGATCGACACATCAAACTGATCATTTAGAGTCTATATTTGTGCGAAGATACTTTAAAATGCTAAAAAAATATCCGAAGTTTAGTCAATACGGATCCTATGCCTCGAACTAAGGTATGTGATGATAATTAGTGAGTCTGAAACCAAACAACATAAAGACCCGTTTCTCATTGCCTTTCCTGCCCATGAATATGTTTTCCAGCTTTTACTAGCTTTTCCCAGCAATTGCATTTCTTGTTTATGTATTATGGCTCTTCCAGCCTCGAAAATTTGAATTTAATTTTTGGAGTGGAATCTTTTGATAATAATTTACTCTTCATGATGATAACATGTAATGAATTCCGTGGCTGTTTACTTTCAAGTAATTTTACGCATTTGTAAAACATTATTGACTCGCTCTCTACTTCGAAATCGGCCAGAAGTGCTCTCTCTTCTGTAGATGAAAGTTACAAAATGATGCGCTAGTCTAGAAACGTTCTTATCGAAAATAGCTCACTATCGATGATACAATTGTAGTCATATCAAATGATGAATAATATTTGCATATTCGTCAATAGTGGACTGCGGCCTTCTTTGAAATATTAGATTTTCATTTTCAAAATCTGAGATTCCAGAAAAATCCAATACGATTGACGAACTCGACCTTGACATTGAGTCATTTGGATCATACTAATTTGGGTATTAGTTTGATAAGAATTCGAGAGCTTTTTTGTATAGTACTCTGTCGGTTTTCTAAAGCGAAAAAATTTTAGAATCAGATTTCGATAGGACCCGATTTCCAAAATAAGTATACTTCAATTCATTAGAACGGATTTCCTGAAGATCGAAATTAAGGAAATTAATTTTCAAAGTTATTTCTTTTTATTCTACTCTCCTGAGTTGAACTCAAGTTGGTAATCAGCTTGCTGTCGTAACATAATTTCCTTTTGCTGTTATGAACCACAGGATAAACTGTACTTTAGTTCATCTTAGACGATACCTAACATTATCAAATTGTATGATTTAAGCGTGGGAAAGAATCAGTTGAAAATACAAGCCTGCTCTCACCATGAATTTCATCGGTCGCTATTTTTCCTTAATTAAATTTATACTCGATCAATCCGGTACTAACCGTAAGTTGTTCGATCTCTCTAAAATGCAAGCTTAAATTTAGTAATTTAAATGTTGAATTGTTTTAATTCATACTGTATTACATTTGCGAGTTTGAGATCTAGCGCTGTGCTGCACTGTATTCGAATTTGTGCACACTGTGTCGCCATGCTTACCGTCTACAAGTTTGTGCCTCACCGATGCAATGCATCCGACTAGACTTCCAAATTTCACAACCACCATCAGCTTGAATATCCCACCCCTTAGTTCTGTGCAAGATGAGCACCACCACGTCGAACAAGGATGAAACACGGCCACCTGCCACGAACGATGTGGAAAACGAGGCAGAAAGTACTACACGTGCTTGTTGTTTCAACCTGATTGCGCAACACACGTTGCGAGAAGCGGGCGAATCGAAGTGGGCACCGAGGTTGCTACTTTTCTTCACACGCGTGGGAATTGGGTTTGCATTGCTCTTCATGTGTGCATATGGTTCTCTCGGACCATCGGTCACTCGCGATGAGTTGCTGTTCCTGATTACTTATCTCGGTCTCGTCACCATGTTTTTTGCGCTAGCGTTTTGCACCCAACTCACTTGTTGTTGCCCGCCTAGTGCGGATGGCAGCACTTTCGCGACTGTTATTGTTCTTGCGTACGCGTTGTTTGGCACATTAGCCGTGTTCATGTTGACGGATTTGGTATATTCGTCTCTGTTCTTCCCCATGAATGAATCCTTCGCCGGGGTACTTGTGTTACCGTTTTGTGCGTATCTAGCTGATATAGTGGTAATGCAAGCGCGAGTGCGGTTGCGGTTTCGATACATTCTCTCAGTAACTTGTGTTTACTTGGGTTGTGCTATTGCGTCGTGCTTGCCTACTGCTGTCACACCATGCACACGCGCTAATCCTGGGAGGCAGGTGGGTGTTCAGGTGATATTCCTTGTGCTACTGCCGTTCTGTGCGGCTGCTGCGATTGGACTTACTCGTATTCCATGGCCATGCTATGGTCGACCTTCGGAACATAGTTGAATTCCTGATTACAGAAAAAAATTGAGCAAAGCTGATGAACTGGTTAACTTGACCGTGAATTTTGAGAGTGTGCAAAATCGCTGCTCGTTTTATTGTCGTTCGAAAACATCGACTTAACGTGAAAAATCCATGCGCGAGTGTTTGCTGTGACCGAAGACAAGACTGTCTGGTCCGAGTACTGACAGTCATTTATGCGACAATAGCAAGCGTAGGTCATACCTGACGTAATATTGCATTACTACATTTGGAATCGTGAGTGAGATGACGACGTCATTGTCGAAAACTGATTCCTACGTTTCTATTTCCGATATACTGATTTTAGAAATACACTGCTTGCCTGTTCATGGAGATGTGTTAAGAGTGCATTTTCGGAATATTTGTCAAACGAGTTTCGAATCAACACAAGGAAGGGAGGATGACGGAGAATGCTCACCAGTAGAAGTGCACAAACAGTTTTACTTATACTAGCTGTAAAATGAGGTGAGCCTGGCCCTCTGAAGTAATAGCATTGGTGAATCTTAGCACGGTTATGTGTGGATGGTACCGTTGATTGTTTCATTGAAGAAAATTCCTCTAGAGTAATTATGATTGTGAAGTTTACGGTCAAACAGTAAGGGAGGAATACATGGGCTCATGCTGTTGAAGGTTTTCCCTGCAGGAATAACTCGGTTTGGGCAGGTTTCTAAATGTTACGGTCTCGCACCCTTTGAAAATTAGAAGCTAGTATTGTTTGCAGAATCTGGGAATCTTTGTGAGCGCTATGCAGCATTTAATCGAGACCATAAGCGAAACAGGTGTTCCTTTCATTGCAGATTGTTTGGCAACAGAAATAAGTTTTCTTCGCTACCTTCGCAGAACAAGAAGAAGCTCGGGTAAAACAAAAACATGTACAAATACAGTTGCAAAATAGTAGAATACTCTTGTTTCACTGATGAGTTAATATTGTTTGTTTGCTATTATTTTTCTATTGTTTATTTGAGATAATTGTCTTATCTGTCGTTAGAAGATCGTTTATTGGTCGACAAGAGTAGGTTTTTTTTATCGTGTTGTCTGTAATAGTTCTAGAAGTCGTGTGATGAAAATTGCGAAATTCACATGCACTGATGAGCTCAATAAGTTGAAAAGTTGTTCTAACATCGTTACCCCTTAGCAGGGCTATGAAGGTTCTCGATGCGGTAAAGTGTATGTTTGATGGCAAAAAAGATGCCACGAACTTAGCTCACTGGGCGTATTCATTACAGCTGTCGTCGGAATCACTAATGTAGTCTTAGTTTTTCACGAAAGTGCGAAAAGAACTTCTACCAGCAAAAAGGTTAAAAGTTTACTTGGGTGGGTTAGCTGTCCTTGCAATTCTTTTTAGACTTCCTGTTTATTAATTATGATCTCTAAAAATATCTAGCTTGCATTTGCGAGAGTTAAAGCATTTCAGCTACAAATTAATGATCTCTTGGTCAATTAACAAAGATATTAATTCTTCTCTATGTTTTATTTCCGAATATTTCCACCATATTATTGTCAGAATAGAAAACTCACTTTAACAGGAACACTTTTCCAGCCAGTGTCTGTTATCCGCAGAATTAATTACAAATTTCACGTGCTGTGGTAAGTATGGACAGGAAAGCACTGAATGTTACAAGAAGCGGGCAGATGAAGCCGGACGGAAAGCGCAGGACAAGACGCCGCCGCAGATCCAGATCGGGAAGAAAGAAAAAGTTACAACAGATCAAGAAAAGAAGCCAGTCATTTATATAAGGTAAGCGAAAAATGGCGAAATAGCAGGAGAAGCAGTGCTGGCCAAGATATACGCACCCATAGAACGAGCACACAAGTATGTGAGGTTTGAAAATCTATGTTTCACAGTGGCGTAGCTGATGCAACCATCGCTTTCGCTACTACTTGCAAACGCTTAATCTATACTTCGAACGTAGCTACCCGACAGAAGACAGACCGCAGCATGGAATAAAGACAACCGCAATAAACCTCGCATCCGGGAGTTGTTATAGAGAGAGCCAAATGTTAGAACTTTCTCAAAAGTTTTTCATGCGCTCTCTCCGCTGTCATGTCTTGTTGGATAGACAACAGAGACATTGAATCGGTTTGAAAGCAGGCAAGTCAGCAGTAGAAATAGCAAGTGAAGAAGAGAAAGATATACTCCCCGGATTGGTACCAATTTTTGCAATCGGAAGCGTATTCTGAGCCCGCATTCGGTCTCTTAGATTCAGGAGCGATACGTAAAGTTATGTGAAACAAGTTTGCAAGAAAACTAAAGTTAAGTTTGAATCCGACAGAGAGACATATCGACTGTAGGTTGCAAGTCGATTGCTTCTGATATGCTGTCGGTTTCCGGAAGATTGACGTTCGCGTGAAGCTTATCGCGATAGACTCGGTGCCATAAGATTTTGTACTGTGTACACATTGACAAAGATTCGTGCTCGAATCGACAGGTACAGTCAGACTGTGCAAGTAATGAAAGATAGAAAGGCAGAAGTACTGAACCTCGTGTCCGAACCAGAACTATTTGATGATGCGAATTGTGAGCTTACAGCAGATAACGAAAGCGAGAGAGACGAGGGAGAACTCTCGGACAATGATGAATTCAGCGGATGATTAAGAGCATTAAATGCAAATATAGAAATGATAAACGAACCTGAAAAATCTGAGAAGTCGAACGAAATTTAGCACGCCAGGGAGAAGAGTAGGCAGCGGAATTGAAGCAACCTTTCCATAGCTTTCTCGGTGTAATAATACATTCATTCTATTACGTCCGTCCATGAAAGTCTAAAGTACCTCAAATTCGTGCAGACGTCTGTTGAATCCATGTTCCAGAATTCAAAACATCTTTCCCGGACCACAGAAAAGCGGTCAGGAAAGGAGTTGAAAGGATGTCTAACTCTGGAACTATAACCTTCATAGAATCCTATTGTACATCACTTATTCTATTGGCAACGGAAATGATTATATCAGCAGGGTTTGCTGCGACTACCGTCGTCTAAACGCAATGATCAGCAGATAACGTTGGCCAATCTCAATGATAGGCGAGATCTTTGATCTAGGAAGTCGAAGCATAAGTCCAAGAAAATTATCCCAGAACAGTTGCTATCTCCCAAGGTTACTTGCTGATTACGACGGAAGAATCGTGCAAGGAGATGACGAACGTTATTTACATTTAGGAAAGGTACTAGTCCGAAGTGATGCTTTCTACATTCAAAAATTCGGAACTATTTCCTGCGGACGATGGATGATATGCTCGCGAATACGGAGAACTTAAAGCGCTGCATGGATTATGCCCAGGTTCATTCGGCAACAGAAAGAGGACACATCGACTACTAGGCCATGGTTATGTCGCTCTTAAGAAAACGATGATTAAGTCTGAGACTAGAGAAGAGTTTCTTCATGCAGCCTCATGCTGAGTTATTGTGACAAGCAGTGTAAGAATACAGTATTCACGTTGGTGATGCGAAGATACGATTGATACGAAATGAATTTCCTCCAAGCAACAGGAAAGATTTAAGGCCATTCATTGGTCGCGTGTCATAAAATAGCTGTTTCAACGCAGGATCGGCCAAGATAGCCAATTAATCTACAGGCAGAACTTCCGAAACATTCTTGTTTGACTGGACGCTAAGTATGCAGAATACGTTTGAAACGTTCAAGAAGGCACTCAAAATGGTTGCAGTCTTAGCCTACCCTGGCTATGAGAGGCCAATCCTTGTCGGGACGGATGTATAGAGCAAGATTATCGGAGCAGTATTATCGTAGTTGGACGGAGATGGCTGAGAACAACCTACTCATTACGCAAACTATGGCTTGACAAATCCTGGGAGGAATCATGCGACATACGCGAGAGAGGCGTTGGCGACTATCTTTGCCTAAAAAATTCCGCCGTTACATTTTTGTCAGAAATTCAAGTTATCCACGTATCATGAAGCATAGAAATATGTCACAATCATGAAAGGCCTACATGTGAAGATTGCCAACTGTATGACCAAATTTTCCGAATACGATTTCGAAATTGCACTTCGCCCGTGATAGAAGAATGGAAATGCAAGATTACCTCTCGAGACCGATAGGTGTAGAAGTCATCGTCCTACAGGTCTCACTCGAGCAAGTTTGGATGCAGTCGAGGAGTACCTCATGACCAGGGCAATTGATTCAGGAACGCCAGGAATCGAGATGGCGGAAAAAATAGGGTCATGAAACTACGTCATACTTTTTGAATCTCCAACGCTTCCGTTTGGACACAGTTCTACTCGGCAAACAGCTGTATGTCTGTAACACTTTCAATCACAACAATCTTCGAAGTGGAACGGGAGAACGGAGTTGTCGATAAGGCTGTGCAACCTTGCACGGTTACCATCGACTGTAACTCTTCGAACTGTTCTTCTAGTTCCACGTATCAGGAACCTGATTTGAACCCAGTGCCGACGGATATATCCGAGTAATAAACACACTTTACTTGATTAGTTGTATAGCTTCCAGTGCCCTTTCTACCTGCTCCATGCCGCTCTCACCATTCTTCAACAGCGAATGCTTTGCAATACTTCGAATATATACGCTCGTCTGCCTGGTAAATTCAAATTCAATCAGTGCAGGACTTTTCAGGGCTTTTAACCTCATGTTGCCGAGATGCAGGTCATTGTGTGCATATCAAAGTCCATGTAGATTTCCTAGAGCGGCACCTAAGTCCTGTATGATATTTTCCAGATTCACGTGCCTCCTTGTCTTGATTGCATATAGTGGCGTGTACTTGTAGCGCAGTAAAATGATTCCGACAACTCGGACTTCCCGAACAAGACTTCCAAAGCTTGAAACAAGATTAAGGCGGGGTGCCATTTCGAGATTGAAGTAGACTTTTAGCTCTGCTAAAAACGATTCCACAACAAATGACTTATCTACAAAGCATGATGGAAGGGGAGGACTCTCAAAAACGTATTAACAGGCACAGAATCAAAAGCCTATCCAAATATTGCCTTTTTATACCTCGTAAAAGTCGACAAAATGATTGCTTCGACTTCAAACAATTTCGACAGAGAAGGAACCGAGTTTTCTTCTGCTCGGGCAGCACAAAGACCAGTGAAAAGGTCTCATATACGCTCGAAAAAAACAATTGAGAATAGAAATGTTCTATTCGCAGTTGCACTCACGGTCACCTCCTGCACTGTACCCATCTCGCACTGTAGAGAAAACTTGGAACGAAGGGTCAGACTTCGGGACTCATTTAATGTTACCAATGGCTGGATGGTAAAGCTTAAAATCGTTCATAATTTTTCAATAATTTTTGCCATTCGGGATAGAGAGTTCTTCGCGAACAAAGATGAAATATTGTAGAGAAGTTCCATGAACAAGTTTTCCTACAAATTTCAACAAATGCGCTTTTCTAAATCTAGTTCACGTGTACTACCTACTGTTCCCATCTTCTGTGCTTCAATTTCTATATATTGAGCAATATTTCGTACTTAGCTAGGTCTAAATTTTCGTTGGCGACGGTCCATGTCGATACGGAAGAACATGCTCAACTGATTTGACTGTGGTGTCATAAAGGTATCGCAGTACCTGTATTTGAACCCTGAAGTCACTGAGGACACAATAGCGCAGCACATGAATCGCAAGGTGGCGGCAATCAAGCTTGTATTCCGTTGCTTCAGGCGTTACGTTACGTTTTTGAAGAGCAGGCTGTCGATCTCGCACGCAACGTATCTCACCCAGCACGGTAAAAAGTCGGAAATCGAAGAGTGGTCGCATGTTTGCAGTGTATACGATTCCGTTCTGCACCTGGTGCTGGACAAATCTGTCATCAGACGCAGTCGTGACAGGTCGAGTTTGGATTTGTACGTTGTCGACCTCTGGAGACAAATGTGCAAACAGATAGCTTCGGAAAGCACATTTGAGTGTTTGTACGCCTTGAAATCGATCCCGAACGGTTCTGGCCTTATGCAACAGTCCTGGAAAATACCTGTCGAAGTCTGGAATATCCATTTTACAAAGTAATTCTTTAGAAACTAATCATCTATCGTTATTTAGAATAGCTACATTGGAACATAACGTTATTATTTGTCGATACTTTACCGTCGCCGCGCAAATTAAAAAGCAAGCCGAATATTACAACTACTCAGAAGCTGGACCAGTCCGACTCGGAGACGCGAGGGCGGTGGCCGGAGGAGGTGATATTTGCACAACTATTACCCGTAATCTACATACACAAACACAGTTATCGCCTCGGCGAGTGTTCTTGATCAACGCCGCGGCGTGATAATCGTTATATTAAAATTGTCTAGCCACATCCCGGCGAGGACTTGGGGCCTCGTCGTGACTAGAAGGAGCGTGCAGCCCAAACCTACGACAATGGCTTGTCCCATTATAACAGAGATCCCACCCAGGGCATAATAAGGATAGAGGAAACGGAAGGTAAGCTACTTTTCTACCCGTTTTGCAGTGATTTACACTACTTCTAGAGTTAGTCGACTATTGGGAGGGAGTGTGCCGTCTTAGACACTTCGACTGATAGCAAGAAAGTGTTCAAAAAATATCGTTGGAGAGCACTTGAATTCCTTCCGGATTTGGTTTTAGAGAGTGCGACCAGTAGAATAAGCTTAAACTGTGATGTATTCACGCTCAGAATTAGCTTCCTGCGCTATTCAAAATGTGGAAAAAATTAGGGACACATTGCTTTTTTCAATCAATTTTTAGCAAGGTTCATAAACTTAAGTGGAACGAGGATTGGTTCGCCAGAAGGCCTGGGTGCAGATGAGGAGCGACTTTCTATTGGGAGTGACTTAGTGCTCGAGTAGCACAAGAGCGCTGAGAGCAACGACCATGGCAAGAAAGAGCGCTCGGAGAAATTTTTATCCGATAGTATGGCACAGCCGTTCCATTGTGTACCTGGATTTAAAAGTATCATCGAGCAAGAGGAGCGTGGTAAAAGCAGAAGAGCAAATAAAATTAGCGTGCGCACAAGCCGAACTGGGTACAACTGTACTTAATTATTGTGCCACAGTATATTCAAAGAAGCAGCAATCCATTTATCCAATACTCGATAGAAGCTTCGTGCGTTCCGGACCACTAAATAAATTCGGCGGACCTCAGCCATCTTATCACGGACTAAGTATCACAATAATGTCCCAGTTCAATCAGTATTATTCGATAAATCTGAAGTAAATTCTCATGGTTGGGTTCGAAGAGAGAAACGAGAAATCTAGATAACTTAGGTGAAATATCGAGTACAACCGACTACTGCTTTTAGTAGTTCTTATCGACGATAATAGTGGCCCACAGTAACAGAACTATTCTGATTGTTCGCATGGTCATTACCAGGCAGCAAGCGCGGTTCAAGCGGAATCGACATGGAACACTGGCTCCTATAACGACAGCGATCTTCTTTAATTCAGTCCCCCAAACCACATTACTGGCTTTGTTTGTACTATTTCTGACGAAGAAGAGCTGGATGCAAGCGTTCCACGGACTTGTCTCTCTTGAAACACTGCCAAATATCACGCCTAATGCCAAGTGCGGTTCTTTTCCATTCTCATCTTGTGTGATGATGAACTCGTCCATCCAAGTTTGATCAAAGTCATCTACATTTAGTTTAAACGCTTCCAACTTGTCCGGCGCAAGTCTTCAATTTTTCAAGATGATTGTCCACGTGCGCATGACAGAACAAACCTTGTGCGGGAGATAATGATTAGAACTTACGCAGGAAGGTTGAAGCTTGCCATACCTCAAAATAATTCGGAATCAGGCACCTATTCCAGCGTGAATACACTCACATGCACTTTCTGCCATGAATTTTTGCATATCAATAATGCCAACGTAGTCAAGCGCTGTGCAATTCAGTAATTCTCATTGCTCAGAAATATTGCATGACTGCCTTCTACCCTTCAGAAATAACCTAATTATCCGAAACATCCTTAGCTCTAATCGACCGACCAAAAAATGGCGACCTCAATACAAAAGAAATAAGTTTAATGCTAATGTATCTCTCGAAGAGATTAATTCCTAAACATATTAGTCCAAGAATCCATTAAAATTCTATTTGATCATCTGAATTAAGGCAATGTACATTCCTTTGAGCTTAAGACCGACAAAACTTCGAGGATAGAACTTGTCTGCTTGTTCATTAATTCGCATACTCTGAAGACGGAATTCTTCACGCAGACAATATCCTTAAAGTCAGCGGGTGATTACAAGTCACACGCTTCAGCGAAACTGGATGGAGTGAAAATTCCTAGGTATGACAGTTGCATGAAATCTTCATATCCTATAGTTGAAAGATCGTCAAGATTGATTCGATTCTTGTGGCTTTCTCTCATCTCGTTCTAAAACATGGCTTCGAAAACATTGGAGAAAGAACACAAATAAGCACGGTGGCCACGAAACTTCTTGTCTTTAACAGAGCAATTATATTATGAGTCGAATTGCTTCCAGTCTACTATTTCCGTTTTCTGTTTCCGGTGCATACAAAAGGACCAGAATAACACTAGCTAGAATGAACTTCACAGGAGAAAATGAAAATTATACGCCTCTCAGAAAATATGCGTCTAGAAAAACTTCGCAATGATCCTCTGGCATATCCATCTACTTTACAGTACCCTTGTTTTGAAAGAAGGCTCGAAGAGACGAACGACAATGGTGTTCTCTTACCTTCTTATGTGAGCACATCTGAAACTTTTTCCGAGCTTTGCAATTCTGTATTTAAAGGTATCAATGAAAATTGGGACAATACAGAATGGCTAACTTCACGAGCAGTTTTGGTTACGAAAAATGTTAAGCTCAATGACATTAACGAAATGGTTGGATCCCGCATTCCGGGTGAACCCAAAACATTTCGCAGTGCTGATTCTGTTGAAAACAATGATCTTCAAGCGCAATTTTCTGCTGAGATCCGTTATCCTCAGGAAATTTTAAATCAAGTAGACGCCGGATCATCAATGCCGGATCATTGTTTGACTTTAAAAAAGGTTATATTGTCATGTTGTTACGGAACCTCCGAACGAAAAAAGGACATGTTTA
>JAAUYH010211857.1_pt1 | contig 18594 bp, 15 predicted proteins | sample 7278061 | NCBI WGS metagenome assembly JAAUYH01 (sample SAMN14350203, study PRJNA611818) | marine sediment metagenome | isolation source: surface marine sediment (0.6m) | place: French Polynesia: Moorea | collected 2018-08 | reverse complement strand
TGCGACCCTGGCGAGGCTGTCTTGGAGGACATTCCCTTGCGTCTTTCGCCGACGCGGGCTTCCTCCGCTTCCTCGCTATCAGAACGCGCACCGAGCAGAGAGCGCAGAGAGTATTTTTTTGAAGTGTTTTACGAACAATCGCTGTAGGGGTAAAGGAGGTTTTATCGCGCTTAACCCGAACTGACATTAGCATATTTAGTTTTTGAGTTCAAATAAGATCGACTCAGATGACATCGTTTTTTATGCTTTAAAATTGACTAATTGTACCTGGAGAAAAAATATATGAACTCGGATGATAAATTTGCTTTATTAGTAATTGGTATACCTTTAGTTGGTTTGCTGTATTGTGGATTGGGGATTACTTTAATGGTGTCTATTTCTGCGGTAAGAGATCATCCTTTAATTTCTGGAGCAATTTTTATTTTAATTCCCTTTTTAACTGCTGCATCTATTTGGATTAGAGCTTCTGCTAAAGCTTATAACAAGTAATGTAGAATTCAGGAGTCAGGAGTTACAGAAGTTCAGAATGATTGACAAGTATTGTTTTGCTTTAGTCGATTGTATTTTTGAGTGTAGCTTTCTGGTGTTGACAAGGTTGAGATAAATGCGCTCGCTGATAAAATACTATGTTTAAATTTTCATCGTTAGCTGATTTTACTGAAGTCTTAAGGTAATTCAGTCAACTAAGATCGTGGCGATATTATTGTAATAGTCTCTCCGAATTATGGAAAATGGAATTATACATAAGCTTACCCCCGAACAAGAGGAACTTGAAAAGAAGAAGATCGAACTAGCTACATTAGAAACAGAGTTAGCAGAAAAAGAGTTAGATTTAGCAACTTTTCAGGCAGAGTTAAATGCTTTTGAAAAAGAATATATGCGAGTTATTGGTGTTCGCTATACGGAACTCGATCGCATAGAAGCTCAAATTAATGAATACACCCTGATTATACGCTAACTATACAACCGAATTTATAAGGTTTAAGCGTCGAATTATTAATCAGTATGATTTCTCCAGTTTTCAACTTCTAGTCCTTCAATTCGAGAAAACTCATCACAGTTACTGGTGACTAGTCTCAAGTTATTTGCTTGGGCAGTAGCAGCAATTAAAAGATCGTAAAATCCAATAGGAGTCCCAGCTAACTTTAAATCTTTTCTAATCTTTGCTGCGCTATAGGCTTCATTTATTGAAAAATCAATAATTTCTACTTTTCGATAAATAATTTCTAACTGAGGGCGAATCTTCTTAATTAGGCTAGGTTTAAGCTGTAGCCCGAAATCAATTTCAAAAACGGTCAATGCAGAGATATAAATATCAAAAGGCTTTTCTTGTCTGAGCCTGTGAATTGTAGAGCGATCGCCTTTGATATAATCGGAAATGGTGCAAGTATCGAGTAAAAACGCCATCAAAAAATCTCTTCTTTTGGTGGCAGTAAATCATCTCTGGCAGGTAGCTCAAACTCAGGGCAACCGCGCCAATTCATCACTTCTTCTCCCCAAAAACTAGATTCTCGTTCTTTGAGTAAGCGTTCTATTGCTTCGACAATTAAATTGTTTCGCGACACCTGTTCTTTTTTCGCGACCGCACTCAGCCTAGAAGCTAATTCGTCTTTAAGATAAATACTAAAGTTCAATTTTTTTGTCCTCGTTCTTTTGTTATTTTATTTTAACACAATATGTTATGTTAGTTTTTTCGAGCGATGCACGATCCTTTAATAGGAGACGATCTATGACGATCGCTCACTTCCAAGAAACTATCTATGGTCTATATATTGAGCCATCAGGCACGATCGCACCTGTCAAAATAGCTCGATTTAGATTAGCTTGCTGTAAAGAAGCTCCTGTTAAATTAGCTTCAGTTAAAACAGTTTGATTGAGAGTTGCTCGATCGAGAATGGCATGAGTGAGATCGATTTCTGGTAAGATCGCTCCTGACAAACTGACTCCAGATAAGTTAACTCCTTTAAAATCTCTTTCTCCATCTGCATATCGCTTCAATAGTTCCTCTGCCTTCATTCTGTCTATTTTTAAGAGTCCATTAAGACTATCTTCTTAACATTTCTTAATAAAACTTAGCAGATTTTTCTAAGTCTAAATACTTAGTTAATAATTAATTTGGATGGAAATAGTTATAAATTTCCCGTGCCAAGCTATTACCAATGCCAGGAACTTCTGTTAGGTGTTTAACTGAAGCTTCCCGAATATAATCGATCGAATGAAAATGAGCCAAGAGTTGCTTTTGCCTATTAAAACCCAAACCAGGGATTTCTTCTAAACGCGATCGCCTTCCTTGTTTTAGTCTTTGTTGGCGATGGAAACTAACTGCAAAACGATGGGCTTCATCTCTTACTCTCCGTAATAATTGTACTCCTGGTTGTTCTGCTTCGGTGGTTAAAGGTTCAGATTCTCCTGGTAAAAAGATTTCTTCTCTTTTTTTGGCTAAACTAACTACCCGTACCTCTTCTAACAAGTTCATTTCTTGCAATACTTCGACTACGGCTGACAGTTGTCCTTTGCCACCATCGATCATTACTAAGTCAGGAAAATCATTTTCCTTCTCAATTCTCTCTTCTTCTAGTAGGAGAGAAGTTGGGGGTGAGGTTAAGTACGGACGAAAGCGACGGCGAATAACTTCCGCCATACTGGCAAAATCATCAGAATGACCGACAGTAACTGTCGGATTTTTAATTTTATAGTGGCGATAGTGTTGTTTGGCAGCAACACCATCGATAAATACTACCTGGGAAGCAACAGCATTAGAACCCTGAATATGAGAAATATCATAACCTTCAATGCGTTTGGGCAGATCGGGTAAATCGAGAATAGTAGCTAAGTCTTGTAAAGCCCGATCGTTATAATTCCGATATCTTTGTGTTCTCTCTAATTCATAGTTGGCATTACGTTCCACCATTTCAATTAACTCTGCTTTGGTTTGTCTTTGGGGAACAATTAAACTAACTTTACGCCCTTTAGTTTGACTCAACCACTCGGTTAAAATTTCTCCTTCTGGTAATTCGTGTTGGACGATAATTTCTGTAGGAATTTCGACAGGTTCGACGGTAGTGTAGTGTTCTTCTAATACTCGTTGTAAAATAGCCCCAGGTGTAGCAGATTTAGCTTCAGCAAAGAAACCCAAACGTCCTACTAATTTACCAGCGCGAATTTGAAATAATTGAATACAACAGTGTTCTTCATTAGCAGCTAGCGCGATCGCATCACGAGAAACGGTATCATCGGGTAAGGAAACTTTTTGATCTGCATTTAAAGCAAACAAGGCTTTAATTTGGTCTCTTAATTTGGCAGCTTGTTCAAAGTTTAATTCTGCTGAGGCTTTTTCCATCTGAGATTGCAGCTTACTCACTAGTTCATCAGTTCGTCCCTGAAAGATCATGGCTACTTTTTGCATAATCTTTCGATATTCTTCGGGACTGATTAAAGCTTGACATACCCCAGGACAACGCCCCAGATCGTAGTTTAAACAAGGACGGTCTTTAAATAAAGGTTGACGACGCTGGCGTAGAGGGAAAATCCGGTTAATAATGTGCAGAGTGTAGCGTAACAAGCGAGTATCTACATAAGGGCCATAATAGCGGTCTTGGGCTTTGCCTGACTTTCTTTTACGAGTAATAAAGATGCGAGGATAATCTTCTGACCATGTAATGCACACATAAGGATATTTTTTATCATCCTTAAGGAGTACATTATAGTAGGGTTGATGTTGTTTAATTAAATTAGCTTCTAAAGCTAACGCTTCTGCTTCGGTGTCGGTAACAATAAATTCAATCTCTGTTACCTGACGCACCATCATGGCAATTCTGTCACTGAGTCTTTGAGAATCTCGAAAATAAGAACGAACCCGCGATCGCAGTTTTTTTGATTTACCAATATAGAGAATATCCCCATTGCTCTCCCGCATCAAATAAACTCCTGCTTCTGTGGGTATTTCTTTGAGACGAGTTTCTAAACGTTTTGGTTCTCTTAGTAGGGGTTGTACTGCTGTCGATGCCGTCATAGAAAAATTTTTTGGCTACTTCCTATGATGATAGAAAAATTTGGCTCTTTCGATCTTTTATTGGTTTAGAAAATTGCAATATAGAGAACTAAATATTTCCCAAAAATTGTCGATCGAACTAAATAACGTCAGTTCGGACTCTCGAACGAAAATTTATTAGTTAGAATAGCTATTAGTTATCAGCTATCCATTCGTCACAAGTTAAGATTATGTAATATTTGTCAATGACTTAGTTATAAATTGTTACTGAGGGGAAAAGTGTTTGCTAATTGACGAATGTCAGCTATCAGCTTTTTAGAGATTTTTCTGGCAGGGTTTCCCCAGGAAATTTAAGGGAAAAATCGTATTGCTCGAGCAATCTTGTAACAATAGTTTCAGCTTCAATACGAACTCAGATTAAATAGGGAATTTCCTCACAAGTTCCCCAACATAATAATCTACAACAGATTCAGAAGCTTCAATAAGTTACTAAGTTACTTGCAAGACGCGAAGAGGTAAAAGTCAAACGAGGAATTGAAATTTATGGTAACAATAGTCGATCGCCAAAGAGAACTGCTGCCAGATAAAGAAAAAGCTTTGATCCTTTGGTTTGAAGAAGTAGGAATGTCAGATGTTTCCCTAGTAGGTGGTAAAAATGCTTCTTTAGGAGAAATGATCCAGCAGTTAACACCCAAAGGAATTAATGTGCCAGGAGGTTTTGCCACCACTGCTTATGCTTATAGTTACTTTATCGAACAGGCTGGATTAGAAAGTAAACTACGTCAACTGTTTGCCGATCTCGATGTAGAAGATGTAAACAACTTAAAAATGCGTGGTAAGCAAGCTAGGGCGTTGATTCTCGATACTCCTTTTCCTCAAGAATTATCGACAGCAATTACCGAAGCCTACAGCCAATTATGTCAGCGATATCATACTGATTTTGAATCATGCGACCTTCCTGCTGGAGAAACTGCCATATGCGACCGCTTTGAAGGGAAAGCTAGAGAAATCTGTGAAAAGTATTGCTATAATATCGATGTGGCAGTGCGTTCCTCAGCTACAGCCGAAGATTTACCAGATGCCAGTTTTGCAGGACAACAAGAAACCTATCTCAACATTTGTGGTATCCAAAGTGTTCTGGACGCTTGTCATAAATGCTTTGCTTCACTGTTTACCGATCGCGCTATTTCCTATCGTACTATCAAAGGCTTTGACCATTTTAATGTAGCTCTTTCTGTCGGTGTACAAAAGATGGTGCGTTCGGATTTAGCTACTTCTGGGGTAATGTTTTCGATCGACACGGAAACGGGTTTTAAAAATGCAGCTTTAATCACTGCTGCCTATGGTTTGGGTGAAAATGTGGTTCAGGGTGCGGTTAATCCCGATGAATATATCGTCTTTAAACCTACCATCGATCGAGGCTATCGCCCAATTTTAGATAAACGCCTCGGTAGCAAAGAAATCAAGATGGTATATGACATGGGCGGTAGTAAATTAACCAAGAATATACCCACATCTATTTCAGAACGAATTCAATATGCGATTAATGATGAAGAAATTCTGACTTTAGCATCTTGGGCTTGTCAAATTGAAAAACATTATTCTGATGTGCGCGGTGTTTATACCCCCATGGATATTGAATGGGCGAAAGATGGTGAGACAGGGAAATTATTTATCGTACAAGCCCGCCCCGAAACCGTACAATCTCAGAAAGCTAATAATGTATTGCAGACCTATAAATTACAAAAAACTGGCGATATTTTAACGACAGGTAGGGCAGTAGGTGAAAAGATTGGTGCTGGTTTAGCCAGAGTCATCTCAGAGGTGAAGGAGATAGATCGATTCCAAGCAGGGGAAGTTTTAGTTACTAACAAAACCGATCCCGACTGGGAACCAATTATGAAAAAAGCCAGTGCGATCGTTACCAACCAGGGAGGTAGAACCTGCCATGCAGCGATTATTGCCCGCGAAATGGGTATTCCCGCGATCGTCGGCTGTGGTAATGCTACTAAAGATATTCAGACAGGACAAGAAATTACTGTATCTTGCGCTGAAGGGGAAGAAGGTAAAGTCTATGGTGGTTTAATTCCTTTTACTGTTGAATCAACTCAATTAGATGATTTGCCTCCAACCAAAACACAAATCTTGATGAATATAGGCAATCCTGAAGAGGCTTTTAGTTTATCGGCTTTACCTGGCGATGGTGTGGGGTTGGCAAGACTGGAGTTTATCATTGCCAATCACATTAAGGTTCATCCTTTAGCTTTACTTAAGTTCGACGAACTCAAAGACTCGGCTGAAAAAATAGAAATCGATCGTCTGACTGTTCATTATCAACACAAATCCGATTTCTTTATCGATAAGTTAGCCAGAGGTATTGCTACTATTGCAGCAGCATTTTACCCCAAACCCGTTATCGTGCGGATGTCAGACTTCAAGAGTAATGAATACGCCAATCTTTTGGGTGGTAAACAATTTGAACCAAGAGAAGAAAACCCCATGCTAGGTTGGCGCGGTGCGAGTCGCTATTACGATCCGAACTATCGTGAAGCCTTTGGTATGGAATGTCAAGCGTTTAAACGGGTTCGGGAGGAAATGGGTTTAACCAATGTTATTCCGATGATTCCTTTCTGTCGCACTCCCGATGAAGGGCGCAAAGTGATAGCCCAAATGGCAAAATACGGTTTAGTTAGGGGTGAAAATGGTTTGCAAGTCTATGTTATGTGTGAAATTCCCAGTAACGTAATTCTTGCCGACGAATTCAGTCAAGTGTTTGATGGTTTTTCCATTGGTTCAAACGACTTAACCCAATTAACTTTAGGACTCGATCGCGATTCTGCTCTAGTCTCTCATCTGTTTGACGAACGCGATCGAGCAGTTAAAACTATGCTCTCGATGGCGATCGCCGCAGCTAAAAGAAATAATCGCAAAATTGGTATCTGCGGTCAAGCCCCTAGCGACTATCCAGAGTTTGCCGAATTTTTAGTCCACCAAGGAATCGACTCCATTAGTTTAAATCCCGATTCGGTGCTGAAAACCAAACTAAAAGTAGCTGAGGTAGAAGAGAATCGATGAAAGCTCTTTTATTTGCGGTCATACGCCTTTTAAATCCCTAGAGCTGTTTCATCCTGATTAAAATCTATAAATAGATTATCGATCGACGATCGATTGGTTAAAATAGGTGATATTACTTATCTTTGCTCGCTCTATGGTTGCTTCTCAATTAACTTCACCCTCTCTAATTCAAATTGCTAGACAAACTCGTCAGTCGGCGCGTCAATTAGCCATACTTTCTACTTCTGAAAGAAATGAGGCTTTAGAAGCGATTGCTTCCGCCCTAGAAGCAGCAGCACCAGAAATTTTAGTAGCTAACTCAGCAGATTGCCAAGCAGTACAAGATGAGGGGATTTCTCCTGCTTTATATGCTCGTCTCAAACTAGGAAAAACTAAATTACAAGCAGCGATCGCAGGGGTAAGAGATGTAGCTAAACTAGACGATCCTATCGGTAGTTGTCAAATCCATCGCGAATTAGATGATGGTTTAATCCTCAAACGAGTTACTTGTCCTTTAGGGGTACTAGGGATTATTTTTGAAGCCCGTCCAGAAGCTTTAATTCAGATTACCAGTCTGGCAATCAAATCTGGTAACGGGGTTATTCTCAAAGGAGGAAAAGAAGCAACTCGTTCTTGCCAAGCACTAGTTAAAGTAATTCACCAGGCTTTAGGCAAAACTAAAGTTAATCCCTTCGCCATACAATTACTCACAACTAGAGAAGAAATTAAGCAATTATTAGAACTAGACGAAGACGTCGATTTAATTATCCCTAGAGGTTCTAATTCTTTTGTGCGCTACGTTCAAGATAATACTCGCATTCCCGTTTTGGGACACGCGGATGGTATTTGTCATCTTTATATAGATGAGAAAGCAGCCATAGAGAAAGCCGTTAGTATTACCGTCGATGCGAAAACTCACTATCCCGCAGCTTGTAATGCGATCGAAACCTTACTCGTCCATCAGGCGATCGCGCCTACATTTTTACCTCAACTAGTTTCAGCCTTGGCAACCCATAAAGTAGAGTTGCGGGGAGATAAACGGACTAGTCAAATTATCGATGTTATTCCGACTCAGGAAGAAGACTGGAGTACCGAATACAGCGATTTAATTCTGGCAATTAAGATAGTAGACTCAACAGAAGAGGCGATCGAGCATATCAATACCTATGGTTCTAAACATACCGACGGCATTGTCACCGAAGACGATCGAGCTGCCGAATTATTCCAAAATCAAGTAGACGCAGCAGGAGTTTACCACAATTGTTCTACTCGTTTCGCTGATGGTTTCCGCTATGGTTTTGGGGCAGAGGTAGGTATTAGTACTCAGCAAATGCCTCCCCGTGGTCCCGTAGGCTTAGAAGGATTAGTAACTTATAAATATAAACTCACTGGTGACGGTCATATTGCTGCCACCTATACAGGGGCAAATGCTAAGCTTTTTACTCATAAAGATTTGTAAATAGTTAAGTCTTTAAACGAAAAGTATTGGGTATACACTCCAGACACGGGGACACGAAGATCGATTGGTAGCGATCGTTTTTCAAATTGGCATAAGAAGATTAACAATTGTTAGTCATTACTTCAATCAACGTTTGTAAGACTCGATATTCCTCAGGGTTAACTTGTCGATCGAAGAGGGCGATACTAGCGGTCTGAGACAAAGCGAGTGCTGCTACATCAGCATCTAAATCTTTGACTAGACGGTCGATATTTTGCGGTACTTTTAAGGCGGATTTGATTCCCATTAACATGGATTCTTCTAGTCCCAGTAACTTTAGTTTCGGATAGATACTCTCCCAATTAACGGAGCGGTCTGGATTGTTAATTTGAATGGCATAAGCGAGGAGGCGTTGATATTTAATTTTCTGCTGTGGAGGAATTTTGACTAGCTCTGGCTCTAATTCTTCTGTTGGAGATTTACTGCTCTTGAGATGTTGTAAGATATTTTGCCAGTCTTCATCGGCACTTGCATCGGGTTGGCTGACTATCAGTGAGACTTGAATTTTCTCTTCGGCAATATCTAGATGGGTTACTTGGGCTTCAACGCCTAAAAATCCCAACCATTTAGCTATTATTTTCACTAAAGTCGGGCGCGTAGCTCGAGTCTTGGCTAACAATTTTATTTGAGTATTGACCATCGGACGGACAATTGATGAGAGCATATTTTTCCCCTTGTTAGACAGCATTTAATTTTTCGGGAGATTTGGCGGATTCTTAGTTTTTTTCTTAATGTTCAAAAATATTACTATAACGATCGATATCGAGAGCAACAAAAACAGGTATACACTCAAAACATTGTTGTGCTAACTGCCAACGGTCTTCTCGTTTGAGCATGGCGATTAACTTCTCTCTTGCGGGAATTAGATAACGGACATCGTTAGCAGCATAACTTAATTGCGCTTCTGTGAGGTTAGCCGAGTTACCCCAGTCGGAACTTTGCGAGCTTTTATCTAGTTCTACCCCTGTTAATTCCAGAACCAAGTTTTTCAGTCCATGATTAGAAGTGTAAGTACGGGCTAATTTACTGGCAATTTTAGTACAAAAAATTGGTTTAGTTTCAATACCAAAAGTGTAGCGGAATTGAGCCACATCAAAACGAGCAAAGTGAAAGATTTTAGTAATTTTTTCTGCTTCTAATAGTTTTTTGAGATTGGGTGCTTCGGTTTGTCCTAGTTCGATGCGAATAGCAGTAACATAACCATCAGGGTCACATAATTGTACCAAACACAAGCGATCGCGCCCTAAAACCAAACCCATAGTTTCTGTATCTACAGCGATGGATTCTGCTTGTAGATAGCGAGACAGAGTAGTATCATCTAAATCGCGATCGCACACCTGAAAGTTATTTAAATCTTTATCCATATTATTTCCTGAACTTTTATCCAGGCAAGGCAGTACCTTGCCCCTACTCTATTTATTTTTCTCTAAATACTTAGCCACCGTTTGTACATCCTTGTCTCCTCGACCAGAACAATTAATGACAATGCGCGGACTGCCTTCTAATTGAGGACAAAGAGTTTCTAGATAAGCAAAAGCATGGGCGGTTTCTAGGGCGGGGATAATACCTTCTAATTTAGAGATACGACAAAAAGCATCTACTGCTTCAGAGTCAGTTACACTATAGTATTCTGCTCTACTGGTATCTTTAAGATAGCTATGCTCTGGGCCTACTCCAGGATAATCTAACCCTGCACTAATCGAATGAGCTTCTACTACTTGTCCTTCGCTATCTTGTAGTAAATAACTCATTGCCCCATGAAGTACCCCAGGACGACCTTGAGTGAGAGTAGCAGCGTGTTTACCTGAGGCTACACTTTCTCCTGCTGCCTCTATACCTATTAAACGCACTGAAGAATCTTTAACAAACTCACTAAACAGTCCCATTGCATTAGAACCACCCCCCACACAAGCCAAGAGAATATCTGGTAGTCCTCCCCATTTTTCGGCACACTGACGGCGGGTTTCTTGTCCAATTACGGCATGAAAATCCCTAACTATCATCGGATAAGGGTGAGGGCCGGCGACAGAACCAAGAATATAGTGAGTAGTTTCCACGTTAGTTACCCAATCCCTAATTGCTTCGGAAGTGGCATCTTTAAGGGTACCCGTTCCTGCGGTTACGGGCTCTACCTTAGCTCCGAGTAAGCGCATCCGAAATACATTTAACTTTTGGCGTTCCATATCTTCTACGCCCATATAGATAATGCACTCCAAACCAAAACGAGCGCAGACTGTAGCAGTAGCGACTCCATGTTGGCCCGCACCAGTTTCGGCAATAATCCGCTTTTTACCCATCCGAATAGCCAGTAGAGCTTGAGCGATCGCATTATTAATTTTATGGGCTCCTGTATGATTTAAATCTTCTCTTTTGAGATAGATTTGTGGGGCAGTGCCATTAGGTTGAGCGTAGTATTGACTGAGGCGTTCGGCAAAATAGAGGGGGCTAGGTCTACCGACATAGTCTTTTAGCAAGCCTTGTAATTCTTGTTGAAAGTCTGTATCGGTTTTATATCGAGCATAGGCTGCTTCAAATTCGGCTAAAGCTGGCATTAAGGTTTCGGGAACATATTTTCCCCCGTAGTTACCAAAGCGTCCTAGCGCGTCTGGAAGTTCGTTAGTAGGAATGGGTGTAGTAGTCATAATCAGTTATCACCTTATCAGTTATCACCGTACGGGCGGTTCGCGAACCGCCCGTACATTAGTTGTCTTGCTTAATTTTAAATTTTGAATTGGTATGACAAGCAACCAACAGAAATTTTATTACAGAAGTGAGTAAACAATATTTAATCCTGTTGCAGATCGGCAAATAACTTCTGCCAGTCAGTCTCACCTTGTATATCTTCCTCTCTAACTTCAAAAGTCTTATTAACCGCTTCAGGAGAATTAATTGCTTGGATACACAACTGAGCAATCGCATCCCGACTGACTTGCCCTCTCATATTATCTCCTTGTTCGGCAACTAAAACTTTATTGCCTGGCTTTTCTGTCAGCGCACAAGGACGTACAATCGTGTAAGTTAGACCACTAGCTTTAACTACTTCTTCTCCCCGCAATTTCCAGGTTAAAATACCCCCTAATTGGTCGTTCATTCTCACTGCTGGTGGTTCTTCTGCTAAGTTAATACCAGGACGATTGGGACGAGTTACTCCTGCCGAACTGATGAGGACAAATTGAGGTTTGGGTTTGCCACCATAGGCTTTTATATACTCTACCTCTAAGCTAAACGAACCAGCTTCAAACTTAGGATTCAATTCGCCGTCGTATTCAAACTTACTCAACATCAACTGCATCGAGTACACCTTACTCGAATCAAATTCTCCAGCTTCTTTAACAGTCTTGGCGCGAAAGACAGGAATCAAATCTTTAAACGGAATGCGAATTGTAGTTGGGAAATTATAAACCGTATCAAAGGAATAACAGTAACCAATACCATCCCATTTACCTTCACAGCGAGTAATAAATTTATAGCGTTTACCATCTCCTGTAACTCTAATTTCTATTCCTTCATAGTCAGACAAATCTAGAGGAGGCGTAAAGTTGCGAGTACGTACCGAAGCAAAGCCCCCATTATTATCGGTTGAAACCATACCAGAAAAGATGGCTTTATCATAAGCTAGGCGAATATTACTCTGACTTACCCCTCCCATCACCACATCATCTACTGCCCCCCAAGTTTCTCTAATATCGGTAGTAGGATTGGTAAAATCAAATAAAACTTGATGACTAGTAGGCTGAATATGTTGGGATACAAGCTTAACCAAATTTTTCATGCCTTCATATTCTACCTGTTCGGGAGTATCGACTACTTCAGGAAGATAAAATTTGATGCCCTGGTAGTATTTTTCTCTGGTTGGGGTATCTCCTTCTACTGGTTGTACTCTGGTTCCCGTACAACAAATTACTGCGGAAACTCCTTTCATCATCTGGGGTTTGAGGGTTTCAGGAATAGTAAGATCGGCTTCAAACAATTCTACTCGATCGCCTAATATCTGTTTTCCTCTGTTGGCATCTCTGACTAAAGCAATTACAGAGTAATTATTATCTATTAGATTCTGTACGACCCGCTTACCTACTCCACCAGTTCCACCTGCTACTAAAATTTTCATTTTTACTCGTGTATTATAGTTATTCTTTGACTGACGACGAAAAAATAAACGCTGCCAATAGTTAATAAAGGGAATTATTTCAAAGTAAGTTAAAGTTTGCCAAAATCTTCCCAAATCCCAACGAGAACGCTGATTATTAGTCATAAATTTTTGTTTTATTAATATACTAATAATTTGAGCAATGTTAATGTAGCTAAAAATATTTTAGCGGTTGGATAGACTGTGTTAGCTTATGAAAAGGTTTCAGACCAATTTGCTTTTGTTCATATGTCTTCTAAACGCCAGTCTTCTAGTAAAAACCGTTTAGTTTATCGAGAATTTGGGACAGATAATTCTCCTGCCTTAGAAAAAGGTGTCCCAGATTTACCACCTCAACAACAAAATCTCAGAGTACAAGCAACACGAGCAGGAAGAAAGGGTAAAACAGTAACTGTTATTACTGGTTTTCAACATAAACCAGAAACCTTAACTAAATTACTCAAACAACTTAAAGCTCAGTGTGGAAGTGGTGGTACCGTCAAAAATGATACCTTAGAAATTCAGGGAGAACACAAAGAAAAATTAGTGACCCTTTTGAGCAAATTAGGTTACAAAGTGAAGATTAGTGGTGGCTAAAAATATTCCAAGTTAATATTCTTAGCTATTTTGTAAAGATTTTACGATCGCGCTCGTTCTGCTACAAACTAATCTCTAGTTTCTGAGATAATAATTTTTTAAGTGTTGTCGCGTAAGCAATTTCACTTAAACTAATTATATGATCTTTGAAATGTTTTTATGGATAGGACACCTCTGACTCTAAACGACCGAGAGGAAATAATTCCCACTGAAGTCAGCCAATGTCTGAATCCCGATTGTTTGCAAATCAACTTAGGAAGTCCATATTTATGCCACAATTGCCAGGAAAAGCTTTTGTTGGCAGATCGTTATCGTGCTTTAAACTATATTGGTGCAGGAGGCTTTGCCTACACTTTTGAAGCAGTAGACGAGCACCGTCTCCAAACCCCTTGTGTAATCAAGCAGTTTGTTCCCAGACAATTAAGTGAAGCCAATAAACAACAAGCAATTAATCTATTTCGCCAAGAGGCAGCTATCCTCAAAAATTTGGGCAATCATCCCCAAATTCCCGATTTGCTGGCTTTTTTAACTCAACAACAAAGATTATATTTAGTTCAAGAATTTATTCCCGGTCAAAACTTATTAGAAAAACTTACTCAGAAAGGGCGTTTTAGTCAAGAGCAAGTTAAACAAATTTTGCTTAATCTCTTGCCAGTCCTAGAATTTATTCATGAAAGACAAGTTATTCACCGCGACATAAAACCTAGCAATATTATTTGTCAAGAAGATAATACTTTAGTATTGATTGACTTTGGTAGTTCTTTACAATCAAGTCAAGAATTTCTCACTCAGATTGGTACTATTACTGGTACACCTGGTTATGTAGCACCAGAACAAATCCAAGGTCAAGCTATTACTGCTAGCGATCTTTTCAGCTTAGGTGTAACTGCGCTACATTTACTAACAGGAATAATACCTCCAGACCGGGGAATAAATTTATCTTGTACACCTCTAAATTTAATTTGGCAACAAGCAGAAATTACACCCAATCCTGAATTTAGTAAAATTATTGCTAAACTACTGCAACCAGAGGTGGCTAATCGTTATCAATCGGCGATCGAAGTCAAACGAGATTTAGAAAAGTTACCCTTACTTCAAGAAATAAATACAGCGAAAAAAGTATTAGTTAATAAGATTCCTCTCAAGACAACTAATTCTAATACAGTAGTCTTGACTGGAGTAAAGATTACCGATCGAAAAACTGATTGTCAAAATCTAAAACAATTATTAGCCGAGCGAAATTATTTAGAAGCAGACAAAGAAACTTGGAAGTTATTATTGCAAATTGCTAATCGTAGCTTACAAGGTTGTTTAACCCTTAAAGATATAATTAAATTTCCTTCTCAAAAATTAAATACGATCGACCGTTTATGGCAAGAATATAGCAATGGTCACTTTGGTTTAAATATTCAAAGAAAAATTTATCTAGATTTGCCAAAAAAAAACCAATGGGATTACTTTGCATGGCAAAAATTTGCTGAAAATGTTGGTTGGTATCGTCAAGAAAAATGGCTAAAATATTCAGAATTAACCTTCGAGCTTAAGGGATGCAAAGGACATTTACCAGCTTGTTGTATTGACGTATTTAGTCGGCAAAATATAGATAGAGGAGTATGTAGTTGGTGGAGACTGGGTTTTCTAGCTCTAATTAGCAAGCTAGAACGAAATTAAGAATAATTGAGATTAGTAGTTAATATTATTTATATATAAATAACTTTTTTTAATAAAACTTGGAGTCTTACTTAATGAAACATTTACCTTCTTCTGATTTTAAGCTAGATAAAAATTCATTACCCACAAAAATAAATAATAACGAGACAATTAATAACAATAATAATATAAATAATAGCAATGGCAATACAACAATAATACGCAAAAACCTCAAGAATAAAATAATAACAAGAATTTTATTACTAAGTATAATTCCTGTAGTATTTTTGGGAGCTACTAGTTATATTAAAAATCAATCGATCGAAGCGAAAATTAGTCCAACTGAAGAAGAACAAATAGCCTATGTGATTCTCTATCAACAATCTATCTGGCTAGTTTTAGCGACAGGAACTATTGCAGGAGTAACAGGAACGATCGCTTTTATGCTAGCCGATCGATTTATCGATCCTATTTTAAAATCGGCAAGTACAACAGCAAAAATAGTAGACCGTTTGTATGCTCAAAAAAATATACCCGATGATTTGACTGAAGAAGATGAGTTGAGCAATTTAGTCGCTAATCTTAATCTGATCGAGCAAAAATTACCAGATTTACTTTGGAAACAAGAAGCTAAAAAAGAAAACTTCCAAACAATCATGGAAGTGGTTTATTCCTTACAAAGGTCTCGTTCGGTAGAAGAATTATTTAGAAATACGGTAGCAGAAACTCGACGCGTTTTGAGAGCAGATCGGGTAACAATTTTGCGGATAGAATCTGGTAATAGAGGAACTTTTGTGGAAGAATCTGTTGCTTCTCGTCTACCGAAAATTTTATGGACAACTATTGAAGACCTAAATTTTGAATTAGAATACTTAGAAAATTATCAAAAAGATTATATTCGGGCGATCGACAATGTTTATCAAGCTAATTTAAGCGAGCGTTATTTAAAATTTTTAGAAAGATTTGCTGTCAAAGCTAATATTATTGCTCCGATAAAATGTAATAAAAGTGAGCGACTTTTAGGATTACTAATAGCCCATCAATGTAATAGTTTTCGTAATTGGCAACCTCAAGAAATCGAACTAATAACTCACATAGCTCAACAAGTAGGCTTTTCTCTCGAACACACCCAAATATTGGAAAATTCAGATGCTAAGGCAGAACAAGCTCAAAAGTTTATCGAACTATCTCACCAAATTCGAGAGTCTTTAAACGAAACCGAAGTATTAAATATTACTGTTAAAAAACTACGCCAAGAAATTAGAGCAGACCGAGTATTAGTTTATAGTTTTAATTCTAATTGGAGTGGCTATATTTCGGCTGAATCTATTTTACCTGGATGGCTCCGTGCTTTAAGTAAAGAGATTAAAGACCCTTGTATTCCTCAACATCTAATTCAAGCCTACATGGAAGGTCGTATTGTAACTATAGATAACGTCTTTGAAGCAGATTTTCATCCAGAGCATTTGCAATTATTGAAACAACTAGAAATTAAAGCTAGTTTAATTACACCTATTGTAAATAATGGTAAGCTTTTTGGTTTACTAATAGCCCATCAATGTTCTGCTCCCCGTCAATGGTTGCGCTCGGAGATAAACTTATTTTCCCAGATATCTACCCAAGTAGGTTTCGCTCTCGAGCATGCTCGATTATTAGCTAAGGTAAAAGCCGAAGGAGACAAAAACAAATTACTAGAAAATATTACTCATCGTGTTTCCACCTCTCTCAATTCAGAAGAAATTTTGGCTGATGGAGTAGAAGAAATCCGCGAATTTTTAAATTGCGATCGCGTTATTGTTTATAATTTTGATAAGAAATGGAATGGCACGGTAACAGCAGAATCAGTTGTTTCTGATTTTCCACCCATGCTCCAAGCCCAAATTTATGACCCTTGTTTTGCCGAAGGTTTTATCGAAAAATATCAGGCAGGTCGAGTCCAAGTATTAGACAATATCTACGAAGCAGAATTAACTGATTGTCATCTTCAACAGCTAGAGAAGTTTGAAGTTAAAGCTAATTTAGTTGCCCCCATTCTCGAAGACAATAAATTATTAGGTTTGTTAATTGCCCATCAATGTTCTGCTTCTCGCTATTGGCAAGATTGGGAAGTTAAATTATTTACCCAAGTAGCCCAACAAATCAGTTTTGCTCTAGGTCGAGTTAGATTAGTCGAAAAATTAGAAGCTGAGAGCAGACAAAATAAATTAATCGCCGATATTAGTCGAAAAATTCGTTCGTCTTTAGTCGAAGAAAATGTTTTAAATACAGCGGTAACAGAAGTACGCAAAGTTTTAGAATGCGATCGAGTTATGGTCTATAATTTCGATCCTCAGTGGAATGGTACTGTGGTGGCCGAATCCGTAGTTCCAGGTTTTTCTAAAGCTCTATGGAGAGAAATTAAAGACCCTTGTTTTATGGAAGGTTACGTAGAAAAGTATCAAGCCGGACGCATGCAAGTGGTTGATGATATCTACAAAGCAGGGTTGACATCTTGTCATATCGAACAACTAGAGCATTTTCAAATTAAAGCCAACTTAGTTGCTCCTATTCTCAAAGATGAGAAGTTAATGGGATTACTGATTGCCAATCACTGTTCTGCCCCTTATAGTTGGCAAGAATGGGAGGTTAATTTATTCTCCAGCATTGCCAGTCAGGTTAGTTTTGCCCTAGAGCATTGCCGAATAGTCAATCACAGCGAGCAATCTTATTATCAAGTAAAAACGACTGCTATTCAACAACAAAAGACAAAAGATCTTATACTAACTCAAATACTCGACTTACTGAATCATAGCGAACAGATTGTCGCTAACTTATCCGAGCAAAACCTGAGCGATCGAGAATCTCTCACAGCTATGTATCGGCAAATCCAAACTATAACTGATGCTGTAGTCGAGTTAAATAGTATTGCTCGGCAAGCAGAACAAAAAGAAAATGAGTGGTTAAAATCTTTTGCTGATAGTCAAGAAAGTTGGTCTCAAGCGATCGACAGCGAACAAAACCTACGCTTGAGTACGATTGAAATTAGTACCAAAACTAAGCATTTAATCCATTCATCCCAAGAACTTTTACAAATATTAAATACTATTAGCGAGCGTATTGCTCAACTAAAACTAGAAGGAATGAATGGAGTTTTAGAAGCAGCCCGTAAACGAGAAACAAGTCAAAAATTTGCTGCCGTTTCCCAAAAAATTCATAGTTTGGCTCAAGAAATAGACCAAGAGCTTGCTCTAATTCAGCCTTTAGCATCTGCCATTCAAACTGACGTGCAAGAGATAGATTCTATTCTCGAATTAGAAGAAAATCAGATAAATAAAGTAGCTCAATTACAAGAGCAAACCCAACAGAAGTTTCAGCAAGTCAATGCTGCCAAACAACAAATTACGGCGATCGTTAATGATTTAGGTAAGGCTGCTACAGAGCAAGTAAAGGCTTTACGGGAAGTAGGTGAATCTCTTTCTTTAATGAGCGATCCTAGTACTCGTAAAAATTTGGCACAATCTCAAACCATTATGGCATCTCTGACAAAATTAAAAACAGAAGCAGAAGAATTAAAAACCTCAAAGTAAATGTCAGCACCCCGTGAATCACGCGAACGGGGCTTCTTGCCTCTAGCTGTAGCTAGCGATCGCTGACCCGCTTAAGACCACTCATGGTCTACGTTATTAGCAAGAGTTAAAG
>JAAUYH010251687.1_pt1 | contig 18598 bp, 13 predicted proteins | sample 7278061 | NCBI WGS metagenome assembly JAAUYH01 (sample SAMN14350203, study PRJNA611818) | marine sediment metagenome | isolation source: surface marine sediment (0.6m) | place: French Polynesia: Moorea | collected 2018-08 | reverse complement strand
TTGGACGGCACCCGTCACCGGAACCGTCAGCATGACGCCCAATGTGACGATCAGCGACCCGGGACTCGACACGACTCTCACCATGACGGTGAAATCAGGCTGAGCCCTCGTCGCCAAAGCCACTATCACGGTCGCCGGCGGCGTGCCGACCCTGCCGACGCTTGCCGTTCCCGTCACCGCGACCGGGATAGAGGCTTTGGCGATGAGGGCTCCGCCTGATTTCACCGTCATGGTGAGCGTCGTGTCGAGACCCGGGTCGCTGATCGTCACATTGGGCGTCATGCTGACGGTTCCGGTGACGGGTGCCGTCCAAGGGACCAGGGGTGCTATCAGGTTCGTCTCGGGGAAGAGGGAGATGCCCGGATTGATCGGCGCCTCGGTGATGTTCTCCCCGTTGGGACCGATGAGATTGAACGGGTCGGTCGTGGCGCTGTAGAAGCTCTTCGGGTCCTGGGACCACGACAGGGCCGCGAGATCGATGGGGCTGTCGGTCGTGAGGCCAATCTCGATTTGATCGGCCCATTGGGTGATCTGGTTCTCGAAGATCGGATCCCCGCTGCCGGATGTGCCGACCTGAACCTGGACGGATTCCGTCTTTTGCATCGGCACCGAGCCGACAAGGGCGGCGAGATCGAAGCTGCCGGTGGCGTTCCATGCAAGGGTCTGGGTCGCGAGAACCGTCGTCGTGACGACGTCGGTCACCACGTCACGCTCAAGCTTGCGGACCTCCAGCGTGACGTCGTCGGTCGTCTGTGCGGTCTTGTTCAGGACGCCTTCCAGTTGGAGCGTCCCGTTCAGCGTGCCGGTGATGTTCGCCGGGCGGTCGCTGAAGAGCACGAAATCGGTGGCCGCCGCGTAATCGCTGACCGAGAGGCCATTGGCATCGGTGCCAGCCGGGATCGTCGTGTAGGAGATCGTGGGCGCCCAGCTGACCTGGTCGAACGAGCCGTCGAATTGCGACTGGACCCGGAAGTAGATGACGTCGCCCTTTGCGACGGAAACGGGGGCAAGTGCGGGCGTCACGGCACCCGTTGTTCCCGCCGGAATATCGGTTGCGAAAAGCTGGACGCCGTTCAGTTCGATTGCAGCGCGAACACCGTCTTCCGTTTCGTAGTCAGCGGGCGGTGTTCCGATCAGTTGAATGTCACCCGCGATCTGGACGGTTCCCGCGTAGGGCGCCTGCCATGCACGCACGTTGTCGGCGAGCGGCGAGCCGTCGATCAGCTCTTCCAGCAGTTCGGAGAAATCCATTGCGACGGCGGCTGCGTCCACCGCACCCGGCCCGATGGGATACGCGCTGCCGGAACTGTCGGTCGAGAATGTCGGTTCATCGGCCAGGTCGAGCACGTTGAAATAGACGGTGCCGTTGCGGTTGAGGTCCGGCAGGCCATCGCCGTTGACGTCGGCGAAATAGACATCGGTGTTGGACAATGTGTCGGCATCGTTCAGGCCGAAAGAAACACCGAAGAAGATCTCGACACCCTTCGAACTTGTCCGCGACTCCTCGCGCAGGATTTCGTCGAGATTGACTTCCTTGGGCGCCCCCCAGACATCGACGCCGCCGGGACCGCTGAGATTTTCGCGCCAGAATACGTCGTTGCCGCGCGTGAAGACCTTGTCGGTCAGGCCATCGCCGTTGAGATCGATGAGTTGCAGACGACCGTTCATTTCGGCCTTCTGACCGCCGCGCTTGAACCCGATCGAGGTGTATTTGCTCGATCCTGCAGGCGAGAAGCCGACATGCAGGTGCCATCCCTTGGTCGAGCCTTCGGTGCCGCTGATCGAGCTGGCGTCCAGCGTTCCGAAGAAGGTGTCGAGCGTGATGTTGTCGTTGACGCCGCCGCCGTCCCAATCGATCGATTCGGCAAAGCCTTTGTAGGTCCCGTCCGCCTCGCGGGCGTCGTCGAAGTACTCAAAGGTATGGGTGTTGAAAGCCTGGTCGTCAGCGTCGTACTGGCGGACAGAGGCCAGAAGCGTCTTGTTGAAGGCGCCTTCGGTGTAGTCGAAATCATAGGCGCGGACGAGGCCGCCGGGCGTGTCGCCGTCGCCGGTGTAGCTGATCTCGATCCGCTTCAGGAGATCGGCGGTAACCATCTTGAAGCCGCCGCGCCCGTCGATGATCGTATCCTCGCGGCGGGAGAAGCCGGGCTGGTCGCGGTCGCGGATCAGATCGACAGTGAAGGCACCCGGCGTGCCGTTGTGGCCGGTATAGTTGATCGTCGTGCAATAGAGCTGGCGCCCGTTGACGGAGCCGTTGGCAAGCCCGGTGTCGGTGACCGTCTCGTGGCCGTAGGTGATGGTGTTGCCGTTCGAATCACGGACTTCCTTCAGCGCCCATTTGAAGACATTGCCGGAGCCGTCTTTCAGGACCGCGCTGCTCAGTTGGCCCGACGCTTCGGTGCCGCCATAGGAATAGACGGTACCCATCTTGTCGGTGACTTCCCACCAGTAGTTGGTGGGGTTGGTGCCCTTGCGGATGATCTGCATGAAGCTGCCTTCGACGCGCATCCGGAAGACGCGGTCGGTTTCGCGGGCAGGCAGATCGGCGGGCGCCGTCCGGTGGAAGACCGGCGTCAGTTGCTGGCCGTTCAACAGGTAGGTTTCGGTTTCCTTGTTGGCGTAGTCCTCGCCGAGATCGGTCCGCGAATAGCGCGGCACACCCCAACGCGTGTCGACCGTGACCTCCATCATCGAGAGGTTCCAGCCCATGCCCATCCAGCCATTGCCGCCGGCCGACGAGTATTGGAGCTGAAGCTGGGGGGCCAGTCCTTGTCGGCCCGGCGGCAATTCGATGGGATAGGACATGGTCGCATCGCCCGAGGATGTGGCCTGCGGAGCGGCGATCAGGTTGATCTTGGCGGACGGGTCCGCGACCTTCATGTCCTTCAGTTGTGTCGGGTTGTAGCTGGCGACCTGCGGGCTTTCGGGCGCGACGACGACACCGGCGATGAAGTCGGTGAAGTGGTTGGTCTCGCCCGTGACCTCTTCGGCTGCGGCATCGACCGTGTTCTCGGCCAGCGCCATCCAGCGGCCCAGATCTTCGTCGAAATAGAAGAGCCGGACGTCTTCCTCGGTGTAGCCCTGCGGCAGCTTGTTCTTGTTGAACGGAAGCTTGAGCTTCACATTCGCGTTGAACTTCATGTGGGGCAGCATCCGATAGCCGTGGCGCGGCCCTTTGGTGACGTTGATGAGGCCCGTGTCGAGCTTGGGCACCTCGATGTCCGTCAGCGCGCTCATCCGAATCTCGGTCGATTGCGCCAGTGCGCCCGCCGTCACGGTTAGTTCGGCGTCCTCGTGCGCCACCGTCTTCTCTTCGCCGGGGTTGAACGTCTCGGCCAGAACGCCGGGCGTGTAGGTCGAGAGCCCCTCGATGAAGACCGGCGTGTTCAGAACCACGGTCTGAACAGCGCTTTCGCCGTTCGGGTAGAGGGCGACGATTTCGACGGTCCAGGGCGCGTCGTCGGGGTCGCTGGAGAAGCCCGCCTGGTCCTTGGTGATCGCGACCTCGAACGAGCCGTTGTTGGAGGCGAAGGGCAGACCGGCGACGTAGAACTGGGCGGCGCCGGAGCCGTTGTCGTTCGGAAGCGCGTGACCGCGCAGGAAGGCGGTTCGGCCATAGTATTCGCCGTTTTGCGGCCAGGACAGGGCGAGGCTTTCGGGGAGGCGCGCGCCTGCATCGGGCGAACCGGAGGCATCGGCCTCGACCACGCTGAAGGTGCCGGGGACACCGTCGAAGACGAGGTCGAGTTGCGCGGCGGAGAGGCCACCCAGCGCGATGGTGTAGGCGAGGCCATCGACGCTCACGTCGGGGCCGGAGGCCAGCGGGATGGCGGGGAGCGGTGTCTCCGTGCCGTCGGCGGCGACGCCAGTGATCGCGACCCCGCCATTCGGGGCCGTGTCGAAGGTCAGCGTCAGGCTGTCGAGCGCGCGGGCATCGACGAGCGGCAGGGACAGGGCGGCGACGCCGTCGGTGTTGGCGAAGATCAGGCGCCCGGTGGCGATGTCGTCGTCGATCAGGTCCGGGACCGTGACCAGCCCGTGGCCGTCATCGAGTTGGACGACGAGTGACGCGGAACGGATGGAGTAATCCCGCTCTTGCCCGGCGAGTGTGCCGAACGTGATGTTGTTCGTCCCCTGCACGAGTTGCTCGGGAGAGATGGGTTCGAACTGGCTGGACCAGGAGTTTTCGTCCGCCGCGACATAGCCGCCTTCGGCTTCGGCACCATTGATCGCGCGCCGGACGGCGAGCCAGCTGTGGACGCCGCGGAGTTCGTAGGACAGCCAGGCCGCGCGGATGTCTTCGGGACGATACGGCAGGTCGAAGGTGACGGTGTCGACGGGTTTCCTTTCGCTGACGCCGATCGTGCCACCGAAGTCGATCCGGCGGACGGGACCTGCGCTGTCGGCGTTGCCTAGAAGGGCGACCGCGTCGGCACCGGTGCCGATCACGGCGGAGTCTCCGCCGCCCCAGACCTCGATCTCGGACAGGCCGGTGCCTGCGCCACCCGCCACCGGTGTCAGGGTGAGGCGCAGTTGATTGGCCGTGAGATCGCCCCCGAAGTCAAGGTCGTTCCAGCCCGCGGAGAGCGTCGACAGATCGACATCCTGCACCGCGGATACGTCGTTCCAGTTGGTGTTGTTGCCCTGCGGCGCACCGCGTTCGACGGAGAGGGTGTAGGGCGCCGGGCCCATCAGGCGCAGCTTTGAAACCGTGCTGCCCGCTTCGAGCGAAAGCGTGATCTCGCCCGGTCCGTAAAGCACGTGTTCGGTGCCCGCATCCCGGTCAAACGCGAACGCGAGGGTTTCCCCCTCGGTCGCCTGGACTTCCGACGGCAGCATCGGGTCCGATATGTTGGTGATACTGAGGGGCGCAAGCCTTGTGGTTGTGCTGAAGAGCGTTGCCGCGACGGCGACCGTTCCTGCGATGATGAAAGACAACAGAATGACGAGGGCGAAATTCGCCCTGGCAAAACGCAACGTCATCGAAATCCCCTCGATTAAATAGACGTCTTCTGACTCGGCTCACAGGAAAGTGAGGGTTTGGGAATCTGTCAACCGCCAGATTTTTAGGCGATCTGCAAAATCACCATAAGCTATTGCTAATAATACTAATTTTATTTACTAATGCGGCATTAGGAACGCTACTGTCTGAATTGTACATGACATTTTTCAACATCCGGTCCGACAGGATCATGGTTCCGCAGGCCGGAGGGCCCGCAAGACGTGATCTCAGCATGAAAGCCTCGAATCAAATGCGCGCCCACATGCAGGAAAATCAGCGCACGTTACACGTTCAAGGCGAATTACCCTGCCTTACAGTGAGCTGTCTTCCTTTTCGGGATCGAAAACGAACTGCCAATCCGCATAGGCGGTGACGTCTTCGGGAAAATCAACGCCTTCAGGGAACCCACTGCGCTTGAACGGAGCGTCATTCGAATCGGGCGCGACGCCGGAAATACCGCCGCCCTCGGCCGGAATGAGTGTCCAGTCCTCGGCGATGACAGGATCGAGGAGGCGGCGTATGTGGCGCCGTCCGTCCTCCCGCGGATCGTCGAGCAGCGCCTCGAGCGTCGGCGGAAAGGCCGGGTTTTCCGGGTCCGCCCGCCAGTAGCTTTCGATGGCGCGGGCGTAGACGAGGCCCCGGTGGATCAGTTCTTCTTCCGCCGCGCGCTGGCGTTCGGTGGAGGTCGGGATGACGGTGGCCTGCGCACCGAGCGCGAGCGCCACGAGAAGCACGAGCATCGCCGCGAAGGTGTAACCGGCTTCGCCGCGTCTTGGCTTAGTTGGCCCAGCTTTCGACATCCGCCGCCTCGTCCGATCCGCCTTCCAGCCCGTCCGCGCCGTAGGAGACGATCTCGAAGCCGCCGCTGCGCCCAGGCGCGCGGTAGACATAGGCGTTCCCCCACGGGTCGAGCGGGATTTCCTTGCGCAGATAAGGGCCACGCCAGCCCGGGACGCCGGGATTGTCGCGAAGCGCCTCCAGCCCCTGTTCGGAGGTCGGGTAGCTGCCGTTGTCGACAAGATAGATGTCGAGCGCGGTCATGAAGGCTTCGATCTGCGACCGGGCCGCCGTCTGCTTGGCGGGACTGATCCGCTCGAAAAGGATGGGGCCGACAAAAGCCGCCAGAAGCCCGATAATGACCAGAACCACCAGAAGTTCCATCATCGTGAAACCGCGTTCGCCGCGTCTGATCCGCCTGATGTTCACCATTCGCTGTAGGGTATCCCGTTCAATCCTATGTCCGAGGACGTGCTGCGCACATCCGTAATTCCCGGTTGTTCCTCTGCTTCGACGACGGCCCATTGCGCTTCGTCGCCCGCCACCGGGTCTTCGGGAATGAAGCGGATATAGCGTTCCTCCACAAGCGCTGTCAGAGTTTCGGGCCATTCGGCGCGATCGGCGCGGTAATCGTCGATGGCCTGGCGCATCACCGTCAGGTTTTGCGTGAGCGCGGTTTCTTCCGCCCGTTTCAGGCTGCGGGAAACGGACGGGACGGCCAGTGCGGCGAGGAGCGCCACGATGAAAAGCACCACCACAAGCTCCATCAGCGTGAAGCCTGCCTCGCGCCTACCAATCCGCGATTTCGGAGCCATCGAGGGCAATCCTTTCGGTTACGGCGCGAAGGTCGTAGATGTCTTCGCTGTTCCAGACAGTGGCGTCCGGCGGGTCGGTATATCCGAGGAACAGCCAGTGATCCTCGTATGTCGCTTCGCGCGGGGCGAACGGGTTTTCCGGCAGCGCACGGAGGTAGCGCTTGAGCGCGCCCTCCTCGTCTTCGAGGCCCTCGACCAGAATGGCGAGGTCGGTCGGAAACCCGTTCTCGCTGATCCCCTCCCCGCCGTCGCCGAAAGCGCCGGCGCGCCAGTCCGCGTGAAACCGGTCAAGCGCCTCGCGGGTGTCGCGAAGCGTGGCACGCAGTTCCTGCTCCTTGCCCCTGAGTGTCGTGGTCTCCGCAAACGGGACGGCAATGGCGGCGAGGATCGACAGGATGGCCATTACGACCAGCAGTTCGACCAGGGTCGTGCCGCGCTCGCCGCGCTTAACGGATGATGATGCGCGAGGCACGAAGCTCGACATCGTCGGGAACCTCGACATTGGGTCCAGCGCCGAAATTGTTGGAGAAGATGAGGTAGGAGAGACCGGTCTTGAGCGCACGGAAGTTGATGGTCGCGATATCCAGCGTCCCGGCCCCGGCGACGTTGCCATCAAGATCGATCTCGATCTCGCCGCGCGTGTTGTCGATGCGGGACTGCATGCCGCCCAGTGTGCGAATGCCCGACGCTTCCACGAGGTCGGGGCGGAAACGGATCACAAGCGTGCCGTTGGTATTCTCGGCAAAGCCCGAGCCGCTGACGACGACGTCGAGCGTTCCGTCCGCGGCCACTTCGTAGGCGGCGCGGGAGAAGCTCAGCGCGGCCTGCGCGCCGCCGTTTCGTTCCGCGCCGGGGGTTGCGGGCACCGGCAGGGCGACAGGGGCGGCGACACCATCCGTGGCGGAGGCGGTGCCGCTGAGATCGAGGCGGATGGTCGGCAAGGTGGAGGAGCGGGAGACGAGGAAGTCCATCTCGGGTTGCGACGTCACCCGTGTGCCGGAGCCGGAGAAGAATTCCGCCTCCGCCGGGCCGGGGACATCGCGGCCCCGGATGATGCGAGGCGTCAGGGTGAGCAGGATGTCGGTCCGCGTCCCCTGCCCGTCGTTCGAGCGGAACAGACGACCTGCGCGCGGGATGCTTCCCAGCCCCGGCACGCGCTGCACCGTGCGCCGGTCCTCATCCCGGATCAGCCCGCCGATGATGGCGGTTTCCGTGTCGTCGAGCACCATGTTGGTGGAAACGTTGCGTGTGCCGATGGCGAAGGCGGGTTCATCGGCCGTGCCGAGGTTCTGACCGAGCGAACTGACTTCCAGGACGAGATCGACAACCACCGAGCGGTTGAGCTTCACCTCGGGTGTCACGGTCAGCTTGATGCCGACGTCGCGGTATTCGAAGGTCGTGCGGGTCTGGCCGGTCGCATCCTGGATGGTGGACGACCGGAGCGGCACGCGGTCGCCGATATGGATCAGCGCTTCGCGTTTATCGAGGGTGCGGATTCGCGGGCTCGCCAGTGTCTTCGCATCCACGTCCTGCTTGAAGAACCGCAGTGTCGCGGCGGGCAGGCTGAGCGCGCTGACATTGGTCGCGTCCCGAATGTCGCTGAGCGAATTGAAATCCGCCACCGTCAGCGTCGATGGGGGTGTGACAGTCGCCTGCGATCCGAAATCGAGGCCAAGCTGTTCGGACTTCGTCCGGTTCACTTCGAGAATCTCGACTTCCATCACCACCTCGGCAGGCCGCCGGTCGTTGGCCTGAACCAGTTGCTCGGCGAGCGCCACCTTCTCGCGGCTGTCGCGCATGGTGACGGAGTTCGAGCTTTCGTTCGCCGTGATGGTCTGCACGCCCAGCGAACGCGAGATGAGATCCGCCATCTCGCTTGCGCTGCCCGAGTCGAGGTAGATCGTGCGCACCACGTAGTCCTCGTACTGCGCGCGCGCTTCCGCCGTGTCCGGCGCGATCACGACCGAGTTCCGGCCGAGGCGCCGGTAGAAGGTGCGGTTGGACTTCAGAAGCAGTTCGAAGGCCTGCACGAAGGTCACGTTCTCCGCAAAGAGCGAGATCGGGCGGTTCTCCACGCCCGCGTCGAAGATCATGTTGACGCCGTAGGCCTGTCCCAGCGCCAGCATCGCCTCCTTGAAGCCGGCTTCCCGGAAGGTAAGCGTCACCGGGGCGTTGGTCCTGAGGCGGATTGGCTGGATGCCCCGACTTTGGGTCTGAGCGTCGTAGAGGCGTTCGAGCAGTTTGAGAGCGTCGGTGTAGTCGGGATCGAGTGCCAGCGCTTCCTCCAGACGCGCAATCGCCTGATTGCCGCGTCCGAGGCGGGCCGATGCCGCGCCGTCGCGATAGAGGGCCCGGGAGCGTCTCAGGTCCCGGATCCGGCCCATTTCGCTTTTGAGAAGCGTGCTGTCGGGGACGAAAAACAAGCCCTGACCGAGCTTGGCTTCGGCCTGACTGATGTCGTTCAGACCGATGAGGCGACGTGCCTCGTCCACGTGGTGATTCACTACGGCCTCCACGACGGCGTAGTAGCCGCGCAGCAATTCGGCGTCTTCGGGATCGGTCGCGAGCCGATCACGGTAATAAGCAAGCGCCCCGCTCCAGTCTTTCTGGGCGATCATTTTCTCGGCCGGGCCGGAGGGCGGGCGGAGGCTTTGCTCCCCACAGGACGCCAGCACAAGTGCTGCGCCGAGTGCGACGAGAGTATTTTTCACCCAGTTCATTCAACCCTCGTCATTTGCATCGGCCTCACGCCTCCGAGCGACAGAATTGCCACAAGGCCAAGCCGATCATGTCGCGCCCGGATTTCCCGTTGGGAAATACGGTCCAGCTTGAATCCGGACACGATCTCGTCCCCCACAAATCGGCTGAGAGTATTCCCGTCATGTTCGAAAACGGCAAGGGCTCCTTCGCCAGAGGCGAGGACACCGACCAGCTTGACGGCATCAAGTTGCTTAGTCACCTGCCCGATCGCGATTTCGATGGGGTCGGGTGTCTGGACGACCGGCTCCGGTGCGGGCGCCGCTGCGACGACAGGCTTCGGCGCGGGCGCGGCGTTGGGTCGGAAGATATCCCGGGTCCCGGGGGCGGTTGCGTCGGTGCGCGCGGCCACGTGAAGCTCGGGCACACGAATGGGCGCGGCCTCGCGGGACACAGCCTCTGCCACTTCCGTCTCCGGCGCGAGGTTCAGCCGATAGAGATTGGCGCCGAGCAGTGCCACGAGGAGCACGCCATAGAGGATCAGGCGGTTCTTCGAAATCCCGCTCATCCGCCCGCCTCCGCGCTGAGCGTCACCAGCTTGAGCTTGGCGCGGATGAGCGAACCGTCGGGATTGGCCGAGATTTCAACGGTCCTGAGAAGTGTCAGCGTTTCCAGCGTTTCGAGCCCGGTGAGGAACTTTGCGAGCGCCGGATAGGGTCCCTCGATGGTGAGGTCCTGTTCCACCGGGATGATCGCGCCGCGCGGACGCCCGAACGTGTTCGCGCCGTGGATGATGCGTGTGCCCGATGCCGTTGAGAGCTGGGTCAGCCGCTCGACGACGCCGGAGCGGTCCACGCCCGCTTCGAATCGTGCCGTGACCGTGGCAAGACGGGCCTCCATGTCGTCATAGGTCTCGATACTGTCGATCCGGGCGGTCAGTTCGCCGACCCGCATGCGCAGGCGCTCGAACGCCGCGGTTTCTTGTGCATGCTCGGCCATCAGCGGCGCGCGGTAGTTGGTCTCGACCACGCCGAGCAGGACCCCGATGACGAGTGCAAGAAGCACGGCTTGCCGCACATAGGACACGGCGAGATATGAGCGCAGCGCCCTCATTCGGCCCGCGCCTCGATATCGTATTGCGCCAGTTGCCGTCCGCCCTGCTGGAGGCGCAACTGCCGTTCAAGGATCACGTCGCGGAGGGCCGCTTCACCTTCGAGCGCGCGCAGCGCCACCGGCAGCGCGCTTTCCGTGTCCGTCCGGACCGATACCGAGAGCCGCCCGTTTTCGGCGTTGTAGCTCATCTGGCTGATCCAGACGCCGCGCGGCAGCCGGTCTTCGAGAAGTGCCAGCAGATCGGCGAAGGGCATCTGGCGCGGCCCGGTGAGCGCATTGAGGTTGCGGACCGCTTCGGATTGGCGGCGGAGCGCCGCAACGTCCGGCGCGGTCTCGGCTCGCGTTTCCAGAACGGCCACCTGGTCGTTGAGGCGGGCGCTGTGATCGCGCACCTGGGCAAGTTCGTCTTCGAGCCGCGCCACGTCGGACAGCGTCGCCCAGAGCAATCCGCCCCCGGCGAGGACCAGGGCCCAAAGCACCAGCCCGACCGCCGCGACCGGACGCCGCCCGCGGCTTGCGAAATTGGAGGTGCGCTTCAGGCCCATGCGGCCACCTGCGCTGCGCGATTGTCTCCGGCGGCGAACTCGAAGACCGACAGCCCCAGCCGGGTTGCCGCCGTCTTCAACGGTTGGATCATCGTGCCCGGCACCGAGACGAAAAGCTTGCCGGGCCCCGCCCCTGCGCTTTTTGCAAAGCTCAGGCTGAGACGCGCCACCGTGGCCGCCAGTTCATCCGTGTCCGTGGACCGGCCGCTCTGGCAGAACCCGGCCGGCGATCCTTCCTGCCAGCAGAGAAGCGACCAGTCCGTCCCGTCCGACCAGACCGCCGCGCCGGAAGGTTCCGCGCCGAGTTCCGGGGCGCCGGACGCGAAGCCGGACCAACCGTCGATGCGCACGAGACGCAAACCGGCTGACGCCGCGCCCGCCTCGATATCCGCACGCAGCGACCGGGACATCGCCCGTGCCCTGCAGGTCACCTCGCCGTTCGCTGGCGCAAAGGTTTCCCAGGAGACCGCGAGATCATCGGCGACCGCTCCCAGTTCCCGCGCCAGCCGCTGTGAGACGAGCGCCTTCGCTTCGCGCTTGGAGGACGGAAACTCGGCGAAGGCCAGAACCTCCTCTTCGACAAGCGCCTCCGGCACCGACAGCACCGCGGGCATGTCGGCCCGCCGTGCCACGCGGGGAAGCGCCTTCATCGCGGTCTGGAACGCAGTCGCGAGGCGTTCCCGCCGCCCGTTGGGGACGAGCAGCGCTTCGCCCTTTGCGACGGACTGTCCGAGAAGCTTCCAGCCCTTGCGGCGCGGTTGAATGAGCGCCGCTTCGAGCGCCTCATCCGTGAGCCAGAACCCGAGTTGAAGATGTCTCCCGAACAGTGCCATCAGCCCACCTGAATGACGCGCGCGATTTCGGCGAGCGAGGTCACGCCTTGCCGGGCCAGCGCCTCCGCCTGAGCGCGGAGCGATACCATGCCATTCGCTTCCGCTGCCGCGATGATTTCAGAACCCGGGGCGCGGCGGATCATCAGTTCGGCGATGTCCGGGGTTACGTCGATCCGTTCGATCACCGCCGTCCGTCCCAGATAGCCCGTCTCGCGGCAGACATGGCAGCCCGGAGCGGAAACCCATTCGGTGTGGCCTTCCGTCGCCGGATCGAGGCCTGCCGCGCGCAGGTCACCGGCGTCCGCGGGCGCGCGCGCCCCGCAGGAGGTACAGGACTTGCGGAGCAGGCGCTGCGCCGCGACCGCGTTCAGGGCGGTCACGAAATCATGCAGGTCGATGCCCCAATGGGTGAAGCGGCTGAGCACGTCGATGGCGTTGTTCGCGTGGACGGAGGCAAGCACGAGGTGTCCCGTCAGTGCGGCCTGCACGGCGATTTCCGCCGTCTCGAGGTCGCGGATTTCACCGACCATGATGCGGTCGGGATCGTGGCGCAGGATCGAGCGGAGACCGGCGGCGAAGGTAAGGCCTTTCTTTTCGTTCACCGCGATCTGCACGATGCCGTCGAGCTCGTACTCCACCGGGTCTTCGACCGTGATGATCTTCTCCCGCCCGTCCACAAGCTCCGAAAGCGCCGCGTAGAGTGTCGTGGTCTTGCCGCTGCCCGTGGGACCGGTGATCAGGACAAGCCCATGGGGTTCGCGCACCGTCTTCCGGATCCAGGCGATGTCATCGCCCGCGAACCCGAGCGCGTCGAGTGAAATACCGCCCCCCAGCTTTTGCGTGCCCGCCTTGTCGAGCACCCGGATCACGATGTCTTCGCCATATTGCGTCGGCAGGACCGAGACCCGGAAATCCACGTCGCGCCCTTCGATCCGGAGCCGGAAGCGGCCATCCTGGGGTCTGCGTTTCTCGGCGATGTCGAGCGAGGCCATCACCTTGAAGCGGGAAATCAGTTCCGAATGGTGCACGACGTCGATGGGTTCGGAGGCGGGATAGAGAATTCCGTCGATCCGGTATTTCACATCGACGCGGTCGGCATAGACCTCGATGTGAATGTCGCTCACCTGTTTTTGCAGGCCGGCCATAAGAATGGAGTTGGCCAGAAGCACGACGCCGCTCTGATCCTGCAGCGTGTCGAGGTCCACCACCTCTTCGCGCCCTTCCTTGTCCTCGCGCACGATCTGGGGGCGGAATTCGGTGGTGACGGCGGCCAACATGCGGCCCGAGCTTTCCGCACGTTTCAGGGCGGCCTCGATCTCCGCCTTCGGAGCCACGGCGATGGCCAGCGGCATTTGCACCGCGCGCCTCAGCCGCCGCTCCGCCAGGAGATCGAGCGGGTCGGGAACGGCGACCGTCAGGACGCCCGCTTCGGCCCGGACGGGAAAGACACAGAGACGGCTTGCCGTTTCGACGGGCAACATCTGGAACAGGTCCGCCTCGATCGGCACATCGGTCAGCCGTACCGTCTTCAGCCCAAGCTCGGCCGCAAGGGTCGCCGGGTCGGAGGGCAGATCGATGGGCAAGTTTTCCGTCATTGAATCACCGAAGAAATCCCGAAAATCGGTAAGTAGACTGCAACGATAACGGTCCCCAGCACAATGCCCACGAGAAGCATCATTCCCGGTTCGATGAAGGCGAGGCTGCGGGTCAGGCGTTCCTTCAGCCGGTCTTCATGTAGCGTGGCCACCTCGCCGAACATCCGGTCGAGGTCGCCTGCGGTCTCACCGACCTCCAGAAGAGAGAGCGAAAGATCGGGGAAGAGGCGTTCGCGCTTCAATCCCGACGCCAGCGATTGGCCGCGCGCCACGGCTTCTTCCACGCGGTAGAGTTTCGCCTGCTGTACCGGCCCCGGCGCGCCTTCGGCGGCAAAGCGCAGCGCGTCGCGCAAGGGCACGCCGGCGGAGAGGAGCATCGAGAGCATGAAGGCGATTTGCACCTGTCCCTGTTCTTCCCGCACGCGGCCTGTCACCGGCATGGCAAGGCGGAACCGGTCCAGCGCCATTTCGGCGGCGGGCATCGTGGCGGCAAGGCGCAGGCCCAGAACGATCGCGAGGATCGCCGCGAACAGCGCGGGCACCCAGACCGGCGCGGTTTCGACCAGCGCGATCAGCCACCGCGTGAGGGGCGGGAGTTGCGTGTCGAACTCCGCATAAAGCTCGGCGAAGCGCGGAAGGACGAAGAGCATCAGGATCGCGAGGACCACGATCAGAAGCCCGATCAGGAACAGCGGATAGCGCGTTGCCCGTTTCACCTGCCGCTGCAACTCCTGGCGCATCGTATTGAAGCGGAGGAGCCGGTCGAGCGCCGTCTCCAACCGTCCGGTGGCGAGCCCGGCGCGGATCGTTGTCTGGAAGAGCGGGTCGAACACGTTGGGGCTGTCGCTCATGGCCTTGTCGAGCGCCGTGCCCTGTTCCACTTTCCGGCGCGCGTCGGCGATCGCGGCGGCGAGCATCGGATCGTCGCCACGGCCTTCCAGCCGTTTCAACGCCTCGGCGAGCGGCAGACCCGCGCCTGTGAGCGAGCGGAACTCCCTTATAAAGGCGCCAAGGGCGACGGGTTTGACCCCGCGCCCCGGGAGCAGCGCGGACAATCCCGCACCGCCGCCCGCGGGCGACGCGGACACGAGGACCATCCCTTCGCGGGCCAGTTGCGCCGACAATTCTGCGCGCGATCCCGCCGCCCCCTGCCCTTCGACAAGCTGACCGGACATCTTTCTGGCGGCATATCTGAAAAGCGCCATCCCCGGGTGGTCCCCTGTTGCGTCCCGGTCAGTCTGCGAGGACAGTCAACGGGTTGCAAGAGAGGAGAGAGGCTCTGGCCCTTGCCCTGACTTTTGGTTGTCTGGCGTGTCTCGTCTATATCGCGTGGTCGGACTGGCGGTCTTTTCGCGTTCCGGATCACGCGACTTTGCCGCTTGGGCTGGGCGGGCTGGTCTGGGCCTATCTCTACGCGTCACCGGTCGTGCACGTCGTCGCGGCTATCATTGCCGCGGGCGTCTTTCTCGCGCTTGCGATCGGCTATGAGCGACTCCGCAAGGTCGAGGGGCTGGGCCTTGGCGACGTCAAGCTCGTCGCGGCGGGCGCGCTTTGGGTCGGATCCGGAATTGCGCTGGCGACGGCGCTCGGTGCCGGTGCGGCGCTGGCCGTGACGTTGCTGCGTATGCGCCTCGGGCACGCGGGTATGACCGATCCGATCCCGTTTGGGGCTTATCTGGCCGCCGGGATCGGAGCGGTTTTTCTTCTGACGTAGGAACTAAGCTGCCCGGCGGTTGCCGCCGAGCGAAACCTCTTTCCTACTTCTTTTTGCCCGGCGGCAGATCGCTTCCCCCGACAGCGCCGTCGCGGCGCAGATCCGCACCGCCGACAAGCCCGTCCTCCGTCACGAGGATCAGAGACAACCCGGAGGTCTGAGCGATGATACCGACCGGATCGGGGTGCCCGCGTGCCAAAAGCGCGGCGGCCAATGCTTCGGTGTCATAGTCCAGCGTCACGCCCGGGATCGGGATTTCGATATCCGTCCGCCCGTTCCGGTTCATGTAGTGGGGCACGTTGATCGCTTCCTGCGGGTCCAACCCGAAGTCGATCACGTTCATGATCGACTGCGCGGTATACCCGATGATCCGCGATCCGCCTGGCGAACCGCTGACGAGAAAGACGTCGCCGTCCCCGTCGAACACGATGGAAGGCGACATGGACGAGCGCGGGCGCTTGCCCGATTGGACCCGGTTCGCGATCGGGGTGCCTTCATCATCGGTTGCCCGGAACGAGAAGTCCGTCAGTTCATTGTTCAGGAGGAAGCCCCATCCGGGCACGATCACGCCGTTGCCGAAGGAGCTTTCGATGGTCGTCGTCATCGAGAGCGCATTGCCGTACCGGTCGACGATGGAGACGTGGCTGGTGCCGTTATCGGTGTTTCCGATCTGCGGCGCGGTCGGGTCGAACTCGCCCGGGGGCGTGCCGGGATCGGCCGTGCCGATATCGGTATCGCCGATGAGGGCCGCGCGCGAGGCCAGGTAGTCCTTGTCGAGCATGCCTTCGACCGGCACGGTGACGTAATCCGTATCCCCCACGTAGAGGCCGCGGTCGGCGAAGGCGAGGCGTCCGGCCTGCGTGAAGAGATGCACGTTCAGATCGTCGAGCGGATCGCCCGTCAGCTCAAAATTCTCAAGGATGCCAAGGGTTTGTCCGACAGCGAGCGCGCCTGACGACGGCGGGCCCATACCGCAGACATCGTAGCCGCGGTACTCGATGCAAACCGGGTCGCGCAAAACGGCGACATAGGTCGACAGGTCCTCGGCGATCATGTCGCCCGGGATGGCCGGGTCGGTCTGCACCGCCTCGACAATCGCCTCCGCCACGGGCCCGTTATAAAAGCCGTTCTCGGCGCCCAACCTGCCGAGGCGCTTCATGAGATCGGCATAATCCTTGTTCTTGATGATGGTGCCCGCTGGCTTAGCGGCGCAGTTCTCCTCGTCGCCGTTGGTGAAGTATTCGAACGCCACCGGATCCCGGAACAGGAGCCGATCCGAACAGCTTGTATTGAAGGAGAGGAGCCGGTCCACCTGGCTCGATGTCCGTTCCGTCAGGGCAAAGCCCTTCTGGGCGAGGGTTTTCGCGGGCACGAAGAGGCGCTGCCACGGCTTTCGTCCATATTCGTCATGCAGAAGCTGCATCATCGCCGGAACACCGGGAACACCCACCGACAGGCCGCTTTGCCACGCCGGGAAGAAGGTGAGCCCTTCGAACCGGTCCTCGGTCGCGGCGATCGGCGCGGTTTCGCGGGCATCGACCGTGATCAATTCATCGTTCGCGGCGTCATAATAGACAACGAAGGCGCCGCCCCCGATCCCGCTCGACTGCGGCTCGACAAGTCCCAGAACCGTCTGCACGGCGATCATCGCGTCAACGGCCGTGCCGCCCTGTTTCAGGATGTCCGCGCCCGCTTCGGTTGCAAGTGGATTCGCGGTCACCACCATCTCGCGGCTGAATTCGACGGCCTGTGGCAGATGCGCCTCCGCCCATGCGCTGCCCGCGATCAAAACACTCGCGGCGGAACATAGAATACGTTTCATCGCAGAACTCCCCTTAATGAATATGGGACGAGCCTCGCACCGAACCCGACGCACGGGCAACAAAAAAGGCGACCCTGACGGGCCGCCTTCTGTGAAAGCTTCTATGCCGCTTACGGATTGCGGCGGCAGTAGAGGCCGGTGTCGTTGCCGTTTTCATCCAGCAACCGGTCGATGCAGTCGAAGGTGAAGATCCAGAGACCGGTGTTGCGGTCGGAGCCGAGGATGATCTGGGACTCCGCGCCGTCGATCATCGCGGTATCGACATGCACCCCCCAGAAGTTGGAGCCGTCTTCGGCGATGAACTGCCCGACCTCGTGGACGTTCCACGACCAGACGCCGCCATTGCCGGTGTGCCAGTGGCCGGGACGGTACTCGACGGCCCGCATGCCGGCGGAATACCACGAGATGAAGGCGCGCGGCCCGGCATCGAAGGTGGGTGTCTCGCCCGCGGTGATCGGATCGCCTTCCACGTTATGCATGGTCAGGTCGCCTTTCGCGACGGCGAAGGACGGATCGGTCGCCTCGATCGGGGCGAAGTAGCCCATGTGGCCGAGGTAATCGATATTCAGCACGTCGCGATTGGCTGGGGATTCCCCCGGAACCGACGGTGGCGCGAGCGTCGTGGTTCCTGCGGGGAGGTTGTTGATCATGTGGAAGTAGCCCCAGCCGTCGAAGCTGGCCTCCACCGTGACAACGCCCACACCGGTGCCCTCGAAGCCCGAAAGCAGCGCATCACCATTGTCCGGGTTCACCCCGTCGCATGAGTTCGGGTCGTAGGAACCCGCAAGGCCAAGCACCTCGAAACCCGCGGGACGCGGGATGAAGAGCGCCGGAATACCGCCCTGGACCAGCATCGAGACGCTCGCATCGCAACCGCCCGAACTGTTGAAGACGACGGCGGCCGAGTAGCCTGCCGCTTCGACATTGCCGACCTTGGTGGTAAAGGCGCAGGCGCCGCGCTGGATGATCGCCACGCCGGAACCGTCGGGAACCGGAGTGCAGGCAAGGCCGACATAGGTGCCGTCACCTGCCAGGCTTTCCCCGCCGATCAGCGCAGGTGTTGCGGAGCCTTGCGTCGCCAGATGCCCGGTGCCGGAAGCACTGATCACCTGGGTGCGGAACGGATCGAAATCCTCGTCGCCTGCAAATATGTACTGGCCCTGATCGCCGCCGAAGGCCGCCGCGTGCGCATTGCCCTCACCCGGCGAGACGCCGAAGATCGGGTCCGGATCGGGATAGCTGCTGTCACCCAGAACCACCGGATTGGCAGGATCGTCGACGTCGATCACGACAAAACCGGCATCCCAATAAGACAGCACGGCCTGCCACTGACCGCCGATTTCCATCACCCAGACATCGTGCAGCAAGGGTGCTGCGAAGACACCGGTGAAGAGCTGATCGTCATCCGCGATTTCCGGGTAACTGGCGCCGAGAAGCCAGTCGCCGATACCGACACGCCCGATTTCCTTGGGCGATTGCGGCCGGGTCAGGTCCATGATGATGACATCGTTGATGTCCACATCATCGACGGCGATTCCGTAGGACGTGCCGCCGTCATCGGTCCACATGAAGGTGTTGTGGATCCCGTTGTTGCTGATCGCGTGCTGCTTGATCGCGTGCGGACGCGACGGGTTCGTTACGTCGTAGAACGAGATACCGCCCTTCCCGAGTTGCTTCTTGCCCGA
>JAAUYH010107378.1_pt1 | contig 18602 bp, 14 predicted proteins | sample 7278061 | NCBI WGS metagenome assembly JAAUYH01 (sample SAMN14350203, study PRJNA611818) | marine sediment metagenome | isolation source: surface marine sediment (0.6m) | place: French Polynesia: Moorea | collected 2018-08 | reverse complement strand
GTCGATTAAGCTTTTATCCATGATTTTTTTGAACTAGAAGCGCAAATATCTAGTTTCTCATCTTCCAAGCTTTAATTTTCATCTTCTTACTCTGGAATGAAACAGCCCTGCTAGGGCAAGGGGGATTTGGACGTACCTATTTAGCTGAATATTCCCGTCGTTACAATCAACCTCGGGTTATTAAAAGACTAATAACTAGAGACGATGACCAAAATCAACAAAAAATCAAGGAATTATTTGCCAGAGAAGCAGAGCAACTTTGCCATTTAAACCATCCTCAGATTCCCAAATTGTATGAATATTTTGAAAAGGACAATAATTTATATCTGGTGCAGGAATTTATCGATGGTATGAGTCTTAGTGAAGAATTTGAGCAACAAGGAGCTTTTGATGGACAAAAAATCCAAACTATTTTAGAAGAACTGCTACCAATACTAGTCTATATTGAAGAAAAAAATCTTCTCCATCGTGATATTAAACCTGCTAATATTATGCGTCGCAGCAGCGATGGAGTATTAATGTTAATTGACTTTGGTGCTGCCAGAGTAAAAACTGGCAGAGATCCAAGTGTTTTAACTGCTATCTATAGCCCTGGCTATGCTGCCATAGAACATATAATGGGGAGACCAGTTAAAGCAAGTGATATTTATAGTCTGGGAATAACTTGTATTCGCCTACTAACTGGTTGTTTCCCCTCTGATGCTAGGGATATGATTTATGATGATCAGGAAAATTGCTTGTGCTGGAAGGAGTATGTAGAGGAAAGGAATATTAAAGTTAGCGAGCGATTAGTAGCGATTTTGGACAAGATGGTGGCTTCTTCTCTTAGAATTCGCTATCATGATGCGCAAGCAGTTCTTAAAGATTTATTGTTTCCTATTTCTCCCGTCCCATCCCTACCAAAAGTAGTAGAAACTGGACATAATTCTACTGTGCCTCAAACTTTTTTTGGACAATTACTCTCATTAGTACAATCTTCGAAAAGATTTGGATTACTAGCTAGTGTTCTTGCTATTTTGACTGGAGTTGTGGGAATAAAAGGTTATTTATCAGATAATAATAATGCTTTTCTAAAAAGTTTAGAAACTCTGGAATCTCAATACCAACAAGGAAAATATCAAGATTGTTATCAATCAGCCATAGATAATCTTAATCAAGATAATAGTGTAATTCAAGAATGGATAAGTAAATGTGGTTTAGAAGTAGCAAAAATTAATGCAAATGCTAGTAATTATAGCGATGCAATCATCATTGCGCAAACAATACCTAGTACAGTAGCTAACTATCAACAAGTGAAAGATAATATTAACAATTGGTCAGAAAAAATTTTAGAATATGCAACTGAAGTTTACAAACAAGGAAAACTAGAAGATGCTATAAAAGTTACCAATATCATTCCCAAAAATACTATTGTTAAAGCTAAGCTTCCTAAGCTAATATCTCAATGGCAACAAGAAGAATTAAGACATAAAACTATTATTAATAATGCCCAAAATTTATCAAAACAAACTGAATGGGATGCTGCAAAAAAGGAAGTGGGGAAAATACCTAATGATTTTGTTTTCTGGAGAAAAAAAGCTCAATTAATTTTAAATAAAGCTAATGCTAATCAGAAAATAAATGCACAGGGGCTACGTGAACTACTAGAAGAAAAAAAGTGGAAAGAGGCAGATAAAAAAACAGCAAGGCTGATGTTACAAGTTGCTGAGAGAGAAACAGAAGGCTGGTTAAGGAGAGAAGATATCAATAAATTTTCCTGTGAATATTTACGCATCATCGATCAATTTTGGCTAGAATCTAGCCAGAGAAAATTCGGCTTTAGCGTGCAACAAGAAATCTGGCAAAAGAATGGAAGTCCTAATGAAAGTAGTGAGGATAAAAATGTGAAAGATTGGAGAAACTTCTTTATTGATGTAGGATGGAAAACTGATGACTCAGGAATAGAAAGCAGTTCAGGGTATGTGAAATATGAAAATTTAATAGGATTCAGAGACCTAACCACAAGTAGAAGGGGCAACCTTCCGGCGACATTGAACTTGGTACAAGATAAGTTAGATATTTATTTTATTGTGCAGCGAACTTTAGGCTGTGGACCATAGCAATTTCAGGCAATTAGTCAAGCTTACTTTTAGGGATTTTCTCTACGAATTCATAGGTTTTTTGATAGTTCGATACCTTTGACAGTTCAGTTATCAATTATCAGTTTTTGCATGACCTTTTTCGCTTTCCAGGCAAGCTGATAACCTCTAAGACCCAATGCTGAAACATTTCAAGACAAGCTCAAAAGCAATTTCTCGTATTTCGCAGCTGAAGCAAAAGAATGAGTAACAAAAAATAAAAGCGATCTCTTTCAAGAGATCGCCGACAAAATAACCAATATTAATTGTCTAACTAAGGTAGAAGTTAACTTCTGCCCTCTGCCTTGGTTTAAACAGAAGACTCTTGTTGTTGATAGAGATAGTAATAGCGTCCCCGCATCGCCATTAATTCCTCATGAGTTCCTTGTTCCTCAATCGAGCCCGCATCCATCATCACAATCAAATCGGCATTTTTGATGGTTCCTAAACGGTGTGTGATAAAGAATACTGTGCGACCTTTTAAAGCCTCTTTGAGATTGCGTGACACCTCTTGTTCTGTGCTGTAATCTAAGGCACTAGTCGCCTCATCCATGACCAACATTGCTGGTTGTTGTAAGATAGTACGAGCGATCGCAATTCGCTGTCTTTGTCCACCAGAAAGAGCCGAACCCCGCTCTCCTACCCTAGTATTGTAACCATTAGGTAAGCCCATAATAAATTCGTGGGCAGCGGCAATTTGAGCAGCAGCAATAATCTCTTCTGTTGTAGCATCAGGGTTAGTTAGGGCAATGTTCTCCATCACAGTGCCTTCAAATAAGAGAGTGTCTTGGGGGACAACTCCCACTTGGCGACGGAGAGAATAAAGTTCTACACGGTTAATGTCATAACTATCCACCAAAATTCTGCCACCTTCTGGTTCATAAAGACGGGATAGGAGCTTGGTTAGAGTACTTTTTCCAGCACCACTCTCCCCGACAATTGCCGTAAAGGTTCCCGGCTCAATATCCAAAGAAACATTGTTTAATTGTAAAGGACCAGTAGTTTTGAAACGGAAAGAAACATTTTCATATTGAACTCTGCCCTTAATTGCTGGCATCGGGATATTAGTTCGGTCTTCTTCTGCTTCATCTGGATGATCGACAATATCAGCCAATCGTTCTAGAGATAGAGCAGTTTCTTGGAAATTCTGCCAGAGTTGAGCCAAGCGCATAATGGGGGAAGTTACATAGCCAGAGATGATCCGGAAGGCAATTAACTGTCCCAAGGTGAGTTTGCCATCTAGCACTAAGAAAGCACCCATCCCAATAATTAAGACCCGAGATAACTTATTGAGGAAGCTACTAGCCGTACTGGCTAAGGTAGAAGTAATGACTGTTTTAAAGCCAGTAGAAACATAACGCGCATATCTTTCTTGCCATTGCCAACGGGAACGTAATTCAATATTTTGCGCTTTAACAGTTTGGATACCAGTTAAAACCTCAACTAAGTAGGATTGGGTTTCTGCATTGCGCTCGGCTTTAACTCGCAATTGTCGGCGAATAGTCGGCGAGAAAATTAAGGTTAAAACAACAAATATCGGAATAATCCCTAGAGATACAGCCGTTAACAAAGGACTGTACAAAATCATGACCCCAATATAGACTACGGAGAAAACCGCATCCAAAACTACAGTCAGAGCCGTTCCTGTTAAAAAACTGACGAATTCTTTCTAGTTCGTTAACCCGAGTTGAAATTTCCCCTACTGGCCGTTTTTCAAAGTAGCGCAGCGGCAAACGTAGTAGATGATCGATAATTTCTGACCCTAAAGTTAAGTCAATCCGATTGGTAGTATCGACAAACAGATAAGTTCTTAAAGTAGTTAATAATGCTTCAAAAACATTGAGAACAATCAGAAATGTAACTAAATAACCTAGGGTATCAACACTGTTTTGGCTAATTACTTTATCGATAATCACCTGAATCATCAGGGGATTAGCCAAGGCAAATAACTGAACAAAAAACGAAGCTATAAAAACTTCCATCAAAATACGCTTATGCTTTTGTATCGAAGGCCAAAACCAACTTAAGCCAAAGCGTTCTTGGGGAGTTTCTTTGGTTTTTTGAAGTAATAAAACTTCTCCCACCTCATCCCAGGTTTCCAAAAATTCTTCTGGTTGATAACGACGCAGTCCAATTTCGGGAACCGCAATTACCAATTCTTTTTCACTAATATCGTAGACAAGAGCTAAACTGTCCTGCCAACGGACAAAACAAGGACCTTCCAAACGAGTAAAAGCTTTGGCTGGAATATTGACCAGTTGTGGGTTAAGCCCCATTAATTCCGAAACTGCACCGCATAGGGGCAAAGAAAAAGAGTTGGTTCTTTTTAACTGCTCCGATAATACTCTATTGATTACCTCTTTGCGGAAAGGCATCTGAAAGTATTTGCTGATCATTTGAAAGCAAGCTACGCCCACCTCCAGAGTAGTGCGTCCACCAACAAAGGGATAATCTTTCTTCCCAATAGTGACTTCTTCTTCTTCCTCATCCGCAATTACGGGTAAAGGCTCATCGGTTTGGATTGCCTCTTTGTCCCATTCGATATGAATTGGAAGATTGTCAGATTGGGTTTGCTGAGGAGAAAATATTTCCTGTCCATCGGCATCTTCGCGATCGCCAAAAACCCATTTATTCCGGGGAATTGATAGCAAACGGGCTGGGTTATCACCGGTGACATTGAGAGTTTGACGCTCTTTCGTCAAGCTAAGATGAGAACCCACGGGAAAATCTTCTATGGCACCACCACCACTGACTAGCCAAACCCGTTCTGGATCATGAAGCGGTGCGACAAGCTCGCTATTTAAGTTATTCTCTCCTGGGGGAAGATAATAAATTTTGGCTTCTGAGGCAGCTTCTAGGGCGAGATCTTTGAGTTTCCAGTCTCCTTGGGCTTCTTTTTCAAGTTGAATCCCCAAAAGGTCAAAAATCTCGACATTAGCTGGTTTTTCTTTGAATTCTCGGCTCAGTCCAGGATATTGCTCAACTAAACGGACAAATTCATCATTATCCAGCGCTAAACATACAACCTCTGTACTTGCCATAGCGGTTTCGCAGGCAATGCCTCGGGCTAAGTTCACCCAGCCGATAATTTGTCCTGGTTTAAGTTTTTCGAGGGTTGTCGGCATTTTCGTTCGCGGATCATATCCGAGGACTCGAACTTCTCCTTCAGAAATAATTGCTACTTGTCCCTGCATTTTGTCTCGCATGACCATAACTTTACCGACACTAAACCTCAGCGGTTTTAGCTTAGTGGCTAGCTGGGAAATTTCCTCGGCAGGAAGTTGATTGAACTGCGGAACAAGAGATAGAAACTGTTCGACAAGTTGATGTGTACTTGTATTACTCATGCTTTAAGTAAAATTAACTGGTCACTGGGCTGGGTATTGCTGGTTCAGGGAAAAATGACACTTCTTCAGTGGTTTGTTTATTGAGCCACTGACGAAACATTTCATCTAACATTCTTTGCCGCATCGGAGGATCAAGCTTGGCCGAAATGAAATTTTCTAGTCTAATAATGACGATCCATTCTCCGATACGAGTTGGGGGAACCAGATCTCCTGGTTGACAAGTATTGAGAATTTGGGCAATTTTGGGGTGAGGAGCATTAATTTCCACCGGCCCGATTAATCCTCCTGTTTGAGCTTCAGCGCCTTGGGAAAATTCCATGGCTAGTTCTCGGAAAGTACCTTCGTTTTCTTGAATTCGAAAATATAATTCCTGTGCCAGCTCTGCTTTTTCAACTCTAATTAAGGAATAGACTACTCTATCTAATTGGGCTTTTCGCTTTAAGAAATAAGATTCTACTTTATTATCCCAATTTTCTTGCTTATATTTTTCAATTTTGATTTTTCTAGTAACTAATGTCTGTAAATTTTCACGGTTCATTCCTTGTCTTTCTAACCAGGTTTGAACCTTCTCGTCTGTGTCGAGTTGATATTGCTGACAAAGTTGTTGATAGGCTTGATCGTATTCGGTTTCTGTATATTCGATATTGGCGATCTCGTTATCAACTAGGATCTCCTGGGCTAGCTTGGGCAGCATTTGGTACTGGGCTAACAAGGGGAAAAGCTCGTCGGAATTAAAAACTCGGTTACCTATTCTTAAAACTACATCCATAATACTTATTGGATTTGACAAATAATCATACGAATCAAGAGTAAAATTTATTCAAAATATTGCAAAATATTAAGTTTCCTCGCTGATTTTTAGGAAGTTATAAATAACATCATTTTTTAACATGATTTTTGCTTTTTGATAAATTAGTAAAATTTTGCTACTCAAATTTAACTTACCGATTGGGGAAATGACATCCTAGAAAAAATCGGTAAATATTAAGATTTGATGGCTCACATCACTCTATTAGTTAACTTCAGTTGAGTTAACTTTTCACCAGTAAAACTACTGCATAGGCGCAAATCCCTTCTTCTCGACCTACAGGCCCTAATTTCTCATTAGTGGTTGCTTTGATACTAATGCGATCGCTGCTTAAATGTAAAATTGCTCCTAGGCGATCGCGCATTGCTTTAAGATGGGGTTTGAGTTTGGGTTGTTCGGCGACAATAGTGGAGTCGAGATTACCAATTGACCATCCTTGATCGGCGATCAGTTGCTGGACTTGTTCTAGTAAAACTAGACTATTGGCCCCTTGCCATTGGGGATCGCTGGGGGGAAAATAATGTCCGATATCACCTAAACTTAAGGCTCCTAGCATAGCATCCATGATGGCATGGGTCAGGACATCAGCATCACTATGACCCAAGAGTCCCAAACTGTGAGGAATGGCAATGCCCCCTAAAATTAATGGTCTATCTGGGGTTAAGCGATGGATATCGTAGCCATTACCAATGCGAATTTCCATTATATTTAAAACTTCTTAGTTACTGGTTTGTGATGAATCTAATGTTATAAGTCTATCGGAATCTGGTAAATTGCTAGATTATTCACAGGCTTGTTTGGTCACTTGATGGCGATAGCGAAACATATCTTGTAAGCGAGCTTCTACCCACCAACCGAGAATTAACTCCGCTAACCAGCCACCAGGTAATTCATAAGCGATCGCATCTGTCAGTTTGGTTTGTCCATCGATGGTTTCAAACTGATGACGATGCACCCAAGATTTCATTGGGCCTGCGATCTGTTCGTCAACAAATAAAGAGTTGGGCTGACATTCGATATGTTTTGCCAGCCATTTTACAGGTATTGGACCCAGGATCAGACGAAATTCACTAATCGCGCCTACGCCTAATCCCCCTTCACGACGAATAACTTTTACGGGTTGCCAAGGAGGAGTGAGTAACTTCAAAATGTCTGGGCGTTCATGGAATTGCCAGACATTTTCCACTGAAGAATTAATTAAGCTGGAATATTGAAAATGCAACATGGCAAAAATGGATAATAGATTATTGTTGATTATTATCTCTCTCTTGCCTGTTGCGAAAATAATTTTACTAGTAAGGGTTGGATTTAAGCGATCGCACTACCATCAATTTTGGTAATGGCGACAATAGCGGGACGAGGGGGCTGATTAGCCTGGTTACTAGGCCAATTAGAGCCTAAAGGAACTTGGCGTTGTTGTTGAAAACTTACCCCATCGGTGGTTAATAACTCAAAATCTCGGATCTCAGTTGCCATATCTTGACGGATACCGTTTTTTTCCCCTGGATGTTGCACGGAGAGGAAAAGAGTTTTTTGATCATCAGTAAAAAAAGGCCCTGTACATTCGCATTCCGTTGGCCCAATGGCAAAAGGATAAATTTCTCCGGCGTTACTACCCGATAGGGGTACATACCAAAGAGAATTATTACCGAAAACTCCTGTTAGTTTACTACCAGATAAAGCTTCACCGTTATCGCTCCGAGAAGGAACAGCTATATTATGCTTACTGGTGGCCATATCGGTAACCACCCATAAATTGCCATTCTTATCTAGGGCAATGTTATCAGGGTTGGCAAAGCCAGCACCTCCTTTAGCGGGTTCACCACCAGTAGCGATACTACTCCAACGGAAAGTTAAAGCAGCAGGATCTTGATTATCTTCTTCTAGCTTAACTAGCCAGCCATATTCATGGGGGGTTTCTCCCTCTGGCCCTTGAAAGATCGCTAAATCAGCCCCCCCATCGCCTCCAGGAGAGCCAGAAGTAAAGGTAATGAATAAAGTCCCATCTGCTGCCACAATGGTCGCTTCAGGACGGGCAGTACAGGTAACTCCTGCAGCACTGGCGGCATAGTGAGCATCAATTAGAATTGCTCCCTGTTGCTCTTGGGAGTTATCTCCTTGATACAAGTCACCAAGGATTTTAAATTGTTTTCGATAGGTCTCAATCTCCAGCTCGTTGGTAATTTCGACTACCCCTCCTTGTGAACGATCTGGGTTGGGTAGTTTAACCATGCCTCCTCCTACTGCCGAAGGGTTTACAGGATTTACCGGAGTAGTGAGGGTTAAAGGTATCCATTCCCCTGTGCCATCGGCGTTGAGTTTGGCACCATAAAGCATGCCTTCAGCAAATAAGCCAGAGTTACTCTTATCTTGAGGATCTTTGATGGTACCAACACTAATAAACTTATATAAATGTCCGCCACGGCGATCGCAACCCGAATAAACAGCTAGCTGCTTGCCAGCAACAGCCCGAATCCCAAATGCTTCATGGCGATATCTACCTAACCAAGTATGTTTGGTGCCATAATCATCAGGATTGGCCGGATCGACCTCTACTAACCAACCGTATTTATTGCCAGCTAAACCAAAGACATTGGCGTTACCATCCACATCTTCATCATTAAGGATAAAAGGCTGCGCTGAAGGACTCATCGCTGAACCATCGGCCATTACTACTTCAGGGATTTGATATTGTACATTCTCTTCAGCACTCAATACCGTGCCCCAAGGAGTTGTGCCACCGGCACAATTTTGAAAGGTTCCAATAATGCGATCGCCTAAATCATCTTCATAACCTAGTTTATTTTTCTTGTTAAATACTTTTACCGCTGGCCCTGTAGACTTTAGGAGCTGTTTGGGGTTATCTAAGCCAGAAATGCCCGTAATACGGCGATCGCTCTCTCTAAAGGTGCGCTCCCATTGACCTGAAGAATTACGACGAACAGAAATTATGCCAATGCCTTGATCGATCAAACCTTCCCGAGATATTTCTTGAATTTGAGCTTTTAAAGGACTATTATCAGCCAAGGTGAAAGCATCAATTTCATCTTCTTCATTGGTCTCTGCTATTACCTCTGTGAAAGGTAATTTTTTACCAATGACTGTCGAATAAGAACTTATCCAAGTCTTGCCACTGATATATTCAAAATTAATCGTCAAAAAGCCCTCATTAGGAGCAGTTTCCACCAAGGAAATATAGTCATTGTTATAACCAAAACGGGAATCGCCAACGCGATCGCCCCAAGCGGCAATTACTTGATATGTATAGCCGCTCGGTAGTATCAGATCGTCCTGCACTTCATAGGTCGCATAACGAGTTATTTGTTCTGACGGTGTAATTCCTTCAATTTGAAGCGGTAGGGAAACTTGGACGGGGGAAAAAGGCAAATTACTCTTGGTGGCTGCTGTAGCAGCTTGGTTTAGTTCTGAGTACAAAAAAGACTTCTGTTTCTGATTAATTACAGAATTGAGAGCAAAAGAACCAGCAGTTGTACCCAAAAAAATTAAAAAATTGCGTCTGCTAACAGTCATAGTCAAGATAAGATATCGAAATTTTAAATAGATACTACAATAGAACCTTTCTATTAAGAATGGGTAAAATTTATATTAAACTTTTCAAACTACAGCAATCCGATTTGAGTCATGAAAAATGACTAGGAGGAAAGGCAAGAGGCAGACGTTCTTTTCATAAATGATTTAAGATTACTATCTAGTCGTTTTTACTTTCCGTAGAGGCTCGCTATTTTTAGTTAAATCAAAAATTGACCATTAATTAAAATTTTAATTTACATAATTATCATGCAAATTTCATCATAGTTTATCAGCTATTACCAGGCTTATAAATTCTTTTTTATTGAGCCCATATGCACGAAAAAACATCAACTAATTATTCAATACAAAATATTAATACGTTAACCACTAGTAAATAATCATAAAAGAGATTTTGCCCCCATAAAGAATCAACAATAGTTATTATTTACTGGAAAACTTACAGAATTAACGGAAAATATTATTCTCGAAAACTTATCATTAACAATATAATCATAGTATATTAGTTTGGATAGAGAACCCAAAAAATTTATTGCTTTAATGTCACATTATTCAATGTAAAGCATAAATATACCCATTCTTACAGCCAACATATATTACATCTTTGTAGATGCTCGGAGTTGCAAACTTTTCAGGATAAAATCTAAATTTCATTAGTTCAATCAAAATTTTTTGTCCCAGTTTATTAATCAAAAATTTCAACCGTAATAACTCAAGTTGCTAGTTATTGAGAAAGAGAAAGAAAAGTAAGAAAATCTCTCCAGAAGAGATCTAGCTAGGAGAAAAGAAAATGATTGATGAAATTGTAGCAATTTATGCGATTGTGGAAGATTTACTCAAAGCAATTGGACATCAAAAAGATTGCCGTATTGAAATGAGTGATGCCGAAGTAATTACTGCTGCTTTAGTCGCAACTAGAATGTCAATTATCAATGTCGCCCGCACCGGCAAGTTTTCTAGCGATCGCTCGATTCAGGAATATTGCGAGGATATTTGGCAAGCAGAAGCTGTGCCGATTGCGATCGAAGAATATAGTCAAGCCAATGCGGGGTTACAAGTAAATAATTAACTAGCTTTCTGGGGAATTTCTTTCCTTAACCTAAAGAACTTTAAAGGGGCGAATTCACTTCGCTCCCAAGTCTTCATCTATCAGATGGTTAAACTTCGAGGATAACTATACTATTAAGATCATAAGCTAAGTCTAATTACTCAAATTTTGAGTCTGAATAGCAGTTATGGCAATAGTATTGATAATGTCATCAACAGTACAACCACGACTGAGATCGTTGACTGGTTTTTTCAGACCTTGAAGCACCGGGCCGATTGCCAGTGCCCCAGTTTCTCTTTGCACGGCTTTATAGGTATTGTTTCCGGTATTTAAGTCGGGAAAGATCAGCACTGAAGCTTGTCCGGCAACCTGGGAGTTAGGCATTTTCTGAGAGCCAACGGTTAAATCTACCGCCGCATCATATTGAATTGGCCCTTCAATTTTGAGCTCGGGTCGTAGTTGACGAGCGATCGCCGTTGCGGTTCGGACTTTTTCTACTTCTTCTCCTTTCCCTGAAGTACCAGAAGAATAGGATAGTAGGGCAACTTTGGGTTCAATGTCAAAGGCGGTAGCTGTATCGGCCGAAGAAATAGCAATTTCTGCTAACTGTTCCGCATTGGGATTATGATTAATGGCACAATCACCGTAGACGAGTACTCGATCTTCGAGGCACATAAAAAAGACGGAAGAAACCAGAGAACAACCAGGTTTCGTTTTAATTAATTGTAAAGCGGGTCTCAGGGTATGCTGGGTTGTATGAATTGAACCGGATACCATGCCATCCGCGTCCCCAGCATAGACCATCATCGTCCCAAAATAGGAGACATCCAGTAGATATTCACGAGCTAGTTCTGGCGTTGCCCCTTTATGCTTTCGTAACTGATAAAATTGTTCGGCATAGGACTCGACTTTATCGGATCTGGCAGGATCGATAATTTGCAGCCGACTCGTATCTAATGAGATGCCATTTTGATTAATAATTTGTTCGATTTTCTCTGGTTTACCCAAAAGACTTAGCTCGACAAGATCACGATTTAAAAGAAATTCTGCGGCTTTGAGAATGCGGATTTCTTTACCTTCTGGAAGCACGATATGTCTTTTTTGCGATTTGGCTTGTTGCAATAGATTGTAGGTAAACATCTTGGGGGTAATCCCTTTGATTTGAATCTTATTAATTTGCTCTTCTAGTTGACTCAACTCGACATAATCGTCAAACAGTTGGATGCTCAAAGTAATTTTTTCGCGGTCGCTGGGTACCAAAGAAGTATTAACCTGTTTAACTAGTTCTGAGGTTTCATAGGTATTAGTTGGGATAGAGAGAATGGGCAGCGGATCGTAAAGACCGTCAATGAGTTTCCTAATGGAGGCATCTGGTTGCAAGTCTCCTGAGAGCAAAATCCCTGATAAATGGGGATAATTGACTGATTGATGAACTTGTAGCAATCCCACAATTAAATCACTGCGATCGCCTGGAGTAATCACTAAACTATCTTCTTTCAGTCTGGTAATCGCATGTTCTAACCGCATGGCAGCAATTACATAACCAAGTATCAAATTATCCAGTCGCTGCTCTCCATAGAGAACTTCTGCATTGAGCTGTTGAGCAATTTCTCTAACTCTGGGACTGCTGAGTTTTGGTTCATAGGGAATCACGGCCAGTAAATAATTACTCTTGCCAAATTTATTTTCTAGGGCCATTGGTAGTTGTTCTAGAAGTTCTGGATTAGCTTTATTAAAAACTATGCCCACAACTTGACATTCCCGAGCTAGATAGGATTTGAGCGACATCTTAACAGGCGCGATCGCCTCTCGTACAGTCCGGCGCTCGGCGTTACCTAAAATGAGAATGGGGCAGCCTAAATTTTTAGCGATTTCCGTATTTAAATTAAATTCAAAAGCGGAGACTTGCCCTAGATAATCAGAACCCTCACACAAGATAAAGTCATAATTTTGCTCCAAAGTCTTATACTTGAAAATAATTTTGTCTAACAGTTCATCGTAGTTGCTACGACTGATTAGTTCCTGAACTTCCTCGACGTATAAGCCAAAAGCTTGCTCATATTGTTGATTTAGAGCAAAATAAGTCAGAATTAAATTAATATCTTCATCTGGTTTGCCAAGGGGCTGTTTTCTGATTACTGGCCGAAAAAAAGCCACCTTATTCGTTTTTCGAAGAATTAGTTCGATAATTCCCAATGAAATCAGGGCTTTTCCACTCCCTGCTTCAGTCGTACTAATGTAGAGAGAACTGGTCATAATGGGGGATTGCGAGAGTTGAAAGAATTAATTCTATACTAAATCCTGTTAATATTGTATTGCATATTTATTACCAAAGGGTTAAATTTAAGGAAAAAGCTATAGATGCCTCTCGGGAAAATGGAATTGCTCAATCCGACTCCTTCGCACTTGTTCTCCATTTTCGTAACTTAATATCAAAGCATTTGACATCATAAAAAACACTCTTTAGTCAATATAGATTAGGGATTAGAGGCGAGCTGAATTTTCAAATATTTTTAGTGACTATCTCTTTTTTTATTATTAAATTGTCATAGCTAGTCTAGAAGAGCTAAATTCTTTATCTCCAAGTATTTTATCACTTTAACTTTGAGCAAACGATATTCTTCCTCAGCCTCTGTTCTCAGGAGAGTTTGAGAATCACTAATTAGGTCGCGATCATGATAACTGGAAGCGGATGTCAATTTTGAATATCGCACGGAGGGGTAAGTTTTCCAGCGATCTCTCGATTCGGGAATTTTTGAGATTGCTATTTTAGTCCATTTAATTGGCGAATTTCAGCTACACTATAAAATCTAGTTCTTTGAAAATTTGCTCGAAACATAATTTAATTTACGTCTATTTTAAATTAGTACGAGGATAGAAAAGGGAAGAAAATGAAATTATCAGTTTTTCAATTTCAATCCTTCGTATAATATGACTTATTATTCAAAATGAACACGATCGCTTATCTTTACATAAATCCATTATTAGAGTCTCCCCCTGATAAAAATATTTGGGGACAAGAAGTTGATTCTATTTATCAAGATTTAGGTCAGCGTCAACAGTTACTACAACTAATAACTGAATCTCAGCAAAATCCTCCTGATAATCTGTTGATTCGTCGTTTAGAAGAATTAGGAGATAATATTAATGAAATTGGCGATCACCTTAAATTATTAGAGTCTTTGGGAATAGAAATTATTGCTATCGAACAAGATTATCAATCCTCTAACTTTGCTAAGGAAAATATTCAAGATACCAAGCTTGCTTTAATGCAATTATTAGAAGAAGTTACTATTAATAAAAGAAAAGAGCGTCTGATTCAAGGTCATGCGCGTAATCGTCTGAAAGTTTTACCTCCTCCAGGAAAAGCACCCTATGGTTATCGTCGTGGACAGGATAAATATATTATCGATAAAAGTACTGCTCCTGTCGTTAAAGATTTTTTTGAACATTTTCTTCTATTTGGCTCTCTTCGGGGTGCGGTGAGATATTTAGCCCAAAGATATGGTAAAAAAATTGCTCCTTCCACGGGAAAGAATTGGTTGACTAATCCTGTATATCGAGGAGATTTAAAATATAAGAATAATCAAGTAATATTGAATACCCATGCGGCAATTTTAGATCGAGAAGAGGCTGCCCAAATAGATCGAATATTACGGCGTAATAGTCGTTTACCATCTCGGACGGCTAGTGCACCTCGTTCTTTAGCTGGATTAATTACCTGTCAAGAATGTCAATTGCCGATGACGATCTCACGAGTTACCCAAAGAAATAAAAAACAAGAATATCTTTATTTACGATGTCATGATTGTCCGAAAAAAACTAAATGCAAAGCAATTAATTACCAAGAAATTTTACAATTAGCTATTACTAAGATATGTCAGGAGTTACCGATCGCAGTTGATCAAGTCAATCTCCAAAATATAACGATATTTAAAGATCGGATCAAAGCCACAATTAAACAAAAAAAAGAAATTCTCCTACAATTACCAACCTTGCAAGAGCAAAATATTCTCGATCAAGAAACTGCTAACCTAAGAAGTTATAAGTTACGGACAGAAATCTCAGAATTAGAAACTCAACTGGCACAACTTCCGCCAGAAAATTTAAAAGCGATCGCAAAAACAGTTTCAATTCCGCAATTTTGGTTGGATTTATCAGAATCAGAAAGAAGATTTTACTTTCGTGAATTTATTAAACAAATTGAAATTGTTCGTTTAGCTAATAATCAATGGGATTTAAAATTAGTTTTTATTTTCTAAATTTTAATAGTGTTTTTCAAGCTAGGAAAATACAAATATAATTTTTATCTCGCGCCAAGACTCTAAAAAGCTAAGAGAGACTCAAAAAATTTTTTCTTCATAGTAAACCTGTTTGCCATCAGCTTACTCTTTGTATTAAGATCTGTAAACAGTAATAGCCTTGATAGTGGTTGTAGTTAATGAAGTATAAAATTGGTTGGGATAATTTTGCACAGGAAGTAAGTCGCTCAGATGAATCAATTAATCTGGCTAGAGCTAGTTTATATTGCGCTCAAGCGGAGTATCCCGAGTTAGAGGTAGCAAAATATTTACAGCAACTCGATCTAATTGCCGAAGATATTGCTGTCAAATTACTGTCAGAACGCTATCCACTACAAATAATTAAAACTATTAATGATCATCTTTATAATTGTTTGGAACTTAGAGGTAATAACCAAGATTATTATAATCCTAAAAATAGTTTTTTAAATGATGTCATTGATCTGCGGACAGGGATTCCTTTAACTCTCTCTATTATTTATTTAGAAATAGCTAAAAGACTTGATTTCCCCATGCTTGGTATTGGAATGCCAGGACATTTTATTATTCGCCCTGATTTTGATGATTCGGGAATTTTTGTTGATGCTTTTAATCAGGGAGAAATTTTATTTAAAGAAGACTGTGAGTCAAAAATACAGCAATTATATCAACAGCCAATAAAATTAGAACCTCGGTTTTTAGCGCCAGTTAACAATAAGCAAATTTTAGCGAGAATGTTAACTAACCTCAAACAAATTTATCTTCATCGTCGTCAATATAATAATGTTTTAGCCATCATTACTGGGCTGTTAACTTTGTTTCCTAATAAGCCGAATGAATTACGCGATCGCGGTTTACTATACTATGAACTCAAGCATTGGCAAGCAGCGTATAAAGATTTACAAGCCTATCTCAAACTTGCAACCTATGGAGATGAATATCAAATGATTCAAATGCTTCTAAATAAAATTGAAAACAGCTTGCTCTAATTAATAATTAATATTTTTCAATTAACCAATGTATATTAGTGTTGTTATCCCCACTTATAATCGTTTACCAATTCTCAGAAAATGTTTAACTGCATTAGAAAAACAAAATCTCGATCAAAATATTATTCAAGAATATGAAATCATCTTAGTTGATGATGGTTCAACTGATAATACTTTAGAATGGCTTGCCGAAAATAAAGTAAACTTTCCCCATCTTAAAATCTTTCAACAAAATCATCAAGGCCCCGCAGCAGCGAGAAATTTAGGCATCGAAAAAGCGACAGGAGATACTATTGTTTTCATTGATAGTGATTTAGTTGTTACCGAAAAATTTTTACAATCCCATGCTGATACTTTAATATCGGGAGCAGCAAAAATAAATAGCGATCGCGTTTTTACCTATGGTGCAGTAATTAATACTTGTAACTTCGAAAATCCCACCTCAGAACCTTATAAAATTACTGACTTTTCTGCAGCTTATTTTGCTACAGGCAATGTCGCGATCGCGAAAAAATGGCTAGAAAAAGTCGGGAAGTTTGATACCCAGTTTCATCTCTATGGTTGGGAAGATTTAGAGTTAGGAGTTAGGTTAAAAAAGTTAAACCTAAAACTTATTAAATGTCCTGAAGCAGTGGGCTATCATTGGCATGCGCCTTTTAATCTCGAACAAATACCAAATCTGATCGATAAAGAAATCCAACGGGGTAGGATGGGAGTTGTTTTTTATCAGAAACATCCTACTTGGGAAGTAAAAATGATGATTCAGATGACAATTTTACATCGGATACTCTGGGGAGTTTTATCTTTAGGTGGCTTTTTAAATGAAAAAACAATGAAGCCGTTATTGAAGTTTTTGATATCCCAAGGGAAACCTCAATTAGCTTTAGAAATAGCTCGTATTTTTCTCAATTGGTATAATGTCCAAGGAGTTTATCAAGCCTATAGAGAAATTAATAATTGATAGCAAGTAGGGTGGGCATTGCCCAACCTACCATTAATTGCTTCTATCATTTCAAAATTGTCTATGGGCGAGGTAATAACATTCTCGATTCTATTTCTTTCCAAGTCTTTTGCGAAACTCTGACTGCTGCATTCTTACATTCAATTATTAAGCGATTGGCATAGAAATAATTATCCAAATTTTTAACTTCATCTTCAGATAATTTCATAGTATCAGGAGTTGTATGGAATGCTGCAAACCAGGTTTTTAAAAGTTTATCAACAAAGGTTTGTTCTGACTCAAAATGAGCTTTGACCTCAGCGAGTAAACCGCGGTGGTTCCCTTTGAGTGCTCCGAGATAGTCATTTTCACTTTCGATAATCAGCTCGGCTGTTTTTTTTGAGTATTGATCGCATCAAAGGCAAACACAACTCCTTTGAGCGCCAGTTGCTCAATCATTTCTGGCAAGGCTTTAATCTCATTGGTCTTGCTCTCAATTTCGTCGGGAGGCAAGATTAAACCTCGTTCCACTAGATAACCCGTAACCATCATGATTGCTGGATGGGACTGACAATGGGGATTATCAGTTTCTCTCATAAAGGAGTGCTTGAGCACTTTGCCATCGGCAGCTACGGTCTCTCCAGGCTGGGGAGTGATCTTAAAGAAGCCACTGAGACTTTGGGCGTAGCCCTCTTCGTCCGTTTGTCATAGAACACGGCGAATTGTGCTGTAGGAAGGTAAGCGGTTTTTCTCTGGTTTGAATAGCTCCAACAATTCATGGTGATAGGACTTGAGCCAATCTTATAATATACGTCTAGTGTGAATTAGAAAAAAATATAAAAAGAGTGTATGATTAGTACACTCTTATATCGCTTCTCAAAATAATTGACTAAAATTATTTCTGAGTTAATCTAGTCAAAACTTTGTTAGAACGTTCAACAAAAGTCTTCATTCCTTCAGCATCAAAAGCCTTTTGAGCCATCAGTGCCAAATCATAAACATGAAGACACATCAAATTAACTAATTCCCCAGACTGAGAAGTACCGGTCGCATCGATAATTGCTCCTTTATTAAGATCGACAATATTCTCAATCAAGGGATGACTAGTATTAATTAATAGGACATGATCTTCAGGGAATGCCATCGCTTTTTCTTGCATTAAAGCCGTCATTTCCTGGAGTCTCCGCATTGCTTCTGGTAATAATACCATCGCGGGAGGAGTGCCCTGGGGATCTTCTGATTTAATAGATTGGGTTTTGATATTTACTTTGGGTTTGTTGAGAGCTTTTTCAAAGATTTCTTTGATGGTTTCGTTACGAGTTTTGTTAGTAGTAGGATCGACAATTTCTTGGGCTTTGTCATCTTCTACTAGATTTTTATCTAACTCCGAATCAACCCGAGCAAATTGTAAATCACTATGTTCTCTTTCCAGGAAAGGAATAAAGTAATTCGTATCAATGAAAGAATCGAGGAACAGAACTTCTAAACCTTGATTTTTGTATAATCCAACATAGGTTCCTTGAG
>JAAUYH010127008.1_pt1 | contig 18603 bp, 11 predicted proteins | sample 7278061 | NCBI WGS metagenome assembly JAAUYH01 (sample SAMN14350203, study PRJNA611818) | marine sediment metagenome | isolation source: surface marine sediment (0.6m) | place: French Polynesia: Moorea | collected 2018-08 | reverse complement strand
CCGTAAAAGCGTTCGGCATGGCCCATGGTCAAGCGAGCTAAGCGACCATCCCGGTCCCAGCGCGCGGTGCAGGCGGCAATGATATGGTTGCGCCATACGCGCAGGCAATACACGGCCAATACGATGGCGATGATCCACGCCGCGTGCCCGAGGGCTCGATACAGGGCGCCGCGGCCGAGGGCATAATCGACCAACTCAAACAGGGCCACGCATACCGCAGCTGCGCGCGAAAGTGGCCGCCAACATCGCAGCGCGAGCTCAGCTGCGGCAGCGGGCGCAATGACGTCGAGCCCGGTGATGGGGGGTAGACTCACGGGAGTGAGGCTGAGGTCGGCGCTGTCGCCGTTGCCGCGGGCTTGGCTTTGGTCTCCGTCCTCGTCCTTGGGGGCGAGTTCGCCGAAATACTCCTGATGGGTATCATCGCCGTGCTCCTGCTCTTTTTCTGCCAGCCGAGAGCCGAAGTAATGGGCCAGGCTCTCGATAAAGCGCATTTGTACCCGATACGTGGCCGACCAGAATATGATGATATACAGAACCTGAACTTCCACCGGCACGGCATTGTCGCCCAGTTCGTGAACCAGGTGGTGGTAGACCAGCATGCTCGCGAGCAGCACCAATAGCGCCGGGGCAAAATGACGGGCGAAGTCGGCACTGCGCACCAAGAACATGGTCCAGCGGTCCATTTGCATGGTATGCGCTACTGTTTCGATGATGGCCGTCATCCAACCGTCCCAGCGGCGCACAAGCAGGCGCAGCACGATCAGAACCGCGATGACTTCGCTCAGCCACCACAGCGCGCGGGCCAGCGCCGAGAGATCGCTCAGCATGGGGACGATGTTGCCGAGGGCCTGTGCGCGACATTGTGCCCAGCAGCGTGCGGACGCGCCCAGTTGTGCGAACTCAGACGCCACGCCGGCCATGATGCTGCCGCCATCGCCCGCAGCATGGTTGATGGCGCGTGTTTCTGGGCTCCGGGCCGGCACTGCTCGGGGCGAGGGCTGGCACTGGCATCCGTGCGCCCACCATCCTTGCCCGTCTGTTTCCATGGCGCCCATATCGGACTGCCCGTATGCGATGGCGGACCAAAGCGCGGCAGCCAGGGCAGAGGTGGCAACGAAGACAATGATTGAGACGCGCACGGGCGTTACAATATCTCGGATGAGGCCCGGGCCGCTACTAGGTAGAGGCCCGGCGTTGGGCCCGGCATTGGTTATGGCGCGATGGGCTCAAGGCGTTCGATATAATTGCCGAATTGCGACGATAGCAGGGTGAACGATGCAAAGAAATCGCCGGCCACAGCGGCGGTATTATAGAAATCGAGCGTCTGATCCAGCGCGCTCTGGGTGGCGTAGGTCGAATATCCCGCCGTGATATCACTGTCGCCCACCACGATAAATTCCACGGTCTTGGTATCTTCGATCTGGGTGAGCTGGGCGACAAAGGTGTCCTGAGCCCGGTGAAAGTTGTCGCGATTGGCGGGATCGACCCCGCGGACTGCGATTTCGAGAGCAGCGCCGGCAAAGTCGTTGAGGTCCACGCTACCGTCGGGTTGACGTACCAGCAGATCTGCTTCCAGACTGGCGATTGTGCGCAATTGGAGCGCGGCACTGGTGTCGCCGACCGCGGCGACGGCATTCCAGTACGCGGCTTCCGAATCGAAGACCGTGATCTCCGTCAGCCCAACGCGCTCGGCTGGAACATCGGAGGCCGTGCTTGAGTAAAACGACTGGAAGATTCGACTCGGACCCACCCCGGGCTGCGCGGCGAGCGCCTGGCGATAGCTGTCATGGGCGTCAATGAACGCATCAAATTCGCCGGCTTCGACGAGGTGAACGCCCAGGTGTAAGATCGGCTGCTGTCCGTCACCTATGTCCGCGTCATCGTCGCAAGCGGACACGGCGAAGGCCATGGACAGTAGAGCGGCCATAAGAGCGGACAGCTTGGCGGCTGCGGTGAGCGGCATTCTGGCAAGTAGAGAGACGCGGACAGTTTGGGGCGATCGGATGTCTTGTTGGATGTCTGGCATGGAGATTTTCCTATGAGAGTACGTGGCTGTATGGAAGGGAGGATTGGCCAACGAGCCGTTGGCGGGGACCGCTGCAGCGCTGCAGATACGGACAATGTAGGAGGTGATCGCCAACAGGAAAACCGATGGAAAATTGATAGTTATGCGCAAGATTCTTGATGCTAGGATTGCGCCATGTCGTCTGCGACCTTTGCCAATGCCCTGTCGATCGAGCAACTTCAGGTCTTTGTGGAAGTTGTCGACAGCGGCAGTTTTTCGCGCGCAGCCCGCAAACTCAATCGGGCCCAGGGCTCGGTGAGCTATCACATCCACGGCCTGGAAGAGCAGTTGGGGGTGCTCTTGTTCGACCGCACGCAACGGCCGCCCGCGCTCACCGATGCCGGTCACGTGGTGCTGTCGCTGGCGCGCCAGATCGGGGCCGACGTAGATCGGCTGCGTCGGGTCGCATGGAACATGAACGAGGGCCTGGAGCCGCGGGTGCGCTTGGCCGTAGACGTGTTATTTGCCCCAGAACGCCTCGCTGCGCTGCTGGCAGAGTTCGAGGCCCGCTTTGCCGAAGTAGACCTATTTGTCACCAGCGGCATCGTCGATTTTGCAGCAAAACAGGTGGCGACCGATCAAGCCGATATCGGCATTAGTGGTCCCATCGGACTGAGTCGAAAGCTGGTTCAAGCCCCATGCGGGGCGGTTGAATTGGTGCCAGTGATTGCCCCTTCGCATCCGCTGGCCCAATGGGAAAAACCAGTGCCAGACCATGAGCTGGCCCGACATGTTCACATCCTTTTGTCGCAAATGCCCAAGGGTGACGGCGACGGCGGTCCAGCGACCGGCTTTCCCAGCCCGCGTCGCTGGCACATTGGCGATCCATGGACCCGGCGGGTGCTGGTGCGAGCGGGTCTGGGATGGGCTCGTTTGCCCCGGTCGGAGATCGAAGCCGATCTGGCCGACGGACGGCTGCGGGCATTTTCTGCCGAATACTTTGCCGGCGGGCCCATGATGGTGCCGTTATCGGTGATTCACCGGCAAGGTGCATTGCTCGGCAAGGCATCGCGGTGGCTATTTGAGCGCGTGACCACCATAGAAGTGCCTGAGGCGAGCAAGTAGGCTGTCTCGATTCGAGGCGCTTGCCGATTTCGGCAAACTCGATCGCGCACGAGCGGATCGTGGGCGCATCATGGTCGTTTTTTGGAGACCGGCGCGGGTCCGGGTTACAAGGGGGATATGCAAGGGGATTCCCAAGGCATCGGCAATCCGGGTGGGGCTTCGGCCTCGGCGGGCGGCAGTGGTAGCGCCGCCAGCGGCAGCCCTGCCTCTGTGTCGGGCGATGTCAACGCGGGCGCAGCCGGACAAACGTCCGGGACAGCGGCCCCGACTGGGTCGGCCCCGACTGGGTCGGCCCCGACTGGGTCGGCCCCGACTGCGTCGGCCTCGACGCAATCGGGCCCCGACACCGCTGCTGCCGATACGCCAGCGAATGCCGCCGATGGCGGCAGCGATGGCATTGTGGCCATGCTGGCCAATCTGCCATGGCGTTCGATCCTCATTGTCTTGGCCATCATCCTCGTCATCGTCGTCGTTGTCGCTCTCGTTACTTGGGCCATCGTCGCATTCGTACGCTGGCGTCGGCGCAAGGCGGCAGAGTCCGACGCGGTGACCCCCACGGGGCCGTCGCTGGCGAGACAAGTCGAATCGATATGGCAGCCGTTCTACCGCAACCTGCCCCGGCACGCGCGACAATACCCCACCGTGATCGTCATGGGCGATGCCGGCGTGGGCAAGAGCACCCTCATCGACGCCCACGTGGATTGGCGCGGCCAGGCGCGGGAATTCTATCCCAGCGCCACCAAGGGCACCGCGCTGCAGCTGTACTTGGGCCCCGGCATCATTGCCCACGAAATCTCGGCGGCGCTGCTGCGCGAACTCGGCCGCGACGTCAAGCGGGCCCTGAGTAAGATGTGGCGTCGGCTCGGTTCGAGCGTCGCCGTGGTGGTCGTGGTAGACGCGAGCACCCTATCGGGCACCCCGGAAGCCGACCTGCGCGCGCTGGCGCAATTGGTGCGCGGCAAGCTGCGGCTCTTGCCCAAGCGCGTGCGCCGCCAGGCCGAGGTGCGGGTCTGCCTGAGTCACATGGACCAGGTCGACGGCTACGGCGATTTTGCCCAGGTGGTCGGCCAGCGCGCCGAGGGCTTTTCTCTCACCGGGCTCGGGAGCGACTATTCGCAGACCGGGCAACTGCTCGACGACTATCAATCCTACTTATCCTATGCGCTCACGCGCCGGCCGGCATCGGCGTTTGCCCAAGTGGTGTCGTTTTTTGCCGCCATGCCGGCCTTGACCAGCTATCTGGCGCCGCTCTTGCGCACCCTGGCCGGCGCCGATCCCTTTGCCGCCCGCTACCGGGTCGAGCAGCTGTACGGCACCTCGCTCTTACCCGATAGCACGGTGGGCGAGCCGTTTGCCGTCGATTACGATCAGGTCGCCGTGGATCTGGCCCGGCAGCAGCGCAGGCATCGTCGAATCAGCATGGCGCTGACGGCCGCGCTCTTGACGGCGGTGACTGGCCTGCACATCTGGCGCATGCAGCGGGTGCAGGCGGCCGAAGAGGCCGTGACCGCGTTTGCCACGGCGGCGGAGACCTCACGTTCGTGGATGGGGGCCCAGGGACAGGCGTATTCCAGCGTGATCTTGGCCGCGGAGAGGCGGGCGGCGAGCGCTCTCGGCAATCTGCGCGCATCCGAGATCCTGTGGCTGGGGCGGGTGGCCGACGAGCGTCAAAACGATGCCGAGGCCGACTTTGTCGCCGAGATCCGCGCGGTCTATCTCCTGCCCCTTATCTCAGCCGAGGTCGATCGCAACCGACTGGTGTACGAGCTATCGCTATTGTATGCGGCCAAGGGCGATGCCCTGGGGACCTTGGTGCTGCGCGAACTCGACCGCTTTGCCGAACGCGTGCGTGTGCCCACGGATGTGATGCGCGACTATATCGAGTACAGCGAGGTGCCCTATCAAGAGCCGGTGACGCTACCGGCCGCAGCTCTGTCAGACTCCGGGCTGAGCGGCACCGGTGTCAGTGGCACCGAGACCGGCGCCGACGCCCGTTGGCGCAGTTACTTGGACGCGCTAGAAGACGTCTTCGCCCAGGCCAAGCTGACGGCCACAGAACTCGACGCCATCCAGAAAGCGACGCCCACGCTGGCCAACGCGCAGGAATACCAAGTCTTGGGCGAGGCGTTGGAATTGCTGGCCGCCGATGCCGATCGCCGGGTATGGCTGGCCGACTTGCTGGCCCTGGGGCTCGATTCTCCGTGGGTGCGGGCCAACTACGATACCCTGGTCGGCTTGACCGGTTGGGTGACGGGCGCCAGGCTGACGGTGCCCAACACCGATGGCTGGCTGCTGGCGCAACTGCTCGATTACCTCGAAACCGCAGCCCAGCCCGCAACCGCCAGTGGGACAAGCACAAGCGGCACAGGGGCGGGCGCCAGCGAATACACCCTGGTCACCGATGGTCGGCGCTATCGCTTTGCCCGAGCTACCTGGGATGCACTCATGCAGCGCAGCCGGGCCGGCGCCACGGTGGAAACGGTGCTCGCCCGGCTCCAGGCCCGCGATCAATCGCCGTTTTTTCGCCGCGGGGTGTATTTGCCAGCCATTTCGCCCTCGGCGGCAGCGTCGCAAGGGCCGACGGTGGCCATTGATGGTCAATATACTAGTCAGGCGTTCGCCGACTATGTCTACCCCGTGCTCGCGCGCATGCCCGAGGCGATCGCCAATGCACCGCTGACCGAAAGCGACGCCAACACCCTGGCCAACTACGTGCGCGCCCGCAGCGAAATCTACGCCCGCCGCTATCGTCAGGCGCTTGAAGCCTACTACCTCAGCTTTCGCTTTGACGCCGGCAGCGCCGACACCGTGACCTATCACCTGCGTCCGCTCACGGCCACGGCGTCTTGGTTCGGCGAATTTTTGCATAACGTGTCGGTGACGGCGGCGCCCACCCTCGGCGACAATGAATATTTTATGCCCATGGAGCGCAATCTGCAGAGCTTTGCCCCGCTGGCGGCGCTCCTAGTCGAAGACGCTGGCACCTTTGTCAACCTGGCCCCGTTCACCCAAGCGATTGCCACCATTCAGGCGGCCCTAGACAATGGTGCCAACGGTGCCAATGGTGCCGGCGACGCCGGGGCCGCCGACGACATGAGCTTGCAGCTCGCCCCAGTGGGCACCCTGGCCCTCGACACCCTGCAGGGAACCCAAGACGATCAGTTGCCAGTGGTGCGCGCCTGGCTGGCGGGGGCCAACATTCCCGGCGCCTGGCAAGAGCCGTTTGTCTCCCCCATCGAGCAGGTGTATCAGCTCGGTTATCGCGATATCGAACGCGCCGTGGTTCGGGCCTGGGACCGCGAGGTCTTGCCGTTGGCGAGCGATCTTCTGGCGCGCTTTCCCTTCCGCCGCCGGGCCACGGCCGAGGTCTCCGTCACCGAAATGGAAGAGGTGCTTCGGCTGCAGGGCAAAACGCCAGGCACATTTTGGCAGGCGTTTATGCAACTGATCGAGCCGGTCTTGATCCTCGGGCGCGATGGGCGCTACCAAATGCGCTCGCCGCTCCGGCCGCCGCGCGGCATGCTGCGCACGGTCAACGATCTCCTGATCTTGAGCGAGCGCCTATGGGACGGCGACGGCAATCGGCTGCCGCTGTCGTATCGAGTCACGCCCCAGCCCCTATCCCTGGAACCGATCGGCGGTCGGTTGGTGACCTTGGCCTATCTCAAGGTGGGGACGGCCAAAGCCTACGCCTTTAATCAACAGCCCAGTCCGCGCACCCTATCGATCGACTGGTGGGCCCAGGATTCGGCGACCGTGGGCGTCCAGCTCACCGATCCCGATACCGGCGCCAACGCCTATAGTTCAAGCGATGTCAACGACGCCACCTGGAGCCTATTTCGCCTGCTGGCGCGGGCGCGGCGAACCAATGAGGGCCTAACCAAGTGGCAAGTCCCCGTGATCTTGCCCTCGGACGCTGCCGCAGCGAGCGCCTCCGGCGATAGCGGTGGCGACAGCGATGATGGCGACAGCGGCGACAGCTATGATGTCAGCAGCGGCGACAGCGATGACGAGGCCACCGCCGAGGTCGCATTTGCCTTTGAGGGCAATCCGTGGGCCCTCTTTCGCATCGGAGGGCAAGAGTGAGGGCCATACGATGACGCACGAGGGGCGAAGACGGGAGCATGGTCTGAGACCTGCGCCGACTCTGCGGCTGGCGGCGTTGGTCGTCGCTATTGGTATCGCTGGGCTTGTGGCGGGGGCTGCCCTTGCGGGATGCGGCGGCAAACAGACCGCGGAACCAATGCCCATGCTGGAGATTGCGATTGTATCCGAGGATACAACCAATAGTGGCCGGCCGTTTTATGTATTGGTGCGTACGGTGACGCCCGAAGTCTTTCGCGAGACCACCTATCAAGAGGCGGTCGGACTCGTGACCGCGCCCGATGCGTCGATCGTCGCCAACTTGGTGGTGTTTCCCGGTCGCGATGCCGCGGTCACCATCGAGACCCCGGATGCGGGCGATCTTGCCATCTACCTCATGCTCACCGAGCCCGATAGCCGCTGGCGGCGGTTTTTCGAACGTCCGCTGCCCGAGCGCATCGTGATCGACGCGGTACAGGACAGCGATGGCGTGATCGATTAGTGCGCAGCTCCCCTGAGCCGAAGTTCGGGAAACAAGTGTCCCGACCCGACTATGCTTTCGGGGCGGCTTGGCTAGAATAGCGGCCCTAGCCATATAGCCCCATAGCCCCCAACGCTGAGCACAAGCATGTCAAAAATCATCTATACCTACACCGACGAAGCGCCGGCCCTGGCGACCCACTCCCTTCTGCCCATCGTCAAGGCGTTTGCCAGTGCGGCTGGTGTCGAACTGGAAACCCGCGATATCTCGCTATCCGGTCGCATCATCGCCAATTTTCCGGAAAACTTGAGCGAGGCCCAGCGCCAGGGGGACGCGCTGGCGGAATTGGGCGAACTCGCCAAAACCCCCGCAGCCAACATCATCAAGCTGCCCAACATCAGCGCTTCGATTCCCCAGCTGGTGGCCGCGATCAAAGAGTTGCAGGCCCAGGGCTATGAGGTTCCCGATTACCCGGAAGAACCCAAGAACGACGCCGAAGCCGCGATCAAGGCCCGCTATGCCAAAGTGCTCGGCAGCGCGGTGAACCCGGTTTTGCGGGAAGGTAACTCCGATCGTCGGGTGGCCGCGGCCGTGAAAGCCTACGCCAAAGCGAATCCGCATTCGATGGGGGCTTGGCAGTCCGATTCGCGCTCTCACGTGGCCCACATGCAGGGCAGCGATTTCTATGGCAGCGAGCGTTCTCACGTGATGGAAAAAGCCGGCACCCTGCGCATCGAGCACGTGGACGCAGGCGGCAAGGTCACGGTGCTCAAGGAAAAAACGCCGGTTCAAGAAGGCGAGGTCATCGACGCCGCGGTGATGAACTGCACCGCCCTGCGCGCATTTTTAGACCAGCAGACCACGGCGGCCAAAGAAGAGGGCGTGCTTTTGTCGCTGCATATGAAGGCGACCATGATGAAGGTCTCGGACCCGATTATTTTTGGCCATGCGGTCAAAGTCTATTACCGAGACGTTTTTGAAAAATACGCCGCCACCTTCGACAAACTCGGGGTGGAGGCCAATAACGGTATTGGCGACGTCTACAACAAAATTCAAAGCCTGCCCGAGGCCGAGCGCACCGCCATCGAAGCCGACCTGCAGGCGGTCTACGATACGCGTCCGCCGCTGGCGATGGTCAATTCCGACAAGGGCATCACCAACCTGCACGTGCCCAGCGATATCATCATCGACGCCTCGATGCCGGCCATGCTGCGGACCTCGGGCCAGATGTGGGGCCCGGACGGCAAGCTGCACGATACCAAGTGCATGATTCCCGATCGCTCCTACGCCACCATGTACCAGGCGGTGTTTGACGACTGCAAGGCTCACGGCGCCTTTGACGTCTCCACCATGGGCAACGTGTCGAACGTGGGCCTCATGGCGCAAAAAGCCGAGGAATACGGCTCTCACGATAAGACCTTTGAAATCGCCGGTCCGGGCAAAATGCGGGTCGTGGACGAGGCCGGCACCGCTCTCCTTGAGCACGACGTCGATACCGGCGATATCTGGCGTATGTGCCAGACCAAGGATTTGCCCATTCGAGATTGGGTGCGCTTGGCGGTGAGCCGGGCCCGCGCCACCGGGGCCAAGGCGATTTTCTGGCTCGATGGCAAGCGCGGCCACGATGCCAATTTGATTAAGAAAGTCGAGACCTATCTCAAAGACCACGACACCAGTGGGCTAGATATCGAGATTTTGGCCCCCGTCGACGCCATGCGTGCCACCTTGGTCCGCATCCGCAAGGGCGAGGACACCATTTCGGTGACCGGCAACGTGCTGCGCGACTACTTGACCGATCTCTTCCCTATTCTCGAACTCGGCACCAGCGCCAAGATGTTGTCGATCGTGCCGCTCTTGGCCGGCGGTGGGCTGTACGAGACCGGGGCCGGTGGGTCGGCGCCCAAGCACGTGCAGCAGATGGTGCAAGAAGGCCATTTGCGCTGGGATTCGCTCGGTGAATTCTTGGCCTTGGCGGTGTCGGTCGCCGATTTGGCAGAAAAGACCAAGAACGCCAAAGCCAAAGTCTTGGCCGCGGCCCTCGACAAAGCCAACGGTATGTATTTGGCCAACAACAAGGCCCCGTCGCGCAAGGTGCGCGAGCTGGATAACCGCGGCTGTCACTTCTATTTGGCCATGTACTGGGCCCAGGCCCTGGCCGAGCAGGACGACGATGCGGGGCTCAAGGCGCAATTTGCCCCCGTGGCCAAGGCCCTGAGCGAGGGCGAAGGCAAGATCATCGAGGAACTCAATGCGGCCCAGGGCCAGATCGTGGACCTCGGCGGCTACTATCGGCCCAACGCCGCCCAGGTGGATACCGCGATGCGGCCGAGCCCGAGCCTCAACGCTATCATCGACGGCATTGCCGGCGCCTAGCGGGCCCGTAACGGACCCGACATACAGCGATCCGACATACCGCAATAGAGATAGGGGCGTCTCTATGTGGGTCGTGGTAAAACTGTATAGACGGCAAGGATGGCTGAGCGGAAGCCGGTTGTGACGGGCAATCACCCACGATGATGGGGACAATCTGGCCCGCAACCCGGCCAGATCCAGAGCAGATGCTGGACCTCACGGCCGATCGTGTGCAAGTAGCAAGCATGGCCAGTTCTTCCTTTCTCTCCGATGGCGTGGTCTACATGGCCGCGTCGGTCGTCGCTGTGCCGCTGTTTCGCGCGCTGGGCCTCGGAGCCGTGCTGGGGTATCTGGCCGCTGGCATTGCGATCGGACCGTACGGGCTCGAATTTGTCAAAGACGCCAGCGCCATCTTGCACTTTGCCGAGCTCGGCGTGGTGCTCCTATTATTTCTAATCGGCCTGGAGCTCGAACCCACGCGGCTATGGAATTTGCGCAGGCCGGTATTTGGCCTCGGCGGATTTCAAGTCGGCCTCACCGCCCTCGTCATCGGCGGGATTGCCATGGCGCTTCAGGTGCCGACGGGCCCAGCCGTGGTGGTGGGACTGACGCTGGCGCTGTCCTCGACCGCCTTTGCCCTGCAGCTGTTGGCCGAGAAAAATCAGCTCAAGACCGTCCACGGCCAGAGTTCCTTTGCCATTTTGCTATTCCAAGACCTGGCCGTCATTCCCATTTTGGCCATCATCCCCCTCTTTGGCGCCGCGTCCGCCGATAGTGAGGGCGGCACGTGGCTCGCGGCCCTGGAGACCGCGGCCGTGATCGGTGGGATCGTGGTCGGCGGGCGCTATTTTTTGCGCCCGATCTTTCGCGCCATCGCCTGGAGCCGGGTGCGCGAGGTCTTTACCGCGGCCACGCTGCTGCTCGTGATTGGCATTGCCCTCGTCATGCAGGAGATCAATCTGTCCATGGCCCTGGGCTCCTTTCTCGCCGGGGTGCTCCTGGCCGAGTCCGAGTATCGCCACCAGCTGGAGGCCGATATCGAGCCCTTTAAGGGCCTGCTTTTGGGGCTATTTTTCCTCGCCGTGGGCATGTCGGCCAACTTGACCCTGATGTTCTCGCAACCGCTCTTGGTGCTGGCCCTCACCGCAGGGCTCATGGCGGTGAAATGGGGCATTCTCTACGGCCTGGCCCGCATCTCGCGCATCCCCAGCGAAGCCGCGCGCAATCTGGCCTTTACCCTGCCCCAGGGCGGTGAATTTGGCTTTGTCATCTTCGGCATGGCGGCGACCTTGGGGGTCATGGAACAGGGACTCACCGACTTGCTCATCGTGGTGGTGACCCTATCGATGGCGCTGACGCCGCTACTCATCGCCATGAATGAGCGCCTATTCCGCACCTATCACGAAATCTCCGAACGCCCCTTTGACAGCATCGACGAAGACACCCCCGTCATCATCGCCGGCTTTGGCCGGGTGGGGCAAATCGTGTCGCGCCTGTTGCGCTTGCGCGGCATTCCCTTTACCGCCCTTGAGCACAGCATCGCCCAGGTCGATACCGTGCGTCGTTTTGGCAATAAGATCTATTATGGCGATGCCTCGCGCCTCGATCTCCTGCACGCGGCCGGCGCCGACAAGGCCAAGCTCTTTGTGCTCGCCATCGACGACATGGAGACCTCCATCCGGGTGGCCGGCATCGTGCGCGAGCACTTTCCCGAGCTGCGGATTTTGGCCCGTGCACGCAACCGGCAACACGCCTTTGAGCTGTTGGAGTTGGGCATTGAAGACATCTGGCGCGAGACCCTACCGGCCAGCATGGACATGGGCCGCGTGGCGCTCTCGGCCCTGGGCAGCACGAGCGATGAGGCCGCGCGCTTTGTCGCCGACTTCCACCGTCACGACGAGCAACTGCTGCGCGAGCAATACAAGGTGCGCCACGACGAAAAAGAGCTGATACGGTATGCCAAACAAGCCGTGGAGCAATTGGAAGAGGCGCTGCGGGCCGACGACGTCGAGCGCCGGCAGCTGGATTGAATTCGCGCCGGCACGGAATCCACGCTGACGACGTTCGAGGACAAATTTTTCCCCATGGGCGCTTTAGTCGCCGCCATCGGCCGGGTACACTGGCACGAATGACTGCCGAAGATATCAAGCTACTCGGCCCCCTGGGGCCACTCGCGGGAACGTGGGAAGGCGATAAGGGCGCCGACGTGGCGCCGTCCGACACCCGCGCGACCGCGCACAGCAAATTTCGCGAACATATGGTATTCGACCCCATCGGCCGCGTCGATAACCACGAGCAGGTACTCTACGGCCTGCGCTACGCCACCAAAGCCTGGCGCCTGGGGGAAGAGAATCCCTTCCACGAGGAAGTCGGCTACTGGATGTGGGATGCGGCCAACAAACAAGTCCTGCGCTGCTTCTTGGTGCCCCGGGGGATTTCCGTCATTGCCGGGGGCACGGTGGAGGCCGACGCCAAGGTCTTTGAGCTCGCGGCCGAGTATGGCTCGTCCATCTACGGCATCTGCTCCAACCAGTTTCTCGATGAAGAGTTTCGCACTGTGCGCTATTGGCTCAAAGTCACCGTGCACGGCGACGACAGCTTCAGCTATGAAGAGGACACCGAACTAAAGATGAAAGGACGCGAGCAGATCTTTCATCATACCGATCAGAATACCCTGCGCCGCATTAGTTAGTTAATGCGCCGCGTTGGCTGATGGCTGCATGGGGTAATATTTCGGCGACAAAGATCTTGCCAGCTTTCGTTCTTTCGCCATTGAATCTATTGGTTTGGACAGATACATTTAACCTCCGCGATGAACCCATTTTACTTCGGTAGTTCGGGCAAAGCCCTCTTCGGCATGTACCACCCACCACAGGGTCCTGGCCGCAATCGGGGCGTGGTGCTGTGTAACCCCTTTGGCGAAGAGGCGATGCGGGTCCACCGCGCCTACCGCCAGCTGGCCATCATGTTGGCCAAGGCCCGCTTTCACGTGCTCCGCTTTGACTATTACGCCACCGGAGACTCCAGCGGCGAGGCCGGCCAAGGCCGCATGCAGCAGTGGATCGAGGACATTGCTACCGCCACCGACGAGCTCAAAGATACCGCCGGGGTGCGCAAGGTCTCGTGGGTCGGCATTCGCCTGGGGGCGACCTTAGCGGTGCTGGCCAATCAGGGGCGTCGAGACGTCGACAGCCTCATCCTTTGGGATCCGGTGATCAAAGGACCCCCGTACTTGCGCGAGCTGCGCGACATGCACCTCGAGTACATGGCGGCCGAATTTCACGATCGAGATTCCGCCGCCATGCGTGCGGACGTCGAGGCCGCGGCCGCCGAGGGGCGCGAGGAGATCATCGGCGTTCCCTTTGCCGCCGAGCTGCGCGACGAGATTGCGGTCTTGGACCTGATTGAGACCACGTCATTGGCGGCGCGCAAAATCACCTTGCTGACCACCCAGCGAGACAGCGCCTACCAGCAATTTGCCGAGCACCTCAAGAGCGACATCCACATGGAGGGGCGCAATATCGCCGTCGACGTGCAGCAATTTGCCAACGGCGCCGACTGGAACTCGGAGAGCGCCTTTGCCGATCAATCGGTCAGCGCGGCGCTGGTACCCAAGGAACTACTGCAGGCCGTGGTCGACGGCCTAACCTGACAACGTCAGGCCCTGACGTAGTCAGGCCTTGATGATATATCGCAAATCATATCCCAAATCATACGGCAGAGGAGAGAGAGGATAGCAGCCACATGAAAGAAAAAGCGTTTCTATTCGGCGATCACCAATCGCTCCTCGGCATCACCAGTGAGCCCGCGCATGGGGGAGAGCGCAGTCTCCCGGCCGTCCTGCTCCTGAACGCCGGCATCGTCCATCGGGTGGGGCCACACCGCAAATCGGTGCGCCTGGCGCGGCGCCTGGCCGAGGCCGGATTCTTGGTCATGCGCTACGACCAGGCCGGGGTGGGCGACAGTGAGCCCCGGCGGGATGCGCTGGGATTTGCCGAGGGGGCCCGCGACGATATTCGCCAGGCCATGGACCACCTGCAGCGCACCAGGCAAGTCGATCAATTCGTCCTGATAGGGCTGTGCTCCGGGGCCGATAACTCCTACCAGATGGCCCTGCGCGATGAACGCATTGTCGGCATCACCATGATCGACGGCTACGCCTACAAGACCCCGGGGTATTATCTGCGCTATTACGGGGTGCGGGCACAGAACATCGACGTATGGCGGCGCTTTGCCGAACGGGGGCTGAAGCTGGTGGAGCGCCGGGTGCGCCGGGCCCTGACCCGGACGGGTGAGCACGCAGATGGCAGTGACGGTGCCGAAGCCCATCAGATGCCGGACGCGGTCTATGTGCGCGAATTTCCCCCGCGCGAAGAAGTGGCCGAGGGGCTGCAGAGCCTTGTCGATCGCGGTGTGGAACTCAACGTGATCTACTCGGGCGGCATTGAGCGCTACTACAACTATCGCCGCCAGTTCATCGACAGTTTTGCCGACGTCCACTTCAAGGGCCGGCTCAACTTGCGCTACTTTGATGCGAGCAATCACACCTTCACCGAGATGCGCAATCAAGAGGCGCTGATCAGCGCGGTCTACGACTGGGCGGTGGCGACGTTTGCCGGCGACTTTAACTATCAGCGGGCCAGCGCGTGAGCCGTTCGCTTTCGCGCCACAATTGCTCTTGCAGGTCTTCGTCGTACGACGCCGCTGAGCTGCGGGTCTGGCCCTGCTTATCGTGGAAATAACAGCCGGACACCTCGGCGAGCTGCGGGTCAGAGGCCAGGCGGATGCTGGTTTGCGCGCCGACTTTGGGCCCCGGATGGGTGAAGCGCTGCACCAGCCCGCCCACGGAACGCGGACGCCCCATATAGTCGCTGAGTAAATTGGTGGCGATGACGCCCGGGTGCAGACAATTGGCAGTGACGCCGGTCCCTTGGAGCTGCCGGGCCAGCTGATAGGTAAAGAGCACGTTGGCTAGCTTGGACTGGCAATAGGCGGCCATATAATCGTAGTTGCGCTCGCCCTGCAGATTGGCGAAATCGATGCGACCGCGGCCCTCCACCTGCGAGGCGACGATGACGATGCGCGACGGAGCGCTGGCCTCCAGCAGGGGCCGCAGCAGGTTGCACAGGAGGAACGGGGCCAGGTGATTGACGGCGAATTGGCTCTCGAGACCGTCTATGGTGAGTTTGCGCCGCGGGGTAATCACGCCCGCATTGCTGATGAGCACATCGAGACGCTCATACGTATCCTTGACATCCTGGGCCAGTTTGCGCACCTCGCGCTGCGACGACAGGTCGGCGACCAAGAGGTCGATGTCGGGCGGCTGACCCGATGGCCCAGCGCGAGAGGCGCGCTTGCGAATCTCCTCGGCCGCTGCCGCACCTTTGCTCTGGCTACGGCAGACCATGACAATGTCTGCGCCCATCTCGGCGAGTCCGGCGGCCGTCTCCTTGCCAATGCCGGTATTGGCGCCCGTGATGAGGCATCGTTTTCCACCCATGTGTGAAGCCATAGTGCGACTATAGCGCTCCGGGGAAGGCCGCAGCCACTCGATCATGGCCTGCAGGTGCTTCTTATTGAGATTCAGTGTGCGGGTGCAGCAAGCATTATCGAGGATCTTGGTCTTTGACTGAGGTCGTTTACGAGTACACTGCGCGGCATGCGGCGAGCTAAGATCGTATGTACCCTGGGGCCAGCTACCTCTTCGCCCGAGCGGATTGGTGAACTTATTGAAGCGGGCATGGACATGGCCCGGCTCAACTTTTCTCATGGCAACCACCAGAGCCATGCTCAGCTACTGACGACCATACGCTCGGAAGCCGAGCGGCGCGGGCGTGCCGTGGCGATCTTGGTGGATTTGCAAGGGCCGAAGATCCGCGTGGGCCGCTTTGAACACGGCCATGTGGAACTCAAGCAGGGCCAAGAATTCTACATCACCACCGACCAGGACGTGGTCGGCAACGAGCGTCGGGTGTCCACGACCTATACGATGCTGCCGGCGGACGTGCAGGTCGGCGATCAGATCTTGCTCGACGACGGCTATCTATCGCTGGCGGTCACCGACATTCTCGACCACGAAGTCAAGACCGTGGTGGTCACGGGCGGGACCCTGAAGAACAATAAGGGCATCAATCTGCCCCACGTCGAAGTATCGGCGCCAGCGCTGAGCGAAAAGGACCGCAAGGATTTGGCCTTTGCCCTGCGCATGGGGGCCGACTACGTGGCGCTGTCGTTTGTGCGCACCGCCGAATGCGTGCGCGAGGCCGTGCATCTGGCAACGGCGGGCGAGCATCGCATTCCCGTGATCGCCAAGATCGAAAAACCCCAGGCCCTCGATCATTTGGAGGACATTGTCGATGCCGCCGACGGCGTGATGGTGGCGCGCGGAGACTTGGGGGTGGAGTTGGGACCGGAAAAAGTGCCACTGGCGCAAAAGCGCCTAATCGAGATGGCCAATGCCAAGTGCAAAGTGGTGATTACGGCCACGCAGATGCTGGAGTCCATGATTCACAATCCCCGGCCGACCCGGGCCGAGGCCTCGGATGTGGCCAACGCGGTCCTCGACGGCACCGATGCGGTGATGCTCTCGGGCGAGACCGCTGCGGGCATGCATCCGGTGGAGGCCGTGCGCACCATGGGGCGGATTGTCACCGAGGTCGAGCAGAGCGACTACTACCGCCGCAGTCGCCTGGGACGCACGACGTCCACGCTATCGGGGGCCGCCAACGCCGTGGCCCACGGTGCGACCATGGCGGCCAGCGCCATTCGCGCCAAAATCATTGCCGCCTATACCGAGTCGGGCGGCACCGCATGGCTGTTGAGTCAATATCGCCCCGCGGCCCCCATTATTGCGCTCACCACCAGCGAAGTGACCCATCGCCGGCTAGCGCTGTGCTGGGGCGTCAGGCCAGTATTGACCTCGTCGGCGGCCACCATCGACGAAGTGATCGAATGCGTGGAAGCCGAGTTGCGCGAGCGCAATTTAGCCCAGCCCGACGACAGCATCGTGCTCACCACCGCCATGCCGGTGGGCGCGGGCGAGAGCACCAATATGCTCAAAATACATAAGATTTCTTGAGTAATTGCGGCGGCAAGTGGCCGCTTTTGCGCCCAAGTTCATCCACGATCCGCGTAAAATGCCCGCCGAGGACTCTCTGCGGGAAGGATATTCATGTTTTATCGTTGGATGGTATTGGGGAGCTTGGGATTGGCTCTCGCCTGTGGCTCAGCCAAGCCAGTAGAAAACGCGGTTACTCCGGCGCCAGCGCGTGAGTTGCCGGCGGTGCTGCGCCAGTTTGATGCCACGCATCGCACACTCATGTACTTCGCCGATCCGATGCCGTATATGCAGCGCGTGCTGCAGAATCCGGCCCTGCGCCGCGAGGCTGCCGCGGGGCCGATCGCGGCGATGAGCCCCGATCAATCCCTCGACCTCGACGCCTGGTGGGCGACGGTGTCTGAGGCGCAGCGCTGGATCCCGGAGGAGGCCGCGATCGGGTTCACAACCGAGTCAGCCATGCCGCTAAGCCGCCTGTTGCGCATAATCCTCTTATTGGATCTATGTGAGGCAGCTCGGCAGATCGAGAGCGATGACTTTGTCGAGCTGCAGCGAGCCCTCGTCGAAGAGATGGAGGGCTTTGAGCTGAGTGGCGTGAGTGCGTGGGTTCGTTTTCGCGATGAAGAAACCGCCAAGGAACTATTTGAGCAAGTGCGCCAGACGATGAGCACCATCCAGGCCGATGGCGTGATCGTGGAGACCAGTGAGCGTGCGGTAACGCTGTCGCTGGCGCTGTCCGGCTATGTAAAAGACGCGTGGCGCGTGTTTTGGCTACAGAGTATGGGCTTGATATCGGGCGAAGAGGATCCCATGGCGCAGCGGCTCTTTGACGTAACCGGGCAGCTGGGCTTGGACATGGAGCTGGAACACCGAGGACGCGACCTCGGGATACGCGTTGGTCCGGCAGCAAATACCCGTGCGCCCGTTTTGCGTGCGAGCGAACTCGGCCCGCTCTTTCATAGCGCCCCAGAATCCATGGCAATGTGGATGCGCTGGGATGTAGAGGTGTGGAAAAAGGAAGCTGCGCGCACGCAAACGATCGTCGAACGCTGGCAGGGCACACCGGTCGGTCACGCGTCGCGCGCCAATGAGGATATCATCGGCGACTTTGCCGACATGGCCGACATCGTTGTGCAGACGGCCACCTACGGCGAGATGGTCCTGGACGCCAACTCTCCGCTACGCGTCGTGAGCGAGCAGCGCGCGTTTCAGCCGGTTCCGGCGCTGTCGACCTTTGCCCCGTTTTTGCCGCGAATTCCCGAAGCCCCTATGGTGGTCGTCGATGCGTCGAGGAGCTTTGCCGATGTACTCAGCGAGATGATGGCCAATGTTGAGCAGCGGATGGCGAGGGAATCCCTGAAGAGCACGTTGAGCGATGACACCGATCGGGAAGCGCTCTACGAGCGGATGTCCCAGGTGTACTACGATAAGTTTGCTACATTGCGCGGCCTGGTGCGAGAGCGGGCGAAAGAGGTATTTGCGCCGCCATCCGGCGTGGTG
>JAAUYH010089645.1_pt1 | contig 18603 bp, 16 predicted proteins | sample 7278061 | NCBI WGS metagenome assembly JAAUYH01 (sample SAMN14350203, study PRJNA611818) | marine sediment metagenome | isolation source: surface marine sediment (0.6m) | place: French Polynesia: Moorea | collected 2018-08 | reverse complement strand
TGATGGGCGGATTGCGCATTTTTATATATGCCCGAGATGTTCTTTTCCATGAGGTATTCTCCTACATTGCGGTGAGTATATATAGTCGATGACAGAGGTAAGGGGGATGGCGATCTGCACACTATATAACTCGATATGACTCCTACCATACCTAAGAGCAGCGCATTGGAAAACGGAAAAATGCATTTGCCTGTGCAATTGCCATTAGCCGCATTTTCCCAGAATAAACGCATCTAGGGCTATATTGGCGCAGAATGACGTCATCCGCCCTGTGAGGGCGCCTCGGAGTCTACGGGTGAATGTGTACGGGGAGATCGTTCACATCGATCGAGTGCGAGATAGCGGCGAGTTGTATATTTTCAATCACCGGGTGCCAGGGACCTTATCAAATGGCATTATGAATCCGGACTTCTTGCCTCTAAGGGGGCGTCTGCAATCTAAATGTACGATATCGGCAATCTTGCGTGCGCCGCCAGTTGCGCTGCTCGGCATCGCCAGACCACCGCCAGTTGCGCTGCTCCCAAGGGATCGGGTTAATTTCGCGCGAGCCCCGAGTCGCTGGAGACTACCGACGCCGATCCATCCCGGCTGCGATCGTTGCTCTTCGGTTGCTAGGGCCACCCAGCGCCATCTACGAAACGGGCTAATCGTTTGGTTATGGGGCAACCGCGCCCAATCTGCTGTGATGCACCCGGTCTGCTCAAGAATGTGCGCTGGTGGCACCTTGTGCTTGGTGGCTCGGGTGGCTCACGCGGCTCATGAATCCTGGCGACGTTTTCTCCGAGATCTCTTTGCTGGTGGTGCCTCGCTGTCGCCATTTGCTGGCTGATGCGTGTCGAGATCGTCTTGATCGTGATGGGCCTGCGAGCTTGCGGGGCGCTCGGTCGGTCGTTCTTCAACGTTGGCATCACGGCCGATCGAGCGCTTGAGCTCCTCCAATTCTTGCCGCAGGCGTCTCAGTTCACGGCTGTGGTTCGCGTCGCCCGTCGATGTGATTGGCTCTGCACTCCCATCGACCGGCTCCGAATCTGTCCCCTCCCACTCAGCACCGGGGGGGTCGGCGTGACCACTGCTAGCAAACGAAGAGCCCATCCACATACGAGCTAGTGTATCGCCAGCGTTAAAAGGCATGGCGAGGAATGGATTGTAACGGGCTACGGTGTTGGCGCCCGCTTTCATCTGCAGATAGATCGCCAATGCTTCGGACATGTAGCGACCAAAGAACTCCGTCAGTGAATCTTCCCCGAGACGTATGAGTTGCACGAGTAGGGGAATGGGTAACATGCGCCCCGCACCTCTACCCTCGATAATAATTTGCGCCAATGTGGCCTGCGTTAGATCCCTACCGGACTTGGCGTCCACAACGCTGACCTCACTGCCATCACGGATCTTGGCCGACAGCTCGTCCAACGTGATGTATCGGCTCTCCGATGTGTCGTAGAGTCGGCGGTTGCCGTATTTTTTGATGAGGATCGGTGGGGTCACAATTGGGTATCAGGCTATCTGGTTCGATAGATGGCTGCAAGGTGAGCTGCCGCGCTACTGGGATGGCGCGGTGCAGCATTCACATGCCGAGGGCACCCACATAGCTAGCATAGAGAGCAACGATTGCGCCCCGTTCCTAGGTGTTTTCTGCGGTTTCGGACACGTACTCATGCGGTCGAGATAAAGTCCAATTTCGCAGTGAGGGACATGCGATAGAATCTGCGCAGCTCTCCCAGCATGTCGGCAATACGACGCCTTCTCACATAGCGGCGCTCAAGCGAGGCACTATATCGGTGGCCGTTCGTATTCGCAGTCTGGTAGCGAAGAAGTTCGTGCGCGTCGAGATCGTCTTCAAACGAGAACTGTTCAAAGAGCCGCCTTCGTAACAAGTGTGAGCATTGAAGCGTGGTCTCCAGCATTAACAGGCAGGTGATATACTTGTCGATTTCGGCCTGCACTTCGAGTTCTAAGGCTGACACCGAGCGTTGACTGCGCGCACGCCAGGCTGCATAGACAAAGTGGCTGACCCCTTCTACGACCAAGAGAAAGTCGCCGAAATTGGCACTGTGCAGACGATGGCCAGGATCGTGGATGTGCAAGTTATCGAGGACTCCATCCTCGATAAAAAGACCCATCGAGACCTCCCCGTTGCGAGCATCCTCGCTGAGTAGGAGCTGTTCGCGAGCGTTGCGTTGTAGACCGAGTTGTTCGCGAGTACGAGCATCGACGATGAAATCGCCAATTTCGAGCCGAGTATCAATGCGATACATTCGCTCAAGTCCGCGCTGAACGCGCTGCAGTATGGTCATCGCTACTGCAGGTACTCCGACTCGGTTCCTACGATAATGCCCAGGGATCGGAGGCGTCGCTCGACCCATTCGGACCGAGTTGTGAGCCATTGTTGATATAGCTTGACGAGGTCGCCGCCAGTGAAATCGACTTGCTTGCTCACCTCGTTGAGGACCTCGGCAAAGCGGGGAAATTTCGCTGACAGTTCCGAGTACATTTCGCCGATAGCACTGGGGCCGTGTAATCGCTGGGACAGCTCGCGATACGCGGCCCCACCCAAATCGATGTAATACTCTGGGTCTACTAACTTGCCCTGTAGAGACGGGCGGAAAAAACCAGTCAAATACAGGCTGGTATCGCCGACCTCTTTGAGGGCTTGCAATCGAGCCGCTGGATCGTCGCTGGTGCGAACGAGTTTGAGCGACAGCGGCTCGTCGGTGATTTTACTTGTGGCAAATGTGCCGAGTAAGCTAACCAAGTAGCACTCGGTCGCCGTCGTGGCCTTGACCTGGGCGCGTTCGAGGGCGTCGAGCACTGCCTTGTGAAAGAACTCTTCGACAGAGGCGTGCGGGATAACGTCCATATATTTGGGTTACCTACCACTCGCTAACTAGGCAAGATAACTTGTGTTTCTGGCAGGTTTCGGCTTGTTAAGACCCGTGCCAGAGGAGCACTGTCGGCGCGTCCTGATCAGTGCCGTCGCTCTGGTGAGACGGCGGTAATTTTTTTGCAAAATCGCGAACGTACCGCTTGCGAGCGGCGAAAACGAGATTACGATGCCGCGCTGTTAGCACTCAGCCTATGCGAGTGCTAACAAAATTTCGTTCATCGCTGTAATCACGATCGCAATTACCAAACGTACGAAGGTGCAAACCATGGATATCCGACCGCTTCAGGACCGACTAGTCGTCCGCCGAGTAGAAGAGGAAGAGAAGACCAAAGGCGGGATCATCATTCCCGATTCTGCGAAAGAGCGGCCTCTTGAAGGCGAAGTTATCGCGATTGGATCTGGTAAACGAAACGACGATGGCTCGATCACGCCGCTTGATGTCAAGCAGGGTGATCGCGTGCTTTTCGGAAAATACGCCGGGACCGAAATCAAGGTCGAAGGTGTCGAGCACCTGATCCTGCGTGAGGACGAAATTCTCGGCATCGTCGAGCGCTAAGGCGCTGCGCATATCGAATCTCTAACAAGACGAAACAGAACGCCAGGGAAGGATACGTAGGATGGCATCCAAAGAGATCATCTTTCAAGAACATGCTCGATCGAAAGTTATGCGCGGGGTTGATACCCTCGCTAACGCAGTCAAGGTCACACTCGGACCACGCGGTCGCAATGTCGTGATCGAAAAATCGTGGGGAGCGCCCACGGTGACCAAGGACGGCGTCACAGTGGCCAAAGAAATCGAACTTGAGAATAAGTTCGAGAATATGGGCGCACAGATGGTCAAAGAGGTCGCATCCAAGACCTCGGACAATGCTGGAGATGGCACGACGACGGCGACGGTCTTGGCGCAGGCGATTTTCCGCGAGGGCAGCAAGCTGGTTGCAGCCGGCCATAACCCGATGGAGATCAAACGCGGCATCGATATCGCAGTAGGAAAACTGATCGAGTCGTTGGCCGGTCTCAGCAAAGAGACCAAGAACCACACCGAGATTTCTCAGGTCGGCACGATCAGCGCCAATGGCGACGAGACCATCGGACAGATGATCGCCGAGGCCATGGAAAAAGTGGGCAAAGAAGGCGTCATCACCGTCGAAGAGTCGAAAACAATGCAGAGCGAACTCGACGTGGTCGAGGGCATGCAGTTCGACCGTGGCTATCTCTCGCCCTACTTTGTGACCGACTCTGAGCGGATGGAGGCGGTTCTCGACGACTGCTTTGTCCTTTGCTACGAGAAGAAAATCTCCAATATGAAGGACCTGCTGCCGCTGCTTGAGCAGGTCGCCAAAGCGGGACGCCCCTTGGCCATCATCGCCGAAGATGTCGATGGCGAAGCACTGGCGACCCTCGTCGTCAATAAGCTGCGCGGCACGCTGCAAGTATGCGCGGTTAAAGCGCCGGGATTTGGCGACCGCCGCAAAGAGATGCTGAAAGACCTCGCCATCTTGACCGGTGGCCAAGCTGTCACTGAGGATCTGGGTCTCAAGCTGGAGAATTTGACGCTCCAGGACCTGGGCAAGGCCAAGCGGATTACGATCGATAAAGACAACACCACCGTCGTCGATGGTGAAGGGCAAAAGGCCGACATCGACGCGCGGGTCAAGCAGATCCGTATTCAGGCTGAAGAGTCCACCAGCGACTACGATCGCGAAAAACTGCAGGAGCGTTTGGCCAAGCTCGTTGGCGGCGTTGCCGTGATTCGCGTGGGTGCTGCGACTGAGGTCGAAATGAAGGAGAAAAAGGCGCGGGTCGAAGATGCCATGCACGCGACCCGGGCAGCGGTGGAAGAGGGCATTGTCCCCGGCGGCGGCGTCGCGCTGATGCGTTCGCAAAAAGCCTTGGATTCGCTCGAGCTCGATGCCGAGAAGAGCTTTGGCGTTTCGATTGTCCGCCGTGCCATCGAAGAGCCGATGCGGCAGATCGCGGTCAATGCCGGTATGGACGGCTCGATCGTCATCGACAAGGTCAAAAACGGCGAGGGCGCCTTTGGCTTCAACGCGGCCAAGAACGTCTACGAAGACCTGCTCTCGGTCGGCGTGATCGATCCCACGAAAGTGGTGCGCACGGCGCTTCTCAATGCCTCGTCGGTGGCCTCGCTGCTGCTTACCACTGAGGCCCTCATCGCTGAGAAGCCGCAGCCGGAACCCGCTGCTGCCGGCGGCCACTCTCACGGCCACGGCGGCATGGGTGGCATGGGCGGCATGGGTGGCATGGGCGGCATGGGCGGTATGGACTTCTAGTTTCCACTGCTCAGCCTCCCATCTCGCGCCAGCCTGTGGCAGTCCGCGAATGGCAAGCCCCTGCGTTTACGCAGGCCCCTGCGTCTACGCAGGGGTTTTTGGTTTTCGGCGGCGCTCGTCATCACGAGGAGACTCATCCTCGGCGACGAGATGATCTTGTCCATGAATCAGCGCGAGTATCGGCCTGTGATAGTCAGAGGACAGGTGCGGCAAATAACCGCCGAGAGCAAATGTCAGCAGCAGGCGCTGTCGCGCTTGGGCAGGACGATTCTCGGGTTCTGCGGGGGCTTCGGACAGCGTTGACAAGTGGAAGAGTCGCCGAGATTGCGCCTGTGCCGCCTGGGCGAGTGGCTCCAATGTTGCGAGCGGATTCTCTAGGGCAAAGTCATGGGCGAATTCACCGATTTGCAGGGCCAAGGTCTTGAGCTCGGCATCAATGCGCTGCTGAAGCAAGCTCCAACCGCCGTATGCAACCTGCAACTGACGATACGCCGAATCTCGGAAGGTCCGATGCGGATAGAGAAAGGGGAATGCATCGATGCAGTGATCGGTTGCGAGTCGGAGCAATCGGCCGAGTTGTGCGATGTTGGTTGGGTCCGCTTTCGCACATGCATCGGCGTCGGCCAAACTCTGCATGTAGGCGTCATTGGCGGCCGTTACGCCCTGCTGTGCCTGTAGCGCACGTTGGGCCAGCCACCGCTGGTAGTGCTCATCGCCGGATAGGGCCAACCAGTCGAACCCCAGTGGGCAATCGCAGGATGGACAATGAGTCCATGGCGTACGACTATTGGATATTGTCTCGATAGCGCAGTGGTGACACTGATAACGGATGGCGATCATGCTTCTCTGCGGGTAGTCGTCGGTCGGCAGATGCTAGGGGCTTGCCGGCGAGTTGCCAGTTTCGTCCCGCACTTCCGACTTGAGGGTCACGTCTGCGGTGCTGTCGATAAAATACTCAAGACGGCTTTGCGGGGTGGTGATGCGACTGTGCAGGCGATATTCCACGGCGAGTTTCCCCTGCACGGGGAGTGGCGTTGTCGGCGATATCTGTAGCTCGCCCTCCGCTCGCCACAGAAGCGCAATGAGTTCGGCCTGGGTCGTCGCGGGCAGGCCGGGGGCATCGGTGAGCTGATGTTCTCCATCTTGGCGTATGCGAACGCTCACGGTCCAGCTGCTAGCAGATACGCTGAGCAGTTCATATTCCGCCCTCTGACTGACAGTGGCGCTGCCGCGGCGAAAAATCGAGTTCACTTGCCAGCGCGCTCCCAGGCCGGCTGGCTCTTCTGGGACGATGACCATGCTCTCGAGAAGGAACTGCGCTGCGGCCTCGCGAGTATGTGGTCCCCAGGATTGACCTGCGCCGGTTGCCGGCTTCAAGGCGATTGGCTGGCCGCGCGCATCGAGTTGGGTTTTGATTGCACGACCTTCGAGCTGGGTGCGAAATCGAGAGACAACATCGTCGACGAGACTTTGCATCGCTTCAGGGGAAGCAGTCTCGGCCTCTTGTTGGGCAGGTTTCTCGCCTGCTTTGCTCGGGCGTGGGTGAACCGAGATCGGCAATCCGGTGAGGACGACGTCGAGGTTCGGCGAACTCTTCGTTACTTCTCCAGCCGAAGAAGACCCCGCCGAGGAATCGGTGCTGGGCTCCAGCGTGAGTCGATAGTGAATATCGGGCAGTTCTTGTTTGGGGGTCCAGTCCTTGCCATGCCACTCACGGATGACCGACCTGAGCGTTAGCGTAAACAGTCGTGTCTGCTTGTCATGTTGGTATCGCAGTGGTTTCCGGGGCTTCGCACCCGGAACGAGAACGCGAACCGATTCGATGTGGGGTAGAGGGGGCAGACGTTTGGAGGGCTCTGTGGCCACAGGCGCCTTGGGGGCAATGTAGACGGTGTTGAGGCGACGTTCATCGCCCGCTTGCCCATTGGACGTGGTCGCAGGACGATCACCGCTCTCTTCGGTGTTGTTTTTTTCCTTGTCAGATGATGAGCATGCTGCGAGACTCAATGCTGCTGCGGCGATGCCCAGCAGCATTGGTACGCGGGAAAAAATTGACTTAGCAGCCATAATTACCAGATTGCCGCCTCATCGAGCCAAGTGCTCGGCGATAGCGGGCAGAATGTTGGTAGCGCGGTCGCGGATTGCCAATCCATGTGCGGTGGCCTCGGCGATCTGGGCAAAGGGGTTATCGTCAATGTTGATATCGATGATGGTGGCGCCCGTTTGTTGGGCAATCTGAACTACATGCCAGGGAAGCGTGGTACTCGCCGATGTGCCCACGACGATGAGGAGTGCGGCCTCACTCGCCGCTGTCAGGGAGCTATCGAAGCGAAAGTGGACCTCGTTGTAGGACTCATCAAACCAAAGCACATGGGGACGCGCGCGCTCGTCGCATGTGCGGCAGCGCAGGCGTTGGATTTGTTCTTCGCTTAAAGCCTGGCCGGCCTCGACCTCACCAACCTCTTCCGGAATGAGGAACGTCTCAGCGCTACACTCGAGCGCACAGCGCATGTAGTCGATATTCCCGTGGATTTGGTAAGTATTGGCGAGCGTATTGCCCGCGCGCAGGTGCAGGCCGTCGACGTTTTGCGTAATGAGGACGAATCGCTCGCCCAGGTGCTCTTCCATGGCCACCAAAGCCCGATGAGCTTGATTGGGCTGAGCGCGTTGGCACACCGTACGACGATACAAGTACCACTGCCATACATCGTCGGGGAGACGTTGGAATGCTTAGAATGTCGCCAGTTCCTCGGGACGGTATACCACTGAGCCGACAGTCCAATATCCCTGCGGTCCACGGAATGTCGGAATGCCACTTTCCGCAGAAATGCCGGCACCGGTGAGAACGACGACACGACCTTCAGTGCTCAGGGCCCGGTCGATGAGGGCCGATACATGGGGCTCCATGTCGAGATTGTACAACGTTCAAAAGTGATACGCGCGGAATTACCGAGGCGGTATGTCAGTGTTGTGGGAACACGTAGAACCAACTCCGGTATATAGCGACATGGGAGTTGTTTAATGATAGTACTAAGGCAGCTTGGGCGGCTCGTACGTCTTCCATTCGGGCGTCAGTGACTCGAGAAAGGCCACGATCTGGTCGACCTCGTTGTCCTCAAGCTGGCGATCCTGCATGAGCGGATCGATTTGCGGGTTGTTGTCTCGATGGCCGCCACTCGCCATATATGCGACGGCGTCGCGGAGATTGTCGATGCTGCCGTCGTGGAAGTAGGGTGCGGAGCGGGCGACGCCGCGCAGTGTTGGCGTCTTAAAGGCACCCGTATCGCGTTCGGCATTGGTGACCTTGAACCGGCCTACATCGGGGCTGTCGTTGTCCTTATAGCCGATGCCGACGTTGTGATAGTTCATGTCGGAGAATAGGGGCGGTGCATGGCAGGTGGCACAGGCCGCCTTTTCCATAAAGACCTTGTAGCCGGCGATCGCATCTTCACTCACTGCAGTTTTTTCACCAGCCTGATAGCGATCCCAGGGTGAATTCGCTTCTTGCAGCTTGATGCGCAAGAATGAGGCCAGCGCTTTGGGAATATCGTCGGCCTTGGGGGCACTATTAAACGCGCGCTGAAAGCGCACCTGATATTCGGGCACACTGGCCAATTTTTTCTCAACCTTTTCAGGGGTTCCGCCGACCTGGCCCTTCCAGGCCGCGAGAATTTGATCTTCGAGGGTGGCCTTGCGCCCGTCCCAGTACCAATCGGTGGCAAAGCCCACGTTGTACATGGTCGGAGAGTGTCGTTTATTGAGGTCTCCATTGGGTTTGGGCGAGAGTTGCTTGCCGTCGGTCCAGCTTTTTTCCGGCAGGTGACAGGTCACGCACGCGTACTCGCCGTTGTCGGATAGACGCGTATCAAAAAATAGCAACTCCCCTAGCTCCACCGCCTCTGCGCTGGGTTTGTTGTCCTCTGGAATCTGCATGGGCAGAGATTTCAAGGGTTCGGGGGGCTCGGGTAGTGGTGCCGCAGTCGGCACGCGAACAGCGGGTTCGTCGTCGGTCGTCACAGGCTGGTCTGTCTGCTCGGGGCTTGGCTCCTGCTTGCAGGCAGCAAAGCTGAGACCGAGGACAGCGACAGCGACGGCGACAAAAACGGAGATTGGGGTAAGGGATGCATTGCGTAGCATGAGAATCCTATTGCTTGGCACGTCCAGATCGGGATTGGAACACTCGCCGTGCGTCGGGTCAAGCGTGCTGCTGAACAAGACTGCCCTCATGGGGTCGCAATGCTTGCGTCGGCAGAGCGATCGGCACTACGTTGCCATGGCGTTGGATGCCGTTCGCACATGGCTGCCTCGGAGCCTAGCTACGATTGCGTTTTGTCTGTACGCCACCCTGGCGACGCCGAGCTTTTACTGGCTCGACTCCGCCGAACTGTCAGCTGCGGCAGTGGCTATGGGAGTACCTCATCCCACCGGATTTCCTCTGTACTGTGTACTGGCGCGCATTGCTGGCTATCTGCCTATCGGTGAGTTGGCGTTCCGCATCAATCTTCTCAGTGCAGCGTGTGCGGCGCTCACCGTATTTTTTAGTGCGCGGCTCGTCATCGACAATTGCCGCGGCGACGACGATAGTCTGGCGCTGGCGGCCACTATCGTGAGCGTACTTCTTTTGGGTCTATCCGCGACCTTTCTGCGCCAGGCCACAGTCGCCGAGGTTTACGCGCCGACTGCCGCCCTGCTCTCGGGTACATTGTGGCTCGGCGATCGCGTAGCGCGCGGTGCGGACGCCCGTTGGGGCGCGAGCTTGGCTGTGGTACTGGGACTTGGACTGACTTGCCATGTGACCTACGGTCTGGTGGCGATTCCTGTACTGGGTTTGTTCGCTGTGCGCCTGTATCGCGGCGCGCGTTGGCCCATGATTACCCCGGTATTGATGTTGCTGCCGGCGTTGGCCTTGACTGCCTATATGCCGCTGCGCACTGCAAGCGGCCATATCGACACTATTGACTGGGCACATGCCGATCAAGTTGGGCGTTTGCTTGACCATCTGTCGGCAGCGCGCATTCGCAACGCCTATGACGGGGATATGGGCCTGAGCGGCGCCGGGATTGACACAGCCACGTGGACGCAATACGCCAGTACGCTGGCAGACCATGTCGGGCCATTTACCCCGTTGGCGGCGATGTTTGGCGCCATCTGCCTCGGGCGCAGGCGGCGTCGTTGGTGGCTATTGGCCGCACTTTGCACGGTGTTGATCGGGGATCTGTTCTACGCCGTGGTGATCAACCCCATGGGCATTGCCGATTGGCAAAATGGCATTCCGTTTTCGGTGGCGAGCTGTATCTGTGCCGGCATAGGCTTGATCTGGCTGGGCCGGGCGATCCGGCGAATGGGGTTATTCATCGTCGCGGCTGCAGGGGTGCTGCTATCCGTTCCCGTGGTGCTTCTGGCACTGCCTGAAGTGTGGCCGGCATCCTCGTCGGGACACCTCGACACGTACGTGGAGCCATCGTTGGCGGATTCCCAGGCTCCGGTCGGGATCGGTCGAGGCGGCGATGCCGCGCGGGCGTTGAGTCAGGCCGCTCTCGACCAAGTACCCTCCGATGGTGTGGCCCTCGTGCAATCTGACTCCATGGCCGCGGGACTCATGTATCTCACAGTTGCCGAGCATGCGCGTCCCGATGTCGCCGTGCTTGCAAGGCAACATGTAGCTATCGATGTGCGCCGGACCCGTGCCGTGATGGCGCAGAATGCGGTGGGCGGAGATTGGGCCCACGCTGGCGCTACCGAGCCAGGAAGTGATACACCGCTGCAGGCTATTTTGCGCAGTGGAAGGCCCATTGCCTGGGAGTTGGGTCAAGACGCTCTTCCGCCAACGGGCACCGTGGTGGCCTCTGCGCCGCTGCTGTATTGGTACCCGCCCACGTCTCGCACCTCGGCAGATGAGACGGCGCCGAATGGGACAATGATTCGCGATATTCCCCGCGCGGCGGTGCGTTTGGCGGCCATATTCTCAGGAGTTAGCTCCGAAGATCGCCAGGCCAAGCGTCACTATGCCTTTTCGTTGTCTGCTCTGGGACGTCTGGCCTATGCTCGTGGCAGGAGCGGTAATCTCGAACTCGCAGACACACTATTTCGGGCTGCCTTAGCCGTGCGACCCCATCATGTGGCCGCCATGGTGAATCTCGGTGTCGTTGCGGCGCGGCGCGGTGACTACCGCGAAGCCGCTACCCTTACCGAGCGAGCTCTAACCTATGAGCCAATGCGGATGAGCGCTCGGATTAACGCCGCTCGCTATCGTATTAGAATGGGCGATGATCGTGCTGCGAGCAGCCACGTTGTCGTCGCTCTCGACACCGCACCGCATCGCGCCGACGCCTGGGCCCTCGCAGCGCTGCTCGACATGCGGGCCGGGCGGATGAGCCTGGGCATGGAGCGCCTGCGCAAAGCGCTCGCGATCGATCCAAACGATGCAGATGCGCGGGATTTGGCCCGCCAAGTACAGCAGAGTGCGCGTCCTCGTCCGCAGTAGATGCTGTGCGCGCGTGAAGAACCTGAACCGTCAGTTGGTTCGACGGCGGCGCAGCCATGCGTAGCTCATCAGTAGGATGAGGCTGGCAAATAGTGGTACGGGGGCACCGCTTGTACCTACGAGGCTTGAGCAACCGCCGCCGCCTTGCGCTCCGGGCTCGCATGCCAGGCCGATGGGCATGTTGGTGTCGGTATTGATGACATTCGACACTGCTTGGCTGGGATTGGCTACATCGGGACAATTATCGCAGGCATCGCCAACGCCGTCGCCATCTCGGTCGGATTGTTGGTCGACATCCGCAATGGTGGGGCAAATATCGCAGGCATCGCCAACGCCGTCGCCGTCGGTATCGAGTTGGTCGGAATTTGCCACAGTGGCGCAGTTATCGCAGGCATTGCCGAAGGCATCACCGTCGTCATTTGCCTGGTCGCCGTTGCCGACGGCACTGCAATTGTCACAGGCATCGCCGACCCCGTCGCCATCTTCGTCTTCCTGGCCTGGATTGTCGACGGTGGTGCAATTGTCGCAAGCATTGCCAAAGCTGTCGTTGTCATCGTTTTCCTGACCCGGATTGTCGACGGTGGTGCAATTGTCGCAGGCATTGCCAAAGTCGTCGTTGTCGTCGTTTTCCTGACCCGGATTGTCGACGGTGGTGCAATTGTCGCAGGCGTTGCCAAAGTCGTCGTTGTCGTCGTTTTCCTGACCCGGATTGTCGACGGTGGTGCAATTGTCGCACGCATTGCCGAGGTTGTCGGTGTCATCGTTGGCCTGGTCGATATTGACGACATCGACACAGTTGTCGCAGACGTTGCCGATACAGTCTTCATCGCTATCGACGGCCAGCTGCGGATTGCACGTGGCGCCGAAATTCTCGGCGGGATTGTCGACAGTCTCGACAAAGTCGTCACAGCGCTGGTTGCGGTTGTCTGGATCGCATTCGCCCGTGGATTCGTTCAGTGCAAAACACTGTAACTCGTCTCCAATGGTGATAGCGCCGTCGACTTCGACGTCGCGGGTGATGCCGTTACAGTTGAGGTCGGCCTGGGCAATGAACTCCGCAGAGTCACAGTCCAAGGCCTCGGCCTGTGCTGGCCAGCCGGCGAATATCGCCATGACTGCGAGAAGCGCCATCCACCATCCGAGGGACGATGAGATGCGTGTATAAGGTATCGTGTAGGTAGGTTTATTTCGCATCCGAATTGGCCTCTAGTTCGCTTTGGTGTTTGGAGATGGGCGTCTGATTGCTCGGTACCGGGCACCGGGTCAGGTTGTTCGCAAGGTCGCGGATAAATTCTACCCGTCGGTTTTTGGCCTTACTTTCCTCGGTGTCGTTGTCGTACCGGGGGCAGCTTTCGCCGAAGCCGAGGTTGCGCATACGACCATCCTCAACGCCATTATTAACTAAGAATTGCACAACTGCGCGAGATCTGCACACCGAGAGGCTCAAGTTGTACTCCTCCGTGCCTTCTTCCGATGCATGTCCCTCGACACGCACACGCCCCCAGTCGGGATTTTGTTTGAAGATATCGGCGACTTCGCGCAGCGTGGGATAACTGCTCGGTTTGATGCGGCAACTATCGTAGTCAAATAGAACATTCGACGGCATGGTGATGAGCACATCCGTGTCGATATCGCGTACCGGCTCTGGTTCTGGCTCGGGCTCGGGTTCTGGCTCGGGTTCGGGGACTTCCGGCAATGGCTCTGGAGGCTCGGGCTCAGCGACGACGGGCGGGCGCACCAGCGGTACCGGTGGCGGCGTCCATTGCCATCCAGCCCCCGCCAGTATGCGGAAGTTAGGCTCACCGTAACCGTTAGTGAGACCGGGCCCCCCACCGAGAAAGATCGTCCAGCGGCCGAATGAAACCTTGGCCGCGGCAAGGGTCTCAAGCGGGCTTTCACGGCCAGAGTCAAAGCGACTATGGGCCAAGCCGAAGAGTTCGGCCGTGAGTGCGACCGAGGTATCACGCTCGCGGTACACTTGATATTGCACGCCTGTGCCAAAAGTAAGTGCCATTCCAGTGCGGGTGAGAAATATGCGCTCGGTCGAGGCGATGAGCCAGCCGAGGTTGAGCGTTGCGGTCAATGGACCATGAGTTGTATGGCCGAGTAGACGGACATCCATGGTCGGCAGCCTGGAACCGAGAAAGCTGGATTCATTGCCGGTCGGCACTGTGAAGTGAGCAGAAGCCCCAAATCCATAGTTGTTGTTGCGCCAAATTTGCCCCTTGACGGCGAGGCGTAAATCTTCGAGGCCTGCGCTGTCGATGTTGTCGGGATAGTTGAGGGGCTCTCCGTCCAGCATCAAGTTCATGTCGGGGACGGGATCGCCATCCTGGGTAACCGTGACCGGCATCGACACTGCCAACTGCACACGATCCCGCAGCGATAGGGACAGCGAGAATTCGCCGCTCAGGCGATCGCGCACCAACTCGGCCTCGGAGTTGCCGCCAAAGGTGTAGACCATTGGGGCGTCGGCAAAGTGGAGGAAAAATTGCGGCACCAATTCGAGGTGCGGCCCCACCGTGGCCAGTTCAGTGGCCATGATGCGCTGGGTCCCCGGCGCGGGATGAAATCGATTGACGTCGACGCCGTCGGCGTGGGCGGTCGTAACCGCAATAGCCGAAACGGCCAGCACGATTGCGCAGATGGTGAGGCGCCAGACCAGACACGGGCTGTGGGGCCACCGCGCGCGATCAGGGTGGACACGGGAAGCGAGGTCGTATTTGTACATGGACACAATGTCACTCCGGACTACTGCAGTGAAACGCGGGAACAGTCCGGGCAGTATGGTGAGGTTATCATAATGATTGACTATCGTTGCAAGTGTTGAGAACGCATAGTGAGTGCGCGATAGGTGATGGATGCTTGGCTCACACTGCCCATTGGCCGCATACTCATAGTGGCGATGGGTAGTTACGCCTGTTGATCTGTGATCTTGAACACGTTTCCAATGAAATATCCCATGATCCCGACCGATCTCCCCCTCTCTGTCATTGTCTCGCTATTGGCAGTACTGGCCGCATTTATGTGCACATTTGCTTACATCGTGGCCAGGATATCGGTGCCGAGGCGGGCGAGACCCAAGGGGAGATGTGGCGGTTCGGTCTGCACCGAACGGAGAGGTTCAATCGCGAGGGCTATGAGGTTGGCGACATGTTTGATGGGGGCACTGGCGCTGAGTTTGCCGCAGATGGCGCAGGCCGATAACGCCTGGACACGTACGGAGAGCTCAGAGGATGCAACCTACCGAGAATTGATGGCAGAGGGGGATCGCCTCGCTCAACGTGCAGCAGAACCGCGCGGATTGCGAGTGATGCAGCGACGTAAGCACTGGAAATCGGCGGTGGATCTGGCGTTACAGGCGGTCGATGTATACGAACAGGCCAGCCTGCTACGTCCCAAGGCTGCCGAACCCCATTATCGAGCCGCCGAGGTGCTCAACTTGCACTTCCTCAAAGACCCACCAGATCCGGTATACCGCGATCGCGGTCCTGCCGAACGTGCTCTAAGTCATTGGCGCGCCTTTGCTCAATTATCCCCCCTGGACCCGCGCGTGACCGATTCGCTATTCGAGCAGGCGTTGGTATATACAAGACTAGCCAGTCAGGCCGATTTAGAACGTGCCATCGCAGCTTACGAAGCCCTGCTCGCGCGTTCGGACCTATCATCGGCATATGGCAGTACGGTGGCGACTTGGCTCAGCAATTTGGCTGAGACGTACATGATGGTGGGCCGTCTGGGCGATGCGATCGCTTGTTATCGGCGCGCATTAGCATATGGCAACGAGCCACTGCACGGCTACGGTCTTGCGGTTGCCCTCGATCGCGACGAGCAGGGGGCGCTGGCGCGGGAGGTGATGTTGTCTCATGCCCTGACCGATCGGTTGCGCGAACTCAGTCAGGACGGGGTGTTTTTTGTGCCCGAGGGCGAAAAAGAATATTACTTGGCTCTGGGCTGGGAATCTCTTGGCGATCTGCGGCGCGCTCTTAGCCATTACCGCAAGTTTGTCGAATCAGGGGCCCATCCTCGCTATCAGAAGCGCGCAGTGGACCATATTCGCCGTATCGAAGCAAAGCTACGGGGCGGCTATAGCTCGGGCATACGCGTGGGCGAACAGGGCCGCGTCAGCCGGAGGGTCCCTTGAGTATGCGCACACTGGCGGTAGTTCTATCGGCGTTGGTGATCGTTGCGGTGTCGAGTATAGTATCTGCGCAGTCGAAAAAATATCCACCGCCGGCAGTAGACGTCGATCAGGCCGAGCAGAGGCGTAGCGAATTCTGGCGCAAGGTGCTGCATCCCCACGGCGACGAATACGAGGACCAGATTGCGCGCGCGCGCGTCCTGCTTCAGGGAGGCGGTACGACATCAGCCGATGAGGCATTGGGTATACTCGTTCAGGCATCGAAGCTGGTTCCGCATCGGCCGGTTGCCTATTGGCTGATGGGGGTGGCCCATGAGCAAAAAAAGCGCTGGCATGAATGTGCGGACGCGTATAGCAATGCGTTTGAGCTCGCGCCTGACTTCAAACCCGCGACGAAGCTATTAGGTCGCGATGCTACGTGGGCGGTCGATTTTGGACTGGGAATGTGTCTCGCTCAAACTGGCGCGTACGAGCGCGCGATCTTTCACTTCCGCCGCATCCTCGTGCGTGGCGAGGGGGAACTCGGCACGGTTTATCGATTGCTGGGGCAGACATACATGGCCCTGGGCCGTTTGGACGAAGCCCTCGATGCACTAAAAGCAGCGTTGCGTTTGCAACCAGATCAAGTGCGCAACCACTATGCTCTCGCAGTAGCCTATGATCGTGGAGAGCGTCCCCAACTAGTCACGCAGCACTTGCAACAGGCGATTGCGCAGGACCGTGGCTTGCGGTCCCTCGTTCACAGTGAAGAGGAGTGGGTGCCCGCAGTAGACGCGCTTTACTACCAGGGGCTCGCGCATAGCGCGCAAGGACATTACGCCTGGGCTACGGCATATTTTCGCCACTATCTGCATCAAGTTGAGCACGGGCCATGGCGCCATCGCATTCAGCAACACCTTGAGGTCACGGCCACCGGTCCGCGCTCCGAGGCCGAGGTGGAGATCTCTAGTATTGGTTACGATATCTCTGCCAGCGAGCACGAAGCGGTGATGCAGGCGGTTGCCGCGATGGACTCCGCGTTGCGATCATGCGTGGCCGAAACTCCGCGGACACTATTTACCGTGGACATTCACGTGGTAGTGAATGGTCGCCGTGCCCAGGGAAACGCCACCAGCTCGACAAATCGGCGTACATCAGTCAATGTGGCGTTGTCTCTCTCAGAGAAGCCCAAGGCAGTGGCATCGGCAATCGCATGTTTACGGGCACAGGTGCAGCAATTTTCTTGGAACAGGTACGTGCAGCGAGGAAGAGCCAAATCGACGGCGGCGAAGCAGAAAGGAACGGTTCACGTGTCGTTTCCCGTGATTGCACCTTCACTATGATGGCACTCGCCGCTTGTCGGGCGTCAGAGATTGATTTTAGGGTCGAATCCCAATACCGATCGGATCCTGCGCTTGAGTCGTCTGCGGCGAGAGGGCTGGCTGCTGAGAGCGGGCGCTCATGCTGTCCGGAAAATCGACTCCTGTCCAACGCGCTAACGCTTGCTGCAGGGCATTGATGTCTATGGGCGCGAGGTCGGCAATGTTGGCTTGATGACCTTGACTCGGCGCAAAGAACACGTGGGCATCGCGTTCTTGCCCAAGGTTGACGGCTCCAGCAGTCCAAGGGTCATTCTCGCCGTAAATCCAGATTATGCGCTCGCTCTCGTTGGTGACCCATGCGGCGATGTCCTCCATTGCATCGGTTCGAAACGCTGGAAGCGAGACGCCAGCAGGGGTCATGGTGGCCAGACTGGCGCGATAATCGTACTGTATCAAATCGTCGATATGCTCGGTGGGCACGCTGGGGTAACCGATTTCGGTGAAGGATTGGTAGAAATAGGGCTCGTAGGTCTCAATGTCTCGATTACTCATCTGCCCGATGGAGCCGAGGCTGTCGAAAAATGCGAAGACCTCATCGTCGTCGACTGATGCGTCGGGAATGTCGTCACATGCTCGAAGTCCGAGATATTGCCAATATGCGAATTCAAACTCAATCAATGCGGCTTCGAGCGCGGGACCGATTCCGCCGATACGAGTGAAGCTCTGGCCTCGAGTCTGTGCCCGAGAACGCGCCAATGCCTCCATTTGCGGCCGTCGGAGCAAGACTTCTCGCTGCAGAGTACGCACGGCTTGACGGCAGGTTGCATCTCCGACATCGGCCAAGTAGGCATGATAGCGACGATCGCTGGTGTCGAAGCTAATCGGGGCCACGTAGGCAATCGTGGCTGCGACGTCATCGGGGTAAAATCGGCGATGGAATACCGAGGTCATACCGCCTTTGCTCACGCCGGTTGAGATCCACGGTCCGCGATAGATAGAGGTCAGCGCAGTGATGATGCGATGATGATCCGCGGCCGCTTGCACGATGTCGAGATGGGCCCAGTCGAGGTCACTCGGCCGTGAATTGCCAAAAAAGCGATGTTCTACGCTGAGTTGGTTGCCCGCGAATAGCTGGGCCGGTTCACTGAGGTTGGCGCCCAGATAGTTGTGATAACCGGTGCTAGTCAGCACCATGGGCGCGTCCAGGCTTTGGTGGACCAGGGTCATATGTTGGTCGAAGTCGCCGAGTTCAGGGCGCATATGGTCGAGGGGCTGAGCAAAGACAAGGGTGAATATTCGTCTGGCGCCAGCAGAAGGGGCTTCCTCCACCGAGCGCATACCGTCGATGGCAGACAGGCGATCGGTGAGATTGGGGGATCCTCCGTCTGCGGCCGGTTGCAATTGTTCGCCAGCGCCACTACCGCAGCCACTCGAGGGGAATGTCAAAATGGAGGCACAGATAGCCGTCAATAGCGACGTAGCAACGACGTTGGCGCGGC
>JAAUYH010153523.1_pt1 | contig 18607 bp, 13 predicted proteins | sample 7278061 | NCBI WGS metagenome assembly JAAUYH01 (sample SAMN14350203, study PRJNA611818) | marine sediment metagenome | isolation source: surface marine sediment (0.6m) | place: French Polynesia: Moorea | collected 2018-08 | reverse complement strand
CTTTCCAATTAACTGCTGGTGGTAAATATGGATTAATTATGATGCCTAACGGGACATTAGCAGAAACAGCTGACAATCCTAGCTTTAACGCAGCTAACGGAAAACGAGCATTTTTCTCGATGAGAGAAGCCAATCAAGATAATGCCATACAAGCGATCGAATACGAACCTGGAACCCAAAATCGCGCAGTAATCGGTTTTGAAGATGTTAACGTTGCTTATAATAGCGATCGCGATTATAACGATGTAGTTTTAAGTATTGAAGGAGCTACGATGTATGCTCCAGGCCCAGAAGAAAAAGATTCTCGCTTTGAAATTAATCTAGCTCCGATCGCCGAAGATAATTTCGATCTTACTTTTAAAGATACTGAAATTACTATTTCTGAGGCTTCACTTTTAAGTAACGATTACGATTTAGATGGCGATAGTATTAGCGTTCAAAGTATTGACACCACCGGAACTAAAGGCATAGTTAGCCGCGTTAACGGTCAGTTTACTTACGATCCTAACGCTCAATTTGATGGATTATCTGCTGGCGAAACTGCTACAGATAGTTTTACTTATACTGTCACAGATGCTAACGGTAACATCGGTACGGCAACAGTTAACGTCACAATCAAAGGTTTTGACTTGGATGGAAATGAAAATAACGTCGGAACTTTAGATTCAGTTCATTTTATTCCCCCTTTATACGCTAAACAAGATGTTAGAGATCACTATTTAGTCTTATCTACTAACGAAGAAACTCCTTTTCAAGTCACGATCCAAAACGCAGATGGAGCTAATGGAATAGCCGGAGGAATTAACGAGGTAGTAACTATTTCTAAAGATTCGCCTTTAGTTCTCGATCTCAGTTCTCCTCCTTTTGCTAACGGTAATGGTTTAGCCTCTTTGGGAGTAATTGATGGCTCTCAAGTCGGTCGAGTAGATACCGCAGAAGGTTTAATCTTGACAGGAGACCAAGCTTTTTATGCTAACGTGCGCCATCAAACTGCCAATCAAGGTTTATCTTTATCTTCTAAAGGTCAATTGGCTTTAGGTACGGAGTTCCGCTCTGGACATTTAGTAACTAATACTAACCTATCTGGACTAAAATCCCACTTTATTTCGGTGATGGCATCCGAAGACAACACGACCGTTTCTTTTCAAGATTTACCCGCAGGTGTTGAATTTGTTAACGGTTATCCAGGTCAAGTTACCTTAGATAAATACGAATCTTTTGTCATTGGCGTGAATATTGAAGACAATGTTAATTACGATTTGGCAAACAGCTTGCAAGGTTCTTTAATCACCTCAGACAAACCGATCGCAGTTAATACAGGTTCTTGGCTCGGAGGAACGGTAGGAAATGCGCGCGATATTGGCGTAGATCAAATCGTACCGACAGATTTAATTGGTTCTAAATATATCTTAGTTAAAGGAGAAGCAACTTCTAATGCTAATTTACTTGAAAGACCGATCGTTATTGCCACCCAAGATAACACCGAAGTATATCTAAAAGGAGAATACAACACTCCTTTTGCGACTCTTAATGCTGGTGAAACTCTCATTCTCGACGGAAATGAATATCCTGCTAGCGATGCTCTTTTAATTGAAACTAGCAACCCAGCATATGTTTATCAAATGACCAGTGCTAATAATAACACTGCTCCGGGACTCAATTTAGTTTTACCAGTGCTAGAAAATGCTGGCAATCAAGAAATCCTGATTCCCGAGATCGATTTGCTCGGGCCCGGAAAATTAAACATCGTCGCTCGCAATACAGCTACAGTTAACGTCAACGGTTCGGCCTTAACTGGTGGAGTTGCAGTTGAAGGAGATTCTGAGTTTTTAGTTTACCAAGTTAATGGCTTATCTGGCGATGTAACGGTCACTTCTGACGAATCTGTAATTGTTACTAGTACCACTGGAGGTGGCAATATTGGATCGGCTTCTTTCTGGAGTGGTTTGCCAACAACATTAGCTTTTGACGACCTTGTAAGCACCAACAACGATACCCCAATTACAATCGATGTTTTAGGTAACGATATAACTGGTTCTGGTTTTAGACCAATTGGTTTGCCTCAAGGCCCGAGTAATGGGATTGCGGTTATTAATGAAGATAATACAATTACCTATACTCCAGATGCAGATTTCTCAGGTACTGATGTATTTGTTTATCGCGGGCTTAACGAGAGTGGAAAGACAGATACGGCTGTAGTTCAAGTTAGCGTCAATCAAAATCAACTTCTTGGCACGGTAAACGACGATATTTTAACTGGAAGTTCGATCGGCGATCGCATTGTTGGCTTTTCCGGTGAAGATACAATTACTACTGGTTCTGGTTACGATGTTGTCGTATTTAACGCTCCTGGCGATGGCTTTGATACGATTACAGATTTTGAAGTTGGAATCGATCGCATCGATTTAGTTGCATTTTTAGGCGCGCAAGATCCTATTTCTAGCGGTCAAGTGAACTTCTTGCAAGATGGCAATAATGCAGTCATGGAATACAATAACACCGCTTTGGCAGTTTTCGAGGATTCTAATGCTAGTCTTCTCAACAATTCTAGTAACTTTGTCTTTTAATTAATAGAAATTTCAACCTAAGATTGAGGTCTTTGTGCCTTATTAGGTTGAAACCCAATTCCCATAACGATTAAACCCGGCCAGTACAAATAAGCTAAGATTTCTAAATTTTCGCCAAAAGTGTACAAAAAGAGAATAAAAAGCACGGCTAGACCTGTTCTAGCCACTTCGTATTTTTGGGCTTTAACTAAAAGAACTAACAAACTTGCAACCATCGGAACGATTAAAGCATAAAAACCGACGATTCCTTTAACAAAAAGCAATCCGTACCAAGTATGGTGAGAGCCGATCGGCATGTATTCCACAATATGGGGGCCTCTTTCTACGATTCCGTGTCCCCAGATCGGGGCTTCAGTTTGCCAACGATAACCGGCAATTTCTTTAAGTACCATTCTTACCCTTGTAGAATCGGCTCTAGCAGCTTTAAATTTAGTCCAAAAAGCATCTAAAGCATCTAAAATAGTCACCGATAACAAACCGCTAATCACGCTGCTAGCCCCCAAAAACATTAGAATAATCGGACGAGTTAACCTCGAAAGAAAAAAGATAAAAAGAGGAGTTAAAACTAAAGCAACTTGAGCCAAGCGAGATTTGCAAATAAAACACATATAAACCGAACCAATAATTCCAAACCTACGCCACTTCTTATTTTTCTCCCTTAAAGCCATTGCAAAATAAACATTTCCTAAAAAACCTAACGCCGGCCCCCAAGGAGTAAAAAGACGCTGGCGAATTTGTCCGTCAAAGTCTACTTCATACAAAGAAACATCAAAAAAAGTCGTTCCCGGGCCTCCTACTGCTTTGAGAGGAGATACGTAAAGAATTTCCGGTAAATGTAAAATTGGCGCGATAATTAGCAAAGGAGACAGTAGAAGCGTGTGAAAGCAAATAATACAAACCGCACGATAAAGAAGTTCCGGCCTGATTTTCAAACAGCCAGCGATCGGATATAAAGCCAGCGAAGCCCATCCTTTCGCCCAACCGATCGAAGATTTAATAATTTGAGATGTAGGTAAATTAAAATCTAAATGCCCCATAATTAAAGCTACTTCCATCACCAACATTCCGATCGCCCAAACCCAACTAACTAAAGGAATCTGGATTTTTTCGCTCTCAGGAGTCTCTTCAGTTTGCAACCATACTTTTAGGAGTAAATAGAAAAATAAGATCCAACCTACAACCGAACCGACAATATAAGTAGCACCGAGGAGAAAAAAGCCATAAGTCCAAATCGTGGAATACCACACTAATTTTTCGGGAAAGTTTTCTGGTTTAATAGTTTGATTGGCATTCATAAAGTTTATTTTATTTAGGTATTGATTTTTATTTTTGATTTAAGCTAATACTTCTCGAAGAACTTTTTTGAGAACAATCGTTAAAGACTCTCGCCACCAAATTAAAGTAAGTCCCGAACTTATTAATAAAGAGCCTAAAAAAGCACCCGCAAGTACCAACTTAGGTTTGGGTGATGTGGGATCTTCTGGTAAAGTCGGTTCTTCAATGATTTGTATCAAAGGAAAAGAATTGAAAGGATCGTTTCTACTTAAATCTATTTTGGTTAAAGTCGATGCAAAAACAGCTTCAGCAATTTGCACGTCTTTTTGCAAGCTTTCAAGCACTGATTCTTGAGGAGTTAGAACTAGCAATCTTGTTTCTAATTTGCTTAATTCTCGACTCAATGCGATCGCTTTAGCGGCTATTGCACTGGATTCTGCGTTTAATTTAATTAATTCTTGAAATAATTCGCTGCGTTTAATTCCAGAACCGTTAATATTATCTAAAACTAACCGTTCTAAATCCAATTTTTTTAAAGTTTTATTTAGAATTATTTGACCTCTTTTTAATAAAGCATTAAGAGCAACTTCTTGTTTTTTTCTAGTAGCAACGACATCGGGATAATTGGGGCCGCGATTGGTTTGCAGGGCGTTTAATTTAGTGCTAGCTTGAGTGTATTCTTGTAAATATTCTTGAAATTGGCGATCTGTTTGCAAAGTTAAAGCTTCGGCTGCTTCTGCGGCGGAAACTTGAATTAAATGAGAAAGACTTTGCTGTTTTTGACTGATTTCTCGCCGAGCAACAATTGTGTTCGCTTTTTCAATTCGCAAAGCTTCGATATTGTCGATTAAAATTTTAATTTGCTCGGAAGAATTGAGTTGAGAATTTACTTTATAATTCGATAGTCTTTCTTGCGCTTTGGTTAACTTTATCTCGGCTGCTTCGAGAGTTGTTTGACTTACTTTATCTCGCTCTTTAAATTCTGCTAATCGTAATTCTTCTACTTTGCTAGTCAGAGTTTGATAAAAAACTTTGGCTTTTTCTCGGGCTATTTCGGGATCTTGTGCCCCAATTTCTACCATCATCATAGTGGTGTTATTAATAATTTTAATTTTAGGTTCGCCAAATTTTTCTTTTGACATCTCTAAAGCTTCTGCCGATCGCTGCAAAACATCAGAAGTTAATCCGATCAGTTTATAATTTTCTCGAGGATCTGAAGAACTGCCAAAAGCAGAGCTGCTAGATGTAGCTGCTTGGCCGATATTTGGTAAGTTAACATTTACTTGGGGGCCGCCACTGGTTACATTTAAAATCAATTGACTGGTATAGGTTGAAGGAGTATTTTTTAAATAAGAAATAGCAAGCAACCAAATCGCTCCATTACAAGTAATTCCAATTGCCAAATATTTAAAAATTCGCCACCATTTGTTTGGTTGCAATTCTCTATTTTCAGAAGAAGGTTGAGATGGATCGCTCATACTAATTCTGCCAACTAATTAGAGATTTAGTATTGCTAATAAATAAGCAGAAATCAAAAGAGAAACTTAATATCATTTTTTTGCTTAAAATTGCTTAAATAAAAGCAATGGGGAAAGAATCTGTCCGAGGGTATTAAAAATATCTCTGATATTTGTGACCGTAGAATCGTAACAAGCTACTCCATCTCTAGGCATCAAAAAAGGATTATCAGTGTCGTTTTCAGACTCTCTCATTAGAAGTTGAATTCTGCGATCGACAATAGTAGTTTTGCCAGTAATTCGATCGACTCTCATTAAAGTTATTCTTCTTGAAACGTTACTTAATTGAGTTCCTCCAGCGCAGTTAACTGCAACTGCTGCTTGAGACAAACGCGCACCGTAAGGGAAAATGATCCCTTCTTCGCGGTTATTAATTGCAGATTCGGAGTTACTATTAGCAGGAATGGTAAGATTAGATACAAAAACTTTAATTCCGGGCGGAGTTATTTGCGAAGGTCTTACCAATTCTGGTTGCAAGCGATCGCTTTTTGGTACTATAATTCTATCTCCTGCTACTAAAGGAATATCGTTAACTTCTTCGCCGCTAAAAACTCCAGAAAGATCGACAATTGTTTTTGTATCTCCTCGAATTACAGTAATCTTAGTAAGATCGGCAGTAGGTAATACACCCCCAGCAGAACGAATAGCGTTAGTTAAATAGCGTCTGCGAGGATAGTCTCCAGTAATTTGTCTTGCTTCTAAGGAAATAGAAGTTTTTTCAGGGTCTTCTGGTTCGTTAATTGATACTCTTCCAGGCCCGAATACTTCTCCAGATACCGTTACTTGTATCGGAGCCCATTTGAATATTTGCAAGCTTAATAATAATGTATGAGGAAAATAGCCTCGATTTATCAGTGCTTGACATAGTATTCTTTGTGCTTCTGAAGGCTCTAATCCTAAAACAGAAATATTACCTAAATAAGGAACTTCTAATTGTCCATCTTGGTTAATTTCGTAAACTCGACTAAAGTAAGTATCTTCTGGTATTGAAACTTCGATTCGATCGCCTGGAGAAAGAGGTAAAGCTAATATTTTTTTAGGCTCGAATATAAATGCTATTAAACAAGCGATCGCGAGTGATTTTATCCAGAATATCCGAGTTAGTTTTAAAGAATACACTTCCCTTTCAATTTGCCTGTTTTGCCGAATTTTATCATTGCTTGAATCGAGCAACTACAGTTGTTTGAAAATGTTTAACTAACGAAGTTTTAAAGAATACACTTAGCTGTATTAGACCGATTTTAATCGCTTAAAAACATATTTAGTAGTCCAAAATGTAAAGATGGGTAAAGCAACTAAGTGAGAAATTAAAACTGCCAATGCTACACCATGACTTTGCCAATTCACCCCTATTAATAAAGCTAGAGTAAATAAGATAGTAAATAATACATTCCAGATTAAATCTATTTGAGGTTTATTAACGCTCAGAAGCAGTTGAGAAGCCGAATCGGCAAAAGGACGCGGAATGGCTGACAAACAGATTAACATTAAAACTGGTATGGCAGGTATCCATTTTTCTCCAAATACTAGAGGAACGTAAAATGGAGCTAAACTAGATTGAAGCAATGCTAAGGGAATAATAATTAAAGCGATTGTTTTTAAACTATTGTAATATCTTTTCTCGAACTGTTCGGGATTAGAGCGAGCGTCGCAAAAATGGGGTAATAATGCAGATTTAATTGAAGTAATAACCCCTAAACTAATTCCTAAACCAGCATTAAAAGCAAAATAATAGATTCCCAATGCTTCTATACTTAAAAAACGACCGACAATTAAATAATCTAAGTTAGAGCGCAATGTATTTAATAATTCTACTCCTAAAATATTGCGACCAAAACTTAATAATTCCGACCAACCTGTTGTGCTGAAACGTCGTTGCGGTCGCCAAGAATGATTCTTTAAAATAATATAAACCCAGATCGGAGCAACCAATATTTTTGGCAAGACGATCGCCCACATTCCCAACCCAGCTATTGCAAAAATAAAAGATAAAATATTGTCCGTAGAAATTTGGAGCATTTCCGTTAAAGCAATAACTTTAAAACGGTTTTCTCGCTGAATTAAGGCTACTTGTACCATTCCGTGAGGAATAATTAATAAATTGATTGCCATCAAACATATTGGTAAAATCAAGCGATCGTCTTGATAAATTCCTGCGGCTACAAATGCAGCCATACATTGAACTAAAAATAATCCAATAAAAATAAACCAGTTGAGACAATAAGCAGATTGAGTTAATTCTTTTAAATTGTCTTCTTCAATTTGAATTAAACGAGTACCAATTCCATTGCGACTAAATACTCTTACAAATTCGTTAACTGTTAAAACGATCGCGGCTAAACCATAGTCGTAGTCATTGAGAAATCTTGCTAAAACTACCGTTGTGACGAGTCGCGAAACTCGAATTACAGCACCCGAACCCCCCAGCCATCCTAAATTACGAATGAATTTGCTGTCTAATTTTTTGAGTTGTTTAAGCATTTTTAGTTATTTCATTGAGAAAATTGGCCCAATTGTGAATAAATTCTTGATTAGCCTTGACAACTGACGATCTACCAACTTTTCCCAACTCCAATAAATCGATATGCTCTAAAGAGGCGATCGCTGCTGCTAATTTTTGTTTGTCATTGGGTGGCACTAAAATACCCCAAGCAGGTTCTATTTGTTCGCACAATCCATCTACAGCAGTGGCTACAACTGGTTTTGCTGCTGCTTTTGCTTCCAAGCAAACTAATCCCCAAGGTTCCCATCGAGAAGGGATAATTATTGCATCGCAACTAGCTAAAAATTCAGGTACGTCGGTAATTTTTCCCAGTAATTTAACGTTTACTAAATCTTTTGCTAGTTGTTTAATTTTGGCTTCGTCTTGTCCGTAACCGCCTAAATATAGTTGATATTTTTCTGCTGGCAATAATTGAAATGCTTCTAATAATAAATCGAACCCTTTTTGCGGGGCAAATCTGCCAAAAGCTCCTAAAATTAAGGGAGAGTTTTGATTTTTTGGCGCGATATTAAGCATAGCTTCAATTGCAGAAGCTGGAGTTATTACTTGAATCTTATTAGCAGAGACGAGTTTATTTTTTAGCAACCATTTTTTTTGACCTTGAGAAACGCTTAAAACTCCATCTGCTATCCCATAAGCTATTTTCAACATTAACCGAAAGCGAAAAGTAGATTTGACTTGGTTCTTTTCAAAATATTCGCAATAATGATGGTCGTAAATATATACTTTAGTCCGTTGTTTGAACTCGATTAAATCGTAAAGATATTTCCAAGCACAAGGATAATGAAATACGATCGCATCGGGCTGAGTTTTTTTAAATTCTTGCTTTACTTCTTCCAGTCTAAATACGGAAAAGTCAAACTGTTCTTTTAAACGGGAATCTATTAATTGTTTTACCAAGAGATTAGAACCTCCCGCCCTTTTATCTCCAATGAGATGCCATATTTTAGGTTTCATATTTTATCCAACCGATAACCAATAGGACAAATCTCTTTGAATCAGATCTTGACAGTGTAAAATATCTTCTCGATAAAGTTGAATTAGTTCCTGTTTTATTTCCTGAGTAAGTTCTGGTTTAGCTAAATTTTGATGTTGGATTTTTTGACGCAATAGAGGAGGAAATAAAGGTTTTAAAGCAGTTTTAATTGGATTAGGTTTGGTAAGCAGTCGATGCAAAAATTGATTTTTAGGCATTCCCGATTTATTCGGTCTGATATTCATATCGGGAACAAAATCATCTTTAACCTCTAAAAAATTAAAAATATTTTGAATTACGCTAAGGCTATTTTGACTAAAATCATCGTAAAGATAAATTTTAATTCGATCTCGCTCGAAAAGATCGTAATATTGCTGCAATTGTTTGCCATAATAACCCAGCTGAATGTAATGCCAAAACCATTCCCAATTTTGTTCTATTCTTTGAGATTCTGCTTGCAATGCTTTAGCAAAATCTTGAAAAGGTTCGCGATCGTCTCGAATTAAATGTAAAAAATTAGCATAAGCGCGATCGCTTGGATTGCGAAGAATAACAATAATTTTGATTTCAGGATTGTATTGATATATCTTTGCAGCAGTTTTTGAATCGTATAAATATAAAGGACAAGCTTCCCCGATCGCTATTTCGTTAGTGACTCCTTTAAACTCTGCTTGGTAAGCATCTAAAGTAGTAATAGAAAAATCATTTATAGCTTCATCTCCAGGCCCTTTAAAATCTATTGTTTCTCCTTCTAAAGCAAAAAAATTAGTTTCTTTGCGTGGGGTCATATAAATTTGTGGGTGCTGATTTAAATAAGTATGAAGCGCAGTAGTTCCCGCTTTAGCAGCACCAATAATCAAAAAATTAGGTAAGATCTGAGTTTTCATCGTTCACAATCAATTCACCTTAAACTAATTGTTCCCTTTCAATCCTCTTTTCTTGCATTAACCCAGTAATCTTTAAACCTAAATTTTCAAATTGAGAATAAAGAGATAAAGGTAAAATTCTCAACAAACAAGCAGCAAATAAAGTTAATAAAGTGCGACGAGGTTCGCCAAATAAAATTGAAAAATCTGTTTTCAAAGCTCTAAAAATTAGCTCGATCGCTGTTTTTCCATCTCTCAAACGAACGGCTCGACGAGCTAAATATCTTAATTGATAAGCGCGGGCTGTATTTTCCCATTTCTCTAGCAATTCTGGGGCATATTGGCGAGTTTTATCGATTACTTTTTCCCAAGAAGCTAATTGTTTAAAAATATTGGCAGAAAGTCCTTCTGTATTGACTCGATATAAAGTTAAAGCTTCAGGAATTCCTTCAATTTGCCATTTAGTTTGGATGGCAATTCTAATCCAGCATTCAATATCTTCAGACTGACGAAAGCGATCGTCAAAATAAAAATCTTCTATTTCTCCGTGAATGTTATCTTCAAATTTAATTTCATCTAAAGTTTCGCGGCGAATTACAGGAGCAGATCCGTTGCCGATCGGATTGCGACAAAGTAAATGTTCTGCTGTAATATCTTTTAGTTTCGGCATTTGATAAATACCTAATTCTTTGTCATTAACATCGATAAATGCAGAGCGACTAAAACTAATTCCAACTGTGGGGGAAGATTCTAAATGTTTAACGTGTTTTTCTAATTTTTCCGGTAACCAGAGATCGTCAGAATCTAAAAAAGCTAAATAATCTCCTTTTGCATGGCGAATTCCGGTATTTCTTGCTCCTGCTAATCCGCGATTTTTTTGGCTAATAATTTTGATGCGCGGATCTTTAAATTGCTGGCATATTTCTACACTGCGATCGGGCGATTCATCGTTAATAACAAGCAACTCAAAGTTAGTGTAAGTTTGAGCTAATATAGACTTAATAGTTTTAGCAATATATTGCTCTACATTGTAAGTAGGTACGATAACAGAAACTAATTTCATGATTGTTGACCTGATGGAATTTTTGTAAATTTTGACCGAATAGCTAGAGGCTCTATTAATTGCGATCGGGGATACTTTTTTTGTAATTGAGGCCATTGGACGTAAAGAGTATCTAGAAATGGCAACACCAATTTTGCAGATAAACTAAGATCCTTAACTCGAGTATAAGATTCGATGAATACAGTTTTACATTTATATATTTTGCCGATAATAATGAAAGGGACAGAAACTCCAGCTCCAGTAGAAAGAATCATTTGAGGTTGCTCTTTTAAAATTACTTTTAACGCTAGATAAAAATTTCTAATTAAATTGACTAGATTGCGATTCGTAGGACTGTAAGCCCAATATACTTGACAATCTTTTAGAGCCATTTCAGTTCCTTCAGTGCGAAAAGTAATCCAACAATATTCGTATTGCTTCCAAAATATATCTAAATTTTGCAAAGCCCTAAAATGTCCTCCTGTAGAAGACACTAGTAAAATTTTCATAAATTACTCTATGATTATTATTTGCAATTAAAATTGATTAAAGAAAGTAGGAAAAGGGCAGAAAATTTTACTCTATTAATCAATAATAAATTTGATTGTTCTGCCTTCTTTAATTTAAGTCAATCTCGATTTTGAATGCTCTTTGGCTTTTAAACTAATATTGCCAAATTTCAAATATAAATTTCCAGAATAAAAGTAGAGATTTACTTATGGAGTGTAATCAATGATTTTTTGAATTAACTCAGCATCTTCTGCCGGAAATAAATCTTTAAAATGAGGAATTTCTTGCAATAAATTAAGTTCTTCCATGCATAATCTCTGTACCATTTTTAGAGTATTTTTACGTTGTTGCTTCAGGTTAGATTTCTTAAGAATACTAAGAGCTATTTTTAGCTGAGGTACAGCTTGAGATAAATCTTCTTGTAAGTTTTTTAAGAGCCGATCTTTTTCTGCAATTGAATGCTTCATTTGCAACAATTCTTGTTGCAATTTTTCAACATTTTGACGTTCTTGATGATAATATTCAGTCAAGATTTTTTGTTTGGATAATCTAGAAGAAATTGCTTCTAAAACTTCTTTGCGAGAAAAAGGTTTAGTTAAATAATCGTCAGCACCTAGATTCATTCCCCGTCTTATATCTGTTTTATCAGCTTTTGCCGTTAAAAATATCAAAGGAATGGATGCAGTTACTGAATTTGCTCTTAAACCAGATAAAACTTCGTAACCATCAATTTCTGGCATCATGACATCGCAGATAATTAGGTCTGGAAAATGATTGTAAGCCCAAACAGTACCGAGTAAGCCGTTTTCAGTGCTGTAGGTTTCATAATCTTCAGCTTCTAGTAGCTCAACTAAATTTTCTCTAACCGGACGCTCGTCTTCAATAACAAGAATTTTTGCCATCAGTTTAATTTACCTCATAATGTTTTTTTTACTTGTACTGGTAATGCGATCGTGAAAGTAGTTCCTGCATTTAATATGCTTTCAACTTCGATGCGACCCTTATGCAATTCAACCGCTTTTTTGACAATCGCTAATCCTAGTCCAGTTCCAGATATGTCACCGACATTATTGGCTCGATGAAAAGAATCAAATAACCGATCTTGTTCGTCTTGGGGAATGCCAATACCACAGTCTTTAACTTTTAAAATCACCTCCTCTTTTCGATCTATTAAATCTAAATTAACTTCGTTGCTCTCGGGAGAATACTTAATCGCATTAGAGAGTAAATTATTTAAAATTTGTCTCAACAATTTTTCATCTACTTCTCGATTAATAGAAGATTGATTGGAAGTAAATAAAATTTGATGCGTTTTAGTTGTAAATTGAATTTCTTCAACCAATTCTTCACAAAATTGATTAAGTTCGATTGTTTTTGGCTTAAAGTTAAGTTTGCCAGCTTCTGCCTTACCTAACAGCAAAACATCATTTAACAATCCAGTCATATGGTGAACGGCTGTTTGAATCCTATGAAGGTGAAAATTCTGTTTTTCCTCTGTCCATTTGTGAGAATAATGTTCGAGTAATTCGGAAGAAGAAAGAATCGTTGCTAAAGGAGTTCTAAACTCGTGAGAGGTCATAGAAATAAATCTAGATTTGAGTTCGTTCAGTTCTTTTTCTTTAGTCAAAGCATTACGCATTTCTGTTTCAATTTTCTTACGTTTGGTGATATCACGAATAATAACCATCACCTCATTTTCTGAACTAATAGCAATCCTTGCTTCATAAATACGCTGTTTATTACAGTTAAAAAGTTCGTACTCAAAAATTTGCACTTCTTTGTTTTCGAGAGCTTGTTTAATATGATTCATCATAGATGAAGCTATTTCGAGAGGGAGAACTTCTTGAATTTGCTTGTTTAAAAATTCTTGTTGTAATAACGGGGGATGGGTGTTTTTAGGAGCTTTGAAATTTACTAAATAACCATTTTTGTCGATCCGAAACATCCAATCAGGAATAGCATTTAATAAAGCTCGATTAGTAGCAATACTATTGTATAAAGCTTGTTCGGTTCGTTTTCTTTCCTCAACTTCTTCGAGTAATTTTTGATTTATTTGTTTTAGCTCAGCCGTGCGTTCTTCTACCCTTAACTCTAATCTGTCTCGAGCTTGTTTGACTATCAATTCTGCTTCCTTGCGATCGGTAATATCGTTACTTACGAGCAGGAAACCAGTTATATTATTATTTATATCTTGCAAAGCAGTTAAGGAAACAAGCACAGGAAAAGAAGTGCCATCTTTGCGAAGATACACTGATTCTGTTTCGTGTGATTTTTTTTCTCTTGCTTTTGCTGTTAAGACTTCAAAACATGGTAAAAGTTTTTTACCAGTTTCTTGCATTAGTTCGACTGCAATTCTCTCAATTTCTTCTTCAGGGTAAAATTGAACAACATTCGCCTGTCCTACAATTTGTTGTGCTGAATATTGTAAGTGTAATTCGGCTGCTTTATTAAAAGTCTGAATCGTCCCTTTAAGATCGGTTGAAAAAATCATATAATTAGCACTATCTAAAATAGCACGTTGAAGCATTGTCGTTTTTTGTAATGCTTCTTCAGCTAGTTTATGTTTAGTGATATCAATTAAATAAGATCTAATTAACTCGCTTGAAGGAATATAGTGAATATATTGCTCGAATATTGTTCGACCTACTTGAATCTCACGAGTTAATGTTTGTTCTTGTTCTGGTTTTAATAAATTCATTAACCCATCAAGAACTGGGTGATCTAGTTTTTGTTTGCGAATATCTGGGAAAATTTCAATTGCTTTAGGATTGAGATATGTAATCTGACCGTTAGTATTTATTTCCAAAATAGGTTTTGAAATAAGTTCTGGAAAAGAAGCTAATCTTTGCAGTGCTAGCTGGGTTAAATTTTCTTCATTATTTAAACTAGATAAAGTTTGACAAGGATTCTCTATTTTGGATAAAAAACTGCTATTTTCTGCCGAGTTTTTTAAAGCTAACATTCTGTTTTTTTCTTGAGTTTCAACCGTATAATATCTAGCACGTACTTCTTTTCCAAAAAAAATTTCGTCTTTATGTACGAGATCTCGCTCGAAACAATCAGAACCATTTACTTTTATCCCATTAGTGCTTCGTTTTCCCTGCCAATCGCCATCAATCAGACGAAAAAAATGTTGCGAATTAGTTCCTGTGGTTAATCTCAATAGAGTGGCATGGTGTCGAGAAATCCAAGGAGATTCAAGTACAATAGAGTTACTTTCTTCTCTGCCAAGAGAATAAGTAGCTGCTTTGAGAATAATAGTTCGCTTTCCTTTATTATCTTCTACTACTAAAATATGTTCCATGATTTACTCTTAAATATCTTGGATATCTGAATCGACTCTCAAAGATTAATAATTACAGACTTTTTTTGGCAGATCGAAATTAGATTCAATCAGTCTATCTATAAATTGAATTAGTTTCTTTTCAAGAATAAATAATAGGAAATCAACAGAATCATAGAAACTTTTGCTTTTGAACTGAATTTAGCTAAATAAATAATTATAATTTTTTATTTTTAGTGTTTTCAGTTTTTAAATTTATCTAAAAACGATCTGCAACGCTATTAATGATTTTTACTTATTACTCAAAAAATAACTTGTTTAGTCATTACTATTTTATTGCAAATTTTTTTTTAAGCTATTAGTAATTTTAGGGAATAACAAAAACTCGATTCGTAAAGTTAAGGAGATTTACTACTGTTAATACACTCAAATACGTGCCATACTTTAAATTCTTAAGTTGATTGATAATATTATCAATTGCTAAATCGCTTGTTATTAACGGATAAGTAATAGTAAAAAAAATCAAACTACATTAGAATTAAAAATCCCCCGAAGGACGGGGGAAACAATCAATAAATAATAATGTATTTATTTCAAGTTGACTTGGTATCATTTTGGTTAATTTGGTAGTAATTGTTTAGCTCGTGCGAACAAAAAGAATAGCTTTGAATGGGATAATTCTTGTTCTGTTTTTTCTTCTTGCATTTGTGCAGGAACTAACATAGAATCTTCAGAACGGACGGTCATTCGACCTTCAGCCAATGCTTTGCGTAATTTAGATCCAGTTTTCCACGCTAAATATTTTGCGGTGTTCCATTTTGGGTTAGCTGGATATCCAGCAAATCCAGACCTCAATGCTGCATGGTTTTGTTTGGCTATTTTAGTAGTAACTAGTACGTCTTTGGCTAAGTCAACTATTAAGAAATTTTGGTTTTTGCTCCGATTTTTGTTGTGTTTTGTCACACATATCACCCCCTAGGTGGTTAATTTTGAAGAATTGTCACTAATCATTCTAATGTACGATCTTAAATCATTACAATAGTAAATTGGCCGAAATTATTCAATTATCTCCGAAACGATACCCTTTGCCATAAACAGTATGGATTAAAGGCTGTTCGCCTTCAAGTTCGATTTTGCGGCGCAATAAGCGGATTAAGGCTGCTAAGACGTTACTATTGGGACGATCGCTCTCTTGCCATAAATACTGATAAATTTCATCTTTTGTCAGCAAGCGATCGGGATGATTCATAAAGTAAGCCAGTAATTTAATTTCTTTTTCAGAAAGATTGATTACCCTTCCTTGACGATAAGCTAGCTGATTTTCTAAATCTAATTCGAGATCTCTTACTTTGAGTCTTCCTCCTTGGTTTACTTGAATATTAAGCTCGATATGGGGCGATCTTCGCAACAAAGCGCGTACTCTAGCCAACAATTCCCTTAATTCAAAAGGCTTTATTAAATAATCATCTGCACCAGCATCTAAACCAATTACCCTTTCATCGATAGTATCTTTAGCCGTTAGAAATAAAACAGGAGTAGTAAAACCGCGCGATCGCACAGCTTGACAAATTTCAATTCCAGAATATTGGGGTAACATCCAATCTAAAATCAATAAATCGTAATTGCGATTTAAGGCTAATTCCATGCCATCTTGACCGTTATCAGCTACATCGACCTTGTAACCTTCGCAAGATAAAATATGACTCAAAGGTGCAGTTAATTCGGCTTCGTCATCAACTAAAAGAATCATCATTTGTAGGCTTGTAGTTACAAATCAGTTATTTGTTGCGATCGAATTACTCGAATCGCCGTCTTGTATGATACCCTCAGATAGAACTTAGGCTACTCGATCTCAAATGCTTATCGTCGCACTACCCAAAGGCGCACTGCTATCAGATAGCATAAACTTGTTTAAAAATGTTGGTTTAGATTTTAGTGCTTTTCTCGATAAAAGTAATCGTCAATTACAAATAACAGATCCGACTAACACCGCGATTGGATTGTTAGTTAGGGCCCAAGATGTTCCAGTTTACGTACAATACGGTCAGGCACATTTGGGAATAGTCGGTTACGATGTTTTGCGGGAAAAACAGCCGCGAGTGGCTAATTTAGTCGATCTCAAATTCGGTTATTGTCGAATGTCAGTAGCCGTACCTAAATCTAGTCCTTACAAGCGATCGCATTTATTGCCTCCTCACGGTAGGGTAGCATCTAAATCGGTTAAATGTGCCAAAGAATACTTTGATAGTTTGGATCTTCCTGTGGAAATCATCCCTCTTTATGGTTCTGTAGAACTAGGGCCGATTACGGGAATGAGTGAGGCTATTGTCGATTTAGTATCTACGGGCCGTACTTTACAAGAAAATGGTTTAGTAGAGATAGACGTTTTATTTGATAGTACCGCTAGACTGATCGCCCATCCTCTAAGTTATCGCACTAATCTAGATAGTTTATCTAGTTGGGTGGAGAAAATACGTATTGCTACAGAAGAAGCGGTGAATGGAAATTGATTTTCGCAATATTAATAGTGTTTGGGCTTCAGTTTTAGTAGCAACTTTACAAAAGTTAGGATTGAGTACGGCTGTAATTTGTCCGGGATCTCGATCTACTCCTTTAACTATTGCTTTTGCTCGTCATCCGAGTATAGAGTCTATTCCTATTTTGGACGAGCGATCGGCAGCTTTTTTTGCTTTAGGCATTGCTAAGCGATCGGAGTTTCCTGTTGCTTTAGTTTGTACTTCAGGTACTGCTGGAGCTAATTTTTACCCGGCGGTAATTGAAGCTAGATATAGTAACGTGCCTATGCTAATTCTAACAGCAGATCGGCCTCCAGAATTGAGAGATTGTCATTCGGGACAAACCATCGATCAGTTAAGATTATACGGCAATTATCCTAATTGGCAAACTGAGCTGGCTTTACCTAGTATCGATCTGGCAATGTTAAATTATTTGCGGCAAAATATTATCCAGGCTGTCGATCGCTCTTTTTTTCCAGTTAGAGGGCCGGTACATCTTAATATACCTTTTCGCGATCCGCTTCCACCGATCCCCCAGCTAGAAACCAAGACGATTAAATCTCAATTCAACTCAGAACAATTTTTTAGTCATATTTCCTCCGATCGGTTTCCTGAGAGTTGTTTAGATCGTTTTTCTATCTCTTTATTAAATGAATGGAAATTATGCGATCGCGGCATTATTATCGCCGGTTTAGCTAATAGTAACAATCCAGAACGATATTGTCGCGCGATCGCTAGTTTAGCTCAATTTTTAGGCTGGCCGATTCTTGCTGAAGCACTTTCTCCGGTAAGAAACTATGCTAAATTAAATCCCAATCTGGTTTCTACTTACGATCTGATTCTGCGCGATCGCGATATTGCAGGGGAATTAAGCCCAAAAATAGCGATTCAATTGGGCGAACTTCCTACCAGTAAAGAGTTGCGATCTTGGCTGGATCGAACTCAACCGCAACGCTGGATCGTCGATCGCAGTTTTGATAATTTCGATCCTCTTCACGGGAATACAATTCATTTAAAAGCTTCTGTCGAAGAATTAGTTACTAGTCTAGCTTCGACAAATGACAATATTATTGCTTCTGAATATTTAAATAAATGGTTGAGTCTACAAAAAAAAGTTACCAGTGCGATCGATTTAAAGATGGAAAAGATGGAGCATCTTTTTGAGGGTAAAGTAGCTTGGCTGCTTTCTAAAACTCTGCCCTCAGAAACGCCAATTTTTATTGCTAATAGCATGCCGATCAGAGATGCTGAATTTTTTTGGTCTCCGAATCATAATCGAATCATTACTTATTTCAATCGCGGTGCTAATGGCATTGATGGAACTTTTTCAACAGCTTTAGGAATCGCTCATCGTCGCGATCAAAGCTGCATAATGTTAACTGGAGATTTGGCCTTTTTACACGATACAAATGGTTTTTTGATTGCCAATAAATTTGTCGGACACTTGACGGTAATTTTGATTAATAATAATGGTGGGGGCATATTTGAAATGTTACCTATTTCTGAATTTGAACCGCCTTTTGAGGAATATTTTGCAACCCCGCAAAATATT
>JAAUYH010014433.1_pt1 | contig 18607 bp, 14 predicted proteins | sample 7278061 | NCBI WGS metagenome assembly JAAUYH01 (sample SAMN14350203, study PRJNA611818) | marine sediment metagenome | isolation source: surface marine sediment (0.6m) | place: French Polynesia: Moorea | collected 2018-08 | reverse complement strand
GAACGGGTGGATGGGAGATGGGATGTTACTTATCTTCAAAGCCCTAATTGCTATGTTGAGAAGACAGATACCATCTCTCTGCTACTTGATCTCCAAATCAACCAGAGAATGAGTTTGTCGAAGAAGCGGAACGCTTTGTCGGCACGATAGACGCCTCTAAGCCTCTGGGCGATGAACCGAGCGAAGCGCCTGACTCCAACACGATGCTAGACACCCTAGCCAAGAATATAGCGAACAATATGTTGGGCGACGCTGACTTAGCATCACTAAATCGGTTGCAGGGCAAAGCAACGGATACGCCAACAACAAAGTCGCCAAAGCTGTCAAAACCTCGCAAGTCAGCTTTGAAAGAAGCGCGATCGCTGAATAAGAGTGAGAAGGGGACTAAGAAGAAGAGTCAGAAAGGTAAGGGGTTTCAGTAGGTTGAGAGTTAGATCGTATATACCATGACGCCTTAGAAACGTGACGGGTTGTCCCAGAGTTTTTTTTACCGTAGCCTTCGAAAGCCGAACCTATTCTCTAACCACAGACTTCCAAAATGGATGACTGGGGCCCTGCTGACGAATATAGACCAACTGCCTTTCTAGGCGCCGCCGTTCCCCCTTAGCAAGACCAAATAGGATATGGCGGCTTTCGCTAATCAGGATTGAAACGGTCAGCCCCACACAAAGGGCGAGACCGAAGCTGTAAATCGGGTTATACGCTAGCCCGTAGCGCACTGCTGTCCACGTGAAATAATCCCTCAGCTTCTGAATTTCAAACCGTAATCCCCAAATACTTAGTAACCCGATGGTCAGCCAAAGGATACCGATCACCCGCCACCAAGTTTGGATGATGCACTGCCGCAGCCTTTCAATTTCTTGTTCAAAGGTGGGATCGCCGCTCATGCAGTGAACTAGGCAGATTCGTCAGCCTCCTCCGATAACAGGTCAACGTCTCCCTCTTCAACCAATACAGCCTGACCAGCCCGCTCCCGCCACAAGGCCAGCAGAGAGCTGGCGATAAAAATACTGGAGTAGGCGCCGGAAATAAAACCGATAATCAACGCCAGTGCAAAAAACTTCAGCGTTTCTCCGCCGAACAAAAAGATCGCCGCCAATGTCAACACCGTGGTTAGAGTGGTGTTTATGGAGCGAGATAAGGTTTGATTGACCGAATCATCCACAATGTCATTGATATGACGCTGAGGATTGAACTTGATGGTTTCTCGGATGCGATCGTAGATCACAACTGTGTCATTCACCGAGAAACCCACAATGGTTAGCAACGCCACTACAAATAAGCTGCCAACCTCGACCCCCATGACTAACCCGAGGACCGAAAAAACGCCTAAGGCGATTAGCACATCGTGCAGCAAAGCAACGATCGCAAACAAAGCGTAGTCCAACTGAAACCGCAGGCTGAGGTAAACCACAATGCCAGCAAAAGCCACCAGCAGCGCCAGCAAGCCAGAGGCGAACAATTGTCGGCCAATAACGGGCCCCACCGTGTCAATTTGGACAGATTTCGGATCAAACTGACCAATGGCGTCTTCTAAAGCGGTTTGTAGTTGAGTCCGTTGCTCAACATCCAGGGTGGAGGTGCGGATGGATAAGGCTTGGCGATCCGCACCCAGAATCTGAAGGCTGCTGTTTTCTAACCCTTGCTGAGCCAATACGCTCCGCACGACGGCAAGATCAATCGGGGATTGGCAGTCAGACTCATCGGCGCAATCCCGCTCCAACTGTAGACGAGTTCCCCCGACAAAATCCAAGCCAGGGCGCAAGGGAGCCTGAAAATGATTCCAGGAAACAATCATCGCAGCCAGACCGCTGAGGATGACAATACCGGAGATCGCCCACCACAGCGATCGCTGCTGAATAACGCTAAGTTTCATGATCTTGAAGAAGCCTGGGAGTTATTGGACGTAGACAGTCCAGGGCAAAACAGATCCGGCTTGCGGAACTGGGGAAAGCCCAACACAAACATTAACAGAGTGCGGCTACAGGTCAACGCGGTGAACATGCTGATCGCCACCCCAATGGCCAGCGTAAGCGCAAACCCTTTGACCAATCCTGCGCCTAACCAAAAGAGAGCGGCGCAGGCGATCAGAGTGGTCACATTGCTGTCCAAAATACTGGAAAAGGCTCGATAGAAGCCCGATTCCACCGAGCGATATAGAGTTTTGCCTGACCGCAGTTCCTCGCGGGTGCGCTCAAAAATCAGCACATTAGCGTCAACCGCCATGCCAATACTCAAAATGAAGCCAGCAATTCCGGGCAGAGTCAGCGTCACCCCAAACAAACTGAAGACCGATAGCGTTAACAAGGAATAAACTAACAACGCTAAATTTGCAATCATTCCGGGCAAGCGGTAGTACGCCACCATAAAAATCAGCACTAGGGTCAAGCCGCCAATCGCCGCATAGAGACTTCGCTGGATACTATCCCGACCCAGAGTGGCCCCTACAGTCCGGTTCTCAACCACTTCCACAGGAACTGGCAGGGCGCCGCCTCGCAGCTGAATTTCAAGGTCGCGGGCGGACTCGGCGTCAAATCGACCTGAAATGGAAGCGCGTCCCCCGGCAATGCCGGTCTCAGCATATCGAACATCCACCGTTGGGGCGCTAATCAAGGCATTGTCAAGGAAGATCCCGATCGGACGACCTGTCCCCGCAATGTCACGGGTCATTTCGGCGAATAGATTAGCCCCTTCGGTGTCAAACTCAATCGCCACTTCCCATCTATCGCCCGCCCCCATGGGACTAGCTAAGGCATCCCGCAGCTTATCTCCCGTCAGCTCCGTGGGCTCAAACAAATCAGCGATCGCTTGTCGACTGGTCTCAATGTCAGCCTGATTGTCTGCGATCGCCGCTTCATCTCCTTCTTCCTGCAAAAGCATTTGCTGAATCAGATGCTCCTGCAGAACCTGCTGCTCAATCTGGAACTGCGTCTCCGTGTCCGGACTCTGCTTTCGAAACTCTAACTGAGCGGTGCCGCCCAAAACTCGCTCCGCCTGTTTTGGATCACTCACCCCCGGCAACTGGATCAGCAGTTGATCTTGTCCAGAACTCTGCACCACCGCCTCAGAAACGCCGAGACCATTGACTCGATTCTCCATCACCCGCTTAACCGCTTCAAGGTTGTCAGGCGTAATTTCGGTAATCGTATCGGTCGTTTTAACTTGCAGCGTTAACTGAGACCCTCCCCGTAGATCGAGACCTAGAGAAATCGGCGATTGCTGGTTCTGGACAATCGGCCAAACCAAAATCGTTAACGCCCCAGCAGCGAGCGCCAGAATCAAGGCTAAAAGCCAGCGTTGCTTACCCATAATTTACACAGCGCCTAAATCTGCAGAGCCATCATTTTTTCAACCGCTTCCTCAATTTTCTTCGGTTGCACAATTGTCAAGCTCTCTAGCTTTCCATTGTAGGGGGTGGGAATATCTTGGGAAGACAACCGCAGCACCGGCGCATCTAATTCATCGAAAAAGCGATCATTAATTGAAGCAATGATTTCCGCCCCAATGCCGCCCGTTTTCATACACTCTTCCACCACAATCACTCGATGCGTTTTGCGAATGGAAGCGCCGATGGTTTCAAAGTCAAGCGGCTTGAGGGAAATCAAGTCAATCACCTCCGGATCAAACCCTTTTTTCTCCAGGGTTTTAACCGCCTGCAAAACATGATGACGCATGCGGGAATAGGTCAAAATAGTGACATCCTTACCCGGTCGCACAACTTCAGCCCGATCAATCGGCACCAGATACTCGCCTTCCGGCAAATCTTGCTTTAAGTTGTAGAGCAGCACATGCTCGAAAAACAGCACTGGATTATCATCCCGAATCGCCGCCTTCAATAGCCCCTTAGCGTTGTATGGAGTAGAACACGCCACAATTCTCAGCCCTGGAACCGCTTGGAAATAAGCCTCCAACCGCTGGGAATGTTCAGCCCCCAACTGTCGCCCAACGCCGCCGGGCCCTCGGATTACCATGGGGATTTTATAGTTACCCCCCGAGGTATAGCGCAGCATCCCGGCATTGTTAGCGATTTGGTTAAACGCAAGCAGCAAGAACCCCATATTCATGCCTTCAATAATGGGGCGCAATCCGGTCATCGCAGCTCCCACCGCCATTCCCGTAAAGCTGTTTTCGGCAATGGGGGTGTCTAAAACCCGAAACTCACCGTACTTATCGTAGAGGTCCTTAGTGACTTTATAGGAGCCGCCATAATGCCCCACATCTTCACCCAATACAAACACGGTGTCATCCCGAGCCATTTCTTCATCAATGGCTTCCCGGAGGGCATTGAAAAGAAGCGTTTCAGCCATCTATTTTGGTAGTAAATTGTTCAACAAATTGAATAGTCCAGATTGAATCTTACACCCTAGGGGGCTAGCGCTTAGCCGTTAGGCGGCGCCTCAATCAAATCTCAGTCGGTTTACGCCGCAGAAGCCTACAGCAGTCAATCGATAAATTGATGCATGGTGCGAACGCCTAAAGCATCCTAGTCCTCTGCAAAAATATATCGATACAGTTCATCGGGATTTGGCTCAGGACTCTCCTCAGCAAACTTAACGGCGTCATCGACGACGGCTTGGATTCGCCGCTCAATGTCCTTCAGTTCTTCCTGATTCGCTAGATTTTGCTCTAACAAATAAGCTTCAAATTTCTTGATCGGATCACGGGCTTGCCAGGCTTCTTTTTCGGCTTTAGAGCGGAGTTCGTCGGGATCCGCCAGGGAGTGCCCCCGGAACCGATAGGTTAAACATTCAATCAGGGTTGGGCCTTCTCCGGCGCGGGCGCGGGCGATCGCAGTTTGAGCCGCCGCTCTAACCGCCAACACATCCATTCCGTCCACCTCAACCCCTGGCATGCCAAAGACCGCTGCCTTGCGATAGATTTCAGTTTGAGAACTGGCTCGTTCATGAGCCATGCCAATCGCCCACTTATTATTTTCCACCACAAAAATCATGGGCAGCTTCCAGAGCGCCGCCATATTCAAGCATTCAAAAAACTGACCGTTGTTTGTAGTGCCATCGCCAAAGAAAGAGACCGACACCTGGTCGGCGGACTTATCCCTCATGGCGTGTCGCCGATACTTGCTTTGGTACGCTGCTCCCAAGGCGACGGGGATGCCTTCGCCAATGAACGCAAACCCGCCCAAGAGCTTGTGCTCGGCGGAGAACATGTGCATAGAACCACCACGCCCCTTGCTGCAGCCAGTTTCCTTGCCGAACAGCTCAGCCAGCACCTCCCGGGCGGGCACGCCGGCGCTCAGGGCGTGGACATGGTCCCGGTAAGTGCTGCAAACAAAATCTTCGCCCTGGCGAAGCGCCCTAATCACCCCGGTGGAAACGGCCTCCTGACCATTATAGAGATGGACAAAACCAAACATTTTGCCCCGATAATACATTTCAGCGCACTTATCTTCGAAGAAGCGCCCTAGGATCATATCCTCATATAGCATCAACCCCTCTGCTTTAGAGATTTTGGCTGACGTCGCTTGAAATACTGGTAATGTCCGTTCTTGAACCATTGATTCGCTGTATCCTGCAGCAGTACCTACACAATTAATCTTGCAAATTATAATCTTGCAAACTATTAATCATTTCAGATATTTATCCCCAAAGATAGCTTGACTGAAAAGGGGATTTCCGCCAACTAATTTTCACCGAAAAGGCCGCAACCTTCATCTTGCAACTTTGGTTGAACCAATTTTAATCCTCAGAAGCCCGCCGAAATTCCCATCTATGTTTAAAGGAAAACGTCCGCCTTCTTTCAACAGCAGCAATTCAAGCTATTATGAGGACATTTTCTGAAAAGCCGATTTGTTTTATATTGCTCCTACTTAAGTCGATGACTTGTCCTCTAGGCGTCTTGCCTGTGTATATAATCTTGCCACATGGCTGCGCGCCCCCGAAGCGTCTTCCTTGGAAGAGACAGAGCGCTTGTACTACAGCCCCTTCACAACTAGTTGGAAACGGCTGTATGTGGCTTCGGACACTCGCTTTAAAATAAGCAAATTCTGTTGACTTAGCTGCTGGGGATGTTAACTGTGCGAATTCCGCTCGACTATTATCGAATTTTGGGCCTACCGATTCAGGCGACTGCAGAGCAGTTGCAGCAGGCCCATCGCGATCGCACCCGTCAACTCCCCCGACGTGAGTATTCTGAGATCGCCATTGAAACCCGCAAGCAACTGATTGACGAGGCCTACGACGCGCTCTCGGACGTCGATCAGCGTAAGGCCTACGACGCCAAGTTTTTGACCAAGTCCTACCCGCTTGAGACGGCGGCGGATCCAAATGTTCCTCAGCCCGATCCTGCCCCTAGCCCAGCCCCAACTGTAGAGGTCAGTTTTGAGGCGGGGGAAGAAGCGCTGCGATCGCTGGCGTCTGAACCCGCCTCAGACGCCTATACCCCGACCATTGACATCAATCACCTTCAGCTTACCGGGGCCCTGCTCATCCTATTAGAGTTAGGGGAATATGAACTGGTCATTCGCTTAGGTCGGCCTTACCTCAGCAGCGGTAGTTCCAGCTTGGCGGACGGCCAATTTGGAGACCCTAAAGTCGTCCTGTCCGATATTGTTCTCACCCTATGTCTAGCTTGCTTAGAACTGGGGAGAGAGCAGTGGCAGCAGAGGCAATACGAAAGTGCGGCTGAGTCCCTAGAAACCGGTCGAGAACTGCTGATGCGGGAAGGATTGTTCCCGGCCATTCGCGGCGAAATCCAGGCCGACCTTTATAAACTGCGGCCTTACCGCATCCTAGAACTCGTAGCCCTGCCCATGGAGCAAAGGTCGGAGCGGAGACAAGGCGTCCAACTGCTCAAGGCGATGCTGCAAGATCGGGCTGGCATTGATGGGGCGGAAGACGATCTCTCCGGCTTAAACGCCGATGATTTCTTGCGCTTTATCCAGCAATTACGCAGTTACCTGACCTCCGTGGAGCAACAGGAACTATTTGAAGCGGAAGCCCGACGTCCCTCAGCCGTGGCCACCTACTTGGCGGTGTATGCCTTACTCGCCCGCGGATTCGCCCGTCACCAACCCGCTCTTGTTCGCCGCGCCAAACAATTGCTGATGCAACTTGGGGGACGGCAGGATATTCACCTTGAACAAGCCGTCTGCGCCCTGTTACTAGGTCAAACGGAAGAGGCGAGTCGGGCTCTGGAATTAAGTCAGGAATACGAACCTCTGGCCTTTATTAGAGAGCATTCTCACCGCGCCCCTGATTTACTGCCTGGATTGTGCCTCTACGCTGAGCGCTGGCTGCAGCAAGAAGTCTTTCCCCATTTTCGGGATTTGGCTCAATACCAATCCACCCTCAAAGATTACTTTGCAGACGAGCAGGTGCAAGCTTACCTGGAAGCGATGCCTGACGACTCAGATTCCGACCGACGATGGACGTCTTCATCCTCTGGCGCGGTTGACCATAAACACTTGGGCTCCGTCGCTGCTCCCACCCATCGCCGTGAATTTAACCGTAGCAGCCCCCCCGCCGCCAACGTCAACAAAGCCGCCGCCCCTGCCGCCGCCCCTCTTGACCAAGCTGCCGCCGCCCAAGCATCTCATGGAGCCCTCCCTCTAACCACCGCCGAGAGAATTGCCCAACTTTCCCCTGAGGGGCGATTACAGCCAAGCAGCGCCGACTATGAGAGCAACGGCGCCGTAACGCCGCCTCGCCAAACTTTAGAAACTGATGAGGATTTGTGGCGAACATCTCCTCCGGATAGTTCTACCGCCCCGCCAACCCACCGCTCTCGATCGACTTCCCCCCATTGGGGTCGACTGGCCATGGTAACGGCGATTGGGCTGCTGGGCGTGGGCGTGCTTGGATTTACAACTCTGCGGGTTATCACATCCGTTAGTTCCGTATTTGCCTGGCTTTCTCAACCCAAGATTAAGGGAGACCCAGTGGTCATCCGACTGGACCAACCCGTCATTGAAATTCCGGATATCCAAACCATTAATCCCGAAAAGGGGATAGAAGACATCGCTACTGAAACCATCACGAGTTGGTTGGCGGCAAAACGGGCCGCCCTTGGCCAGACTCACAATCTAGACGCCCTAGAGTCAGTGCTGGCGCCGCCGCTGTTGCAGCAGCGGCGGAGTCGGGCTGAAAACGCCATGCGAGAAAACTGGTACTGTGAATATCGCCATGGTATTGAATTACTGTCAGTGGAGCCCGATCAGGCCAATCAACTTGAACTGGCGGCGAAAGCACAAGTTAGTGAAGCGGCGGATTGCTTCGAAGCGGGAAGACTCAGTCCAATTCACTCATACAACGACACGTTCCGCTGGCTCTACAGACTGGTTCGACAAGACGGCGACAATTGGCGCATTAAAGATATCCAGCAGATCAATGATTAGTGTTCTGTCAATCAAAGATTGACGGGTAAGGGGTAAAGGGTGAAGGGGAAAAGGTAGATATGCAATACCCCTTTACCCCTTACCCAAATTCAACCCATCAGCTTAAGCTCGACAATCGGGACTTATCCGAACAGTATTGGGGCGCATTCCATCCTAAGAACCTTCTAAAAGCGCACGATTTTCACGCTTTTTAACTTTTCGACACAAATCAATAATAATATTGGGGAAATTATAGAAAGATTAGAAACTTATTCTCTAATCGAAAGCGCGTCAGTTTTTCCATATCCGCCGCTGTCTTTAATCTCTGATTCCCCATCACCATGACTGAAACCCTAGTCCAGGCCTATGCGCCGCTAATTTTCTGGCCCGGATTAGGGCTCCTCCTGTTTCGTATCCTGCCCCAGTCGTTTCCCCGCTTCTTGGGGCGAACCCTATACTGGGTAGGCGTACCCATTGAAATTTTTAGTCTGTCCCGCAACGCTGACCTCTCAGGTAATGTCGGGTTGACGCCAGTATTTACCGTTGGAGCGCTGGGACTTGGGCTGGCATTGGCCTGTATCAGTTGGTCTGGGCTACAATGGCTGGCTTCGACCGAATTTCCCAAGTGGGGAATCACCCACCAAAGTCTTTTCGGCGATCGGGGCGATGATCGCTCCAGTCAGGGGAGTTTCATCCTGACGACGATGCTGGGCAATACTGGGTTCGTCGGCTTAGCCGTTGTTCCTGTCCTGGTGGGCGATCGCTACCTGAGTTGGGCGGTGTTCTACAGTGTGGCCCAGAATATCTTAGGAACCTATGGCTTGGGAGTGTTCTTGGCCAGTTATTTCAGTCAAGCTCAACCCAGCAATCAATGGTGGCGACAACTGAAGGACGTAATTACAGTTCCCTCCTTGTGGGCCTTTTTACTCGGTGTTTCGACTCGAAATCTTCCCCTCTCTGACACAGCTGAATGGGGATTACAGCAATCGGTCTGGGTGGTTATTCCCATGGCGCTTTTGCTGATGGGGATGCGGCTTAGTCAAATGCGCAATTGGAATAGCCTGCGGTTGGCGATTGTCCCCACCCTACTAAAAATGGTAGTCGTGCCGGGTTGTGTGGGCATTATCGCCGCTTTACTGGGGGTCTCGCCCGAAGCTTGTCTAGTGCTAGTGCTGATGTCCGGCATGCCGACGGCCTTCGCCAATCTGATTTTGGCGGAGGAGTACAATCTCAATCGAGACTTGATTGTCAGCGCCATCGTCTTAAGCACCGTTTTATTGCTAGCGACGATTCCAATCTGGTTAATGTTATTCGGGACGGTTTATTGGGGAAAGTAAAGGTCATGTCCTGATGTAGAAAGGGGTAAGGGTAAAGGTGAAGGTAGCTGCAACAGTGATTTTCAGTCATCAGTCACAGCTCTCCGTCAACTCGAACACTATTCGGCCGTTGTACGGCATACTCTCCAAGCAAAGGAGTGGAATTACCCAACCATTTTCATAATTTCCGTAAGCTGATAGTCCATTCTCAAAGTAGGATTGGAAATCAGCGATTTCCCCGAGTAATCGGACCAAATCGTGATTTGATAGAATTTCAGCTGAATAGCGCCTTGAGGGTAATGCAAGTACACAGTCCACCTGCTCAATCAACTCCTCTGATATTGGACAATCTGCCTAATCTTGACCTCACCAGCGACGGCTGTCCCCGGCGAACCAAAATGCAGATTGACCTGCTCCTATTGGCCATCGAGGCCTTGGATTTGGGGGGGTCTGAAGCAATGCTAGCCGCCGCCAAGGAACTGGATCTACAGAGCCTGATTAAAGGGCGGGTTGGACTTTGGTTACTTCGGAGTACAAACCCATTGAGGCGATATAATCAACGTCGCCCCTTAAACGTCACAGAAGCTAAGGCCATGGTGTTGATCACCTGCCATGTGGCGCGACGGTTAACCGTTTTGATTCGCCAACTTCTGCTGGGATACCAGCAGTTGAGCGAAAAACAGCTTTCCCTGGAACACCATTTCCGCCTAACGGACTACTTGATCCGATTTCGCACCCATTTCCGCTCCCGTATGAACCCCCGGCGAGCCAGCGTAATCGCCTACAACACAGATGAAAAGCTCGACGAATTGGCCTTGAAATTGCTCAATCAACTCCTATTTTGCACTGGAGCCTATGGGGCCCAGCGCCTTTGGATCAGTCTGTTTGATGGAGAAATATTATGACTATTCAACGTCAATACAGCCTGCCCAATTGCAACCTTATTCTGGAAGGACTGAGCACAATCACCACCCCCAATTCATCCCCTCCGATGTCTGTGCTTGTAAATGCAGAATGCCATTTCCCCGGAATTCTTCAAAAACCCCTAACCGGCGGGAGGGAATTCATCGAAAGCTTGGCGACTGCTGTTAGCCGCTATGTTCAGGAGCAACTAAGCGGCATTCGCCAACCCAATGCAGAGCCCGCTGATAAACCTTCACTGGTGCAATTGAAGGGGGGTGAAGGCCCCTATCACCATCTGATCGTTCAGCCTCAAATTGCGGACGGTAAATCATCCGATGGCCAAACGGATCAACCCACCGAAATTAAACTAACCACTGTTCAGTTGTTTGATCTTTTAGAAGCAGTGGATCAGTTACTGGCGGATACGCAAACCTTACCTGACCTCAAACTTGACCTGACGCCCGTTTCCCGCCGTCTGGTCAAGACTCAGGAACCCGTCGCCAAACGAGCCGCCCCTGCAGCAATCGGCGTGTCCGCCCTCGCCGCCGCCGCTGCCTTGGCTTTCCTAACCCCCATACCTGAATATGAAATCCCCGAGCGCTCCCCATCCCAAACGGAGGAAGAGCTTGGAAGCGGGTTAGACACGCCTACGCCCCAACCAGGGCCCTCTCCCTCTCCCCCAAGCGCCTCAGGAGACGCTAACAGTCAAAGTAACCCTGACGTCGCCCCGGTTGATCCGGTGGCGGAGACTCCTGAAACGGCTCTGGAAATCACCGATCCCAATACAATCGACGAGTTAAAGCAGGGTCTCAATCGTGAAATCCTTCAAGCCTGGACCGATCGACCCAACTTTGACCAGGCGTTAGTGTATCGGGTATTTGTTTCGGAAAAGGGCGATATCCTTAAATACACCGCTGAAAATGATGCGGCGAGCGCCAATAGCGACCAGACACCCCTGCCTGAGTTAGCATTCATTCCCCTTGATGAAGCATCAGTTAATCAAGAACCCGTAGCCCAGTTTAAAGTCACCTTTACCCCCAATAAGAGAGTCACCGTGAGTCCCTGGCAAACCCAGGAGAAGCCCACACCCGCTAATCAACCTGGAGCTGAGGCTAGGAGTGAATCTGGAAGCAGCTCATCTAACTCGACAGCCGCCTCAGACATTGCATTGAGCGACATTATTCCCAACGAAATTGATGATCCTATCCTGGTTGAGGAACTAAATCAGTCACTGTACGAAGCAATTGATAACTTGGATCCTGATAGAGCCTTTGGTGAACGGCTGATCTACCGGGTTAGGGTAGACGAATCAGGCGCCGTCACTGGCTATGAATCGTCAAACCAAGCCGCCTCCGCCTATGTGAATGACACCCCGCTGCCAAAACTGAAAGCAAAGTCTGGGGAAGTGAACGCGGATGCTCCCCAGTTAGACTTTCAAGTTGTCATTACCTCGTACGGCGTGCTAGAGGTTAGTCCCTGGCACGGCTGGCCTTAAGGCTTTTGAAGAGGCGATAACTTTTCCATTCGGAATGACTACTGGATATACACAAATCAGAAAGTCTCGCCTCATCCTGAAGGCCCACTCTACCCTTCGGGAACGCCAAAGGCGAACGAGAAGCCGCAAAGCGTCTACATCCCCCAACCCCTTCTCCCAAATTGGGAGAAGGGGAGCAAAAACCTAAGTCCTTCTCTTGATTTGGCCCGACAGCTGTCCTTAGGCGGGTAATTATTCGTGGGAGTTAAATAATTCATCCCGATTTATCGGACACGATTCTCGCTATCCTAGACTTACCCCTGGATTCCCATTTATTATCAATTTCGTTGAAACAATCCTACTATCCTCAAATTCAACAAGTTAGAGACTAAGCTAAGCTAAGCCAGTCGTTTAGTAGATGGGATCTCCGCACTGTATTAGTAAGCATTGCGGTTAAGTGGTTTTTGAAAGTTTTGTGACGAAGGGGATTGGTTTGATGGCTAAGCAAGGACTGACTCGGGACACTCGCTCCCAGGCTACCTCCACTGCCCCTGCGACTGGCAGAGTAAGAGCGCTGCTCACCTTCATCTTTCGCCTACTTTTATTGGGGGTGGGTTCAGGTGGGGCCTGGTTGGCGGGAGTCGCCATCGCCATGTTTTATTACCCTGCCCCCTCTCCCAAGACTCCGCTTCAAGAAATTGTCCTGCGCCGCTCCATTCAATGGATCCGTCGAGTTCAACAGTTACCGGAACTTTGGAATCAGTCCTCTCCCACGTCACAACCTGTGGCCCCAAATTTCTCATTGGTAGAATCAGCGCCGCCGATCCTCCAACCCGCTGTATCCAACCCGGCCCCAACCCGATCTCTAACAGCGACGGAGCAACAACAAGTCAAACAAACTTTGACTGATTTACAGACTGAATTACAGGACTTAAGCGATCGCACCGCAAACCTCGAAACTCAGCTGGGCCAAACTCCCTCCAGCTCACCTGTAGAAAGTCGCCTACAAAGTATAAACCAACAAATTAACGCCCAGACGGATACAGCTTCGGCAGAGGATACCGCTGACCCAACCGCAAATCCGGTCCAGTCCCAATCCCAATCAACTTCCACGTCCTCCCCCTCACCCGGCGCTCAGTCAGCCGCCCCGCCATCAACCACCGCCGTCTCCTTTGCCGGATCTCCCCTCAAAGTCACCCTACCCAGCGATCTTCTATTTGAAGATAATCAAGAAAAGTTAAGAGCAAATGCGAACAGCATTCTAGATAGAATTATTCCTGATTTGGCCAAGTACCCCGGCGCCGCCATCCTAATTAGCAGCCATACCGATAACCAATCAGATGTCAATATCAGCCGAGAAATCACCTTTCAGCAAGCGATCTCAATTGAACGTCATCTAGCTCAAAGCCTCGGTCAAACCCACCACTTAGTTCCGGTCGGATACGGGCAAACCCGCCCCCTCACCAGCAATGACTCCGCCGCCAACCGCCAGCGCAATCGTCGCATTGAGATCATCATTGAGCCTTGGTAGCATCCCCCCTTAATTCATGAGAATCGTTTTCTTTGGCACCCCTCAGTTTGCGGTCCCTAGTTTAGAGCGCTTAACCGTCCACAGCGATTTTGATGTGGTCGCAGTGGTCACCCAACCTGACAAGCGCCGAGGACGTGGAGGCGGCGTCACCCCTTCCCCCGTCAAAAAAATTGCTCAAGAAATCTTATCTGATAGCCCCTGTCCAATCTGGCAACCCATAAAAATCAAGCAGGATGAAACTGCCCTCCAGAATTTGCGGGACACCCAGGCTGATGCATTTGTAGTGGTGGCCTACGGTCAAATTCTATCGCCAGAAATCCTCGATATGCCCCGTCTAGGCTGCATTAACGCCCACGGGTCAATTTTGCCCGCCTATCGAGGAGCTGCCCCCATCCAGTGGAGTATTCACCAGGGGGAAAGCGAAACCGGCGTCACCACGATGCTGATGGATCCGGGGATGGATACGGGCCCCATGTTGCTGAAAACAACCATTTCCATTGGCCTGCTAGACACCGCCTGGGAGGTGGCGGAACAGCTAGCCGACATCAGTGCTGATTTACTGATTGACACGTTGCAAAAATTGAATCAGCAGGCGATAAACCCCATTCCCCAGGATGACGCTTGCGCCACCTACGCCCCCTTAATTAAGAAACCAGACTACGTCTTAGATTGGTCCCACTCTGCGATCGCCCTGCACAATCAAATCCGAGGCTTTTACCCAAACTGCGCCACTCAGTTTCGGGGCAGCGCCCTTAAAATTAGCGCCACCCTTCCGCTGGGACCTGATTATGGCTCCCAACTGCCGTCTGACCTGCAGGCTGTGGAAGCCGATTGGAAAGCCTTTATTGCACAGGAAAATCCCTCAACCTCCCAACCGGGAGAAATTGTTCATCTCCTGAAAGGTCATGGCCCAGTGATCCAAACCGGCGACGGACACCTCCTCCTGCGCCAAGTCCAACCCGCTGGCAAGCGATCTCAATCCGCCTGGGACTTCGCCAACGGCAGCCGCCTAGAAAGCGGTGAGCGCCTAGGAATTTAATTTGCTTCTTTCCCCCTTCTTTCTCCCCATCTTCCCTATCCTCCCCATCTCCCCTATCTTTTCCCTCATCCCATCGCCCCTATCCCAGAGACGTGACATGTCACGTCTCTACACCTTCTTCCTTCCCCTGTTCCCCCTGCTCCTCCTACCCTTTACTCACCCCTCTCCTCATAAAAACCACACGCCTTACAGGGGCCTGATGGATTAACAGCGCAGCGCAGTAATTCAGATCGGGCATTGTAGAGGCAAGTCATGTCCCCAATCACCCAGCGATCGCGCAAAAAACTTCTCTCCTCAGGCGGTTGAGCCGTTTGAACATAAAGAGCAACCTTATGTAGCTGATAGCGGTTGGTCTTGAGTTGATACCGATGGCGGCGTTCTAAAACTGTATAGGTCTTGCCTTCAAAATCCACATAAGACCCTGGTTGTGGCGTCCAATCGAGGTAAACGCTCCCCAGCGATTGGCGAGGATTATTAAGTATAATCTCCGTTGGTAGTGATTCCTGCTCCATAGAAAATGTGATAGTGATTACATTCTCGGATAGTAACGTAATCCTCCAAGAAGAATTTATTTCGGGGGGACAGTTTAATTTTTTTGATTAAGCCCGCCTAATTCTCTTAGTCAAAAATCAGATTTCAGCTATGACCGTGAAGCAGGTCTACTATGAAGAACTTCTCTCTACTTGCAGCCACTATACGGGAGCAATCGAGCTGCTGAGGCGCTATCGCCCATACCTAGAAACCCTCCCAAGTATGCGGCGACCGAATGAAAGCATCGTCACAATTCCTTTGCCGAATATCCGCATCCGTCAGTCTACCCACCTATCCACCGGTAAAGGTCGCCAGACAATCGCCACAGAAGTTGTCTCCTTACCCTGCGATGTCGCATTTCTAATGTGCGATCCGGAGTGGAAGATTAAGACTGAAATAGAAATCCTCGTCTTTATCCACCGCCCACAAGAGGATTTTTCAGATTTGCTTGGCCGCTGGCGGCAGACTCAAATTTTTCTAGACCGAGGCTATGAGTGGCTCATGCCTCCCCGCCATAAACATTTGCTGAATCAAGGGTCCGATACGGCCCATCCTTTGTTTGTGGTGTTTCCCCAATCCCCTATCCGGATCAAGCGAGGACTAGAAAGCGCCTTCCTTCCTGTCATCATGCAAACTCCCATGGACTCAGAAGAGAGCGCCATAGAAGAACCGCAGGTATTAGAAACTCTGTTTGATGATTTGGGCGTTGAAGAGCTTGAGATCCCCGAAGGGGGAGAGGAGCAAGGTTGATTTCTGAGAGATCACCTTTACGGCTTTATTGAACTAGCTTTATTCAAAAATCAGGGCGACCGAAGCATTGAATTCTGGAAGCAAGGGTGAGGTGATCTGGTCACTAACCAGAAGGGTGCCGACGAGTTGGAGCTGAGCGTCTAAGCGACGATAAATTTCTATGGTTTTCAGTTGCCAACTGACAATCCAGTATTCCTGTACACCGTGTCGTGAGTAAAGTTTGAGTTTGACTTCTTTTTCGCGCTGCTCATTAAGCTCACCTGGGGAAAGAATCTCGACCATCAATTCTGGGGCGACGGTCAGGTGTCCGGATTCATCAACGCCATTCGCGAGGCGTTCCTGGCTAATCCAAACCACATCGGGAATGACTGCATCCGTTGGGGTAAAAATAACGCCTGGGGTTTGAAATGGTTCACCCAGTCGCGTCTGTCTGGACCAGGATTCTAGTTCGAAATAAATTTTGCCGCCAGCACCTTGATGGCGAATGTGAGGCGCGCGGGTCACGTACAGTTCTCCATCAATGATTTCATAGCGTTTCCAGCCGCCGTCATCGGGCATGACGTTGAGATCTCGGGTGGTCCAGCGGAGTGAGTTAGCAACCATTGAGGCTGGCTTTCTAGAAGAAACGCATGTTACTGGGTAGTTTTTGAATTATATCTTCGTGTTCATCTGGGATAAGCTCTCCTGGGAAGATTTCAATATTTCTGAAGTTGATGCTAGATCCCAGGGTTCTATCAGCTCTATGGAAAGGGGTTGCCGCCTCTCCCAAGAAGAACCCTGGGATCTCTGACCTCACCCAAAGATAAGCCCCAGGTGACAGATCCCAGGGTTCTATCAGCAGCTCTGTGGAAAGATATTATGGCCTATCCCGAGAAGAACCCTGGGATCTTTGCCCCCAAAAAACCAAGGGGATTGTGTCAAAGATAGGTGGCGAAGGGTACCGGCGATGATCATCGTTCGGACCTTTGGGACATCTGAGCCAGAAGAAAATTTACCGCCTCAGTGGAAGGATGAGCAAAGGTCTTTAGGCCTTACCCATCACTATCTATAGGCTATACTCTCAATTCTCTAGTCGGGCGATAGGCTTTAATCGCTATTTCATTTCTTCGGGAAACGCCTCTGCATAGGCCCAGGCATTTGCCAAGTCAGTAGCCGACAAATCAGGATAGGCGTCAAGAATGTCTGCTTCGCTTTTTCCCATTCGAAGGAGTTGATCAACAGCCAAACCGGAATCCGCGTTGATCGTATGCAGGCATCTCCTCCCATCACACCAGAGGTTTTGCTAATACCCTCCCAAGAATTAGCAAGACTTTGCGCCAACAGCCGAATCACCTGAGATTTCTCCTATGGTGTCAGTGCTAGCAGCCGGGTCTTCAAATCTTCAAGGGTCATTTCTAGTCTTAGAAAACCTTGGGTCAAGAACTCTAACCTAAGCCCAGCCTATTGTAGGCTAAGAATCATTGCAGCCTTATAAACCTGCAGCAAAACAATGCATCTCCCTCAGCATGAAGCTGTTTTCATCCCCAATTTTTAGGGTTATCTTCCCTTCGCTGGCCGTCTTGCTAGCATTGCGTCTGGCATTTTGGCTAATTACCTTTCCTAACTCAGACGAAGCCTACTACTGGCTATGGGGCCAGCATCCCGCCTTCTCCTATTATGACCACCCCCCCTTCCACGCTTGGATCCAGGGCCTTTTCACCAATATTTTTGGGCGCTCAAACTTTACCCTAAGACTGCCCAATCTGATTAGCAACAGCCTTCTCATTTACACCTATTATCGGATTACCCGCCGACTCTATGGCCCCAACGCCACACACGCCTTTTGGTTAGTAGTCATCCTGGTCTTGTCATCGCCCCTTTACTTCCTATTTCTGGCCTTAGCCTGGCACGATCATTGGCTAATAACCTTGTCGCTAATATCAGCCCATCTATTCATCACCTTTCTAGACGGCTATCAGCAGAACAGACAGGGCTCCAGCTGGCGGCTGTATGCAGCCGCGATCGCCCTTGGGCTAGCAGGCCTATGTAAATACATCGCCGTCTTTATGGCGCTAGGCTTCACCGCCACAATCCTCTCAGACAAATCCCTCCGTCCCCTACTGCGCGATCGCAGACTTTATTGGGCAGGTGCGATCGCAGCCAGCACCCTCCTCCCCATTCTGATCTGGAACTACGCCAACGACTTCCAATCCTTCCAGTTCTACTTCGATCGCAGCCTAAACAGCTCCGGCGCCAATGGATTTCATCTCAACCCCATTCAACCCCTCGGCTTCCTTCTCCTGTCAATCCTCATATTCTCCCCATTCAACAGCTGGGCAATCTTCCAAGTCATCAAACGCAAACCACAAAGCGCATTCCCATCCCTCTACCGAAAAGTCGCCCTCTGGATATTCGCCCTCTCCACCGGAACCCTAACCGCCATCTCCCTCCTATCCACCGCCAACTACTACTGGAACATCCTGGCCTATCCCCTCTTGTTTCCTTTAGCGCCGACAGTGTTTCTGAGAAATCTGGAAGAAGTCGGGAAACCAGAAGACAGAAGTCAGAAGTCAGGAGACTGGAGACAGAAGCAAAGGGAGACAACTGTCAGCCAGCCAGCCAGCCAGCCAAAATCCAAAATCCAAAATCCCCCCCCCCCTCCCACCCACCACCCCACCCCCCCACCCACCCCCCCACCCAACCCCCCCCCCCCCCCCCCCCACCCCCGCCCCCCCAACCCCCACGACCGCCG
>JAAUYH010056576.1_pt1 | contig 18611 bp, 9 predicted proteins | sample 7278061 | NCBI WGS metagenome assembly JAAUYH01 (sample SAMN14350203, study PRJNA611818) | marine sediment metagenome | isolation source: surface marine sediment (0.6m) | place: French Polynesia: Moorea | collected 2018-08 | reverse complement strand
TATAAACGTCTGAAGACACGGGGTTGGATTATTGTACGGAGATGTTCAAATCTGAGAAGAAAATTATGTGCAAATATTTCACAAGCTTGAGCCTACTGACACTGAACCTGTGGTCCCTGTATAGTAAAGGGATTATTCATACTAGTCATTAAGATGATATGGCTATCCCGAAAACCTGAATTGAAATCAATCACAAATGCATAGCTCACTAAAGCACACTATTTAAAAAGTAGAATGCTGCGCTGTAATCGTATGAATCCGTTTGACACTCTATAGAAGATATGGAGTTCATTATTTGATAGCTGAATCGACTGCACAGCTGCATTAATAGTCGGTAAAGTACAGATACTGTTGAATAAATGTGATAGATTTACAGCACACCACGCTTTCTTGTATCGTCTTTTTCAATTTGATCATATTACTGTTTCTTGAAGATTTGCAAAAAAAGTACCGCTGTCTTGATGGTACGAAATTTTTGCCGATCTACTGAAGGGACTGATGACATGCAGTCTTTTTTGCAGATTTAATATAGTCAAACGAAGTACTGATGAAGTTGCTGTTTTGGTGACTCGAAACCAGCTGATATCAATGCTATCCATTCAACGAATTTATTTTTTGAAAAATCAATTTCGATTTTTCACGTAAGTACTCAGGATATTTGAAAAAACAGTCGTAATGTGATCTCCGGGCCGGAGAACACTCGACGCGCTATTTTCAGTTTACAGTGGCTAACTACTACACCCAACCGCGTTGCGTAAGAACCGTATATAAGTAGGATAGGGGCCGCCTCATTAGAGAGAGAGAGAAGAAGACGAAGAGATAAAAACAACATCCACGGACTTTGACACACATAAGCGTGTGAAATCGAACACTGCAATCTCATTATGTGCCAAAAAGGTACTATTTTAGGCTTGACAGTTATTTTGGCATATAAATTCAGAAATCTGGTATAAATAGGTGCATTTACTAGCATTTTCGCAGGAACAAATGTCTCCAGTCAGTTCGGATGAGCAGATAAAGTGCAGCTGAAGGAATAATCTGAAACACGTCAGTCTTTGCCGATATCGTGAGATTTCAGCATTTCATACCCGCGAAAACTGAGCTCAAGTCATGGATATAAGGAACGATTTTTTTCATTTCTTGGCTCAGACAATCAGCAATATTTCCGTCGAACTGAGTAAGGAAGCTTTAACAATCAATTGTCAGTATCGAACTGTTTCATAAAACCGAGAACATAAATTCCTCGTTACAGACTCAAAATTGCAATTATCTCTCAATGTAATCTGCACATCAGTAGTGCAATAATTATATTGAACTTTTTAAATGAATATTCTATTGTAAACAATGATTTTCTTAAGAGTAAATCCGAATGATCCTCGCGATGCATTGTTTCCTTTACGAAAATAGTCTCAGTAGCATAATGGCTGAGAAATAAATTAAAATTTTTTGAATTTGAAACCCGAAATTGCGATGCAAACTAGAACATTTAGACGAACTCGAATGGAAATGTGCTTTCAGTAAGCCGAAGAAACATGAGATTCTGAAGGTACCAGCGGGAGCCAGAATTAGGCATTGAATCTCAAGAACAGCGTTTTCTCAATTCTATGGCCCGAAAAAGGTTTCAAAAGAAAATCGTACGATACTTACCAAATCTAGATTTTACCATTGCAATCAAGATTTCACTTGGTATCTTACACTCCATGCAGCTATTATCGTTAATATGGTTACTTATCTGCTCGGGTATCTGCGCTACTGTGAGTGCAAATGAAGCTAAGTGCCCGCGAGAATCAAAAGACAAGGAATCGTTCCCAAGCTTCGTGTGCAACATGAATGTACTAGTACGGCAAAATTTCGATAAACCTTGTGACGTTACAGTAACTGAGACAATGCTGCTACCACATACTAATGGGAAAAGTTTCAAGCGATGGCTCTATCTTCAAAGTAGCAAAATGAAAGTTATTAATGTAGACACAATAGTGCGGGGAGTTTCGAATAATCACACCTCGAGAGTTGACGGAAGGCACTTCATTATCAACCTTGGTACTGCTCCTGACACACGACCTGGGACAGCAAGAATACGGTATACATTACAAAATGGAATCAAGAATTTACCGGTTTCTTCACCGTGCTCGAAGTATGGACTAGAACGTAGCGTATTGACCTGGGGGTTTAAGGAATGGAACCAAACAATGGATGTTATAAAAGTGAGTTTTCAAAGCGCAGGAAGTACTTTAAGTGTCGATGATTGGGGAATGAATGCCACTATTGTGAATAGTACCACAAGCGAGACTACGTCTTACAATGTTTTCGGATCGTTCTTTTCATCCAGTTCAACACTTGACACATACAACTGTCCAGTAAACTTGAAGTGTGCAGAAAACGAAGCAGAAGGTTTGACAGATTTTTCGAGTGCAACAGTAAATTATTCGGGCGATGACAAAGCAATTGGAATTGTGTTGGCGTGGCTCGCTTTCGCCGTAGCCGGCATAGGCATAAGCGCATTCTGTTGTTGTTGCTGTGCCCAGAAAAATGGACTAGAGGGCGGAAATAAAGGAAATGCTGGCGGGTGGAACGGATACGCTGGTAGCGGTGGAGGAGGGGGCTGTGGAGGAGGGGGAGGAGATTTCGGCGGTGGCGCTGGAGATGGTGCTGGAGGGGGAGACGCTGGTGGTGGAGGTGGGGGATGCGGAGGTGGATGCGGAGGTGGATGCGGGGGCGGAGGTGTATGATGAAACAAGCAATTAATTTTCATTGATGGCTATGATGTAAGAAATTAACTGTTTCAAGCTGAACGCATGGTGCTGCTCGACGAAAATTTGCGTCCGCTCCTGGATGAATAAAACGGGACCTTTCCACGTGAAACCAGTCTATAGAAAGGCTTACTTAAACGAATATATATCGCATTCAATGGTTTGTTCACACAGAAGGAAACGTGAAATCTACATCATATCTCATACTGCGGCAATACCTTGACTAGAAATAGCTGTTGAAGTCAAATTAATTAAATCGATCTTTTTGATTCTTCTATCAATGCACTGGAAACATTTCTTCTTAATGGTAGACGGATGGGGCGAATCTCTCTGTTCTGTGGCAATCAACTCAGTTATGATGGATGTCATGCTTGAGGACTATGGAAATAGTGGTGTTTGTTCAGTAAGCATGAAAAGCTCTTTCCGAATCATATTCAATTTGGATGGTCCCTGTCATTTATTGCAATATTTATTTGAATATCCAGGTATATTTTTCGGCGTTTTCTCCATTGCAATATTTTCCGCTTAAAATAGTCCGTTTTATCCTGGTGATTCGGCGGTTGGTTTGATTCTGTTAGCCATACTACCGCTTTGTTTCTTCTTCTCTTGTTTATTTGTAATTTCGGAATTTCTAATTCTTGTCGTATCAAATCAACAAAGTACTTTCGCCAATTGTTGCTCTGCGAGAATAAAAATCGGAAAAAATGCCAGGCCATACGTCACATTTCACGATATTCCCCATGTAACAATGTGAATTAAATTTGGAATCCTATTTTCCCGATATTTTCCCTATAGAGTTTTGATAGAATTTCTTCAACTGCAAGTACATTTAATATTTCCCCTTTTCCTACTCCAAATTCCGAAATTTAATGAAAATTTAGCTCTCGAGTATTGGGAAGAATCAGGTCTCAAGAAATTTGACAAAATTCTTTTCGATAGAGCATTGGAAAAGCTTCCGTTGCCCTAGTCGGAAAAGATCATCAGTAATGTACAGGAAAGTACGTAAATTTTCACATATTGGCTAAGCAAGGAATCCTATTGACACCATCAGAGCGAAGGAAGTTCACCTTAAATTGCAATCTCTTTTCATCGAAATTTGAATGAGAATGACAGGTCTCAACTTGACGCAAATTCAAAACGATTCACTGTAGCGCATATTGGCCTAGCATCTCTGCAGACAGATGAGAAATGTGACACCACGATTTATCTGAGAATATCAGTGTCGATGTGATTTTGAAATTCTCTTTGACAGATCGTGCAGCTTAATACGTTGTACTGTGTTGCAGCATTGTCGTTGTGGACAGTCCCAGAACAAAATTGTTTTTTCTCGAAACGTAACGCGCCACTGCTAATGCTCGTCACGGAATAAATTAATTTTCCCGAGAAGTACGGTTAGTTTCGATCTGATATTGAATGCCTGCTACAAGCACATCCACATTCGCACACGTTTTGCCATCGACTGCTTTTTTTGCTCATGGTAGCTGTTAGATTAACCGTCGATTTATAGCTATTTTGGGCCGGAACCGGTGTCTCTTTTCATTGTAGATTGCATCCCTGATGTGGAGAACAAGACTTGATTTTCCCCTAAAATGTATCGCACACTTACATTACCAAATTTTGAGTACCTGGATCGCGTACAATACTCCTCGTTGAAGGCTCTCATGCGTTGAACACCATTTTAAACATTCAATTCAGGCCCCCAAACAAACATAATTGGATTTATTCTAGAATGAATTCTTTACCAGCTTAGATTATCTACTCTTTCTTCGTGATTTCAAATACGTATAAATTGCCCATAGAGTTCCCACATTGTTCTTTCGTTTGACTTTTTAGCAAGAGCCTCGCGCAAATTCTTCAACATAGGCGTTAAAACTTTTTCTGCCCAACTAAGGCAATTTGGTCTGTTAAATAACGGCTGCAATTGACAGACTGTCTAATCAAGAATCAGGGTGAGTAGACGCAGTGTAGTCAGAACATTTAGGCGGTGTTTCATTCTCAGCACCGTTAGTATGCTCAATATAAAAAAGAATTTGTAAATTTCGGCACGTTATTATTATTAGAGTCAAAGCTAATGGAGGACTGGAATTTTTTGTTAACTTTTCGGGTGCAAACTAAACTTAGAAAAATTCAGTCTGTTGGGGACTAAATTCGATTTGAAATCATTGATCTAACCCGCGTGTGGAAAGAGAAAGGCAAGCATGTTTGCACAGCCATATTTATCTACTGAATTGGAAAAGAATTCCGTACCGAGACCAAGGAAAAAAAGTTGACCTCAACTGTCAGCCCATTATTTCTCGCCCGAGCTCAAGCACGTGAATTGTACTTCGCATGCCCGATTTTGGATTTTACGAAAAAGAAGAGGCGTTTTTTACATTTATTTACTCAGAAATGTAATTTCACGAATATGTAACGATTCTTAGCGCTGATACTATAGGAGCAATGTCAAACCGATAGAAATACCAACTACGCATCGACAGTGCATATTTCTACATTCAGTATTCGTGTCCGAATTTTGGAGCAATTCCCTACTGTGGTCCCTCGAAAACGCAAATTGCGAGGAAGACAAATTAATGCAAACTATATATTGACAAATTGAGCATGTGAATAGAACATTATGGTAATTGGGGTATTCGAAATCTTCTATCTTGCAAGCTTGTTGACAACTACAGTATCAAGCTTTGTGCAGCATGGTAGGTTATTGTTTACCGGTGATAAACCTTATATTTAATGGGTTATCAATCTGGAAATCATAAAAACCAAGTCGACTAGATTATAAATATTATGGACAATAAAATTGCGAGGAGGTATCTGAGTTGAAAACGAATGGGTTGGATTTCGCCTTCTAAGCTCTAACGATAGACAATTTTTCAGAAATCTATTTAATTCATTTGAAAAGAGCTTTTGACTTGGATTTTCAGAATGTACAACTGCGTATCCAAACAACATGCTTTGAAAATTTTTTTGACCACGCAACAAGGTCAGTTCCATTGAGTACGAATTTCGAGTATGCTTCATCTCATGAACTGAAAAAAGAGGCCGACCTCAAATCTGGCAATCTTCTTACTCCTCTGCTTCTACACTGATACTTTAACGCACTAACTAATGATCGGTAGTGAATGCTAAAAACTAATTGCCAAGTCATGTACATAATGGTTTTCAGTAACGGCTCCCAAATCGCGTTGAAATGAATATTATTTGGCTTACCCTTATCTAAATGTGCTCTCGATAAGCAGAATGAATGTGGACTTTTGACGGTACCTCCTAGTTTGGAATTATAACTTTCAATAGCAATAACAGCGTTTTCTCAATCTTCTGGGCCGAAATAAGTTTCAAACTGAGGACTGTATAACATAAACCAAACCAGGATTTTTACAACAATCATAAGTTTTCACGTTGTATTCAATGCCTAAGCAGCTATTATGCCTATTGTGGCTACTTGTCACAGTGAGCGTATGCGCTACTGTGAGTTCCAATGAAGCTAAATGCCTACGAGAATCAACAGACAAGGCATCTTCACCAAGCTTCGTGTGCAACATGCATGTGCTAGTACAGCAAAATTACGGTAAACCTTGTGACGTCACAGTAACTGAGACAATGCTGCTACCTCATACTACTGGAAAAAATTACAGACGATGGCTCTATCTCCAAGACAGCAAAATGAAGGTCGTCGGTGTCGATACAGTAGCACGAGGAGTTTCGAATAATCACACCTCGAGAGTTGAAGGATCTTACGTCTACATAAATGTCGGTACTGTCCCTGACAAACGGCCTGGGACAGTGAGAGTACGGTATACAATACAAAATGGAATCAAGAATCTACCAGATTACTCATATTGCTCGAATTCGGGAGCAAATAGTAGCGTATTGAACTGGGGGTTCAAGGAATGGGACCAACCAATAGATGTGGTGAAAGTTCGTTTTCAAAGCGCAGGAAGTTCTTTAACTGTCAGTGATTACGGAACGAATCTCTCGGTTGTGAATAGCACAACAATCGATACTACGTCGTACAATGTTTCCGGGCCGTTCTTTTTATCCAGTTCTATAAGTGAATCATACGATTGTCCGGTAACCTGGATGTGTACTTCAATTGAATCAGAAGACTCGAATTCAGTAGATTCCACGCTAATTGGAGTCATATCAGCGTGCGGCGCTATCGCCGCAGGCTTATTATCAATATGTATGTGCCACAGTCACAGTAGAGAAGGAAATTCTGGTGGTGGATGGGGAGGATACGCTGGTGGCGTAACCACAGGATATTCTGGCGGTGGCGGCGGGTGGGGAGGAGGAGGAGGTGGTGGTGGTGGTGGTGGTGGATGCGGTGGCGGAGGAGGTGGGTGTGGGGGCGGAGGCGGTGGGTGTGGGGGCGGAGGAGTATAACGAAATAAACTACTCCGTTCATTGAAGGCTATTATCCGCGAAATTGATTACCGCAATCCGAATGCTGTCTGAAATAAATTATATAGAAATTTAATGAGCTGCTTGCCGAAGCCTTCAGTTAGCGCCCGGGCAAATGGAATAGGACCTTTCCTTGAAAAACTGTCGACAGAAAAATTTAACTAAACGAAGATACAACACATTCCATACATCGTTTACAGTGAAGGAAACCTGAGATTTGCATCATGTCTCACACTGAGACGTAATAACTTGACTAGAAGCAACTATTGCAGTCAAATTAAATAAATCTGACTGTTTGATTCTACTTTGTATCCAATGCAATCATTTTCTGAAGCGTAGAGGTATTGGGAAATCTTTCCTTTCTGGAGTAATACAGTCAGTTCTAAAGGATGCCATGCTTCACAACTAAGGATTAGGTAGCATGTGGTCACTAGAGCATAAAAAACACTCAGAAACGTCAAGTTCAATTTGGACAGTCACTGTCAATCATTGCAATGGTTTTTCGAATAACAGGCTATGTAGTTCTGCGTCTTATCCTTTACACTGTTTTCTGTGCAAGCTGGATTGGTTTTTCTCGCTGATCTGGCAGTTGATAAGTCGTTTTAATCACACTACCGAACTGTTTCTTCTCTCTCGGTCTACTTGTGATTTACTACATTCTAAAGTTTTCTCGTTTCGCGAATTTTTTAAGTGGGAAAAAAACTGAAAGAGGTAATGGCTAAACGTCACATTACACAATATCTTCAGATATTAACTGTGATTAAATTTGGAACCCTGACGTTCGTCAATATGCATCATATGGAATTTTAATTAAATTATTTGTACTGCAAACTAATGATATGACAAATATCCTATTCTCCATTTTCCGAAATCTAGTAAAAGTTTTACTTGATAGTATCCGGAAGAATCAGGACTTAGACACTTGAACAAAGATATTATCGGAACAGTATTGAAAAAACTTCTGTTGACCTACGTGTAAAAATCGGTAGTACTGTACAGGTAGTAGACAGAATTCGACACCTATCTGCAGTCCGTGTTACTGTTAATTAAATTCTGAAAAAACGCTAACACTATTTAAAATATTTCGTGCCTCACTGCTTTTCATTCTAACCTTAAACCGAGCATGGAAAGTTAAAGAGTAGAAGGGTATTTCCCGCAAGAAGTATTCAGAACCAGTTGCGACAGGTACCGCTAAAGCTATTTGTCAATCACTCCTTTTAGTAATAAAAATGTCAGGCTAGCATTGTCAGATATAGCTCACCAATTAAATACTCAACAAAAAGCTGGGAGAATGAAATTTCTTCTTAAGTGCACAATCTTTTCACCTGACTTTGAATGACAATAATATGCCTAAATTTGACTTAAACTCGAAAAGATCCGTTATCTTGCATATTGGCCAGCACACCATCAGACATATGGAGAAGGAGATATCATTATCTAGCCACGAACCGAGCTCCTCGCTCTGGTACGTGAATTTTACTGTTCAGTTATCGCGCAATAGGAGTAAAGGATAATGTTGGCCGAAGAACGCACCAATAAAAATCGGAGTATATCAGTCCTGATTTGATTTTCAAATCCGTTCTGAGAAGTCGTGCAGTTAATTACGTTGGATTAATCTGCAGGTTTGTCTTTGTGGACAGCCAGAGAAAAAATTTGATTCTTTTAGAAACTTATCTCGCTGTTCAGGGTTCACGTTAAGGAATTTATGAATTTTTCAAACAACGCACGGTGAGTTTGTGAATTATGCTGATGTTCACCTATGCCTTTCTGACGTTGTGGACGTTTTCTTCGTACACGAATTGTGAGTTGTCAACTGATTACAAGTTTAGTCTTTACCACCGCCAATACAATATGGTGTCAGAGTGCGCTGGCACTGGTGTAGGAGTAAAAGTAGCTAGGTCTTCATCCTTCCTGAGGCAGATTAAGACCTCCGACCAGTAAACGTCCTACACACTCATCTCCCTTCCTTAATTTAGTTTTGATCCCATATTGGGAGCGTGCCGCAAGCGCATCCGTATTCGCATAGGGTAGCCTTCCTCTATTATTTTTTACTCATGTTACGTGCAAGACAAATGCTCGATTCAGAGTAATTGCAAACGAAAAATAGTTTCTCTTTCCGCTTTAGGTTGCATACCGGATACTGAGAATGTGACTAACTTTTTCCAGAAATGTTCCGACTATTGACATTGCTAAATTTCTAGTATCTGGATCGCGTATTTTACTCCTCGTTGAAATCTTTCAAGAGTTAAGCACTACTTAAGAACTTGGATATAATTTTTCTCTAACAAGCCTAAATAAACAAAAATGGATTCTCCATCCAGATTAAATTCATTCTACCAAAAATTCTTTGTCCGCTTACACTATGTATCTTTCTTCTAAGATGACACATACACGTGACAAACAGCCCATAGAATTGATGTACCGTTCTTGCGTTCTATTTTGTCCCTAAGACTGTCACACAAATTTATCTGCGTAGACATCGAACATATTTTTTCCACAACGAAGGCGATTCGGCCTGTTAAATTAGGACCGCAATTGGCAAGCTGTTTCTACTCATTAAAATTCATATGCCCATGACAACAGTAACGAAAGGCACAAGATATCTTGAATCGGAAAGTTTTGCTAGATATTGCATTCGATGCACTGTCTTTAAGCTCAATCATCATCGGATTAAGTAAAGCTTTGCATGATGTCATATGTAAAGTCAAAGCTAAACACATTGGAATTCTTTGTTGACCTGTCAGATATGGGCTTAACTTAGGTAAGTCGAGTCTGTAGACACTGTGAAACTTAATCAAAAAATCATTGTTCGAAAGCTCGCTTGGAATAAGAGAAAGCAAGCAAGCTTGCGCCGCTATGTTGATCCTCTGATAAATGAAGGATTCAATATCAATACCAAAGTAAAATGATGAGGCGGACTTTTAACTCAATATTTTTGACTCCAGCTTTAGTTATCGAATCGTAATTGATACACTCAATCTCAAAATTCTTCGAGAAAGAACAGTCATTTTCTTTGCCTTTTTTTAGCCTGAAACTAAATCTGACAAATCGCGAAGTTATTTCTAGACGCGGATACTCTACGGCAATTTCAAACACATATGAAACATCAGATACCCCTGCGGAGATCTTTCTTTCATAGAGTGGATTTGAGGTAGTGTTGGAGCAAATCCCTTGAATAGTCCTTCAAAAATGCAAAATTTTGAGCAATGCAAGTTAATTCAAAATTTGGAATATCCGATCGAACAGGTAAATGAGATATCATGGAGAGCAATGTTTTTGACAACTCCCAAACGCCAAAATTGTCGACAACTAAGACTATCAAGCTTCTTGCAGCACAGTAAATTTTCGTTTTCTTGTGAAAATAATAAGTCTACTTATTTACGCAATCTGCTAATCGAGTCAACAAATTAGAGTAGATGACAAATCGGTTCAAACTAATAAATGCTGTCGAAAATTCTGACCTGAAAACAAATTTGCTAGATTTCGGCTACTAAACTTTAACAATACTCATTTTTTTCGGAAAACTGTTAGATTCATTTGAGAAACGCTCGTTGGAGTATCTAAATATGAAACTGCGATTTCAAGCAACGTATTTTGACGACTTTCTTGACTACGCAGCTCGATCATTCTCATAAATTACGAATTTAGGGTTATGCTTTGTCTGGCGTACTGCGTGAAAAAAAGGCCAAACTCGATTCTGCAAATCATTCTATTCCTCTATTTCTTGCCAAATACTATCATCTACTTACGGGACATCAATTTCGACTATTCGAGCAGCTCCATTAAATATTAAAAATAACAAACTAAAACGAGTACATTGAACAGTAAATCTATATTTAGTGCCGTTCAGCTACAACCCATAGGCTTTTTCGCTGTTCTCGCCCGCGAATTCAAAAATCTGGTACAATCAGTTGCTTAACAGCGTTTGAAGGCAACTATGTTCTGGGAAAATGTGAAATGATTTCCGAGATAGATGGTCTTCCTCAAAAATGTTTCTTGAATTGCCTAATAGTAAGTAGTGTACAAAATAGATTTCAGTTAAGGCGACCGCTATCGCGTACAGAACTAATTTACTTTTACGTACTCTCATCTTAGTATGCTTTCCATGAGAAGGATAAGTAAAGACTTTTGACATACCTCCTACTTCAGAATCATGACTTTCAATATCAAAAACAGCATTTTCTGAATGTTCTGGCCCGAAGTACGTTTCAAACTGAATACTGTATAACATCAAAGGCTTTATTGCTAGAATCAATAGTTTTCAGGTTACATCCTGTGCTGCATGCAGACTTCATGGTTGATATTGCTACGCATTCGTGTCAGCGACCTTTCTTAGTTCCACAAAAATGCTGAAGTTAACTATTTCTGGTGTAACTGTCGACTCCTAAAAATCGAAAACGGTCAGGAAATGTACATGCACATTGAATTGTCGCAGAGTATACAGCTTCCACTCCAATAATATGAGAATTAGAGTATCGCATTAAATCATTGCAAATAATTCTAGCTGGTTCAAATAAACGCACTATTGCAAACATTTGGGAATAAAGTAGGATTATAGTACTTGGAAGATACGAGCTTGATTTTTAACGTGAGAAATTTGACCCTAAAAAAGAAATTCGGTGCAAACATTGAATGGTTTTGCACCCATTTGCACTAAAGCTATATTAATTGCAAAGGATTGGCATTTCATATGTGGGGTACCGTTCGCTTGAAAATTCAGTGCGAATAAATGAGCTAGGACAGAGCCCGGAATTGAATCCAATCCAAAATGTCTGGCTGTTGAAAGCACTCCGTTGCAATGTTGCAGTGCTATACTTTAATTCCATGCATCAATTCAAGATTTTATACAAGCTGTGGAATTGATCACCTTATAGCCGAATCGTGAGCCTAGTTACTTTGATGCGTGCTCGAGTAGAGATAGTCCGGAATCAAGATAGTAAATCTACGAAGTACTAATTTTTCTTATGTTCTATTCTTCATTAATTTAAATAGCCAAATGCGACTTGAAGATTTGCAAATGATCAGGATTGTACAGACGTTCTAGACTTTGAACATCTGCAGTATAGTACTTTTGCATTTTAGTCTTGGATTCTTATTGATTTTCCACAGTTCACTTAAAGACGGATAATCGCATTGTTATGATCATCGAAAACCAACTAATATTTACAGAATCGTACTGCAAATCAATTTTTCGAAGGATCAATTTTAATTTGTCCAGCATTAGCGGCCATAAATATGTAAAATGGAGGACTGAAATCTGATCATGGGACATTAAAACTGTTATTAAGCTTATCATTTGTTCTTGCGTTCGAATTCTGAAATCTGGACCAATTAGTTGCATTTACCAGCGGTGAGACAATCAGCAATACTATCCTTCAAATAGATTAAGGTAGCATTATAAGTTCAATTTACAGGCTCTTTCAGTATTGTAAATAAGGAGAACTTCAATTCTTTACTACAAAGTCAAAATTTTTCATTGTAGTCCAATGTAATCTGCACAAGTGCTTTGATTATACTGAATTTTTTCAGAATACTTTATTGTTAACAATGGCGCTCCTGAAATTGCATCCGAATAATATTTTAGATGCTTTGTTTTACTGATAAGAGCAATCTCAACAGCTTAATTGCGAACTCATGAAAAGTTTGAATTCGAACCACTAAATTGCGATGTAAAAGAAAAAAATATAGCCGAAGAAACATGGGATTCCGATGGTACATCTGCGAAGCTAGAATTAGGACATTGAATCTCAATACCAGCAATTTTTCAAATTAATGACCCGAAATATGTTTGAAACAGAGAATCGAATAATACTTACCTAATTCGAGTTTCTGTCTTGAAATCAATAGTTCTCGCTTGGTATCTTGTGCACCATGCAGCCATCAAGTTTGATATGGCTACTTATCACCCTGAGTGTATGCACCACTGTGAGTTCAAAAGAAGCTAGATGCCTTAGACAATCAACAGACAAGAAATCGTTACCGAGCTTCGTGTGCAACATGAATGTGCTAGTACAGCAAAACTTCGATAGACCATGTGACGTCACAGTTACTGAGACAAAACTGCTACCTCATACCACAGAAAAAAAATTTCAAACGATGGCTCTATCTCGAAGACAGCAAGATGAAGGATGTCAATGTAGATCCCACAGTACGCGGAGTTTCGAGTAATCACACCTCGAGACTTGAAGGATCTCATTTCATTATCGAAGTCGGTACTGTTCTGACACAAGCCCTGGGACAGTGAGAATACGGTATACAATTGAAAATCATATCAAAACGGAGCCATATTACTCATCGTGCTCGAGTTATGTACCTGACGGGAGCGTACTATGCTGGGGGTTTAAGGAATGAACAAAACAATGGGTGTGGTAAAGGTTCGTTTTCAAAGCCCAGAAAGTATGTTACTAGTCGATGATTACGAAACGAATTTCTCGTATGTGAACACCACAACAATTGATATTACGTCTATGTTTTCGGATCGTTTTTTATATCCAGTTATACAATTTTCTCATATGATTGTCCGGTAAATCTCGTGTGTTCTCAAAACGAAGCAGAAGAGACGAAGTATTATCCGGGTAGAACAAAAGAATATTCTAGAGATGATACACAAATTGGAACCATATTGGCAGGGATTGCTATTGCCCTAGCCTTTATAGGCATAGGCGCATGCAGTTGCTGTGTCCACGCAAATGGAACAGATGGCGGAAAGAAAGGAAGTGGTGGTGGCGGATGGCATGGATATGCGGGTGGCGTTGGAGAAGGAGGCTGTGAAGGAGGGGGAGGAGATGCTGGCGAAGGTGGAGGAGATGGTCGTGGAGGGGGAGACGCTGGTGGAGGAGGTGGGGGTTGCGGCGGTGGGGGTTGCGGGGGCGGAGGTGAATGACGAAACATGCTGCTATCTTTGCATTGATGTCTATCAAACAAGAAATAAACTATTCCAATCCAATACGACAAAGATCGTTTCGATATTCAAGTGCTGCATATCGAAACCTTGTGTCAACCTTCTGAGAAATAGAATTGGACCTTTCCATGTAAAACTTCTCAATGGAAAGAATTGACTAAACGAAGATACATCACATTCCATGTTTTGTTTACAGTGAAGGAAACGTGAGATTTATATCATTTCTTGCAAGGAGCGGCTGTAACTTAACTAGAATCAAACGATCAAACCAAATTAAATAAATCAAACAGTTTGATTCTACTTTGAATGCACTGTAACTATTTGTTGTGAAGCGTAGACGGATACAGAAATCTCTTCGTTCTGCGATTATCTACTCAGTTGTGATGGATGCCATGGTTCACGACAATGGACATAGTAGTACATGTTTAGTAGAGCATTAAAAAACTCTTGGAAAAGTCAAATTAAATATAGACAGTCCCTGTCGATTATTGCAACGGGTTTTCGAATAAGAGGCAACATGTTTCGGTATTTGATCCTTTTCAATGTTATTTGTGCAAGCTGGATTGGTAGATCTCGTTGATCTGGTACTTGATTAGTTGTGTTAGCCATACTACCGCATTGTTTCTTCTGTTCTTGTTCATTTGAAATATATAAATTCTGAGTTTTCCTCGAATCAAATCAGCGAATCACTTTCGCCTATTGTTTTTTTGGAATTAGAAGAGAAAAACAGCTTGGCTAAACCCCTTTTTCATGGTATTTCCCCGACAATAATATTGCTTGAATTTCGAGATCTTATTTTCCGGTATTTCTCAAATAGAATTTCAACTATCTTTGTCTAACTGAAACAAAAGTTATATTCCTCCTTTTTCTATTTTCTATGTTAGTAAACTTCATGAAAATTTTTGCTGAGTGCATCATGCACAAGAAAATTTAACAAAGTTATTTTCGGGAGAGCATCGGAAAAACTTACGATACGCTAGTCTTAGAAGATCATTAGTAATATACAGAGAAGTAGGCCAATTGTACGCACATCCGAACTCCGTGTTACTGCTGGAAGAATTCCTGAAGAAACCTACAATTTTTTAAAAATTCTGTTCTCCACAGTTCTTCATTGCAACTTCGAACCGAAGAAGCTCTGTTGCAGAGAAGCAAAGTATTTCCAAAAGAGCAATCTAATACCGTTTGTGACATATACTGCCAAAATTAGGTGTCAGTCGCTCCTATGGTCTATAAAAAATGACTAGCTTTAGATTGTCAGATATAGCTCTTCGACTCAATACAGAATCGAAAACTGTCAAGAGACACAGATTCCCATCGAAACAGTCCGAGATAAGGGGCTTCGCCTTGAGCGCAATCGTTTCTCACCTAAAATATAATGACACTGACATGCTTAAATTTGTCTTACTTTCAAGACGTTCCGCAGTAGCGCATATTCTTCTAGCATATGACCAGAAAAATAGGCAGAAACATATCATGATTTAGCAGAACATTGAGCGCATCAATATGTTTAAGGATTTCTCTTGTTTGATAATTGCGTGACAAGAGTACAGATAAACGTTAATCTTAAAAGGTACTAATCGCGACTTAAATTTCTTTAGAAACGTACCGTTAACGGTCATTAATAAATTTAAATTACTGGTATCGCGTATATTACCCTTCGTTGAAAGCTTTCATCGTTCGAAAAATATATTAAACCTCGATTCAGGCCCGAAGTATACACCAATTTACCCTCCATCCAGGTGAAATTAGTCTAGCATAAGTTCTTTGACCGCATACATTACGTATGCTTTTTCCGGGATTCCAATTACCCGCAGTAAATTTTACAACGAGCTCATGAAATGTCCTCGCATCCGATTTTGCCACCAAGGGTGTCGCGCAGATTTATCAATATTGGCATAAAAAATATAGCCTTTATAACGAAGGAGATTTTGCTAACTAAATAACGAGTGCGGTTGTCGAGGCACACAGATTGATCTGAAAACACTGAACACATTCTTGCAGTTTTGTAACAAGAAAGCAAATACTGAATCTACTGTATTTCTTTTAAAACACTGAGCTTCGGCGTATTCGACTACTTCAACCTGTCTGTCCATTTTGCATTTGGTGCCAGGACCCTCAAATTACTATCTTCAGACAACTGATGGACTGTCTCTATTGAGCAGAATTCATTTGTGCCTTATATCAAGAACGAAAGGGCCCTACGTGCAGTGCAGATGAATGTTTTGGTCTGATTTCTATTTGCTGAACCGTTAATACGATCAATCTGCACTCATGCCTATTGTATTTTTTTCAAAATTCACTGATTCTTGTACATCTGAACCTTCGTTCTCCTGTATCTTATTTTCATATCGGGTCCAATTTCAGAACAAATCAATCATTCTGAATGGTCACAGCATGAATGTATTGCATTGCAAAAACGTAGATTGAAATATGCAGCGAGTAAAAATTATGTCAGGATCACAGAAGTTAGGTGAGCGCCACAACGGCATCGTCTACTCAAGATGCACGCGATGAGAATGACTTAGCAACATCTATGACAAGGGTCAGAATAGGTACTATATGCGTTAGAAGTGACAAATCGACCAAGCTAAGATGAAGAAAATCACGCCATGCTTCTGAGCTTCGTTGAGCTTTGGCTTGCATTTTATGCAAAATACGTTTGTTTTCAGAAACATAATCAAACATAAGTAAAGTCGAATCAAATGTGCTCCAATGTCACGAACTACAAAGTTTGCAATATTGGACACTAACTGACATTCTGCAGACAAGTTTGCATGCAGATGTGACTTTCGAATGGCTGTTGCTATCGTACTGCAAGATTTAGTCAATCCGAAAATCTTTTGCGACCCCGAAGAACCATGGACTTTGCGAAAGGAATAAGAGCTCTCCGGTTCATCCCATTTTTCCTCGCAAACGTCTTTTCCATCTAGGCATGCAATATCATGGACAAAACCATCCAAGAACAGAGATCAGATTCACGCTTTGCTAGTTGAAAGAAATGTACCGCACAGGAGTATCAGTATTCTCTATGTCGTCATTCTTGTAGATTCAAAATGCAGACTTGTTGACTGGTGGCACAATCTTCGCGATAACGTTGCAGACATCTCTCGGTCCGTGCCTCTCTTTAATTTCAACGTCACCGATACATCTAGATTCAAGTATCTGTTCACTACGCAAGCAGTTGACGATGAACCCCAGCACTGACTTGTTTCGACAAGACGACCATCCATCGAAAGTTACCATCATGAATTCAGTGTCATACGACATTCGTTTGATACTTTCAATTACCAAGTGAAATGTATACCACAGTCTAAAACTAAGTCTTCTGTGATATAATAGAAACATGTGGGTTGAGCGAGTGAATCAATTAGCGAACGCAAACAAAATCAATGACACACTTAGGAACACTAGGTGCTGATTACAAAACTTCAATAGATCGGCGTCAAACAAAGTTTGCCGAGAACGCGATAGTACTTGTGGCAATCCAGGGTTTTGCGTTCTCCATATCTTGCTGCATTCACGGCTTCTCGTTATAGGTGCTAGGATGACAGGAAATTCTGGAGTACAGATTTGAAATGACCGTATAATCTGATGGGTTACGCGCTGACCAGATTTTAGCTCGATGAATAACCACTCCTCTTTCAACACATATTTGACAAACGAATGCCGTGCAGCCATCTTCAACACTGACTAACCCAGCGTCTCTGTCCAAAGACCAACAAGTAGACCAGATCGGCGTGGTCGTATCATGGTGAGTGGGAAATTGCGTTTTGCCGCTATTGATTTCAGATCTGCCTGAAATTTAGGAATTGATTACAGCTGAAAAGTCAACACGTGGAAATATTACGCGGCAGATCCATACTTCGCAATAGATCTGTGTATATTGGGAAACATGGCGTAATGGAAAACATTGTTCTCATGCTTTACTCATCACATGGAAAAATGAATCCTGCAATATACTCTAATTTGTTGAAGTTGATTTCTCGAAATGTTTGAAGCGGTTGCGAGAAATCATGATTCGTGTATCTAAACTTTTACATATCCTGCAGTAGCACAAACACATAAACACATTCACACACTGACATACACACACATCGATTCTATTTCACTAGAATAGTCTCGAAAGATTGTTTCCTGCGGAATAGCCCTGCGCGGGATCGTTCTTTGTTGACACGACTGGTGGCAGGTATAAATACCCTACATTGGTGGTTGATTATCAGACCGTGCGAGCGTAGCCCAGTGGGGGTGGCTTGCTAAAGCGCCTCAGCAGGATACCGGTTGTCGGGTTTCCGGGTTCGATTCCCGCGAGGAACATGGGATGGTCTCCGTGGTTGGTGCCCCATACCAGGATTCATACGAAGGAGTGTCGCGAGGAATTTTTCCCGTCACTTTTGCACTAGGGTTACAGCAACTCGGAAACTGACAAGTGTCTATGTACAGCCGTTCTTGATAAGCCAAGTGTAGAACAGTAGCCATTAGCAATCAACCATACATATCTTCCAAATTTAATTGGAAAACAATAGAGCCGCCGTCTGCTCCTTACAGGAAGCTTCTAGCGGCTCTAT
>JAAUYH010172944.1_pt1 | contig 18612 bp, 11 predicted proteins | sample 7278061 | NCBI WGS metagenome assembly JAAUYH01 (sample SAMN14350203, study PRJNA611818) | marine sediment metagenome | isolation source: surface marine sediment (0.6m) | place: French Polynesia: Moorea | collected 2018-08 | reverse complement strand
TTGGACGGGCAGGGATGCCCCGCAGTCGCTACAACGGGGGGAACCCCAACGCCAGTTCACTCAACGCGGGAAACCCGCGCACGTGACTGGCTCCGCAACGCGCTGCTCTCCGTCCCACAAGAGTTAGAGTAATTCAACAGTTTGCATTACAAGTGCATAAGCTAAAAAGCCTGGCATTTATTAATTTCATGCAAGGATATAAGAATGTCAGTTTATACGAGGCAAAGCAGTAATGATGAATACTTCATCAAGATACTGGAATATGTGGCGAATTAATCCTGCTGGTGCAAAACTGGCATACAGACAATTTCTGGTTCCTCTAGCAAAGGAGTTTGCCCAAAAACACCTTGATCGGCATTCTAAATATGACATTAATGATGTTATTGTTGATTTTAAGGGACAAAGACCTGGTGTTAATGACATAAATCGTGCCCTAGCTGGGCTTTGTCTGCGGTGTTATGTCTCTGAAGCTATATTAAAAGCTTGCAAACAACTTTACAATAAGTTTGCTGGTGAAAAACAGTTCACATACCATGAATTGTTACGATTTGTTCTGGATGACGATGGCGAAACCCTGGTTATTCTGGATCGGGATGGAAAAAATCAACTTATCCTTGATAATCAAGGTGAAGTAAGAACAGCGGGTTACCAATTTTTTACTGTTAAGGTTTTGCAAACATTTAATCCTAACTCCCAGTCTAGTATGAGTTTGGATAATTGGGCATTTTTAAAAACAAAACAAAATCCAAAAATTAAAGCTTTTTTATCAGATTTTGGGTTTAGAATTTTTAGCGATTGGGCGCTTTTAAATAGAGTTAGACCTAAACAGCTTGAGGGTTTATCTGAGGAATTCCGCCACTTAGTAGAAGTTTTTCATGGAGTTTATCGTCGGGATAGACGTCAGCAACAGTTGAAAGGAAGTAGACAATGTCCAGATCCGTCAAGCAATCAATTGCAAGAAATGCTAACTGAGTTGCACAAACGTGATGTCTTCATTCAGACTACAAATGAGTTGATGAAAGAACTTAAAAGAGTAGTCAAGGTGTTACGTCAGTATGATATCTGGAGTAATAGAGAACCTTTGGAATTCCCAGATCCTGAGACTGGGAATTTGGACATTAGAAAAGATTTACCTTATAATTATATAAAGATAGAAAATTTAGAAGAGCGGGAATTTACGGATTTCTTGCATGAGCAATTGATGTTAACTTTAGCTAGTGCGATTGAGAAACAAATAAGCCATCGCATTACGAAGTTGCAAAAAAAGAGATACGCTTCTTTTGTTGAACAATTCATTCCTGGTTTACGGTTATATTATTGTGAGGCAATGTCTCTGAGGGATATTGCTCCTATACTGGGAATGAGTAGTCGGGATCAAGCTAGACGGATTTTAAATCCGGGAGAACTTCTGAGTAATGTACGCACTTTTTGTCTGGAACAACTTCTGGAAATGATTTTACAAAAGGTTCAAGAAATGGATTTGACTACAAATCCTCCAGAACCAGATTATCTCAAAAGATTGGTAGAAAAAATAGATTTTTTTGCCGATACAGAAGTATTTCAAGAAGCAGCAGAAGAACTCAGAGCCGGGAAAAACCGTTCGATGGATAGTGTATATGCTCAACAACTTCGTCTTTATCTGTCACAACATTAATAAACATAAATTAGGAGTAAAACTGTGACTAACAACCAAGTTTATGCCAATAATTTCAGACTTTTGTTCTCGGAAGTCGTTTTACTGGAACCAGAATATTATCACCAAGCCCAAGGGATAAGTCAACATATAAAATGTGAAGCCAAAAAATGGCAAGCATATTTGAATTCGTTAGCGCTAAGTGGCTTTGCAGAATGGTTAAGCGAACACTTGCCCGATAAAGGCTTGAGTCCAGATACAAGCATGATTGAAACTGTCGGTAATCTCAAAATAGGGGATTTTAAATGTTGTCTAATTGCTACTGAAAATATCCTTGATGAAGTTGTTAATGTACCGAGAGTCATCATTGATAAATCAGAATTAACACCTCATTTTTATGTAGTTGTTGAAGTATTAGAAGAACAAGAAGAAATTATTATTAGAGGGTGTTTACGTGGTGATCAACTAGTTGATTATTGCCGGAGACCTAATTTTAAAATACAGTCAGAATGTTATCAATTACCTTTATATTTATTTGATAATGAACCAAATCATCTATTATTCTATTCCCGTTTCTTGGAACCATCATCTATTCTTTTACCTGTAACTGTACCAGAGGTTACCGTGGTTCCTGAGAAGGAAATAAAAGAAACTAGAACTAAATTGAGCCAATGGTTAGAAGGTGCAATTGATGCAGCTTGGCTTTCCTTAGATGCACTAATGAATCCACAAGTAAATTTTGCTTTTCGTAATCGGATTCATATTGGAAATAGTGATGAAGGTATTAAGAGAGGTAAACTAATTGATTTGCAGATGGGACTAGGTAGTCAAACGGTGGCTATGTTAGTAAACATAAGAGAAGCGGAGGATAAATTACGTGTTGTGATACAGTTACATCCCACTGGAAGTGACAGATTTTTGCCCCCTAATATTAAACTCTCTTTACTATCGTCAGCGGGAAAAAATCTCCAGGAAGTCACTTCTAGAGTTAAAGATAACTATATTCAATTGCACCCTTTTCAAGGTGAAATAGGAACGGATTTTAGTGTTGAAGTCAGTTCGGGTGATTTGAAAGTCAGAGAAGATTTCCAACTGTAAAACTCGTCTACTTTGAGAATTGTAGTTTTCAGGCAAAATTCTGATATAGAAATCCGGTTTGATTTTTGAATAAAATTACGTATCTGTAGGGTGCGTTATGACTTTAGTCTAACGCACCATGCTCTAAAGACTGATGTAGGAATCCGGTTTGATTTTTGAATAAAGTCATATCTTGCACCATTCTCAACAAAACCAGAAAAACCGGGTTTCTAAACGCAAAATTTAGGCTTTCAACATTAGTCATTCTCAAGAAACCCGGTTTTTAACCCAGGTGCAAGATGTGTGTAAAATTACGTATCTGTAGGGTGCGTTATGACTTTAGTCTAACGCACCATGCTCTAAAGAATTTGGTGCGTTGCGCGCAAAGGCAACACAACGGCAATAAAGCGGGAGGAAAATCCACACCCGGACACTTGCTACAACGGGGGGAACCCCCGCAACGCAGTGTCCTCGCTTTTTGCCTCCCCTACGTATTTTTTCTACGCCAACAAAAATCAAATAGTAATGCTATAGTTTTATATTGGTTTTTATATTGGTTTTTATATTAGTTTTTGTATTAGTTTTATAGGTTGTTATTTATCACAATAAAAATAACAATACTAATACAAGACTTAGGATATTGTCAAAATCTGTCGTCGGTGCGTGACACTACAAAGTGGGAGGTTTACTGTACATAATTTATCATGGGTATCACACACATTACCCTTATAAATGTGCCTGTTGCGTAAGTCCTAATTTCTACTCTAGTTAGCGGGAGCATCTCTATTTTGCAAAAACCCCATTTAGCCATACCCTAGGACGATTTAATACATTTTGAAATGAACAAGACAGTTGTCATCAATGCTGGAAGTGGTGACTTGTATGACGGATTTAAGCAAGTTACTGTGCAAATCCGAACTGCAGATAATACTATTGTGCAACAATTTATCGGCAGTTTACCCGCAGCACCAAATTTAGTTCAACTATATAGAAATTGGCAGTCAGATTATATAGCTCTGTGCAATCGCTACCGTCTGCGTTCAGAATTAGAAATATTAGACATCGAGGAAAGTGCTACAACCAATGTCTCTGAGGTGGATTTCGACGATTTGTGTCAATCTTTACAAGAGTCAATTAATGATTGGTTGTTGTCGAAGGAGTTTTCCAATGTTAGCCAACAGTTGCGATCGCATCTTGACCCAGAAGACGAAATTCGGGTGATTGTTGAAACGGAAGATGATTGGCTGCAACGATTACCTTGGCATAGTTGCGATTTTTGGCGGGATTATCCTTATGCAGAAATGGCTCTGTTTAGACCAGAGTATAAACTTCCCTCACCTGCAAAAGTTCCTAAAAATAAAGTCAGAATTTTAGCGATTCTGGGGGATAGCCAAGGCATTAATGTGGAGGATGAAATAAATTATCTCGAACAGTTGCAGGATGCTGAAGTTACTTTTCTTGACAAACCTTCACGTAAAGAATTGAACGATAAGTTATGGGATTCTCCTTGGGACATTCTCTTTTTTGCCGGTCATAGCGCAACTGAAAATTCTACTGGCAAGATGTATATTAATGAGAATGAAACAAAAAACTTTCTCACAATTGGGGAGTTAGAAGAAGCTCTAAAAAAAGCTATTAAAAATGGTTTACAATTGGCAATTTTTAACTCCTGTGATGGGTTGGGATTGGCACGGGGACTGGCAAAATTAAATATTCCCACAATTATTACCATGCGGGAACCAGTGCCGAATCGTGTAGCACAGGAATTTTTTAACTATTTTCTCGATGGTTTCGCTAAACAGCTAAAGTCTTTATACCTTGCGGTTAAGGAAACACGTAGGAAATTACAAGGTTTGGAGGATGAATATCCTGCCGCTTCTTGGTTACCCGTAATTTGCCAAAATCCGGCAGTACAACCACCAACTTGGGTACAGTTGGGTGGGGGAGTTTGTCCCTACCTTGGTTTATATGCCTTCCGGGAGCAAGATACAGACCTCTTTTTTGGACGAGAGGAGTTTACCCAAAATTTAGTCACAGCGGTGAGAAAAAAGCCCTTGGTGGCTGTGGTTGGTCCTAGTGGTAGTGGTAAATCTAGTGTGGTGTTTGCGGGGTTAGTTCCTCAGTTAAAGCAAGATACTCTGACAAATTGGCAGATTATCTCTTTTCGTCCGGGGAACAATCCCATTGAAGCTTTGGCAAAAGCATTTACTCCTGTTCTATCCTCTGGGGATGAAAATGACCAGAAATTAGCTACTATAGACTTCGCACTGCGTCTGCAAAAAGACCCCCAAGCTTTATACAGAGTCATCGAAAAATATGTACAGCAAAATCCTCGTACTCGCTTAGTACTTATAGCTGACCAGTTTGAAGAACTTTACACCCTAACTCCCCAAGAACAACGTCAACCGTTCTTGGATGCATTGTTGACTGCTTGTAGTAAAACTCCAGCCTTTACCCTAGTAATTACCCTCCGGGCAGATTTTTACGGCTATGCTCTATCTTATCGTACCTTTAGCGATGCCCTACAGGAAGCAGTCCTCAATCTGGGACCCATGAGTCCCCAGGAATTACACTCAGCAATCGTACAACCTGCGGCAAAAATACAGCTAGGGTTAGAAGAGGGATTGACAAATAGAATAATTAGTGAACTAGGAAGGGAATCGGGACGTTTACCCTTGCTGGAATTTGCCCTCACACAGTTATGGGAACAACGGATACATGGACGACTCACCCATGAAGCTTACGACAAGATACGTGGGGTATCTCTAGCGCTAGGGGAATATGCAGAACAAGTATATGCTCAACTGACAGAGGATGAGCGGAGGATAGCACAGCAAGTGTTTATTCAGTTGGTGCGTTTAGGGGAAGGTGCACAAGCAACCCGCAGGATAGCTACTCGTTCTCAGGTGAAAAATTGGGATTTGGTAACGCTTTTGGCATCAAAGCGTTTGGTGGTGACAAACCGCAATTCCTCTAGTGGGGAAGAAACAGTAGAAATTGTCCATGAAGCGCTGATTTCCAGCTGGGGACGGTTAGAAAGATGGTTGCGAGACAATGAAGATTTTCTCCGCTGGCGGAATCGACTAGAAGGTGCAATGATTGAATGGGAAAACCATGGTAAACACGAAGATTATTTGTTGCGTAAAGCACCTTTGGTAGAAGCGGAAGAATGGTGGCAAAAACGTCCAGAGGAAATCAGTAGTTCTCAAGAAAATTTTATTCAGAAAAGTCTGCAATTGCAGGAGACTGAGAACAAAAAGGAGAAACGTAGACGACAAATTACTATCTATGGACTTTCTGTTGGTTTTGTTATAGCTTTATGTTTAGCTGGGATAGCTGTGTGGAATTCACGAAAAGCAAGGGATAGTGAAATTCAAGCGATCGCACGATATTCCCAACTCCTTTTTACTTCCAATAAAAGGTTAGATGCGCTGATAGAAGCATTAAGAGCAAAGCAAAAAATACAAAAAGGTGTCACTCCGAAAGAAACTCAAACTCAGGTAGAATCAGTATTAAGGCAGGCAACATATGGGGTTATTGAGTACAACCGCTTGTCAGGTCATGAATCTGCCGTTAATGCCGTAGCATTCAGCCCCCAAGGTACCATAATTGCCTCAGCAAGTGAAGACAATACAGTAAAACTATGGAAGCCAGATGGCACTTTCATAACCACCCTCAAGGGTCATAACTTAGAGGTTTGGGGAGTAGCATTTAGTCCTGATGGTCAAATCATTGCCTCAGCGAGTAAAGACAATACAGTAAAACTATGGAAACCAGATGGCACTTTAATAACCACCTTTAATGGTCATAACTCAGAGGTTAATGCAGTGGCATTCAGTCCTGATGGTCAAATTATTGCCTCCGCAAGCGATGACAAGACCGTAAAATTATGGAAGCCAGATGGCACTTTAATAACTACCTTTAATGGTCATGACTCAGGGGTCAATGCAGTGGTATTCAGCCCTGATGGTCAATATCTTGCCTCCGCAAGCAATGACAATACAGTAAAATTATGGAAGCTAGATGGTACTTTCATAACCACATTTAAGGGTCATAACTCAGAGGTTAATGAACTGGCATTTAGCCCTGATGGTCAAACTCTTGCCTCCGCAAGTAGTGACAAGACCGTGAAACTATGGAACCTAGATGGCACTTTAATAACTACTTTTAATGGTCATACTGATAAGGTTTACGGAATTGCATTTAGTCCCGACGGTAAAACTCTTGCCTCCGCAAGCGGTGACCAGACCCTGAAACTATGGAATCTCAAAGGCAATTTGCTAAAGACCTTTGATGGTCATACTGGTAGGGTTTACGGAATTGCATTTAGTCCCGACGGTAAAACTATTGCTTCAGCAAGTCGAGATCGCACCGTCAAACTCTGGAAGATAAAAGATACTTTGCTAACCACTCTTTATGGTCATCGTGAACAAGTTAGCTCAGTAGCTTTCAGTCCGGATGGCAAGACCCTCGCTTCTTCTAGTGCAGATAAGACAGTAAAACTATGGGATCTCAAAGGTAATTTGCTAAACACCTTTAATGGTCATAGTGATGATATTTACGCAATAGTCTTCAGTCCGGATGGTCAAACTCTTGCTTCGGCAAGTCGGGATAACAGCGTCAAACTCTGGAATCGTGACGGTACTTTACTAAACACTTTCTCCAATCACGAGGATTGGGTTACTGGAGTAGCATTCAGTCCGGATGGTAAGACCCTTGCTTCATCTAGTGCGGATAAAAAAGTCAAATTATGGAATCGTGACGGTACTTTAATAAAGACCTTGAAACACAATGATGCTAAATTTTGGGGAGTAGCATTCAGTCGTTATGGCAAGATTATTGCCTCTGCAAGTAGCGACAACACTGTGAAACTCTGGAACCGGAACGGTTCTCTGTTAAGCATCCTTGATAGTCATACTGATGATGTTACGGGAGTAGCATTCAGTCCTGATGGCAGGATGATTGCCTCCGCAAGTAGCGACAAAACTGTGAAACTCTGGAAATTGCAGACAGACAACAAACCTGTTCTACTGGCTACCCTTGATAAACATAGTGATGTGATTAGCAAAGTAGCATTTAGTCCCAATGGCAAGATGATTTCTTCCTCAACTATAGATAATACCATCAAACTCTGGAAATTGGAACCAGGAAAGCAGCCTGTGTTGATGTATACTCTCAATGATGGGGGTAATGGAATTTCCGAAATAGCATTTAGTCCTCATGGTAAAATGATTGCCTCTGCAAGTAGCGACAAAACCGTGATTTTATGGGATTTAAATCGTGTACTAAATATTAATAATCTAATGGTTTATGGTTGTAATTTTATAGGTGATTATTTAAAAACTAATCCCAATGTGAATAAGCAAGATAAGGGTTTATGTGATGGGGTTAAAAGCAATTGAGAACTGACAAATTATTTATTGGTAAAAATTCATCTCCCGTTACAGCATCAGCTTCACAAAAGATGAATTTTTGCACCTGAATTGATAAACTAAAAAGCACCTAAATTAAAGATTTGGACGGGCAGGGATGCCCCGCAGTCGCTACAACGGGGGGTAGACGACCGGAGGGAGGCTTCTCGGAGAGTACCCCAACGCCAGTTCACTCAACGCGGGGAACCCGCGCACGTGACTGGCTCCGCAACGCGCTGCTCTCCATCCCACAAGATTTAGACTTATTTAGATTATCTAGTTTAAATGCCTAACAGTTTAGATATCTGATTACCACAGATTTTGCACCCTGATTAAAGTTCTGGTTTCCTCTCGTTGTACTAAATTTTGCGTTTAGAAACCTCATTTTCTTATATCTTGCACCTTCTCAATCAGGGTAAGTAGAGTCCATGACACACTTAATTTTAAAAATAAAATCCTTACAGGATAAGAGTTTTAAAATACCCTTGAATGTTGCAAGATATGAATTACGGAAATTTTGGTGGTTTTTGAGGTCCTCCTCCCTTTGAATCAATTAGATTCTTTATTAGATTCTTCAAAGGTTGTAAAAAAGGTTGTAAAAACGGAAATCTTGGTGGTTTTTGAGGTCCTCCTCCTTTTACATCAATTTGATTCTTCATTAGATTCTTCCAAGGTTGTAAAAAAGGTTGTAAAAACGGAAATCTTGGTGGATCTTGAGGTCCTCCTCCTTTTACATCAATTTGATTAACAATAATTAATTCGTTTTCTTGTTTGCCTCTAGTTTCAGCATTCATAGTATTTGCCTCTGGTATATGCATTTATTTGACAACAGTCCAGCTATTCCAAATTCCGTAGATTTTTGAATATTTATTACCCTTTTTGGAACTGAAGGGTGGACTTTTTTGTCTTCCTTCTGTATGAGTAATAAATGTCATTGAAATAAACTGATGCACTTAAGCTTGAGGCAATAAAAAAAACCTAGATTTCGCAGTTGTTTCGTAAAAACTGGGAATGTATCCGAATCTGTGCGATCGCATTCCTATTGCCTAAAACATATCTTGCGTTTTGTGCAATACAGTCCCTCACCTCACCCCGGCTAAAGTCACCCCTCACCTCACCCCGGCTAAAGCCACCCCTCTCCTTAATAAGGAGAGGGGAAGGGGGTGAGGTAAAATTTGTTACTACTCTACGTAGCTTGCTTCGACCTAGGAGTGTAGACAGGTCGTGGCTTCTGTAAGTAGCCACTTTGGGTCTACACTCAACTGAAAACCCCTATAAAACCTCACCCCGGCTAAAGTCACCCCTCTCCTACCCTACGGATATACCGTAAGGCATTGTCGTAGACTACCTACCCCTGTCTAAGTAATAAGACGGGAAGGGGGTGAGATTTGTTTCAACCCGGTTGCAATCCGCTATATTATCTGGCAGTTTGTAGGGTGCGTTACCTCATATCTTGCACCTACACCCTAGAAGGGTGCGGAACCATACAAACTAAGCTTGCCTACGCAGGCTTTAAAATACTGATATTTCGTGCTGTTGATAAAAAAATATGTTTCTTGTAGACAGATTAAATCAGTATTAATACTTTGCTGCAAGATGTGAGGTTAGGCTATACGCATCATTCATCTCGACTTTACCAATGACAAATGACGACCCTAACTAGTTCGCTTTATTTGTACCCACCTAGTTACGTATTTTTAAGTCCAATGTTCAATTAATTCTTCTGGCTGCCAGTTTCTCTTGATTTCTGACAAAATTGCCGATTTTTCTCCATTATTATCGGACTTTTGCTAACACTAACTACAAATAGAAAAGGTAAACTTTTTTATTTGATAAATGGTAGAAGGTCGAAATCTTGACGTATTTCTAGCAAAGAGCGATTAAGTAAAGATTCATAATTGAGAAAAGGGTAATATTTTCTTCTACCACGAGTCTTGAACCAGATAGTTATAACTTCTGGTAGCAGTTGCGGTAACACAAACAAAATTGAACTATAAAGCCATAAAACCCCATGTTGTTTAATCAAATCGTCATACATAATATCTATTGCAGGTCTAATTTTGGGGTCTTTTCGAGTACGTATGTAATCACCAAACTTGAAGTCACTTGTCCAAAAACTTAATGGTAATAATTTAATTTCGTCATACATATTGGTGTCGCAACCAAGAACAACATGAGAAATATCATGTGCTAACAAGATTTGGGCAAATTCCGGGGCTAATTCTCTAGGGTCAGTAATAGTAGAATTTATCTTGTAATACTCTTCTAATCCTTGCTGAAGAGTCTGATGACTATATTTGTTGGTGTAATTAGGGCGAGGACGCTTATTCATTCAACTTAATACGATACGATATTGTTTCGTAAATCATGATAACACTTATGAGTAAAACGAATAAAAAAACACCAGGAAGACCCCGCAGTGCTAAATCTCATCAAGCTATATTGAAAGCTACTTTAGAATTGCTAGGGGAAGTTGGGTTTGAATCCATGAGTATTGAAGCAATTTCGACTCGCGCAGGAGTAGGCAAAACAACTATTTATCGACGCTACAACAGTAAAGAAGAATTGGTAGCTGATGCGATTGAAAGTATTAGACAAGATGTAGTGATTCCCAATACTGGTAATCTTTGGAGCGATATTGATCAGCTGATTGAAAATGCCGCACAGATTACTTCTACTCCTTTAGGAAGACAAACTGTAGCCATGATTATTAATAGTGCTTCTAGTAATTCCCAATTTGCTCAAATTTATTGGACAAAATATTTACTACCCCGACGAAAAGCTTTTGCTGTTGTAATTGAACGAGCTAAAACCAGAAAGGAAATTCAGACCGATATTGATTCCGATTTAGTCTTTGACTCTATGAGTGGAATTATGCTTTATACTCTTATATTTCCACCTAAAACTGAATCTTGGACAGATTACGTTCGACGTGCATTACATTTGTTATTCAAAGGAATTGCAGCAACTAACCAAAGACTGCAAAAGTAGCTGATTCGCTCCGACCTTATTTTTCTACAATCAAGGTAAGACAAGCTATTGAAGAAAGGCAGTGTAGCGATACCATAGAAGGGTATCGCATAAAATTGGGATACTCCTTGTGTATTCCTAACCAGCAACTAATTTAATCTTCCTTGCTGCTGCTGTCGCTTTTTCACGCGCTGCTTGCACATTTTCACCTTTAGCTAAAGCTACCCCCATTCTGCGATAAGGATGGGAACTAGGTTTACCAAATAACTTAATATCTACATCTTTTACTCCTAAAGCTTCCGCTACCCCTTCATAAGCAATATTTTCTGATTGTTCCGAGGCTAAAATAACCGCACTCGCTGATGGTGCAAAAACTTCTATATGAGGAATTGGTAAGCCTAAAATAGCTCTTAAATGCAGTTCAAATTCATTCAAATTCTGAGATATTAATGTCACCATTCCCGTATCATGGGGTCGGGGAGAAAGTTCAGAAAAAATCACTTCATCTTTGGTAATAAAAAACTCCACACCAAATATTCCCGCACCTCCTAAAGCATCAGTAACTTTTGTAGCTATTTCCTGTGCCTTTAATATCTTTGCTTCCGAAATCCCAGCAGGTTGCCAAGATTCTTGATAATCTCCTCTTTCTTGACGATGACCAATAGGAGAACAGAAAATTGTCGGTGCATTCCATTGTTTAATGGTCAGCAAAGTTATCTCTATTTCAAAATCAATAAATTCTTCAATAATTACCCTTTGGCTATCACCACGAGAACCAGCAATGGCATAATTCCAGGCATTTTCAACCCCACCCTTTTCTTTAACTATGGATTGTCCTTTTCCAGAGGATGACATCACGGGTTTAACTACATTGGGAAATCCAATTTCATTACTAATAGCAATTAATTCTTCTAAGGTAGAAGCATAGCCATATTTAGCAGTCCGAATTCCTAACTGTGTATGTGCTAGTTCCCGAATTCTATCGCGGTTCATAGTATAGTTAGTAGCCGCTGCTGTGGGAATTACAGTAATTCCTCGCTGTTCAAATTCTTCTAACTTTTCTGTTCTAATTGCCTCAATTTCTGGTACTATAAAATCAGGCTGATGCTTACCTACTATTCTCTCCAAATCATCACCATTCAACATAGAAATAACTTCCCAACAGTCAGCAACTTGCATTGCTGGAGCATTTTCGTAGCGGTCAACAGCAATTACATAATTACCAAAACGTTGAGCAGCAATTACAAATTCTTTTCCTAGTTCTCCCGAACCCAGGAGCATGATTTTTTGAGGTAGCGTTGTAGAATTCATCCCTGTTTTTTTTGAATGCGATTTCCAAATTTTATCTTAAAATTAGGGCTGAATAAACATATGGTCAAAAATAAAAAGATTGTTGCATCAATGCTGGATGATTTTGATAGTTTTGTGGAATGGACATCTTGATTTGTGGAACGAGCATCCCTGCCCGTTTTCTATATTTCACCAAGTAGATAAGATAGCTACTCCACTCATATTTATCCTTTAATTCAGCAATGCCAGAAAAAGAAAGATGAATTCTCAAGCAATGCTACCAGAGTATGGAAAAAGGTTCTACCTATATATTACTCTCGCTTTTAATGACAATTTGAAAATTCTAAATTGATAATTTGCAACTCCTATGTAATTATAGTATAATCAACTACTAAAAACCTGTTATCACCCTTGAATATTCAAATGGTTATGCTTGCTAATCAGAACTAAATTAGGAATAGCAATAATATATTTTTTTTAATAAAACTTAATCAAAATTCGTGAAAATTATACTAATTACTTACGAGGCTTATAAATGGTGAATAGCACTCCCCTAACACAGATTTACTGTACCCGTCCAAATTGTCAATATCCAATCAATAACATACCGCAAGAACAGTTAAATAACAAACCAATTAGGCAAAGATTTTGTAGTAATTGCGGTATGCCTTTGATTTTAGAAGGTTCTTTTTTGCCCTTAGATTTATTAGTACCAGACCAAAAGAGAGGAGGATTTGGCAGGACATTTCTTGCCCAAGATTTGAATTTTCCTGATAGACCTCTGCGTGTAATAAAACAGTTACATCCTCGGAATATTTATGGACAGCAAACTCTTGAAATTATAGAAACAATGTTTCAGCGTGAAGCAAGTGTTTTAGAAAGACTAAGACATCCACAAATTCCCCTAGCTAGGGCATTACTTATGTTAGAAGCTCCAGCAGATTTGCAAGAAAAATCTCATCAGCAGTCAGTAGGTAACAACAATTTTTTCTATTTAATACAGGATTATATAACAGGGGACAATTTGGATACTCTTCTGAGAAAAAAAGGCAAGTTTTCTGAACATGAAGTAGTAAAAGTATTGCAGGAAATATTAAATATTTTAGATTATGTTCATCAAGAAGGAGTTATCCACAGAGATATTAAACCTTCTAATATTATGAATTGTCATCACAATAACAAGTTTTATCTGATAGACTTTGGTGCAGTTAAACAGGTTGTAGTTGCAGGAATTCCTACAGAGCAATCCATAGTCATCGGTACTCCTGATTTTGCTCCACCAGAACAACTAGCTGGTAGACCAGTATCTGCATCATCGGATTTATACTCTCTTGCTGCAACATGTGTTTGTTTACTTACAGGTAATCATTCTACTCAAAAGCTTCGCAATGATGATACATGGAATTGGACTGAGAATATCAATGTGAGTGATAATTTTGCCAATATTTTACAAAGGATGTTATCACCTTTTCCTGAAAATAGATTCCAGTCTGCTCAAGAAGTAATTGCTGCTATCAATGCTCCAACTAATCCGCAGTTAAACTTAGATAATACTATTACAATTCCTCCTACACAAAATTTATATAATTCACCAACAAAGCAATCTGTTTCAGAAATACATAACATTGGTACTACTGTATTTTTACGACCGTTTTCTTGGCTTTTTGTTTATAAATTTAAAATATCTATTTTCATAGGAATAATTTCACTATTTTCAATGGGAGTATTTATTCTAGTTTCTGAAGAACGACCTACTCCGATATCTCGACGAAAACAAATGAGGCATCAGATTGTAGAAGAAAATCAAGTTTTAAAATCTTTAAAACCTATAGAAACCTCTATTAAAAAGAAATTTTCTATTGCTTCCAGTGAAATTTCTGATATTGCGATTAGTCCTGATTTACAAATAATTGCTGGTCGTAGCAATGATGCTAAGATTCATATTTGGAATATAGATACTGGAGAATTACTTGCCAATCCATGGCAAGATTCAGGACAAATTGGCTCTCTAGCTTTTAGCTTAGATGGAAGAACTATTGCTAGTGGAGGGTTAGGTAATAATAATATTAACCTCTGGCAAATTTCTACAGATAATATTTACCAAAGAAGTCTAAGTCTTCAGGGAGCAAATTATGGTGCTGATTTTATTGTCTTTAGTCCAGATGGAAATCGTTTATTTGTGGGAGATTCTAGTAACAAAATCAAAATTTGGCAATTACCTAACCCAAAACCAATTACTCTGTCTAGGCAAAGTCAGGGTACAGTTAAAACATTAGCAATTAGTAAAGATGGAAATTTTCTTGTTAGCGGTAGTTTAAAAGGAGAAATCGAGATATGGAATCTTAATAGCCAGAATAGCCAAAATAGTCTGTATTTGCAAAATGCACATCCAAATCAACAACAATCTATAGTTTCATCCATAGTAATTGATGACAATAAATCTCAGATGATTAGTGGTGGTTTTGACGGTACTATTAAGATTTGGAATTTGAAAAATGGGGAAATATTACGAACAATTAATGATGCTCCTGAAAAAATCACATCTCTTGCTATCAGTCCTAATCAAAATTATATAATTAGTGCTAGTCGTGATGGTGTTATTAGCAAATGGGATATAAATAATGGCAAATTAATTAAAAGTTATAAATTACTCGATTATTTTAGTGAAAATATCAGCAAAATAAATTTTAGAAATCAAGATGTCATCGTTGCTGGATACGATGCTAATAATATCAAATTTTGGGAAATACCACAGATATTAAAATAAAAAATATAGGAAATTTATCATATTATCATAAATATTTTATCTAGTTATGAAACGTAGAAAATTTATTTATTCCACATTAGGAAGTGCTAGTGTTGGAATTATAGCTTCTTGTTCGGTGATTAAAGAACAAAAAATTAGCTGGAAAATGGCTACAAGTTGGACAGAAAATCTTGAAGTACTTTATGGAGGAGTTGAATATTTTTGTCAACGAATTCGTGAACTCACAAATTCAAGATTTATAATTACACCATATCCTGCGGGTAAATTGGTAAAAAATCCACTGAAAATTGTAGATGAAGTACAACAAGGAAATGTAGAATGCGGACATACATCTAGCTATTACGACACAAGTAATCCATCTCTGTGGTTTGGTTCCGCTGTACCGTTTGGTCTCAATGCTCAAGAACAAAATGCTTGGTTGTATGCTGGTGGTGGTTTAAAAGCTTTACAAGAAATATATGCACAATTAGGTGTGATTATTTTCCCCGCAGGTAACACTGGTGGACAAATGGGTGGGTGGTTTAAGAAACAAATTCGGACAGTTAGTGACCTCAAAGACTTACGGATGCGTATTCCTGGATTAGGTGGTGAGGTTATGAAAGGTTTAGGTGTTGAACCTGTAAATATAGCAGCAAATGAAATTTACCAAGCTCTCAAAAATGAAGAAATTGATGCTGCGGAGTTTATAGGTCCTTATGATGACAAAAAATTGGGTCTACATAAAGTAGCACCATACTATTATTATCCAGGTTGGTGGGAACCTAGTTCTACGTTTATTGTAGTCATAAATCAAAATAGTTGGAATCGATTACCAAAAGAATATCAAGAGATTTTCAAAGCTGTAGCAGCAGAAACTAACACACAAATTTTAGCCAGATATGATGCTTTAAATCGGACTGCATTACAAGAACTTAAGGATGGGGGTACGAGAGTTATTCGTTACGATGAAAGTATTATTAATCAAGCGAGTCGAGTCGCTAATAAACTATATGAAGAGACCGCTAGCAAAGATGCACAATTTAGGAAAATTTATGAAGAATGGAGAAGATTTAAATATCAAATAAACAATTGGTATAGACTTCATCAACTGTAATTGGACAATCTATTAGACATCTGGTGAAAAAGAATGTTCCAGACGTAAAATTTTACGTCTCTACTGACGCATATTTAATTTTCACCCCTATCTCTGGTCTATTCCATCACTTAAGAATCAATTTCCGCTAATTCCAACCACCTTTCCGTTGCTACATCAATTTCTTGCTTTAAAGCTTCCACATGTTCGTAGATTTGTTGCACTTGAGTATAATTATTCGGTGGAACATTCGCTAATTCTTTTTCTGCTTTTGCTTTTTCATCTTCTAATTGGGGAATTCTTACTTCTAATTGTTCAAATTCTCGCTTTTCTTTATAAGATAATTTCCGGGGTCTTTTCTTTCCCGCTTCTGGGGTTTGAGAAGTAACAGTTTCTGTTTCTTGTAGTTGAGTTTTAGTAATTTCTTCCTGTTTCTCTTCTTCTGCTTGTTTGTAGTCTAAATAAACTGAGTAATTACCTGGATATTGTTGTAGATTACCTGCTTCTAAAGCAAAGATTGTATCTACAGTTCTATCCAAAAAATAACGGTCGTGAGAAACTACTATGACACACCCGTTAAAATCTTCCAAATATTCTTCTAATACAGCCAATGTCTGCACATCTAAATCATTCGTTGGCTCATCTAATATTAAAACATTTGGCGCACTCATTAACACCCGTAACAAAAATAATCGCCGTTTTTCCCCACCGGAAAGTTTATAAATGGGTGCATATTGTTGATTTCCAGGAAAGAGAAATCTCTCTAACATTTGAGAAGCAGTAATTCTAGTTCCGTCAGCAATTTGAATAAATTCTCCCCCCTCATCTTTGATATAATCAATCACACGCTGATTTTCATTCAAAGCTGAAAGTAATTCCTCGGAATGTTGGTCAAAATAGCCGATATGAATAGTAGCACCAATATCCACTTTTCCCGCATCTGGTTCTATTCTCCCGGTGATAATATCCATTAAAGTAGATTTACCCGCACCGTTACCACCAATAATTCCAATGCGGTCTTCGGGACTAAATTCGTAGGTAAAATCTTTAATAATACTACGTTCGTCGTATGTCTTAGAAATATTATTTAACTCAATTACTTTTTTACCAATCCGACGACTGGGAGTAGCAATATCTACCTTTCCTTGAACCTCTTTAAACTCAGTTTCTCGCATTGTTTGAATGCGGTCAATTCTGGCTTTTTGTTTAGTACTTCTGGCTTTTGGTCCTCTTTTTAACCACTCCAATTCCCTTCTTAATACTCCTTGAAATTTCCTTTGACTACTAGCAACAGCTTCTTCAGCTTCGGCTTTTTTCCCTAAATAGTAAGAATAATTACCGGAATAAGTGTAAATATCACCTCTATCAATTTCAATAATTCTATTAGTAACTTTATCCAAAAAATAACGGTCGTGAGTAATTAAGAAAAGAGCGCCACGATAGCGATTTAAATAACTTTGTAACCACTCTACAGAATTAGCATCTAAATGGTTTGTAGGCTCATCCATCAGTAACAAATCTGGTTCTGATAACAACGCTGTAGCTAATGCAATACGCTTACGATAACCTCCAGATAAATTACCAACCTTGACATTAAAATCGCTAATTCCTAACTTAGAAAGAATTATTTTGGCATTGGTTTCTAATTCCCAAGCACCAGTAGAATCCATTTTTTGTGTGAGTGTAGAAAGACGCGACATTAACTGGCTATCTTCTGGATAATGAGCTAATTTATCAGAAATTTCTTCATACTCACGCACCAAAGCCATTTGTTCCCCACTGTCAGCAAATACTTGCTCTAAAACAGTATGATTTTCATCTACTTCTGGTTGTTGGGGTAAGTAGATAATTTTAGCACCAGAGTTAACTAAAATTTGACCATCATCAATAGGTTCTAGTCCAGCAATCATTTTTAATAATGTTGATTTTCCAGAACCATTAGTACCAATTAAACCAACTTTATCATTAGCATCAATACTAAAATTTGCATCTTTTAAAATTTCTTTGATGCCAAAATCCTTTTTAACAGATTGTAGGGTAATAATACTCATAAAATTAATTATAGATTGGCAAGAGTTTAAATAAAAAATGTAGTCAGACGTAGGGTGTGTTATCCGGAGAGAGTACGACACTACCGAATTCCCCAGAGGTAGAGGTAGGGTGTGTTATTGCCTAGCATAATGCACCATTGGTAATTCTTTAAAGGTAGGATGTGTTATCCCTAAGAGGTTGTTTGGAAAGTCTAAAGCTTTACGAAAAAACCTCACTTCTTATCTCTCTCCTAGTAGTCCACCACACCAACTTTGCGGGGTAAAGGCAGAGAGGGGGAAGAGGGGGAAGAGGGGGGAGAGGGGGGAGAAAAAACTTTGTTCTTTCCTTATTAACCCCGCAT
>JAAUYH010004135.1_pt1 | contig 18615 bp, 16 predicted proteins | sample 7278061 | NCBI WGS metagenome assembly JAAUYH01 (sample SAMN14350203, study PRJNA611818) | marine sediment metagenome | isolation source: surface marine sediment (0.6m) | place: French Polynesia: Moorea | collected 2018-08 | reverse complement strand
TCGCAACGGCCCATACAGGGCGCGCGCAGCACACGGACCTGCGACGCATCCAGCCCGTCCTCCAATGCCGCCTTCAGCGCCTGCGCGCCCGCCAGTTCGCAGCTCAGCGAGTCGCACACCCGGATCGTCAGCGCGGGCGGCTGGGTCTCGCCCTCTTTCACGATGTCGAAATGGGCGTAGAAACTGGCCGTCTCGTAGACCTCGGCCATCGACAGCCGCATCTCCTCGGCCAGGGCCCGCAGATGCGCCGCGCTCAGATGCCCGTACCGGTCCTGGATCAGGTGCAGGAACTCGATCAGCAGATCGCGCCGCCGGGGCCGGTCGCCCAGCAGATCGCGCACCTCCCCCCAGGCGGCATCATCAAGCTGCCGCCCCTTCGGTGTCTTTCGTCCCTTGCCGCGCCCGGATTTCCAGACGCCTTTTTGATCGTCCAAAGCCATGGGGTTTAGGATACCGATTTCGGCACACCATCGCATGCATAAACGACATTGCAGAGAACCTGCCCGACATTTGCATCAATCCCGTCGCCGGGCCGGTCAAATCCGCGTTTTCAGCCGGTATCCGGGCGCGAAGGATTGCGTGACGGTGGTCACCGCGCGGTCATGGTCCCAGGTGGTGCGGTCGGTGACGAACACGGCCGTTCCGGGGGGTATCTGCAAGGCTTGCGCGACCTGCGGCGTGGCTTCGGCGGCGGAAAACGCGATATCGCCGCGGGTGAAGGGCGCATGCATCAAGAGCCACTCATTGGCGCTGATCCGGTCAAACGCTTCCTCGGCGGCCCCGGGCGCGGCGGCGGGGTCGATCCAGCGGTCCTCATGCGCAAACGGGGTGCCGTCGGCGAAATGCGTGGCCTGGACGTGGAGGAAGTCGCCCGAGACACCCATCTTCGCGGCTACGGCAGGCGGTGCCTCGGCGGTTTCGCGCCTCAGCAGCGCATAGCCGTGCACCTGCCCTCGCGCCTCGACCTCTTGCCGTAACAGCGGAATTTCCAGCCGCGCAAGCCGCGTCGGCTGCAGCGCCACACGGGTGCCGGCCTTGCGGCGGCGCTCGATCAGCCCGGTTTCCGCCAATTCCCGCAGCGCCCGGTTCACCGTGGTCCGCGCGCAGCCGAACGCGTCGGCGAGGTCCGCCTCGTTCGGGATCGCGTCCCCGGGCCGCCATTCCCGCGCATGGATCCGCCGCAGCACCTCGCGCTGCACCTCGCGCCAGGTGTTGAACTGCGGCGCGGTCACATCTCGGCCCGTAATTCGGCGAGCACGTTGCGGTAGCGCTCGGTGATCGGCCCCTCGGCGATGTGCTGGCCCGCCTGAACCATGTGCCGCCCCGCCGACCAGACCTCGCGCACCGCCGCGTCGCCAGTGACGAAGACGAAGGTGTCGAGGGCCGTGTCGCCGGAGAGCCCCTCGAACTCCGCCGCATCCGTCGAGAGCCCCGCCAGATCCGCCCATTCCCCGACCGCGATCATGCCCCTGCCGCGCCCGAGCGCCTGCGCCCCGCCCCGCGCCACCGCTTCGAGCAAATGCCGCCCCACGGATTTGCTGTCCGCGGCCAAGGCCGCACGGCTCCGGTCCCGCAACCGCTGTGAATACTCCAACACCCGCAGTTCCTCGGCCAGGCTGATCCGCACATTGCTGTCCGACCCGACCCCGACCGCGCCCCCGGCCTCCATCCACCGCACCCCGTCGAAGATCCCGTCGCCCAGATTGCTTTCCGTGTTCGGACATAGCCCCGCCACGGCACCCGTCTTTGCCAGCCCCTCGGTCTCGGCGGGCGTCATCTGGGTGCAGTGGATGAAGCACCAACGCGCATCGGGCGAGAGGTTCTCCAACACCCACTCCACCGGCCGCAGCCCCCAGGCAGCTTGCACCTCGTCCACCTCGGCCACCTGTTCGGCGAGATGCAGATGCACCGGCCCCTCGGTCATCCCGGCCACGTCGCCCAGCACCTCGCGCGGAACCGCCCGCAGGCTATGTGCCGCCACCCCAAGGCGCGCATCCGGACGGTCTCCCAGCGCATTCCCGGCCCCGTCCATGAGCCGCCCGAACCGCTCCGCATCATTCCCGAACCGCAACTGCCCGCCCACCAAGGCGCGCCCGTCACAACCGCCGACCTGGTAGAGCACCGGCAGCAGCGTCAGCCCGATGCCGCTCTCTTCCGCCGCCGCCGCGACCCGGGCGCTCAGTTCGGCGATGTCGTCATACGGCGTCCCGCCGGGTTGGTGATGCACATAGTGGAATTCACCCACCGACCCATAGCCCGCCTTCAGCATAAGCATCTGAACATACGCGGAAATCGCCTGCACCATCTCGGGCGTCAGCCGGTCGAGAAACCGGTACATCACTCCGCGCCAGGTCCAGAAACTGTCCTTGCCACCGGGGCCGCGACGCTCGGTCAGCCCGGCTATCGCGCGCTGAAACGCATGGCTGTGCAGGTTCGCGGGCGCCGGGATCAGCAGCTCCACGCGCTGGCCCTCGGGCGCCGCGTCCGGCTTGACCGACGCGATCCGCCCGTCCGCCACGGTCACGCGCACGTCCCGTGCCCAGCCCTCCGCCGTGAGTGCCTCGCGCGCCCAGATCACCGTCATCGCCGCATCCGTGATTGACATTATTATGTGCATACATAACACTAATTCATCGCCTCTTAGCAACCCCCGAGTCGCGCCTCATGCTGATCCGTAACGCCACAATCGCCACGATGACGCCGGGCGCGACCTATGGGCTGGTCGAGGACGGCGCGGTGGCCCTGCAAGGCGACCGGATCGCGTGGGCCGGGGCATTCGCGGACCTGCCGGCCGAGCATCACATCCTGCCGGATCACGACGCCGAGGGCCGCCTGATCACACCCGCCCTGATCGACTGCCACACCCATATCGTGCATGGCGGCCACCGCGCCGCGGAATTCGAACTGCGCCTGAACGGGGCCTCCTACGAAGAGGTCGCCAAGGCCGGGGGCGGCATCCTGTCGACCGTCACCCACACTCGCGCGGCCAGCGAGGATGCGCTTGTCGCCAGCGCCTTGCCGCGCGTCGATGCGCTGATCGCCGAGGGCGTCGCCACAATCGAGGTGAAATCCGGCTACGGGCTCGACATCGAGACCGAGCTGAAGATGCTCCGCGCCGCCCGGGCGCTGGCCGCCGCACGCCCCGTGCGGGTCAAGACCAGTTTTCTCGGCGCCCACGCCATCCCGCCGGAATACAAAGGTAATCCAGAGGGTTACTTACAAGAGCAATGCCTTCCCGCCCTGCGCGCCGCCCATGCCGAAGGCCTCGCCGACGCCGTCGACGGCTTCTGCGAGGGCATCGCCTTCACCCCCGCCCAGATCGAGACCGTATTCCAAGAGGCCCGCACCCTCGGCCTGCCCGTCAAGCTCCACGCCGAGCAACTCTGCAACCTCGGCGGCACCCAGCTCGCCGCCCGCTACAACGCCCTCTCCGCCGACCATGTCGAATACGCCACCTCCGAGGACGCCGCCGCCATGGCCGCCGCGGGCACCGTCGCCGTCCTCCTCCCCGGCGCTTTCTACACCTTGCGGGAAACGCAACTGCCCCCCATCGACGCCTTCCGCGCCGAGGGCGTGCCCATGGCGCTCGCCACCGACAACAACCCGGGCTCCTCGCCGCTGACCTCGCTGCTTCTCACGATGAACATAGGCTGCACCCTCTTCCGCCTGACGTCCGAAGAGGCCCTCGCTGGCGTCACCCGTAACGCCGCCCGCGCCCTCGGTCTCACCGACTGCGGCACAATCGCGCCGGGCCAGCGCGCCGACCTCGCGATCTGGGATGTCGAGCACCCGGCCGAACTGAGCTACCGCATCGGCTTCAACCCGCTGCACAAGCGCATCTTCGGGGGGCAGGCATGATCCTCACCCCCAGCGCCGTCACCCTGGCCGAGCTGCAGCAGATCCATGCCGAGGACCGCGCCACCATGCTCAGCCCCGACGCCCGCGCACCCGTCGAGGCAGCCGCCGCGCTGGTCGCGCAAGCCGCCCAGGGCAAAGCCCCGATCTACGGCGTCAACACCGGCTTCGGAAAGCTCGCCTCGGTCCGCATCGCGCCCGAGGACAGCGCCCGTCTACAGCGCAACCTCGTGCTGTCGCATTGCTGCGGCGTGGGCGAGGTGCTCGACGCCAAAACCTCCCGCCTGATGATGACGCTGAAGCTGATGTCATTGGGACGGGGCGCATCAGGGGTGCGCTGGAAGACCGTGGAGCTGATCCAGGACATGCTCGCCAATAACGTCACCCCGGTGATCCCCGCGCAGGGCTCCGTCGGCGCCTCCGGCGACCTCGCCCCCCTCGCCCACATGGCTGCCGTGATGATCGGCGCCGGGCAGGCCACGCATAACGGCCGGACCCTTCCGGGAAGGGACGCCCTGCACGCCGCCGGCCTGAAGCCCCTCCAGCTCGGGCCGAAGGAAGGCCTCGCTCTCATCAACGGCACGCAATTCTCCACCGCCTGCGCCCTCGCCGCGCTTTTCGAGGCCAACACCGCCCTGCAATCCGCCATCGTCACCGGCGCGCTCTCGACCGACGCGGTCATGGGGTCCACCGCGCCCACCACCGATGCGCTCCACACGCTCCGGGGCCACCAGGGCCAGATCGACACCGCCCGCGCCCAGCGCGCCCTGCTGGCGGGGTCAGAAATCCGCGAGAGCCACCGCGACGGGGACACCCGCGTGCAGGATCCCTATTGCATCCGCTGCCAGCCGCAGGTGACGGGCGCGGCACTTGACCTCCTCCTTTTCGCCGCGCAGACCCTGCAAACCGAGGCCAACGCCGTCACCGACAACCCCCTCGTTCTGGTCGACGAACAACGCATCGTCTCGGGCGGCAACTTCCACGCCGAACCCGTCGCCTTCGCCGCCGACCAGATCGCCTTGGCGCTGGCCGAGATCGGCGCCATCGCCCAGCGGCGAATCGCGCTGATGGTCGATCCGACGCTCAACCACGACCTGCCGCCCTTCCTGACGCCCGATCCGGGGCTCAATTCCGGCTTCATGATCGCCGAGGTCACAACCGCCGCCTTGATGAGTGAAAACAAGCACTTGGCGAACCCCTGTTCCACCGATTCCACCCCCACCTCCGCCAACCAGGAGGACCACGTGAGCATGGCCGCCCATGCCGCGCGCCGCCTGACACGGATGACCGCCAACCTGCGCGTCATCCTCGGGGTGGAGCTGATCTGCGCCGCGCAAGGCATCGAGTTCCGCGCGCCTTTGCGCACCAGCCCCGCTCTACAAAACGTCCTGAAAACCCTGCGCGCGCGCATCCCGCCGCTGGAATCCGACCGCTTCCTTGCCCCAGAGATCGAGACCGCCGCCGATCTCATCGCCACCGGCGCGATCACGCAAGGAGCGGACTTGCCGGGGCTCAGCACATGACCCCCGTCACCGTGACCCAAGGCGACAGCCCGCTGGTCCTCGGCCAGCCGCACACCGGCACCCATGTGCCCGACGAGATCGCCAAGAACCTCAACGCCACCGGCCGGGCGCTGGCCGACACCGACTGGCACATCGACCGTCTCTACAACGGCATCGCGCCTGGCTGCACCACCGTGCGCGCCACCTTCCACCGCTACGTCATCGACGCCAACCGCGACCCGGCGGGCGCCAGTCTCTATCCCGGCCAGAACACCACCGGTCTCGTGCCGCTCACCGATTTCGACGGGCAACCGATTTGGACCATAGAACCCACCCCGGACGATATCGAGCACCGCCGTGCCACCTACCACGCCCCCTATCACGCCGCACTCTCCGAAGAACTCGACCGCGTGCGCCGGATCCACGGATTCGCCGTGCTCTACGACTGCCACTCGATCCGCAGCGAAATCCCCTTCCTGTTCGATGGCACCCTTCCGATCTTCAACATCGGCACCAATGACGGCCAAACGTGCGCACCCGGGCTCGCCGATCTCGTGCAACCGCCCCCTGAAGACACCGTGCGCAACGGCCGTTTCAAGGGCGGCTGGACCACGCGCCACTACGGCAGGCCGGACGAGAATATCCACGCCATCCAGATGGAACTCGCCCAGCGCGCCTACCTGACTGCCGAGGCGGCGCCCTGGAGCTATGACGCTGAAATGGCGACCAAACTCCGCGCCATCCTCGCACCCGTGCTGCACCGCCTGACCGATTGGAGACCCGCATGACCGACCCGCGCCACAACCTCCGCGACGTCTACCCGCCCACGGGTCCCGAGATCAGCGCGAAGAGCTGGCTGACCGAGGCGCCGATGCGGATGCTGATGAACAACCTGCACCCCGACGTCGCCGAGAACCCGCATGAGCTGGTCGTTTATGGCGGCATCGGCCGCGCGGCGCGGACCTGGGAGGATTTCGACAAGATCCTCGACAGCCTGCGCGACCTCGGCACCGACGAGACCCTGCTGGTGCAATCCGGCAAACCCGTCGGCATCTTCCGCACCCATGCCGACGCGCCTCGCGTTCTGATCGCCAACTCCAACCTCGTGCCGAACTGGGCAACTTGGGAGCATTTCAACAGCCTCGATAAGCTCGGGCTGATGATGTACGGTCAGATGACCGCCGGTTCCTGGATCTATATCGGCACGCAAGGCATCGTGCAGGGGACCTACGAGACCTTTGTCGAGGCCGGGCGGCAGCATTACGATGGCAACCTGACAGGGCGCTGGATTCTGACAGCGGGCCTCGGCGGTATGGGCGGTGCGCAGCCCTTGGCCGCCGTGATGGCGGGGGCCTGCTGCCTGGCCGTGGAATGCGACGAGACCCGCGCCGATTTCCGCCTGCGCACGCGCTATGTCGACGAAAAGACCCATTCGCTCGACGAGGCGCTGGCGATGATCGACCGCTGGACGGCAGCCGGCGCGGCGAAATCCGTGGCCCTCATCGGCAACGCCGCCGACATCGTGCCGGAGCTCTTCGCCCGCGGCGTCCGGCCCGACCTGCTCACCGACCAGACCAGCGCGCATGACCCGATCCATGGCTACCTGCCGCAGGGCTGGTCCGTCGCCGAGTGGCGCGAGCGGCAGGAAACCGATCCAAAGGCGGTGGAGGCCGCGGCGCGCGCGAGCATGAAAACCCACGTCTCCGCGATGGTCGATTTCTGGAACGCCGGCGTGCCGACGCTCGATTATGGCAACAATGTCAGGCAGGTGGCGCTGGACGAGGGGCTAAAGGATGCCTTCGCCTTCCCCGGTTTCGTCCCCGCCTATATCCGCCCGCTCTTCTGCCGCGGTATCGGCCCGTTCCGCTGGTGTGCCCTCTCCGGCGACCCGGAAGACATCTACAAGACCGACGCCAAGGTGAAGGAGCTGATCGACGATCCGCACCTGCACAACTGGCTCGACATGGCGCGCGAGCGGATCGCGTTCCAGGGGCTGCCCGCGCGGATCTGCTGGGTCGGTCTCGGGCAACGGCACCGGCTGGGCCTTGCCTTCAACGAGATGGTGCGCAGCGGAGAGTTGTCCGCCCCGGTGGTGATCGGACGCGACCATCTCGACAGCGGGTCCGTCGCCAGCCCCAACCGCGAGACCGAAGCGATGAAGGACGGTTCGGACGCGGTGTCGGACTGGCCGCTCCTGAACGCGCTTCTCAACACCGCCTCCGGCGCCACCTGGGTCTCGCTGCACCACGGCGGCGGGGTAGGCATGGGCTTTTCGCAACACGCCGGGATGGTGATCTGCTGTGATGGCAGCGAAGACGCCGACCGGCGGCTGGAACGCGTGCTCTGGAACGACCCGGCCAGCGGCGTGATGCGCCACGCCGATGCGGGCTATGACGAGGCGCTCGATTGCGCCCGCGAACACGGGCTGCGCCTGCCCGGCATCCTCTGACGCAGAACGGCGGCCCCGAAGGACCGCCGCTTCGCACTCGACTTACCGGAACCGGATGGTCTCGAACTTCCCGCCCTGGACTTCGACCTCGCGGTAATTGCCCGCACTCTCGCCGCCGCCGATCAGCTCCACCGAGGAGGCGCCGACATAGTCGACCTCTCCGCCATTCGCCAGGATTTCCAACGCCTTGGCCAACTCACCGGGATAGATCTCCTCCCCCGGCGCGTTCGCCACGTCGAAGATCTTCGGCCCGTACTCGGCGGGATCCGTCGACCCCGCCGCCTGCATCGCCAGCATGAAGAGCGCCGCCGCGTCATAGGCCTCGGGCGCGTAGGGAGACGTCCCGTCGAACCCGGCAGCCCCTGACAGGTCCGCGATGATCCCGGCGCCCTTGCCGCCCGACCCGGCGATCTGCCCGAAGGATCCGTTGAGTTCGTCCCCCAGCGTCGCGACGATGCTGTCGCCGATCATCCCGCCCGGCAGTCCGAACGTGTCCCACGCACCGGAATCCAGAGCCGCCCGGATGATGCCCAGACCGCCCTGATCCAGGTACCCCGCGACCACCAGCAGATCGCCGCCCGCCGACGCCAGCGCGCCCACCTCGGCCGAGTAATCCGACTTACCGTCCTCGTGGCTCGCCACCAGCGTGACCTCGCCGCCGATCGCCTCGAACGAGGACTGGATCGCGTCCGCAAGGCCCTTGCCGTAGTCGTTGTTGGTGTAGGTGAGCGCGATCGAGTTGATCCCGCGTTCCTGCAGGATTTCGGCCATCACCTGCCCCTCGCGCGCGTCCGACGGCGCGGTGCGGAAGAACAGGTCCCCGTCATCGGTCGACGACAGCGCGGGCGAGGTCGCCGACGGCGAGATCATCACCATCCCGTTGGCCATCGCCACGTTCTTCAGGATCGCGCCGGTCACGCCCGAGCAATCGCCGCCCACGAGGCCCGCGATGCCCTCGGCGATCAGCCGCTCGGCGTTCGAGGTCGCCAGCCCGTTGTCGATGCAGCCGGTGTCCGCGCGCATCGGCGTCACCTTGGCCCCACCCAGAAGCGCGCCGCTTTCGGTGACCTCGGCCATCGCCAGTTCGGCGCCCTGTGCGATCGGTCCGGCGAGGCTTTCAATCGGGCCGGTGAAGCCCACCATCACGCCCAGCTTGATTTCCTCGGAATGACTGCCCGCGAGGGCCGCGCCCGCGCCAAGCGCCAGCGCCGCCGAGGCGCCCATCAGATATCTCATGTTCTTTCTCCCTGTTCGGCGTGAAGCCTGCGCGAACGCTACCCATCGCGGCGCGGGAGTCAAAGCCGAATTACCCCGGCCAGTCGCGGATGAGCTGTGCCAGCCGCTCCAGCCCCGTCTCGACCATCGACCAGTCCGACCCACCGACGCCCAGCCGGATGTGGCTCGGCTGGTCATAGGCCGCACCGGGCAGGACGAAGGTCCGATAAGGTGGCTGCAACAGCCGCCGGGCAAAGGCCTCACCATCGATCCCGTCAAGCCGCGCCAGCCCGATCAACCCGGCCTGCGGCGGCACCCAGCTCAGCCCCTCGGTCGCCTCCACGAAACTGGTCAGCCGCGCGAGGTTCGCCGACCCTTCCGCCCGCGCCTTCGTCATCGCGGGGCCGAGCCGTTCGGGCCGCAAGGCGACCTCGGCAATCACCTCGCCCAGGATATTCATGATCTCGCTGGAATTCTCGCGCAGGATCACCGCGTCCATCACCAGCCTGGGGTCGCGGCAGATCAGCCAGCCGGTGCGCAGCCCCTGCAGCCCCAGCGCCTTCGACACGCTCCCCGTCGTGATACCGCGCTCATAGATCCCGGCGATCGAGGGTGCCCTTTCGCCTTTCCATTCCAGCCCGGCATAGACCTCGTCCACCAGCAGCCAAGCACCCACGGACTGTGCGATTTCTGCAATCTCATGGAGTTCGTCGCGCAGCACCTGCCCCGTCGGATTGTTGGGATTCGACAGGAAGATGAGCCGAGTCCGCCGCGAAACCGCCTCCGCAATGCGCGAAACAGGCAATTCCCAGCCACTTTCCTCGATTCGACGGATATATCCGATTTCTGCACCCACGGACTTCGCCAGCACCGCCGCCTGCGGCCAGCCCGGCGTCTCGATGACGATCTCGTCGCCCGGCTGCAAGAGCTGCATGATCGCGAGGTAATTCGCCTCCGCCGCTCCCGCCGTGATCAACACATCGTCGGGCGAACAGACCCCCTCGAGCCCCGCCTGCCGCAACACATGGCCGCGCAATTCCGGCAGGCCCCGGAACGAGCGTTGGTTCCAGTCCAGAGGCATCTCCGGGTCCAAGTCCCCTAGAAAATCTCCTAGTTTCGGCGACTCCGACAGGGAGAATCCGACGATCGCCTCGGGCACCGGTTCCGCCGTTTCCAGCAGGTACTCGAAGAGCTTGTGGATCTTGACTTTCATCGGTCCCCGGCTTTGCTGACCCCATGGACACGCTCGACCTGCTGACCGGCCGCCCCGCGCGCCTCACCGTTCTGGATTACGGGCTCTTCCGTGTCCACTCCGGCCCGCGCGACATCGGCATCTGCGGCTACCTGGTGCAGACCGACGCGGAGGAGGCCGTTCTGATCGACGGCGGCTTTCCGGCGAAATACACGGTGGATGCGCAGGCTGCGAGCGCCGAGGACAGCCTGGGCGATTTCGGGGTCGTTCTGCACTGCGGACCCGAGAATACGCCCGAAGCGCAGCTTGCCCTGCTGGGTGTCACACCCGACGATCTGACCCTCAACATCCTCAGTCACAGCCATATCGACCACCTCGGCGCGCTGACCCTCGCGCCCCACGCCCCGATGCTGATCTCCGCCGCCGAGCACGCCCTGCCGAAACCGCTCTACTGGACCGGCGGCCAACCGCTCGACTGGCCGGACCGCGAGATGATCGAAATCGCCGGCGACTGCCAGATCGGCCCCGGCTTCACTGTCCTGAGCGCCCCCGGCCACGCCCCGGGCCAACTCGCCTTCCTGATCGAGCTGCCCTCCGGTCCGATCCTTCTGACGTCCGACGCGATTTCGCGCCCCGCCGAGATCCGCGAGCGTTTCGACACCGCCCCCGACCCCGAAACCGCGCGCGCCAGCGCCCAGCGTCTGATGCAGATAGCCGAAACCCACGACGCCCGCATCCTCTACGGCCACGACCCCGCGCAATGGCCCGAGCTTAGAAAAGCGCCCGACAGCTACAACTGAAAAAGGCCCGGATTCGCCGTTGTCCGGCAGCCCTCTCACTCGCATACCCGACTCCCAAAGACCCGGACTCGCCGATATGTCCCCGCCCTTTGTTAGCGCAACCACAAATGATTCCAGACACTTAACCCAGCGTCCTAGCTAGGACACCTCACCGCACATCCCGTCCCTGGTTCAGAATGATCACGTTCCCGCTCGACACATCCCCCGCCTCCGAGACCAGGAATCCGACCCAGGCCGCCACCTCCCCGGGCCGCATCGCCCGTCCATGCGGCATCGCCGCGATCGCCTCGGCCAGCACCTCTTCGCTGACCACCCCGAAAAGCGGCGTCTCGGTCATCGCCGGCGCCACCGAATTCACCGCGATCTTCTCGGTCGCATACCGCCGCGCGAGATCCTTCGTGAGCGTATCCAGCGCCGCCTTCGAGGCCCGGTAATGCGGCGGATCGAAGACGTCGAAATTATAGGCCCCGTTCGAGGAGATATTCACGATCTTCTTCACGCCCTCCCGGCCCAACATCAACGGCACCGCCGCCTGGCAGCAATGAAACGCGGCCGAGAAATTCAGCCGCATCTGCGCCTCGAACTCCTCGACCGGGATGCCCGGAAACGCCGACATGAAACAGGTGCCCGCGTTGTTCACCAGCACGTCCAGCCCGCCGAACCGCGCCTCGATCTCCTCGAAAACCCCAAAAATCGCCTCCACCGACATCAAATCCGCCTCGATCCCGACGATCCCCTCCACCTCCGCCAACCCGGCCCCATCGATATCCACACCGACAACCGTCAGCCCTTCCGCCAAAAGCCGCGCCGAGATCGCCCGGCCCAGCCCCCCGGCCGCCCCCGTCACCAGCGCCACGCGTTTGCCCATCCCCGCCTCCTCGTCCTTGCAGAGCCCTGCCCGGCTTTCTAGGCTCGGCCCCATGACCGAGACCCAAGCCGAAATCCGCCTGCCGACGCAAGAGCTGCGCGACGATATCCCGTTCTTCACCAAGACCCTCGGCATGCGGCTCGACATGATCTACCCCGCCGACGACCCGGCGATCGCGGTCTTCTCGGGCCACGGCCTACGGCTGCGGGTCGAGAAAGGCGCGCCCGAGCCCCCCGGCACGATCCGTATCCGCACCGAGGACCCGGACAGCTTCGCCGGGGGCGCGCGAGAACTCACCGCCCCCAACGGCACGCGCGTCGAGATCGACGAACTGAACCCGCCCCTTGTTCTGCCCGAGACGATCCATTCCTTCGTCGTCCGCAAACTCGCCGACCAGGCGCCCTGGATCGTCGGCCGGGCGGGCATGCAGTACCGCGACCTGATCCCAGACCGGCTCGGCGGCTCGATCATCGCCAGCCACATCCGCATCCCCGACGGAGGGCCTGTTCCGGATATGGTGCACTACCACACGGTCGGGTTTCAGCTGATCTTCTGCTACCGTGGCTGGGTCGATCTGGTCTACGAGGACCAGGGCCCGCCCTTCCGCCTCCATGCTGGCAATTGCGTGATCCAGCCGCCCGAAATCCGGCACCGCGTGCTTTTTGCCAGCGACAATATCGAGGTCATCGAGATCGGCGTCCCGGCCGAGCACATCACCACCATCGACCACGAGATGGAGCTGCCGAACGCCACCGCGAACACCGAGCGCCGCTTCCAGGGCCAGCGCTTCGTGCATCACAAGGCGGACGAGGCGACCTGGTCCCCGTTCCGCCTGCCCGGATTCGTGTCGCGCGACACCACGATTGCCGAGAACACGGGTGGCGTCGCCGGGGTCCACGTCGTGCGCCGAGGGGGCAGTGCGCCAACCCGGAGCCGCCACGACGCCGACATCCTCTTCACCTTAGTGATGGACGGGACGATGACCCTGGAGGGTGAGGGCCGCGCGCCATTTCATCTCGAACCCGGCGACGCCTTCGTCATCCCGCCAGGAATGGCGACGCGCTATGTGGAGCCGTCCGAGGATCTGGAGTTGTTGGAGGTGTCGCTGCCCGGGGCGTTTCAGACGACCATCGTCGACGCATCCTAGATCGCCCCGGCCGCTGAGATTGCGAAAGTGCCTTTATCGAGGCGCAATCGCGCCATTCACGCCGACCACCTCGCAGGCCAGCTGATGCCCCGCCATCAACGCCTCCGCCTGACTTTTTCCGGTCAGGATTGCCGCGAGATACCCCGCGTTGAAACTGTCCCCAGCCGCCGTCGTATCCACGACCCGCTCCGCCGCCGGATAGACCTGAGACACAGGCCCGCCCAACGACACCGGCCCATCCGGTCCGCACTTCAATGCCCCTTTCCGCACGCCAAATCCCCGCATCCGCGCGGCCACGCCGCCCGCATCGGCGTCCCCGAAGATCGCCATCTCGTCGTCCACGCTCGGCAATCCGATATCGCACAATTCCCACATTCTCGCGATTTCCGAACGCGCGACGTCCGCCGAGAGCCAAAGCGCCGGACGATAGTTGGAATCGAACACCAATGATCGTTCGCGCCTGCGCCAATCTGCCATCCAACTGAACAATTCCGACCTTACCCAATCGGGCAGGATCGCCAGTGTGATCGCCGTGAGGAACAACACGTCGTATTTTTCCAACATATCGAAACACACAGAACCGTCCCGCTGAAACAACTCCCGCGCCGCCGAGGTGTCGCGCCAATAGGTGAAACTGCGCTCTCCGGCGGCATCGGTACCGATGGCGTATAGACCCGGCCGGCGGGTCTCGCTGAGCTCGACATCGCCGAGCTCCAGCCCCTCGCTGGCCATGTAGTCCAGCATCCGCGCCGACAGATCATCCCGCCCCAGCCGCGTGACATAGGCCACTTCCAACTCGGGCGCGGCGCGCTTGAGATAGATCGCGGTGTTCAGCGTGTCCCCGGCGAACCCGACCCGCGCCTGCATCGAGGGCGCGGGGTCCAGCGACAGCTCGACCATGGCCTCGCCGATGCAGGCCACCTTCATGCGCCCTAGACCCCGAATTTCGCCGTGAAGAAATCCACCTGCTCGGGCACCAGCTTGTCCCCGCGCCCCGCCTCGATCGACTCGGTCAACGCCCGGCGGGCGCAGTGCGACATGATGCTCTCGACACCTGCATCCTCGGCCATCTTCACGTAGTAACCGACGTCCTTTGCTGCGTTCTTGACGCTGAAGGCGAGCATCTCCGGATTGCCGTCGATCGCGTAGGCCTTGACGAAATCCATCATGCCGGACCGCAGCGGCCCCGCCGCCATCACGTCATAGACGTTCTGCCGCGGCACACCCATCTTGTCGGCCATGGCAAAGGCCTCGGACATCGCATTGGCGGTGGTCATGGCGAAGAAGTTGTTGATCAGCTTGATCGTGTGTCCGGCCCCCAGATCGCCGAGGTGGAAGACGTTCTCGCCCAGGTCGTCGAGCACCGGTTTCACCTTGTCATAAGCCGCCTTGTCCCCGGCCCCCATGATGTTGAGAAGCCCGTCCCGGGCATGCATCGGCGTGCGCCCCAGCGGCGCGTCGAGTAACGCACCCCCGGCGGCGGCGACCTCGGCGCCCAGGGCACGCGTGGAGTCGGGCAGTGAGGTGCCGAAGTCGATCACCACCGCGCCAGGCCGCAACCCGGCGATCACGCCATCCGGCCCGCGCATCCGGCTTTCCACCTGCTCCGAGGTCCCCATGCAGAGCATCACGATATCGCTCGCCGCCGCGACCTCGCGCGCCCTGCCGACCTCCACCGCGCCCCGCGCCACGGCAGCGTCCACGTTCTCGCGCGACCGGTTGGCGATCACCGTCACCCCGAAACCCTGTGCCTGCAGCCGCTCGACCATGGCCGAGCCCATCAACCCAAGGCCGATGAATCCAATCGCCGGTTTGTCCATCTTGTCTCTCCAATGTGGCGAGGCTTACGCGTCCTCTGTGTCGTAGATCGAAAAACCCCGGTTCCGGAGCCCTTTCTGGATTTCATAGATCGAGCCGCGCGCCTCGGGCTGCGGCAGCGGGATGCGCACCGGCACGTCGCGCAGGCGCGGCGTGATCGTCGGCGCACCGCAGAGCATGCGCTCGTTGTATTCTTCCAGCGAGCCGAAGGACGTCATCGCGCCCATCACCGGGAACGCGTCCGCCGCCATGCATTCGTAGAACAGCAGCCGCCGGTCCCGGTCCGAGGTGTTCAGCGCCGATCCATGCACGACTCTCGCGTGATGGATCGAGATCGACCCGGCCGGGCCCATCAACGGCACCGCGTCCTTGATGTCGAGCCCGCAGGCCGCAAGGTCCATCGCGCCCACGAAGACCCCGTCCGCGTGGTGGTCGTAAATCGGCCCTTTGTGCGAGCCCGGGAACACCATCAGCGGCCCGTTTTTGAGCCCCATGTCGTCGATGATCACGGCCACCGCCAGCACGTCGTCATTGGTGTGCGGATAGAAGGCCCAGTCCTGATGCCATTCCACCGCCGCCCCGTAACCGGCTGATTTCATGTTGAGTTTCGTCGTGTGCAGCCGCAGGTCCGGCCCGATCAGGTCACGCACCGGGGCCAGCACATGGTCGGAGTACATCAGCTCCCGCATCACATCGCTGATCGTGTGCGGCAGCTTGATCCGGCGCAATCGGGGGACCTCGGGCGTGTGGCTGTCCTCGAGGTCGATGCGTGTGTTGGACGCGGTCATCTCCCGCGCCTCGTCCTCGAACCGGGCGATCTCGGCGCGGATGGCGTCGATCATCGCCTCCGTGATCCGGTTCTCAACCACCAGGTAACCGTTCTCATCATAGAACGCCTTTTGCGCCGCGGTCAGGGCCTCGAATGCCATCATGTCCTCCCGTCAATCCGGTTTCAACGCGTCGAGCTTCGGCAAGACCGCGGCCGGGTCCAACGACACGCCTGTGTAGGCCTCGAAAGACCGGATCGCCATGTGCTGGAACAGCGCGAAGCCGCTCAAGGTCACCAACCCCGCCGCCGCGCAGTCCTGCAGAAAGGCGGTGTTGGTGGGCGTGTAGACCGCGTCGAAGGCCCAACGCTGCGGGCCGATGAGCGCCGCCTCAAACGCTGAGCCCGGATATTCGCGCATGCCCATGGGGGTGGCGTTCACCAACCCATCAGCCCGGCGGATCGCCTCTTCGGCCTCGTCCGCCGGCACCACGAGGGCCACCGGCCCGATCAGTGCGGCTAGGTCTTCCGCACGGCCTTGATCCATGTCCCAGATCGCGATCTCCGTCGCCCCGAGCCGCGCCAGCGCCGGACCCAGGGCGCGCGCAACACCGCCCGCTCCGGCCATCGCCACATGGCCCGGGGGCGCGTCCATCCCGGCCTCCCAGGCGCTGAGAAACCCTGTGAAATCCGTGTTGTAGCCGGTCAGCGGCGGCCCGAAGACCAGCGTATTGGACGCGCCAAGCCCGCGCAGTTCCGGCAGCATGCCGTCGCCTGCGAACGCCGCCGCCTTCGTCTTGAAGGGATGCGTGACGGTGACGCCCGTCCAGCCGTCGGCGCGGGCCTGCCGGACCGTCGCGTCGAAGTCGAAACCGTCCCGCTCCGCCGTGTCGATCAGCTCGAACTCCAGCGTCCGCCCGGTCATCCCGCACATGATCTCCAGCGCGAAGGGCAGCCGGGTGCGGCTGATGTGCTCGCCGATCAGACCGGCCCGCAAGACCTCGGTCATGCCGCGGCCCGCGCGAGATCCAGCGCCTCCTCGATCTGCAACGCCACGGCAAGCGTCGCGCGCGCGTCCTCGGCGTCGATCAATGGTTCGGCCCGGCCCTCCACCACCTCGATGAAGTGGCGCAGTTGCGCCGCCAGCGGGTCCGTCGCCGGCGCGCCGTGCCGTTCCGAGGCCGGGGCCTGCGACCAGTCCGGAGCCCCCGTCCAGACATGCAGCGACGGGTAGGCAACACCGCCCCCGGTCCCCGCGATCCACATCATGTTCTGGCCCGAGCGGCCGATATTGGGGTTTTCGCCGGTGCCGGCCTCGAATCCCCAGGGGCTGGGCGTGGTATCGGCGAAGGCGAGCGTGGCGCTGACACCATTCTCGAACCCCAGCGCAACCGCTCCGCTTTCCACGCGCGCCGCCTGCCGGATCGGGTTCGCGCCCAGCGCCTTGACCCGCGTGACCTCGCCGAAGAGGTGGCGCAAAAGGTCGATGTCATGCACGAGGTTGATCATCACCGGCGACCCGGCCCCGCCCGAGCGCCAGTTCGCCTCGAAATAGGCGTCCGGTTTCTTCATCGCCCAGATCAACGCGGCAAGCACCGGCTGCCCGATACGCCCGCCCCGGATGATCTCGCGCAGCGCCGCGACGCTGGCGTGATGGCGGCGGTGGTGGCCGACAAGCGCGGGGATCCGCGCCTGTCGCACGGTGGCGATCAGCGCATCGGCCTCGGCGAGCGTCCCAGCCACGGGTTTCTCGATCAGCACCGCCCAGCCCCGCGCGGCGGCGGCGCGCACGTGATCGGGATGCAGCGGCGTCGGCGTGGCGATGACCGCCGCGTCGGCCTGTTCGGTGACGTCCTCGATGCGCGCGAAGACCGGCACGGGCAGGCCTTCGGCACGGGCCGCATCCGGCTCGACCACGGCCACCAGATCACAATCGGGGTTCTGCCGCACCGCCTTGATATGCCGCGCGCCGATCAGCCCGGCCCCGACGACGACCAGCCGGATCATCGCCCGGCCCCGCCCGCATATGCGGCGCACGAACTCACATCACCGCCCCGATCTGCCACGGCACGAATTCGTAGTCGCCGAGCCCCTGCGCCTCGGACTTGCTGGCCTCGCCCGAGGCCACCCGCAGGATCAACTCGTAGATCTCCCGACCCTTCTCTTCGAGCGACACCCCCCCGGTCAGCATGTCGCCCGCATTGACGTCCATGTCCTCGGTCATCCGCGCATACATCTCGGAATTCGTCGCGACCTTGATCGTCGGCGCGGGTTTCGAGCCAAAGGCCGACCCGCGCCCGGTGGTGAACACCACAAGGTTGCACCCCCCCGCGATCTGCCCCGTCACGCTCGCGGGGTCATACCCGGGCGAATCCATGAAGGTGAAGCCCTTTGCCGTCACCGGCTCGGCGTACTTGTAGACGCCCGCCAGCGGCGACGTCCCCCCTTTCGCCGCCGCGCCCAGCGATTTTTCGAGGATCGTCGTCAGCCCGCCCTTCTTGTTCCCCGGAGACGGGTTGTTGTCCATCGAACCCTTGTTGCGCGCGGTGTAATCCTTCCACCACTCCACCAGCCCGATCAGCTTCTCGCCGACCTCGCGGCTCACCGCGCGCCGGGTCAAGAGATGCTCCGCCCCATAGATCTCCGGCGTCTCGGCCAAGACCCCCGTGCCCCCCTGCGCCGCCAAGAGATCACAGGCATAGCCAAGCGCGGGGTTCGCCGTCACCCCAGACCACGCATCCGACCCGCCGCATTGCAACGCGACCATCAACTCGGACGTCGGGCAGGCCTCCCGCCGCGCCTCGTTGGCCAAAGGCAGCATCCTGCGCACCTTCTCGATCCCGAGGTCGATCGTGCGCTGCAGCCCGGCCACGTTCTGGATGTTCATCACCTGAAGGAGCGGCCCCTGCTCCAGCCCATAGGCCTCCAGCAGCCAGTCGATCTGGTTCATCTCGCAACCCAAACCAACCATCAGCACGGCGGCATGGTTGGGATGGCGGGCAT
>JAAUYH010122360.1_pt1 | contig 18622 bp, 23 predicted proteins | sample 7278061 | NCBI WGS metagenome assembly JAAUYH01 (sample SAMN14350203, study PRJNA611818) | marine sediment metagenome | isolation source: surface marine sediment (0.6m) | place: French Polynesia: Moorea | collected 2018-08 | reverse complement strand
GCAATTAACGATTTTGTTCAAAAACGCCAAGTAATGCACTATCAGGATTATCAATGCAAGTATCGACAATCGTATTGGTTGCCTCAGCGAGTAATGGAGCATCGATCGTTGTGTTATTGGTTTTGCCATTTATGAAGGCATGCATAAAGATGATTAGGTTGGCTCTATCTTCACCTTCAGATTTACGAATAGTACCACCAACTGCGCCAAGACCTGCACCAATTGCTGCTCCTTTTCCAGCATCACCAGCGATCGCACCGATGATTGCTCCAATAGCAGCCCCACTCCCAGCACCCTTAAATGTTCCACCTCTAGCATTACGCCGAGCATAATCACGAGCGCGACTATCGCAATAATAATGTCAAATTAGTCGGACAAAGGAGTGGTTTAGTGCAAGAAAGTGGACTTAAACCCAATAACGGTAATTATTTGGTAGGCTTTTCGGCCATTTTCACTCCAGAAGAGGAAAGAGAACAGCTTTCTTTTGAATATATAGATGATTTAAGGTCAGAATTAAATTTTGATAAAGCAAATTTGAATTGAAGTGAAGTCAGATGAACTCTTTTAAACGATAAAGATTATCTCTCGCTTCCCTAACAGTAAATGGTTTCATTGAGATTAGTATTGTTTACGTACCGTTGACTTATCAAAGATTATTTTAATAAACTTCGTCATGAGTACCAATATCGATTAACAAAATATACTCTTCTTGAGAATTATTTTTAGATTGGAAAGTGTAAATAATTCTGCAATCGTATTCTACCCAACAAGCCCATAATCCATCTAACTTACCTTTGAGTTTGTGCGCTTTTAAAATAGGGTTATATGGATTTTCTAATAATAATTCCAATACCATAAAAATTTCGGTCTTAAGCTGAGGATTTTTTGCGAATTAGACGTTTAAAAGCTCGCTTAAAGCTATTATCCCAAACTAAACTTCTCATTCCTCTTCAAGCAAATCTGCTTTAAGACTATCTAGATCGCCTATCATTGCGGTATCATTCTGAAATGATTTAATAGTTTCTTGGGCGTTTTTAGCTATTTCTTCTCTTCTCGCTTCAATTCGTCGCTTTTGTACGATTTCAAACAATAAATCTTGGTCTTCCACGGTCAAAGACTCTACGTTATTGAGTACTTCGTCAAAAGATAAATTAGAACTTACCATGCTCATTAATCTATTTAGGTTGTAATTATTAGACGACCTGAAATATAGTTGGTCTAATCTTATAATAGTTGATTGCAATTCAACTAATAATTAGTGACACAAAATCACTCTAAAATTCAGTAATTAATCTAAAAAACCAATTTGAATTGAAGTGAAGTCAGATGAACCCATTTTTATTTGTAACAGATTTAGACCATACCCTTGTCGGTGATGATACTGCTTTGGCTGCTTTAAATGAAAAATTAGATTATCATCGTCAGCAATACGGTACGAAAATTGTTTATTCTACAGGTAGATCGCTCTACTTATATCGACAACTAGCCACAGAAAAATCTCTTTTGCCCCCAGATGCTTTAATTACCTCTGTCGGCACCGAAATATACTTCGAGCCCACTGAAGCTCAATGCGATCGAGAATGGGCAGAAGTTCTATCTCAGGGATGGAATAGAGACAAAATAGTCGGGATTGCCGATAATTATGTCGATCTTACTCCCCAACCAGAATCGGAACAAAATCCCTTTAAAATTAGTTACTATCTATCTGAATCAGCAGCTGAAGAGGTATTACCACAACTAGAATCCGATCTAGTCGATCGAGATTTGAAAATAAAACTTATTTATAGTGGTAGCAAAGACTTAGATATTCTACCTAGTAATGGAGATAAAGGATTAGCCTTACAATTTCTAAGGCATAAATGGGAGGTATCTGCCGAAACAACTGTAGCTTGTGGCGACTCTGGGAATGATATTGCCTTATTTAGAGGAGAAGAAAAAGGAATTATTGTGGGCAATGCTAAGCTAGAATTACGCCAGTGGTATCATCAAAATCAAGATAAAACTCTCTATTTAGCTCAAGCTCATTGTGCTGGTGGTATTTTAGAAGGACTGGAATACTTTGGGTTTGTTAAATAAAAACTATGCTTGTTACTTACAAATGGTCGATCGAAGATTATCATAGGGCGATCGCCACAGGAATTTTAGAAGATAAACCAGTAGAACTTATAGAGGGAGATATAATTCAAATGAGTCCAGAGGGTGTCCCTCATAGCTACATTAGTCTTTCTGTCACTGATTATTTAAGAGAATTACTCAGGGATTTAGCTGTAGTTAGTGAAGGCCATCCTGTTACTCTAGACAATTCAGAATTAGAACCAGATATAGCCATAATTCGGACTCCTATCGCGAATTATACCAATCATCATCCTTATCCTCAAGATATTTATTGGTTAATCGAAATAGCTAATTCTTCTCTTGAAAAAGACTTAAAGGAGAAGAAAAGAATATACGCTCGTAATCAAATTGCTGAATATTGGATTATAGATTTACAAAATAACCAACTTCGAGTATTCACTAATCCTCAAAATAGCGAATATAAAGAAAGTAAAAAATTAACGAATGGTCTGATTAATCCTCTTGCTTTTCCTAATATCGCAATTGAAGTTAATCGCTTATTACCGAGTTAGTTATGTCTCGTCGATCGGCTAACAACTAACAACTAACAACTAACAACTAACAACTAACCACCAATGAATGATTAGCTATTTAAAAGGCAAAGTAATAGAAATAACTAAAAACACCACCAATCGAATTATTTTGATTATAGAAGTGAACCAAATTGGCTACGAAGTCCAAATTGCTTCTCGTCTTGCTCGTAAGTTGTCTGTAGAAATAGAAGAAACAGTGCAAATTTTTACCGATCAACAAATCAGAGAAGATCGACAGATACTTTATGGTTTTGCTTCTGTAGCGGAAAGAGATTTATTTCGTCAGTTGATTGGAGTTAGTGGGATTGGGACACAAAGCGCGATCGCACTGATTGATAGTTTGGGTATTAACGATCTAGTTGGCGCGATCGTCAACAATAATATTCCTACTCTGACGAAAACCCCTGGTATTGGCAAAAAAACTGCAGAACGTCTTGTTTTAGAATTAAAAACAAAATTGGCACATTGGAAAGAAGTAGCAGGAGTTCAGATATCAACTTCTAATACCTATGTTATTCCTAGAACAGAAATTATCGAAGATTTGGAAATGACTCTGTTGGCATTAGGCTATACTCAAGAAGAGATCGAACAAGCAATCTCGGCAATAAGTCAAGATAATCAATTGCTTAAAAATCCCAATGTAGAAGAATGGATTAGAAGTGCGATTTCTTGGTTAAGTGGAGATTAAAGAAGGTATAGGTTAGAGAGAGCTTAAGTCTAGTAGCTAATTTTATAGACATAAATAGACAAATACCCCCATAATGTCTAGGATTTTAAGGATAGAGAGAGAATTGTTTTGTATCTCAAAAGTAAATTAAAATATCTATATGTCATATCTATCCTACAAGACCAAACTCAAGCTCAATAACCAACAAAAAACACTGATGCGTCAGTGCGCGGGTTATAGTCGCTGGCTTTGGAATTGGGGATTAGATTTCAAACAAAAAGCTTATAGTGAAGGGATTAAACTAAACAAAGCTTTAGTTAGAAAGTTTTACACTAATTACATCAAACCCGATTATCCTTGGCAGTCTCAGTTAAGTTCTCGGATTTATCAGTATGTTTTCATCGACTTAGACGAAGCATTCAAACGTTTCTATCGAGGAGTAGCTAACTATCCCCGATTCAAGAAAAAAGGAAAATCCCGCAACAGTTTTACCATTGATGCAGGAGGAAAAGCGATTAATCTGGGAGGGAAACTCCATAAATTACCTTTTTTTAGTTGGCTCAAGACTTATGAAAAATTACCCATCTGTTCCACCAAGAAAATCACCTTTTCTGAGAAAGGAGGAGATTGGTTTATTTCATTTTTTATAGAAGTAGATTTTTTACCCACCCCAAAAAATCGAGAAAAAGTGGGAGTGGATTTAGGAATATCAAAACTAGCTACCCTCTCGTCTGGCGTAGTATTTGAAAACCCGAAAGCTTACAATAAAGCTTTAAAAAGATTAGCCAGATTGCAAAGAGATTTGAGTCGAAAAGTTTTTCAATCATCTAATTGGTATAAAGCGAAGTTAAGAGTAGCAAAGGCGCATCGCAAAATTGCCGACATTAGACAAAACGCTATTGACCATCTAACTAGTTATCTAGCCAAAAACCACGGCGAAATAACTATTGAGGATTTGAATGTAGCCGGACTAGTTAAAAATCGCCATCTAAGTCAGGCGTTGTCTGATGCTGCCTTTGGAATTACTAGAACTCAACTGGAGTATAAAACCTCCCGTTATGGTTCTAATTTGATTATTGCCGATAGGTTCTTTCCTAGCAGTCAACTATGTAGTAACTGCGGTCATCGCCAAAAGATGCCTTTAAAGATACGAACTTACGCCTGTCCTCATTGCTTTCTTAGGTTAGACAGAGATTTTAATGCAAGTTTAAATCTCGAAAATTATACGTCAAACTCGCGCGTGCTCTCGGCGAAGATCCTTCGCCGAGTTCGCTCGTCAATTGCGGTTGGCTTGACCGCGTTAAGGTCTGTGGATGGAGTGCTGCCAACAGTTCCGCGTGAAGCAGATAGTAAACACCAAGCTAGCTTGTCTAGCTTTGGGTAGGTTTTATAAAGCAGCAAAATACTGAGGAGATAAATCATGCTGCAATTTTATTATTCTCGTCTTTCTATAAATGCTCGTCGAGTCTGGGTAACGTTGTTAGAAAAAAATCTCGAATTTGAACCCATATTAATGAAACTCAATGGCGATCAATTTCAACCAGATTTTCTCAAACTCAACCCTTTTCATCATATTCCCGTATTAATTGATGATGGTTTTAGTATATTTGAATCTTTAGCAATTCTCGATTACTTAGAAGCAAAATATCCCGAACCTTCTTTTATGTCTACCGAGGCTAAAGATATCGCTAAAATTCGTACCATTGAATTAGTTACCGTCAACGAGTTACCACCAGCTTCTATTGTTTTAATGAAAGATATGTTAGACGTAGAAGTTGAAGCCAAACAAATCGAAAAAGCCAAACAAACTATGGCAATAGTCTTACAATATTTTGAAGACAATTTATCAGAAAATAATCCTTATTTTATCGGAGAAAAGTTTACCTATGCCGATCTAGTCGCAGGGACAGCAGTATCCTCTATTCCCCTCTTGGGAATTAGTTTAGAGCCTTATCCCAAAGTAACTAAATGGCTTAAAAATTTACAACAGAGAGAAAGCTGGAAGCAAACAGCCCCATCACCAGAAGAAATTGAAGCTTCAAAAGCGATTATGAAGGCAATATTACAGAAGAGGTTGTGAATTTTCCAATACTTTCTAATTGCCAATTGCTAATTGCTAATTGAGCATACCGCAATGGTTTGGATTTATGCGAAAAATCTATTGGGCGATCGCTCTATATTTCTCTATCATCAAAGTCAATATTAAGGAAAACCCACGCTCTAACTATCAACAGATAGATTTAACAGTGGTTATGATAGATAGTATGTTAAGTAGTTTATAAACAAATAGAAAAAAATGGATTTAATTCGTGTTATAATTGCTATTTTCCTACCACCACTGGGAGTATTTTTACAAGTTGGTTTTGGTATAGACTTTTGGATTAATATCCTCTTAACCTTGTTAGGTTACATTCCTGGAATAGTTCATGCTATTTGGATTATTGCTAAGAAGTAAGAAAAGGTCTGTTCGTGACAAGTTAACTTGAAAATAATAAGTTAACTTGTTGATATACGAAATATACTTCTGCAGAAAATGACCAGTACAAAAACACTAACCTATCCCATAGTAGAAACATTTCACTCAATTCAGGGAGAGGGTGCTTGGACTGGAGTGAATGCTTTTTTTATTCGTTTGGCAGGGTGTGATGTACACTGTCCTTGGTGCGATACCAAACAATCTTGGAATTCTCGGCATCATCCCCAACATTCCCTAGAAGATTTGGCTCAAAAGGTGAAGGCTGCTAATCCTGCTATTGTAATTATTACAGGTGGCGAGCCTCTAATGCATGACCTCTATCCTCTGACTGAGTCCATCAAAAAATTAGGAATGCGAGTTCATCTAGAAACTTCTGGGGCACATCCTTTCAGTGGTAATTTTGATTGGGTAACTTTTTCGCCGAAACAGTTTAAACCGCCTCATCCGAGTATCTATCCTCAAGTTAATGAACTTAAAGTAGTTGTGGTTAATGAATACGATTTAAAATGGGCAGAACAACAAGCAAATTTAGTATCTCCTCAAAGTTATAAATACCTGCAACCAGAATGGAATACACCTAAAAGTAAAAAGCTGATCTTAGATTATGTGCTCCAACATCCTCAATGGCGTATTAGTTTACAAACCCACAAATTATTAGAAATTAGATGAAAAAAGCAGTTGTTTTACTCTCTGGAGGTTTAGATTCCGCAACTACTACCGCGATCGCTCGAGCAGATGGTTATGAAGTTATTGCCCTCTCTTTTCGCTATGGACAACGGCACCAAAAAGAATTACAAGCAGCTAAAAAAATTGCCCGAGCTTTAAATATTAAAGAACATTTAATCGTTGATGTTAACTTATCTCAATGGGGTGGTTCCTCTTTAACCGATGAATCTCTTGTCTTACCTCAAGATGGGTTACAACCAGATATTATTCCTTCTACTTATGTACCGGGGAGGAATACAGTTTTTATTGCGCTCGCTCTTTCTCTGGCTGAAGCCAAAAATGCCCGAGCAATTTATTTGGGTATCAATGCAGTAGACTATTCTGGCTATCCTGACTGTCGTCCCGAATATCTAGAAGCTTATCAAAAACTAGCTAATTTGTCTTCCAAAGTAGGCATCGAAGGTAAAGCCCCCCAGTTAATTGCCCCTCTAGTTCGAGATTCTAAAGTAGATATAGTTCGTCGCGCCCTCAGTTTAGGCGTACCTATTGCCGAAACTTGGTCTTGTTATAGTGGAGGAGATGAACCCTGTGGTTTGTGTGATTCTTGTCGGATACGCGATCGCGCTTTAATTGAAGTAGGAAGAGCAGATCTAGCTACTTCAGTAGGACAAGAATTATTTAATGACATTGCTAAAATTACTAATTAACCTGAATTATGAATTTGGAGTTTGTAGCATATTTTTCTCAAAGATAAAATAGGGTATTTAGCCTTCTAAAAATTATTCAATAAATCCCTAGTTTTGAGCTTTATCAAACTCGTATTTATTTGATACTATTAAATAGTATTAATACTTATAAAATATAATTAGGTGAAAAATTGTTCGCCAGAAGTATCGATTCAAAAAGAAATAATCGTATAAAATACCTAATTATTCTATTACTAGGAACACTTTTTACTGGTTATTTTATCCACAGAGAAATTCAACTGTATAAAAACAAACAAATAGTTCGAGACTGTGCAGAGAAAAAACATTGTTCTGGTAGAATTGCTGCTTTAGAAAAACTAGTAAAAGCGAAGAAAAGCTTGAGAGCGTATAACTTCATCTCTGCTAATCTCAAAGGTGCTAACCTCGAAGGTGCCGATCTCGAAGGTACTAACCTCGAAAGTACCAACCTAAGTAGTGCTAATCTAAGTAGTGCCAACCTAGCTAGTGCCAATCTCGAAGGTGTCAACCTAAGTAGTGCCAACCTTGAAGGTGCCAATCTCGAAAGTGCCAACCTAAGTAGTACTAATCTCTCTAATACCAATTTAGTCAACGCTAATCTTAAATTTGCTCACCTCTCCACCGCCAAACTCGCTAGTACCAATCTTTCTAGTTCCAACCTTGCCAATGCGTACCTTTCGAGTGCAAAGCTCGCTCGCGCTGACTTCTATCGTGCCAATCTCCATCGCGCCCATCTCTATAATGCTGACTTTTCCAATACTTACCTTTATCGTGCCAATCTCTCTCGCGCCTATCTCTACCGAGCTAACCTCTCTAATGCCTATCTTTCTGGTGCCAACCTCCATCGTGCTTACTTAATTGACGCTAAAAATCTTACCTCATCTCAAATTAAATCAGCTTGCTACTGGGAACAAGCTATTTACAAAGGGGTCTGGGATATTAATCAATTTAAATGGGTAGTTGATGAAGTAGCTAATCGGCAATATATAGAACAGCTAAAACAGGAGCGAGTATCCGATCCTAAAGAAGCAGTCGATTGTAGCCTCTGGGAGCCAAAAAACTAATGTTCTAAATAATAAATTTGACCGAGAAAAACTGAGTCCGCAAGCCCCTACTTTCTAAGTATGGGGATAATGACCTTCTACAAGCCAGCAGCTTTGATCATATGATAGGTAATTAAGAGTTGTGTTAAAGCAAGAGGATAACTCTGTAGAGATTCCCCTGTCGTCCCCGTAACTTTACCAATATCCTCATTACCTTCTAAACTACAAAACTGTCCTAAGTAGGGAACTTCATGACAGAGCATTTTTTCTAATTCTCGCACCTGTTCGATAGTGGCGTGACCATCAATTTCTAAGACATCTACTGGTTTACCCATATCTCGATCGAGTCCCAGACGAATAGCAGAACCTAAATGATTGCCTTCGGCGTGTAAAATTTTACTCAGATCGGGATGAGGAATAGTAGGTCGTAAAATTAAGCGTACATTGAGGAGTAAATTATTTGCTTCAGATTCTGCATCTGGGGGATAGAAACTGACAATTACATCAGCCCATTTCCGCTGAGGACGGATATAGACTTCAGAATCTGGTTCTCTTTTGCGTAACTGTTCTAGTACTTGTTCTTCTGTATAACCGCGCTTACGAGTATCTCTTTTAATTTTCCAGCTTGTACGTAAAGATTCAGGAGGAGCGAGATAAGCTTTAACATCATAGCTATTTAGCATCTTACGACTAGAATAACCAAGCAGTCCTTCGACAATTACGTATTTGTTGGGCTTAATATATTCTGGTGGGTCAAACTCTCCTGTACTATGGTTATAGATCGGCTTGAGAATTGACTGACCTAATTTTAAGAGATTGAGGTGCTGTTCGATAATATCTAAATAATTACAATCTGGATGTAAAGCAGATATACCTAGTTCTGCTCTTTGACGGCGATCGTAGCGATGATAGTCATCAGTGCAAATAACAGTAACATTATCTTCCCCTAATACTTGAGCTATTCCTTTTGTTAGTGTAGTTTTACCCGCAGCACTATCACCAACAATACCTAGAATGATTGGTTGCTCAATCATGATTCCTCCTCAATAGGGATATAAGCTCAACGAATAAATTAGTTAGTAATAATCTTAGAGCAAAATAGGCACACTTATGGCAATTTCCAGACTTATGAGTTATGTAATTTGTTGGGATTAGGGATTAGGGATTAGGGATTGGGAAATGCATGCGTCACCAATCACCAATCACCAATCACTAGTCACCAATCACCAGTAACTTAGTCGATCCGAGTAGTTATAGAGTCTCCATAGACAAAATTACATTCTGGTCAAAGCAGATATCTTAGTCAACTTGTCCTTACTCAAACCTTCTAAGTCATCTAGATAGAGCCATCCTTCTTGAATTAACTGGGCAAATACAAACAAAAGCGTTGAATCGCTATAGTCGTACTTACCATCTATATGATGTCTTTTAGCACTTAAAAAATCATTAAGACGCCATAAATCATCAAGTTTGGCAATTTGACCGGCACTTTCACGCACTGTTTGGATCAAATCATTTATTTCTCGTTCATAGGCTTGTTTAAAGGCTTGTTGAGCTATTTGTTCTTCTGTTTTAGTCCAACCAATATCATTTGCTTGCATTATTTAAACCAAAATTTATTTATGTATATCACCAGCAGAATTACCCAAACCGAGAAAGCTAAAATTTAACTTTAAATTCTACTGATGTAATCAAAAAATAAGTATCAAAAAAGATATAATTGCTGTTTGAGTCTAGTATCGCATTTTACCAAATTTTGCCAAAAGAGAGAAAGTCTTGTCTTGAAAAAACTCGTCTTTTTTACTCATAAACTAGAAACAAAAAAGTACTCTACTAAAGAGAGTACTGAAATTAGATCGCTTTTAGTTAGGGCTTTCCAAATAAGTTAAAACTATCGATTTATATTATTTTGCACTTCGTAACTAGAAATAAGACTTAAAAAAAAGCTAAAAGCTAAAAGTGAGGGCGACCCCGCTGATTAAAAATCAGCAAGGGAACGCGCCCGAACCCGAAGGGCTGATAGCTGATAGCTGATAGCTCTTTCAGAGATTGTATCTTCCGACTCAAGTTTTTCAGCAAAGATAACTAGGTTGGCAATGCTTATCTTTTAGCGAGCAAAGTTTAGTAATTCCTTCGGTGATGCTAACAAGTCGATCGCGACAAAGAAAATTTTGTTGTCGGGGTTAAGCAAAAATCTCCAGGCTATATTCATACCTACTCCAGCACCAAACCAAGGAGTTTGTACAGAGCCTGTTACCTTGATTTGAGTATAGCCATCATCCGCAGGTTCAGAAACACCGCTTTTAGGGATTAAATTGAGATTCTGACATTCTTCTTTGAAGAATTGAAGCACAGCCTCTTTGCCGACAATTGGTCTGCGGAAAGGTGGTTGCAGAGCACCATCAGGAGTAAATAGTTCGATGAGAGCGTCAAAGTCATTAGCATTTAAGTTATTCATATAACTTAGAATGGTAGGATTGCTAACACCTTCAATTGTTACTTTGGTACGTTGCGCCATATCTTTGGGGGGAGCAACTGGTTCAGAAACTCTTTTATAACTACCCAATTTGGCAGTATCAAACCCCATATCTACTACAGCATTGCGTAAAACTGTAATCTGCTGACCAGCCTCCAAATTTTGAATGGCTGCTAGCACGGCATTAGCATTAGCGGAAAGCTTGTATCCTGGTGGAATTGGAGCAACAAATCCTTGTTCCATCAATTCTCCTAAGCGATACCAAAAACCTAACTTGATGTTGGGAGACCAAGTAGCATAAGTTCGGCAAATTGGCGTATCAGTACGGTTAGCTAAGTCGCACATTGCCTGAGATTGTTCTTGAGGAGTCATTTGCTTGATCTCATTCAGGGTTGCTTCTGCAAACTGCATGTTAGCAGCCCCTGGAGCAGCGACTGTAATTGTTTTACCCATTTCCAGATATGCAAACCAGATCAATGCCAGTTGATCTTCTGCACTGAGTTGATTGAACCGAGCAATTGTTGCTGGCACTGCATCAGCAGATAAAGTATTGGGAAAAATTCCTCTGGCTGAATCGATTGTAAATGGCATATGAGTAACCTTGTTAAATTTACTATCTGTTAAATCGAACGCCCTATTTTATAGGGGTTATCTAGCTAGATCTCTAAGTTATGATGAAATCAATACATTAATTATAAATAAAAATAAACAAATGTGAATTTATTAGTATTTTTATTTACTTTTGTGATAATAAACTTTTCTTATCAAAATCTCGATCGCCTCAATTAACCGAAATATAGTATGATAGTCTCTTATCTTTAAGTTACATAAATTTACTCACTAATGAACTCCGACTACTTGGAGAGAATTCTGACAGCCCGTGTCTACGATGTGGCACAAGAGTCCCCCTTAGAATACGCACCTAATTTATCGGCAAGGTTACACAACAAAATCTTGCTTAAACGGGAAGATATGCAGTCTGTCTTTTCCTTTAAGTTGCGGGGAGCATATAACAAAATGGCAAAGTTACCCCCAGATATTTTGGCAGAAGGGGTAATTGCAGCTTCGGCGGGAAATCATGCTCAAGGAGTCGCTCTAGCAGCCCGTCAATTGGGAACGAGTGCGATTATCGTTATGCCTGTAACAACTCCTCAAGTAAAAGTTGATGCGGTAGCAGCAAGGGGGGGTCATGTCATCTTACATGGAGATACTTACGATGACGCTTGTACCTATGCACGTCAGTTAGAAAAAGAAAAAGGTTTAACCTTTATTCATCCTTTTGACGATCCCGATGTAATTGCAGGACAGGGCACGATCGGGATGGAAATTTTACGGCAATATCAACAGCCAATCCATGCTATTTTGATTGCTATTGGAGGTGGTGGTTTAATTGCGGGGATTTCTGCATATATTAAAAGATTACGCCCAGAAATTAAAATTATTGGCGTCGAGCCCGTGGATGCCAATGCCATGTATCGATCTCTGCAAGTAGGAGAAAGAATAAGATTATCTCAAGTAGGTTTGTTTGCTGATGGTGTAGCAGTTAGAGAAGTAGGCAAAGAAACTTTTCGTTTATGTCAAGAGTATGTAGATGAGATTATTTTAGTCGATACCGACGATACCTGTGCAGCCATTAAAGATGTGTTTGAAGATACTCGCTCGATTTTAGAGCCAGCAGGAGCATTAGCGATCGCGGGAGCTAAAGCTTATGTAGAAAGAGAAGAGCTGCAAGGGCAAACCCTAATTGCTGTTGCCTGCGGGGCAAACATGAACTTCGATCGCCTGCGTTTTGTAGCAGAAAGAGCAGAATTAGGAGAAAGAAGAGAAGCAATCTTTGCCGTTACTATTCCTGAAGAGAGGGGCAGTTTCCGTAAATTTTGTCAGTGTCTGGACAAGCACAACCTAACCGAATTTAACTATCGTATAGCCGAAGCCAAAGAAGCTCACATTTTTGTAGGTGTTCAGATCCAAAATCGTGCCGATGGTGCTAATATCGCTGCAACTTTTGAAAACCACGGATTCAAGACGATCGATCTTACCGATGATGAATTGGCGAAAATGCATTTACGTCATATGGTAGGCGGGCGATCTCCCTTAGCCGAAAACGAATTACTATATCGTTTTGAGTTTCCCGAACGTCCAGGAGCATTAATTCAATTTCTTAACTCTATGAGTCCTAATTGGAATATTAGTCTATTTCATTATCGTAATAATGGTGCAGATTATGGACGAGTCGCCATCGGCGTACAGGTTAACCCCCAAGAAATATCACAATGGCTTGAATTTGTTAATACTCTTGGTTATCCTTACTGGGATGAGAGTAAAAATCCTGCTTATCAACTTTTTTTAGGTTAGAAGTATCTATAAAACTTTTATTGGCAAAAATCAAACGATCGAAGTATAGAATTTAACTAACTACATTAGTACTTGACAAATAAGTGCAAAATGAGTTAGGGAATGTCCATAAATAAACTAGTATGTATATGATTTGCGATCGCTTCTCAGTATTTTTAGCTGTCGGCGTTACTTGTTTGGGTTTAGCTAGTGGCGACGGTTCTTACCTTACTTATAAAGGGAGAAACTATAATCCGATGACATCTACTGCTGTAGCTGAAACAATTAAAACCACTTCTCTAAACCAATCGAAACAAATATCTCGGGCAAGCCAAGCAGATAACTCTATCTCACGATCGACCTTGGCAGCAGATAATTTAAAATATGAAAATTATATGCAAGCTGGCTATCAAGCAGATCGAGATAAAGACTATTTGACTGCTTTACAGTATTTCAAAACTGCTTTAGCTATACGCCCACAAGATTCTTTAGCTCAAAAAGCAGTACGTAACTTTACTGGCTATGCTTTTGATTCTTCGATGCAAGCTGGCTATCAAGCGGATCGACAAAAAGACTACCAAACTGCCTTAAAATATTTTCGGCAAGCACAAGAGATTAGACCAGATTCTTTTTATGCTCAACAAGCTATACGTAATGTTAGTAGTTATCTGGCGATCGAGAATAATAATGTAGAGACAGAATCGAACGAGCGACAAAATAAGTCTAATTTGGGTTTTTGGTTAATGTTAATCGCTCTGTTTTTTGCTATTGGTGTAGCCGGAGGAATATTATTTCTGTTGTTCAAACAGAGTGATGCTAGCACTAGCGATTCCGCTGATGATTCCTCGTATACTAATGCTGAAGATGAAGTAGCAACCGTTGTAGCTCCTGCTCAAACTTATCCCCAGGTAATATCACCATCGTCTTCCGCCCCCGATACTACCATGGTGGCAACGACCAGACATAATGATGTAAAAGAAGAAGGGCAAAAGACACGAATATTAACTTCAGAAAGTAATGGTAATCATCTACAATCGATCGAGCAACCAGCAGTTAGAGAGTCTTTTTTTATTTCCTCCTCACCTTCCCAAGTTTCTAAACTAGATATTATTCCCGAACTAATTGGCAATTTACAGCATAGCGACCGCGCTTTCAGAAGAAAAACTATCTGGGAATTAGCTCAGAGAGCGGATTCTAGAGCTATGAAACCATTAGTAGAGTTGATGATGAAGGTAGACTCTCAAGAACGAAGCTTAATTTTAGAAGCTATGACTCAAATAGCCAGTCGTACCCTCAAACCAATGAATAAAGCCTTAAGCCTCTCTCTAGAAGATGATAATTCTCAAGTACGCCAAAATGCAATCCGCGATTTAACTAGGGTATACGAATTGATGTCTCAAGTGACACAAAGACTATCTGAAGCTGTAGATGATTCTGATGAAGAGGTACAACAGACCGCTAAATGGGCTTTAAAACAACTCAACCAAATGCCTAAAATGAAATGGCAAAATACTACTGACTCTTCAGATGCTTCTTAAAAAAGTTTTTAGTCTTTAGTTTTTAGTCTTTAGTTTTTTTACTTGTATAGGATCGAGTTGATTTTCATCTTGCATTTGCGCGAAGGAGACCCCCAGCTACGCTGGTGGGACGGGGCGTTTAAACTGCCGAACTAAATTCGGCAGGCAGCCCCTCAGGAATTCGCGCACCTCTAACTATCGTGTTTACATTTAATGTGATATAATGTGAGCCATGACTCAGCGTGCCTACAAATACCGATGCTTTCCAACTGCCGAACAAGAAAATCTCTGGCGACGGACAATGGGATGTGTACGTTTGGTCTATAACAAAGCTTTGGCTACCAGAACTAAAGCCTGGTATGAAAAGCAAGAACGAGTCGGCTATAAAGAAACCTCTAGTCTTCTTACTGAATGGAAAAAAGCCGAGGAATTGGATTTTCTCAATGAAGTTAGCTGCGTACCTTTGCAGCAATGTCTTAGACATCTGCAAAAAGCCTTTGCTAACTTTTGGGGTAAACGTGCCAAGTATCCAAGGTTTAAAGCCAAGCGTAATGGTGGCTCGGCTGAATTTACCAAATCGGCTTGAAAAATAATGCTCAAATTGTTATTTATTTCTACTCCTGTTGGTTCTTTGGGTTCCGGTCAAGGAGGTGGGGTAGAGTTAACTGTTCAGAATATTGCCCAAGAGTTAAAGCAACGAGGACATTTACTAGAAGTAGTTGCTCCTCAAGGGTCGATCTTAAAAGGAATTTCTGTCAAAAATATTGAAGGTAATTGCCAAATTGCCGTCCAAACTCAAACCAGAGATGTACCTATTTGTCTACCAGCTAATTCCGTTTTGGCAAATATGTGGGAATATGCCCGTCAGGTACAGCATAACTATGATTTATTGGTGAATTTTGCTTTTGATTGGTTACCTTTTTATTTAACCCCTTTTTTTGACCGTCCTATTGCTCATTTCATCAGTATGGGTTCGATGACAGAAGCTACCGACGAGATCATGACTGAGGTGGCACTAAAATATCCAGATACGATAGGCGTGTATACAAAATCCCAAGCAGCCAGTTTTCCCTTTGCTGAGACTTGTCATCTTTTGGGTAGCGGTCTCGACTTATCCCTTTATGATTTTTGTCCTCAACCAAAAAATTGTCTAGCTTGGGTAGGGAGAATTGCCCCCGAAAAAGCTCTAGAAGATGCTGTGGCAGCTAGTAATCTTACTGGTATACCCCTGAAAATTTTCGGCAAAGTACAAGATAAAGAATATTGGCAGCAAATTCAACGAGATTTTCCCCAAGCACCTATAGACTATGTCGGATTTTTAAATACCGAACAATTGCAAAAACAACTCGGTCAATGTAGTGCTTTACTAATGACTCCTCGTTGGCTAGAAGCTTTTGGCAATGTAGCGATCGAATCCCTGGCTTGTGGTGTTCCTGTAATTGCTTATAGTAGAGGAGGTCCAGCAGAAATTGTTCTACATGGGAAAACAGGCTTTTTAGTCGAACCAGATAGTGTAACGGGTTTGGTAGCAGCAATTAATAAAATCGACCAGATCGATCGCGCCTGTTGTCGTCAGCAAGCCGAAAGCAAATATTCCTTAAAAGCTTTAGGAGACCGTTTTTCTGATTGGTTTCACAAAATTTTAAGAGCGTGAGGATTGCCAATTGATAATTAATTGCTTACTATTTGATAGCAAAATATTAAATTAGATGACGTTACAAATCTTTACCACAATCCAATAGTAGTGTAAACTACCCCAGGAAAGGTATATAAGTAGAATGAGGAGTGAATCTAAATGCAGTCGGCTCAGACGCTGCGAACAGTACCAAAAGAGTTTCTTAAACCTCCTGGTGGCATAAACCCTAACGTATTAATGTTTATGGCAGCTCTGATGCTGATTTTCTCATCGGCTTGGGGTTATTTTGGCGGAGTTCTTCCAGGATGGTGTTGTTTTTTGGCTAATGTTCTGGCCTTACATTTATCAGGGACGGTAATTCATGATGCCTCTCATAACAGCGCTCATAGTAACCGCATTATTAATGCTGTTTTAGGACATGGTAGTGCTTTAATGCTAGGGTTTGCTTTTCCTGTTTTTACTAGAGTACATCTTCAACATCACGCTCATGTCAACGATCCCGACAACGATCCCGATCATTTTGTCTCTACTGGGGGTCCTTTATGGCTGATTGCTGCCCGTTTCTTCTATCATGAAATATTTTTCTTTAAACGGCGTTTATGGCGCAAATACGAGCTACTAGAATGGTTTTTAAGCCGATTATTTGTAGCAGTACTAATTATGTTAGGAATTCACTATGGCTTTATCGGCTATATTATGAATTTCTGGTTTGTACCAGCCTTAGTAGTAGGAATTGCCCTAGGCCTATTTTTTGATTACTTACCCCATCGTCCTTTTCAAGAACGCGACCGCTGGAAAAATGCTAGAGTATATCCTAGTCCGCTCGTGAATTTATTAATACTAGGACAAAATTATCATCTAGTTCATCATCTTTGGCCCTCTATTCCTTGGTATAAATACCAACCAGCCTACTACGCGACTAAACCGCTTTTGGATGCCAAAGGATGCGATCAGTCTTTAGGTTTGCTCGAATGGAAAAATTTCTGGAATTTTCTCTATGATATTTTTCTCGGTATTCGTTTCCACGGACATAAGGATAATAAATAATCATCTGTTGACGAATAATAGCTCGTACAAAAGCTTTTAGCTCTTAGCTATGCTATTAGCTTTTATTTATTTCTTTATGGTTGATGATTGTTCGTATCAATTTGAATTCAGCCTTTATCAGCGTCTATTTCGCCGTCCTTTGCATACCAGTCACGGTATTTGGCGAGTGCGCGAGGGTATTATTATTGAAATTACTGATTCTATCAATCATAAAGGAAGAGGAGAAATTGCTCCCCTTCCCTGGTTTGGTTCAGAAACTTTAGCCGAAGCATTACAATTTTGTAGACATTTAGGAAATACTGTTACTAAAGCTCATATTGCTAATATCCCAGATCGGTTACCAGCTTGTCAGTTTGCCTTTGAATCGGCATTAATAAATTTAAAGAATCAGCACGGAGAAACTAAAAAATATCCATCTCTTAGTTACGCTCATTTACTGCCAGCAGGAGAAGAAGCCTTAACTACCTGGCAAAAAATGGCAACAGAAAATAATTATAGAGACTCTGGGATTACCTTTAAATGGAAAATTGGTGTTTACCCCCTAACTACAGAAATTACAGTCGGAAAAAAATTACTACAACTTTTACCCTCAGATACAAAATTACGCTTAGATGCTAACGGCGGTTTAAATATTAAGCAAACAAAACAATGGCTACAACTAGCAGAGCAAAACGATAAAATAGAATTTATCGAACAGCCTTTACCTCCTCAGCAATTTGTAGAAATGCTGGCTTTGAGTAAAGATTACTCTACACCCCTAGCTTTGGATGAATCAGTAGCCAATCTCGATCGGCTAGAGAAATGTGTTCGCCAGGGATGGCAGGGAATTTTTGTGATTAAAGCAGCGATCGCTGGTAAACCCAGCCGTCTACGTCAGTTTTGTCGGCAAAACTCCCTAGATTTAGTTTTTTCTTCCGTATTTGAAACCGAAATTGGTCGTCAAGCAGCCCTAGAATTAGCATTAGAATTAGGTAATCCTAACCGTGCTGTTGGCTTTGGTATCAATAGTTGGTTGATAGATAATTAAACAGACATTTTAGAGTTTTTAATTGGTAAGCGGACAGTAAAACAACTACCAACTTCTAACTGACTTTCTACAGCGATCGCTCCTTGATGTTGTCGAACAATCTCTTTAACAATCGCTAATCCTAATCCCGATTTGCCTGCTTGACAGGAGCGAGATTTTTCTGCTCGCCAAAATCGCTCGAATATCTTGTCTAAATGTTCTGGTGCAATACCTATACCCGTATCCTTTACTTTAATAATAATATTAGAACTTCTGTCAGAGTGGGTCAGGTAAAATGAGGAAAAAAGCTTGAAACCCAGATAGAGAGTATGGTTAAACCTCGTCCTCCTCGACCAACAGTTCAATGTGTAGATACTTACT
>JAAUYH010208611.1_pt1 | contig 18623 bp, 10 predicted proteins | sample 7278061 | NCBI WGS metagenome assembly JAAUYH01 (sample SAMN14350203, study PRJNA611818) | marine sediment metagenome | isolation source: surface marine sediment (0.6m) | place: French Polynesia: Moorea | collected 2018-08 | reverse complement strand
TAGTCCGTTACATTCTGCCGCACCCGTCCTTCCAGTTTTCGCTGCGTCAATTTCCGAGGATCAGCCTTGTACATCCGTCAAGCCGACCCCAATACCGTCTGCTACGCCAGTGAGTGTGCTGGAGCTGATTGAAACGATTTCTAATCCACATGGTGAGAGCGAAGAACACCCTGTGGAAACAGGAATCTTCTTGTGACTCCCGAAACCACTCCAGAACACAAACCACTCCCACAATCGGATCCTGACAGCACTGCGCAACAGCGCGAGGTCAACGAAAAACGTGCTTGCTTTCCGTCCCACGCACGAGTCAAACTTCGTGACGGAACGCACATTCCTATCGCCCGCCTTCGTGTGGGTGATCTTGTCGAAAGCAAGCCTAGCCAATTTTCGCCTGTGCTTCTGAACACACACGCAGATCCGCACGCCAACTCCACGTTCGTGGTGCTTCGTACTCTCCGTGGTTCTCAGATAGCTGCCTCGCCTGGGCACTATCAAATTACCAGTAGCGGTCGGTTACGACTTGCTCGCGAGTTCCGAGTGCACGACGAGTTGCGTACTGCTTTCGGCGTGGACCATGTCGTGTCCGTGAGGCGTGCAATCTTTCGTGGCCTGGACAATCCACAGACCGCATCTGGGAAGCTCATGGTTGCACTCGGCAGCGGACGGAGCGCTATCCAAGCATCCAACTACACCAATGCCGTGTTGCCTAATGCGGCCCATGCCGCCATGTCGCCTCTGCGTGCGCTACATAGCATACTCGGCATCACCTTCCCTGGGCTATCTGCGTGTGCGCGCATCGTTGCTACCGTGCCGCTATCGGTTGCTTTGTACAAGGGGGACTGCAATCGAACCGGAAATGCAGTTCTTCGAAACCTTGTCTTCGAAATTTTGATCTACGTTCGCTTCGTTCTTCTTGCGTTCTTGATTACCATTTGGATCGACCATGCTGCTAGTGTCGCGCGAGAATGCAAAAACACTCGCATGTTTCCGCGTGCGCTGTGTTCATCTACTTGCCCACGCTTTCTGTGGTTCACTCGACGATTCTTACTGACAGACAGACACTGAGCAAGTCACCGTGAAGAAATAGCAACCACTTTTTACTGTACCACACACTTTTCGTTGTCCCGTTCCGTTCCGTTACTGACTGTAGTGAATGAATACATACCGAATATATTCTTCCAATACTCTGGGAGCAATAGTATACGAAATTTTCGTATCTGCTGCTAGGATTCTGAACTGAAAAATTGAAATGAAGTCTGAAAGGAACCTGATACTCGAAAAATTTCTAGTAAACCTTCAAAACGATAAATCGATTTATTTCTTTAACGGACCAACTATCACTCTCATGCAATTTTAGAATTAAATAATCATATGTTTGCGCTTTTAAGGTTCATAATTGTTACTCAACGGCTATACAGCAATGCACATCAGGAATCTTTATGCCGTTTTGAAATTTCAACGAGTACCATAGTGTCCGCATTTAGTATTTTAATTAGAATTTTAAGTTTTACAGATTGTAGGCTTTTATTGGCTAGAATCTTCCTTGTGCTGATTGAGTAACTAATCGCTTTCTGAGCAGAGAAAAGTCTATATAAACACGAATGGTTTCGAATTTTTGGTCAGCCAGCTACGAACTACCACAACAACTACTACCTCCAGCACCGCCCACGTCCGCGCTTATCTACACCTCCGGTCAGTAGAGGGGCGGGATGTGTCAGCGAGTACCTTCACCTTCCTTCATCAACACCTTCACTTCGAAGAAGACGAAGAAGACCGTAGAAGTCCCCTCACGCCGAGGCTACGGACGCAAGCCTGAACCACAGTAGACGGAAGGGCCAAGTCATGCAGGCCTAACAGACGACACAGGGAGCAAGCTGCGCACATCCACGCCGACAAGAACTAAGCCCACAGCACTACCCGCGCGGAAGCGAGTTTTACCTCGCTGAAGTGCTGTAACTACACACTCGCCCATCGACCGCCGGCTCCGTGATACAACACGCAACGATAATCCATTGTAATAGATTTATGTTTCGTGCTCATATGAAGTGAAATGAGCTCTATACTGTTCGTGCAAGCAAACAAGTTGTTGCGTACGTAAACTGTGAAAGCCAAGAATATCCAATCAAACATTACAGAGTTTCGGAGAGGAGCAAGAATTGCGCTTGGATGAAAAAGTTTTGGTGCGAGAGTTTCAAGATGAACTCCAATCGGTTTCTTCCACTACGAAACCGAGAACAGTCTTTCTAACTCTAGATTGTCAATTGCGGATATCATCGAAGTCGTGGACTTCTTCTTCCGTAGGAAACGCTTAACACTCGATAAAACTCCAGAAAAGATTGGTCAATTACGGCCTACAGTGGTGGATTGGTTCACTATGGTCGAGAAGTGTGCTAGGCAGCAGTCTGAGATGGACGGATATTAGGTGAACATCCAAATTTCCAGTGTGATCAGATAATGCTACTTATTGTACCGTCAAAAATTCAAAAAATTAGGTCTTATTGCTGGAGATTTATTTAACAAGCAGATAGAGAAAAATTGTTCTGTGTCATAAGTTGGCAAAAATAGAAATGAAGATTCTTCAAATCTCAATAAATTTGAATAGAACGATAAAATCCCTGAACCTGATCAAAAAGAAAGCGACCCAGCTTTTTTGTCTAACTATAGAAAACCTATCAATGGCCGGTAGGTTGTTGTAATTTATGTAAGTAAACATAAAGTCCTATTCATTGAAATTACATACCGAACGGCAGACAAGCAGACAAAAATATGTCAAGTCCATGTAGAGCTAGGCATTGATATCTTAACAGAGCAATAAGATTGATATGATCGACTACCTTGTCATATGTACACGCCCTACACAGTGAATAACTCAAAAACTCCGTAGATCCTCAATCAAATCACCGTATACAAGGAATTTGAAGACAGTTCTAAGCGAGGGCGAATACGAAGTCGTCACGTGGCTACAGCAATTTCTTTCAATATCAGCTTGATAAAATATCTTGGGCAAAAGACGTTGCCAGTAGTGTGAATGACATCATGGTGGAGTTCAGATATGCTTTTAGTCAAATTTCAAGCTCGAAGAATTCTTTATTCTTTTCAATATCATACTTCCATTAATTAGATCAGCACTTAAATAGCACGTTCTTAATCAGTGCCAGCCATTCCAACAGCAAAAATTATGTACTTGATTGTTCACATTTTCGTATATATTTTAGGTCCCATTCTTATACTGATGTTGATCCATCTATTATTGTTAGAACAGTGGCAGATAGGATGAACGTTCTGTAAATCTTTCTTTCATTCGAAAATTACTATTTCGGAGCATGTCTCACTTAAATCAAAACTGCAATGGCCCATATTACAGGAAATCATTCTTGTATGTTAAATCGTGCAAAATTAATATCTCTGAATCTGTTCCGTATTCGAGCATGTATTTAAATTTGTGTATATACCTGAATCTAATCGTTGAAATGGAGCAATTCGTTAGCATTCGGAAAAGAAATGTTTTTGAAGGGCTTGGGTACATGAAAATGCACCGACAGATCGTCGATTAAAGTAACTGAATTTCGCAATCACAAATGAATGATAAATGCACGGTTCAAAAGCTTATAGCTGAATCAATTCACAAAATAATACTGAGATTGAAACATTTTTCGGTCTCCTAATCGATTTCGGGCAGCACTCAAAATGGCTTAAACCGGATTAATTCTCGAGTCGTTTTCAGTTTTCTTTCATCCGAAATTTATAACCTGTTGAATATAAAGAGATTTCGAAATTATCTTTGGATCGCGGAAATGTGAATTATACCAACTCGCGAAGATATTTTCAACGAGTACTTGTAATAACGAGGTATCCTGAAACATTTCCGCATTGGGAACCTGCCGCTCTATGTCTAGGGTGCGGTAATCTAGTCAAAATAGTAAGTCAAAAACTCCAAAAACAAGAAATTTAGTCGATTTGCTCACAAGATAGGAATGTATTTTTGAAAATAATGAAAATTGACGGGACTAGTCGATTTGTTAGCAGTTTCCATTGCGAGTTTCGATTTTCAGATCAGTTAGAGGGCTAAAATCGACTGATTACCCCACCCTATCTATTTCATGAATTACTTCCCATTCAATTCTTCTAGGAAAGTTTCGCATACAGCAGTTTTACTTTCGCAGGAGTTTCAACAACTTTAGTTTACTTTTGAGCTTCGGAAAGAATAAACATATCCTCTGTAGCCTAACTTGGATGTGCCGATTGCCTGATGCTATTTTGTCGGAATCAGGCTGCTTGATTGCCTGCCCTGTACCACCAAAATCGCTGCACCGACCTATCCAAGCTCCGACTTCGTCTGAAGCTTCTTCAGTCGTGCTGATGATGGAATTTCCAGAATCTCCCAAATTTTCTGCGGCGCCAATCGCTTCAATTTTTGCATCATTGACTCTCGGTGAGTTTGTGCTATCACTTCTGAATACTATTGGCGCCATTCTAGTCTCGATCCAGAACTATTTACCTTTGCACTACACCCATGGGTTTCTACAGCAATGCAAAACGTCACTGTATCGCTGCCACAGCACCACGAGCGCTTCAGGATTCCATACTGTTTCCGAAATGAGTTTACATACTTTTCCCCCGCGTGAGCTTCCCACTTCGGCGTATCCCATTTCTCCCACTCCAGTCGATTCGTGTCTATATCAAGAATGAGTGCACGCTCACCTCAATCCAGGGTCCACTCCTCGACCTCACTTTTTTCCGAATCGTCTACTGACAGCTCGCAATCTAACGATGTCGCACGTCGTGCTACTGACCCTCCTCACTTCCTTCGTGTTCGATTTTCTTACAGGAGCGTACGCAGTTCTGCCCAAGTAGGGCACCTTGAAAGCAGGTCTGCCACCCTCGGTCCCACTACGTTCGCCGATTACCATGCCTTCTGCTGCCGAATATTCCCCGTCTATCCCGCTCATAGAATTCAGCCAAGCACCTGAATTGTCTGCAGCAGTGTCCGCCGCACCAGTGTTCTCCTTCGAACTTATCGAGTCGCCTGGGTCGTTCGCATCTGTGTCCGCTTTGGAATTTTCTGAGTCTCCTCAGGCTTCTGACGCTCCCGGCGCTCCGTTTCCGCTGCACCCATTTCTGGCGAGCACCCTTTTATATTTGTCAAGCCGACTCCAGTGGTGTCTGCTACGCCTGTGAGTGCGCTGGAGCTGATTGAAGCGATTTCCAACCCACGTGACAAGAGTGAAGAACACCCCGTGGGAACGGAAATCCCTCTTGTGACTCCCGAAACCACTCCAGAGCACCTACCACTCCCGCAATCGGATCCCGAGAGCACCGCGCCGCAGTGCGAGGTCCATGAAAAGCGTGCCTGCTTTCCGTCCAGCACACACGTCACAATTCGCGACGGAACGCACATTCCTATGGCACACCTTCGTTTCGGCGATTTAGTCGAAAGCGAGCCCGGCCACTTCTCGCCTGCGATTCTGAATGCACATGCAGACCTGCCCGCCAACTCCACATTCGTGGTGGTCCGCACTCGCCGAGGTTCTCAGATGGCTGCCTCGCCCGGCCACTATCAACTAACCAGAAGCGGTCGGTTACGACTAGCACGCGAGTTCCGTGTGCACGATGAGCTACGAACTGCGTTCGGCATGGACCATGTCGTGTCTATGAGGAGTGCAATCTTTCGTGGCCTGCAAAACCCCCAGACAGCATCTGGGAAGCTCATGGTTACAATTGGCAGCGAGCGAGGCGCTATCCAAGCATCCACCAACACCATTCTGTATGCGTTCTTGATCACCATTTCGATCGACCTTCCTGCTACAGGGTTGCTCGAACACAAACAAACTCGCATGTTTCCACGTGCGCACTGTGCACTCACTCGCCTATGCTGGCCACGTTTCACTCGGCGATTCCTACTGACAGACACCGAGGACTCCACCACGAAGTGAAAGTCAGTTATTTACCGTGCTACATAGTCCTTGGAGTCCCGTTCCGTCACTCTGCTCTACGAGAATTCAGTCATCAATTCCGCCCACGTTACTTGTCAATTGTGGTTCTCGTCTCTCTCCAATTAACAGTAATAACCATAATAGTATCCAAAGAGGCGTACCTTTTTCTGCAGCATCTCCGTTGGCTGCACTGGAGAAGTAATGCCATAATAGTAACTATGATGTTGTAAAAGTTTTGCACTGAAATTATCAGAATTCGACCCTTATCCATTTGATGATGTCTGACTCGTCATTGTCCTGGAAAAAAGTAGAAAAAATGCTTTACTGCGGCTATACCCTCGTTTTGAATATACGCAATTTCTCGTTCCGCAGCCTGTCTCTCGAGATTCTATTGCTCTTCGGTGGGCAGAAGTAGGAAGAGAGAATTATTTATTTGATCGGGTCATTGCACATATTATTTTCTGAGACTAATCCTGAATCATTCAGATTTATTCTGCAGCGCCCATTTTGGTCGAGTGCTTCTCCATGCAGGTTGCTGGTGCGCGAAAATGATAGTAATGGGCCAAGTTGATAGAAGTTGTCAGTGGTAAGGCAGTAAGGGAATCGCTTTCACTCAAGATGATTTTGATGGCACTGTGTAGAATTGCCGATGTGGAATTGCAACTGGATCAACATGAGAAAAATCTGGTACAATTCAAAAATGGAAAAGTTGCCAAGTATGTGGAACAGAAACAGAAAAGAGACGAGCTTGTTGCATAATTCACTCGGACTCAACACGAGTACATCGTAACATATGCAAAATCAAGCAATATCTTTGGTAATCGCCTTCTAGTGAATGTCAGTGAATCGCTTCTTATTTAAATTTTAAAGCAATGCAACTTCGTCTTCAAGCTTGAGATTACCATGGTTCGTTTCTGGTTCGAACAGGCTAAGAAACAGAACCATAGTAGGCAAATCAATGCAGCCAGATATATATGAATTTGGATTAAAAAAATTCAGATAAACACGGAATAGAACCTGATCGGACAAACTTTAAATAAACGTTGAGAGCAATAAACGGCTCTTACTTCTGTCTACGCACTTCTTGGAAGTTATAGCAAAGGGAACAGCCTTCCTGATCCCGCATTTGATCTCCCTGTGCTTGTATTGTCTCGTTCTTCATTGAATATTGGGAGTGTCGATCAAGCTATATGCTCGAGGACGGATTTCTAATGGTTGTTGTTGGTCGGTGTAAGATATTCACTTGACTCGATACTGCTATCATTAATTGAAACTTCATCTATGTCGAATATCAGCTTGCTTTCGTGTCTGACATACCGGTACGCTTTCTTTCACCAACAGCTTCACTCTACTTCCATTCTGTCTACAAACATGCCTAGTTGCCGTCAAATAGACTCGACTAATTCTCGTACACAATATTCTGGTATCCACTGAAGCAGCTCATGTCGACTTAGTTTTTGATCTCGTTGGCACAGAACTTGCTTGTTTCATATCTGAAAAAGAAACCGAAAGTGCTTTTTCTATAATTGGCTCTAGCTATAATACATCGTATTACAGTTTTTGAGCCTTCCTCGAGGATGTACTTGTACTGCTGGAACACTTGAAATATTCTTCGATTTCCTAATCTTGGTTGAAGACGTACGCATAGGTTGGTCACCGCCGGCCGTAAGCCATCTGTGCAGGGAAAGTCTTGCCTTTTTAGGCCAACCGGGTACGCGAAACAGCTTCTCGCTCATTGATTCCGCCTTTGGCTTGCGAAATAATGATAATTGTATTCTTGTCCGTAATTGACTCAAGCTTTTGACGCACATTGTGCGACTTCTAAACTTTTTTTTGTATTTTCGTAAGTCTTGCAACTCATTTTCTATGTAAGAATCCTTTTTCGTCATACGTGTATTCAAATAATCAGTTTGGATCAGTTCATCAATCCTTTTCTTGGTTATGGGGTATTCCTCATCCCTTCCCAGGTATTTATGTAAACGCTTAAAGTGAACTTGGTTCCTCGATCTCCTGCCAGGTGCGTTCTCTAATCCTAAGCGTGGGTGTTGCACGGATACTACTTTGAAAGGACCCGACCACATACGGGCTTCTCTGCAAGAGTACAGCTGGTACACATAGGAATCGTGTTCTCGGTAAAATCGTAGAATGTATCAGAAAGAACCACAAATCATTGTCTCAGGCTAAGAAATGAATACAAGAACCTTGCATTTTGTAAATGTAGTACTTGCTGACCTGTAAGTTCTAAAAGGACATTCTTTAAATTCGTGGTCGCTGATACCAATTTTAGATAAATTCAAACAACATCTTACTTGAAATTAGTTGATTTTGAATAAACCGTGTTGTAGATTTTCTTGAATGTGCCCGGATCTTTAAACCAGCTTAGAGTTCGATAAGGATGTTGCGAAAGCACAGAAATCCTTAACCAAAAAATATAATAAAGATTGAACAAGTCCTTTTGTTGTTATTGAAACATATAGATACTGCAGGCAGTGTGCAATCTTTCTAGAATACACTTCTGAAATTAGTTTCAGTGGCGTTTGTGGGTAAAATAAGTTGACATGAGTGTTTGATCGAATTCATTCCATTTCTTGCTTAGCTTGCTATTCAAAAGTTTTGTTTAAAGAAGAAGGGGAACAGCAGGTACTAATCCAATCTTCTGCTGAATCTCATCTTGTCATTGTCACCATTTCAAGTTCTTATGGTCACTTGGCTACTGAAGGACTGTAAACTTCAGTTATTTCTTAGATAGATTGTCGAAATTTATTGAACCATTTGCAAGTTCTTTTAATTGTTGCAGGTTCTTCAAAAAAAATGTGGACACTTCAAACAAATTTGTAGGAAGAAACTCATAATAGAATCGTTAGAAAAGCAATTGGCCCATCTAAGTGAAGAAACTCAAATACTTTTCAAAATCAAAACCGAATGATAATCGAATCTCCAAGAATAGAATAACTTAAACAATCAGAAGAACGATTCACAAACTAACTTTAGAAATTTATTGATATTTAATCTCATTCCAAATTGTTCGGTACGTCCAACTACACTTCCACGATGACACACTCATCGGAGCCTATCATGCTCCAAACGGTTGCACTTTTCAATGATTTTCGTAAGGTTGTGTTTTCTAAGTCAATTTGAAATTGCCCTCCTTGTTTTTATGTGTAAGAAATCTTTCAACATACTCCCTCTGTTTCAAAACTATTGATCGGATTCACATCTTGCCGGAGGTTAACGCCTTCTTCTCGTTTGCAGCTTTGATGCTTTAAGTAAGGACTGTTCACAAGTTTTCCCATCGAGTAATCGCAATATTACCAGCGGAGTTCTCTGATGGGTGTAGAAATAGCCATTAATAGTTAGACTTTCCACACTACGGCAGTGCGTGTCTTCTTCATCAGGTCTGTGTGCCACATATCATTCTGAGTTGCTAATAGAAGGTTCCAACACTTGCAAATTATCGACTGATGAGCAACCTTTGGCTGTTAACAACGAACTCCTCGCGTTATCAGTGAATATGAATCAACCTCGAGGTACATATGCCGAACAAAGCCAAATTACTGCACATGAATTCGGCTGGACTAGGCATTTGTGACGTGGATTGAAGCGAAACTATCTACAATCGTGCTAAACAAGCAATAGAAAGAACGATTTCGTCACAAACTGGACCAAAAACCAACTCGGTCAATTGTTTTGAAACGGAGGGAGTAGGGACTAACAGTAAATATCCTACGAGACAAAGACCTTATCTTGTACTGCACCTATGCCCAAGACCCTTTCCGTTCTCACACATTGCTAACAAAGCACTCAATTTCCCTAACACTCGCTGTAGTGGCTGCCTGTGAATGTGAATGATTCGTTACGCTGCGAAGCCACACCCCTGAGCCCGTCTGAGATCACCTGCACTCAAACTTTAACAAGCATTAATCCACGCACTTGTGCCGTTTTCTTCCTACCTGTCTTACTTACTCCTCACACGGCATCACGTTGAACCTGCTCCCACTTGTGCACAATATGTTGACCGAATGTGACGCCGTCGCGTATTGAAACTGCTTCCTGCGCTTGATTCTTGTACAAGCTGAGCCCACGTACACCCGCGGAGTTGCGCGGCATCGGCGTAGAAAACGCCGGATACGAGAAATAGCACACCGAGTATCGCTCCGTGTCGGTGAGAAGGACGCGGTGTAACGGGCTTCGCAAACGCCCGCCAGTAATCACACTCGCGTAATCTCCACAATTCGCGACGAGTGTTCCAGGCAATGGCGGGACATCGATGTATTCACCATCATAGAAAACCTGCAGTGCCGTCTTCGAATTCGCATCTTGTGCGATGAGTGTCGCAAACCCCCAGTCAGTATGCGGTACAGATCCAGTTTCCCTCGTTCGCTCTGTCGTCATAGCAGCACACAAATACCGAATACATCGCATCACACCTATGGTCTCACCTTCACGCACGACCCGCTCCAAATCACAATCGCAATCGATATCGTCTATTGTCATCACCAACGCACGCGAGATAGCAGCCATGATGTCGCCACACAGTTTGTAGTATTGCTCCAACGTTTCGCGCGCCACACACTCGTCCGGCCATACATTGCGAGCTTCCAGTGCATTTGACGGTTCATCCTCCACATCCTCCCAATTGTACGAATAGCTGAACGCCTCCTTAAGCTCGTACAAGTCTGAGCCAGACTCTGCACCAACAGGAACAAACCCACGGATGATGCCAGGTCGATTATCTCTGCTTACGGCGTGCGCCTTCGTACTTTCGGGAAGTTGCAAAAGTTGGCGTGCCGCAGAAATAACATTTTCGACAGTGTTCTCCGCCATATTCTCATTGTGATCGTTGATTCGAAGATATGCCACTCCATATTGCTCAAACGCAAGTCTCAAACTATCGGCTGCCTCCCGATGCTTGCCTGATAGTTCACAAGATTGTGAGACATTGAGAAGGTGCCCTACCTCGATCACAGGAATTTTTGTCTCACTCATGTTCGCGAGTTAGTGTGCAACCTGGGCGACCAAAACAAGATCCTAATTATTCATTAAAAACAGAGGCACGTTATCTCCCATGCATCGCATGCACATACATACACCTATCTAACATCAATGTGCTGTTTTGTGTGCAGTGCCAAGATCAATCCACGGTACGGTACCCCTGCTGATACAGTACTGAGCGTTTAGTAATCAGAATCCCTTTTTCGAAGAAAGAAAAGCAGTTGGTTTAGTAATTAACTGTAAAAACTACCGTAAGCTCTTATCAACAGCGCTTCCGGACCCCAGCAAGTTTACTAAACGCCCCACTCAACCACAACTAAGCTTCAACTTTCATCTGCTCCACAGCCTTCTCAACAAGTTCCAACTCCTTCTGCAACTTATCTTCAGTGTTGAGCTTGGCAATCTGCTCTTCCTTCAGCTCTTTGCCCTCATTCTGCGACTCCTTCAACGCCGCAATCTGACGCATTTTCTTCCTCAACATTTTCAACTTCTTTTCAGCCGCCGTCACATTCTCAAACTTGGGAAGTTCAACAACTGCACCATTGGTCGCCCCTGATTCAGCTTCCTTCTCTTTCTGCAGCTGTGCCAATCTCTCCTTCTCCTTCTTCTTCTTACGCTTGAGAGCTGCTTTCGATGGCTTCTGTTCGACCTCATCCGGATCCATACCAGGCACAATCTTCTTACCCGTTGCAGATACACGCGGCATTCTCACACCTACGCCATTCGGTGCCGCAAAAGTATCCTTGTTTACTTTTCCAGCTTTCACATCGTCATGCAATGAGAATGAAGCTGCAGCACCTCGACTGCCTGGTGGACGATACACTCCGCCTTTCTTCTTCGACGCCGGTTTCTGTAATGGTCCTCCAATCATTTGCGCAGTAGTCGTAAATGGATCCGGAAACTTCTTCGGGGTTCCCGGTCGAAGTCGCGCTTGATAGACGTGGGTGTCGTTCAAGTCAACTTTCTCGATAATCTGCCCATCGATTCGCACAATCTTGTACCCATTCGCCTCACGAAGTCTCGGATAAGTTGTCGCGCTCATGAAGTATCGAGAGCATGGGGACCAGGAATATTCCGTGGTACAGGGCAATTCAACACGACCCACCACGGATTGTTTGACACAATCCCAAAACTCAACACGGCCCTGTAAACTTCCGAATCCTGCCAACGCGACATATCGGCCATGAGGAGAAAACACAATAGTGTTCCACGATCCCGTGCCGAACGTGAAGTCCATGTTATACGGCGGACGTTTCGTGCCATCCACATGAAACAGGGTAGCCATGGCAGGCGTGAACCCATAAATCAGAATGAAATGGTCACCACTCGGACTCCACGCTGCGTCATAGGTTGGCCCCTCTCTCTTCAGGTCGATACGTTCGCAGACAGTGCCACGTTTGTTCATGAAATACACCTCGCTCTGTCCATAATAACTCTTACCCGAGCTATCCACATTCGTGCTAACAAGTGCAAGAAGAGCAGATCCATGCGCGTTCCACATGAAGTCCACGGAATCCGCGCGGAATGCGGAGCGATTCATCAGTTCCTCGCCACCCTGGTCCGGATGAGTGTACATAGCGAACTTGCCCGGCCCCCCAGACTTGCCCGAGATGAAAACCGCGAGCGTGTATGGCGCATTGCCTTTGCTCAGCGAGCACTTCTGCACGCCGGGAATGCCGAGCTTGGAAGACGGCTTCGAGAAGTCATCGCCCGGGAAGAAGTGCAAGGTGTTGGTCACGGTTTTCACGGCAATCGACTCATCATCGCTCCACTGCACAAACGGCCAGAAGTCCTTGTGAAACGTCTTGTGATAAAAGCTGCCGATGCTCTCCCCATTAGAAACCCTGTACACCACCAGGTTTGGCACATCCACCCCTTGCACGGGTCGTGCCCACGCCAGCAGGTAGGTGCTTCTCGGCGAGAACATGACGAAACTGACCTTGAGTGGTGTTTGCTTGTCGTTGAGCCCGCCGAAGGAACGAATCAGCTTCCCGGTGGCACCATCGCGGATTGCCACCCCATGGTCCTCCCCTTCGATAGTGGCGAAGTACGCCCCATTCGGCGCATATTCCACCTCCTTCGCCTCCGGAAGCAGCTCGGGGTCGGGCGCGTCGAGGGGCGTCGGGAACGGCGTCACACAGAAGCGAGTTTTCTCGCGCACTAGCACGTGCATGGCGTCGCCCACGGGCTTTGAATCAGTCATGGTGAAATCAGAGCAAGCGGGAGTAAGACAGGCGACTGGCAACGTGACTCGGTGGCGCGACGGGCGAAGACGAACTTGCGAAGCGCAATCACGTTCCCATAGCACGGGTTCGCCGCCTTCGGACGGAACCAAGTGCGACGACGGAAATCTATAAGTTCTGTAATGCACTGTAAGTGTTGGAATGACCTCAGTGGAATACTACATCGTATGTTCATCCACAGGGGCAGTCGAGCCTGTTCGAATGTTCCAAATCGGATTCGTACTCGTCATCTTCAATCAATTTCTCAGTTTCATGCAATGTCGTACTCGGGTTGTATCAACTTCCTGACACCAACGTGAACAACAAGTTGTCTAAAAGATTGGAGAAAACTGTATTCTAGAGTTTTACATGTTCCCTGTCGTTCCAATCGTGTTACGGAAATATTGGAAGCTCCGGCTTATTTTTTGAAGTCGAACATATTATTTGTCAAAACATACCACCCCAAGTTCACACGATAAATTTAACAGGTGAATGTCGCCTTGATGGTCCAGTGTATTCAACACAACAGTCGGTAGAACCTTGAACAAGCCGCCTGTCGACCTTGATAGAGACGAATCCATTATTCAGCTTAGTGCCACAGCTTTCCACATCGTTTAAATTCTGTTCACGACACGAATCATAGAAGTGACAGACTATCGACTCTGGTGCCATCTGCTAGGTGTACGGTAGCGTACATTTCAGGTCGTTAACTGTCTCCACGTATAAATTTACCGCACTGGTACACTCCTGTACATCTGCTGTAGTCACTACCAAAACAAAGGATGTGTTTCCCGGAGGTCTCCGGTCACGAAGGACCAAGGAGTTTTGGACTTGTAGTTTGCAACTTCAGCCGCTCAATGGTTTGGTTGTACAATCGATTCTACGACGGCTCAGCTCGTATTCACCAACAACAATTTCACGAAAGGAGTGAGAATAACACGGCTACATGCACATTCATTCATCCCCACTGTTTATTTCAACGCGAATCGTGGCGTACTAATCCGATTTTCGGCTGTCCAACTCTGAAACAGCTGTTTTAATTTCCCTCTCGAAACTGTCGCGCACCGGGGCCACACCCAAGACGCGATTATGCACATCAGATAAGAATGTCAGCTGGGCGGCGCCCAACTGCTTGTTCGTTCGACGCTTGAACGACTTGCGGAGAAATCGAGGGAAACGCCATCGTAACAAGGGGCCTTCTAGAACACAAAACCCTTGCAAACTGACGGCAACGCTGTCACCGCCTTTGAGCAGGAGAATCGAACACGGCTGCTTTTTCCAACGCTGTGCCCACTCCCGCCGACTGCGCTCTGTTGCACGAGGCAACTGCGCTTCGAGTACAATTCCTGCGAACACACGGCCGTCAATCCTCACCTCTATTGCTTCACCGCGTTCAGGTAGTTCGCCCTTGGATTTCTCTTCCTCGTCCTCCTTTTTCTTCTTCTTCTTGTCTTTCGGCTCCAAATCCTTCACGCCACGTCGGCGGGCCATCACCCAGATATGTTCGGCATCCTCCGGTTTTGCAAGTGCAATAAGCAGCGGCGGGATATCCACTCGATCCGATTTTATGCGAGCGAAAAATCCGTACTTCTCCAAAATCAAAGTGAGTGAAATTACAATGCAAAGCGCCAGAGCTTGAATTAACAGGCGCCAATCATCGTCCATGTTAGGATCGAGCAGAAACGATGCGGGCCCTTTCAGTACAGTGGTATTCATTTCAAACCCAATAAGCCCGAACAGGTAGTCGAGCGCATCTTGTTTCGCTGCACGCAACATCGTAGACGGGGACCGTTAACTTGTGGGCTCGTTCCGCAGGAAAGTTTAGACGGGGAGTTAGAGTTTGGGGCGAGCACTGTTTAGAGACGAATGCGCAGTTGCTTCTGGGGAGCTAATTCCGTGAGGCGTTGGTGCTGATGGCGGCAGACTTGTCTCCGCATGGGCAAATGCCAGCAACTGTATGAAGCACGAGTTACCAAATTGGGGCCACATTGATTGCGAATTAAATTTTAATTGATTCTGCCGCTAGTTCACACACCACCAAGAGTTACAATCCACGTAAGACCATGATTTGCCGTTCTCTCGTTAAGCGTTCTTCGCCGCTTTAGCTGCTGCTTTCTTCCGCTGCCGCACTTGCCATTCATGTGTCGCTTTATATTTCGGCATCTCATCACGCGGTACGGGCATAGGCTCGGACCAAAACCAATCATGGTCCAATGCGTCAGCAGCGCTGATTCTAACTTTGGGGTCGAAGCACAGCAGCTGTGACACGAGGTCGTAAGCTTTCGGGCTCAGAAAGTCAAGTTTCTTTTTCGCTCGGGGTGGATACTTCCCTTTAATCACCATGTCTGAGTTTGGCAGACCTTCCCAGCCCGGCCAAACCTCTTCAGTCGGAGTGCCAAAGGTCCTAAAAATGAGGTCCAATTGCTCGGGTTCGTTCTTACCAGGGAAGAGTGGCTTCTTCAATATCATTTCGACTAGAAGGCATCCCACCGACCATATATCCACTTCCGGTCCGTATGTTTCTGTTCCAAGCAGTAGCTCTGGGGAACGATACCAAAGCGTAATAACACGATTGGTGTAACGCTTCAGCTTATCGTTGTACGTACGCGCAAGTCCGAAATCCGCGATTTTTAAATTGCCTTTCGTATCGACCAGCAAATTCGACCCTTTGATATCACGATGTAGAACTTCACGTCCGTGGCAATACATCAAGCCAGACAACAACTGCTGCATGTAAGTTTTCACCTGTCCTTCAGTGAAATTGACTTTCATATCCAACAGGCCCGTCAAGTCGTTGTCAACGTATTCGAACACCATATAAATCTCGTGCTTGTTACGCGCACTTTTCGCCGTCTTGTTCTGATTCTCGCCCGTCACTATCTCTTTCAGCTCTACAATGTTTTCGTGCTTCAACGAGCGCAGCATCTTCAGTTCACGTATCGCGGTGACCGGAAACCCTTCCTTTTCCTGGTCCATGCGAACCTTCTTCAAAGCCACCACGTCGCCGGAGGACTTGTCGCGCCCCATCCACACCTGCCCGTACGCGCCTTCGCCGATTTGCTCGATTTCTTCGAAGTCGTGCACACTCCGTTGCAATCTAGCCCGCTTGCGCGCGCGCGTGCTTTGGTACTGAACCGCCGGCGGGGAATCGTTCGTATCGTATCCTTCATTATCGGCACCGGGAGAGGGGCTTCGCAGTAGTGGGCTCGACATCTCTTTCGAGTGATGACGATGCAGCTGGTGGTGACCCAAGAATGCGAACCCAATACACACCGAGTAATGATTTACCTGAGTTGTTTATTGAGCCAAGAGTATCATTACAGAACAGTTTACTGTCAGGCCGAAATAGACGACAACAAAGCAAAATTTCTGCGAATCTGCGTTGTCGCCCACCCCCGTTAGACAAACTGGTTGGGTCTGCTCCTGTCTCGTCGATTTCAATGGCGAGCGAGTATGAAGTCGAGAAACGATGTTTCTATGAAAAGAAGAATGGAATTGTACAACTCTCACCCACGCATCTAGTCTGGACTCCGGACAGCATAGCGGTACGGCATTCTTGCGATAACTTACCTCCTTGGCTTATATCTAACAATGGATGATGTTATCAGGATGGAAATGAACTGCAAGTCGCATTAACGAGCATTAGACAATATCAAGTATCCAAAGCCGGGTCAGCTAAAAAGGTAATGTGGGCGTCAACCTTGTTTTGCCTTCATGTTCTTCTCTACTAACATTTATTCCCTATTCTAGGCCATGATTCGGCTGGTATGTTCTGACCGTGATGCGCCCATCAAACTGGATTTCGGCAAAAACTTTGCGGACCGTGACGCCGTTCGTGACGTCCTAAATCGCCTGCATGGTCATGACCCCAAACCTCCGATCGGTGTTCGCCCTGATGCTGCTGGTGCAGGGAAATCTACTTCAAAGGCACCCGCGCCCGTGGCAGTACCAATCAGTACTGCGGAACGCAAACGTCGCGAGAAATTGTTGGGGTATCCCGAAGTAATGCGGCTACACGCCCGGCTTGTGCAGCAAACTGGTGCTATAACGGATCAGCAATTTTGGGACGGAATCAAATATAAGTTTAAAGCGAACGGTGACCGCAAGACCAACGTGCCTGATGGAGGAGATGAGGAGTTTGCTAGAGTGGGAACAGATAAGGGCATTCCGTCTGATGCCTTCAGCGGCCCAGGACCTGCGGCTCAATCCGAGGGAATTGAGCCGAAGAGTTGGCCTGACGGTATTCCGACCCCTGCGCAACGGCACCGAATATTTTTGTTGCTCCCTGTTGTCGCGAGAGCTTATCGTTCGCTAGTGCCGCAAAAGAAAACAGAGAAAGGCTTTTGGGATGCGCTTTCGAAATCGAGCATGGCCACAAAACTCAGTAAGGAATTGCGGTTTCGTCGCAGTGCGGCGACGTCAACTGAAGCCGATGCTGTGTTTGCCAAGTTTCATGCGAGCGAGAGGGTACTCGCGGCGAAGGAGGCCCAAGCCCGCGAGGCAGCGCTCGACCCCACACTCGATATGAGGCGATTTGATGACCATCGTGCGCCCCATGTCCTTGAAGGCCATGCTGCGGTTGGCGATGCGCCGCGACTCATTACTCGCCCCGGGAGGCGTGAACTACCGTCTTCTACTCATCTCCGTATTATGCGTGAAGTCAATAGGCATGGTCAGATTATCGTTGATGGTACTTCTACCAAAGGAAGGAACACTGTGGCTGAATCTTGGCACAAGGACCCTCAGGAGAAAGGAACGCCATTGGAGGACCTCGCGGAACATGTGCAACCCAAGTTTGCTCAGCTATCGTCAGAGGCGGTGAAGAAGGCAACACCTGTGTTTCATCCCGATGGAACGACTATCCAGAGTGGTCCTGTGGCGGAATCTGATGTAGCCGATTTTGCGGCTTCTTTTGACAGTTGGCGTTGTGATACCAGCTCGTTTATGGACCCGTTGCCGGGCAGTGACAAGGTTCTAACTAATCTTATGCAACTGATGAAACCTTGAGATCTGCGTAAGCGTTTACTTTATTTTACGTTACCGGTACTTCCGTCATCGATACAGGGGTTCCCCATTATAAGCCCATAAAATTTGCCGAGACAAAAAGCGGGGTGAGTCAAAAAGCGGGGTGTGCACAAATACTGAAGACAAACGTTGATAAAGCACAGTACAATTAGGCCATGTAGGCTGGAGTAAAATTTTAATGAAAATTCAACTATTCTATTTCGCATAGTATAAGTAATAAGGAACCGGCCGTGGAGACATGTGAGTGGTCCGCATTTGAGATGCATGATTGAACCTAACTCAAGGCGTAGGATTAATTTTGGATGATTTGAGGCTGATTTCTTGCTTTATGCAAATTTCAATCCCAACACAGCAATGAATAATACAAGGCAACAGTACGTGAATGCAAAATTTTTCTATTTCCGACATTGTCGTAGTGCACAGTGAACTATTGCAACTGTGACACCTAGGC
>JAAUYH010004192.1_pt1 | contig 18629 bp, 18 predicted proteins | sample 7278061 | NCBI WGS metagenome assembly JAAUYH01 (sample SAMN14350203, study PRJNA611818) | marine sediment metagenome | isolation source: surface marine sediment (0.6m) | place: French Polynesia: Moorea | collected 2018-08 | reverse complement strand
CGCACCGGTCATGCACCACGGCAACCGCCGCAAACTGGCGGACGTCCTGACTGCCATCCGCACCGGTGTAAAGGTCGACGACCTGGGCCGCGCCGCCCTCGCGAATGCCGAGCAGCGGCTTCGCTCGGAAGAAGAAATGCGCCGCATGCTGGGCCCCCATGCCGATGCGGTGGACCGCGCCGCCACCCTCGCCGACAGCCTGACCTTCCAACTGGACGAACTCCGCTATGAATATCCTTCCGAAATTGCTGACGGCGAGACCGCCGAAGAGCGGCTGAAGCGGCTGGCGTATGAGGGACTCAAATGGCGCTATCCGGGCGGCGCGCCAGATCACGTCAAAAAACTCCTCGCCCACGAACTGGCGCTGATCGCCAAACTCAACTACGAACCTTACTTCCTGACCGTCCGCGATGTTGTGACCTTCGCGCGCTCCCGAAACATCCTCTGCCAGGGACGCGGCAGCGCCGCCAATTCCGTCGTCTGCTACTGCCTCGGCGTCACCAGTGTTTCCCCCGAGATCGGCACCATGGTCTTCGAGCGCTTCGTCTCGGAAGCCCGCGACGAGCCCCCCGACATCGACGTCGATTTCGAGCACGAACGCCGCGAAGAAGTCATCCAGCACATCTACGAACGCTACGGCCGCCACCGCGCGGGCCTTTGTGCCACCGTCGTTCATTACCGCGGTAAGCGCGCCATCCGCGAGGTCGGGCGCGCCATGGGGCTGACCGAAGATACGATCGGCGCGATCTCGTCGCAGCTCTGGGGTTTCTTCGACACCTCCGGTATGGCGGACCAACAATTGCGTGAGATTGGCCTGGACCCCACCGACCGCCGTCTCGCTCAGACGCTCAAGCTCATCTTCGAAATCCAGGGCTTTCCCCGCCACCTCTCGCAGCACGTCGGCGGTTTCATCATGACCGAAGGCCGCCTCGATGAACTCGTCCCCATCGAGAACGCGACGATGGAGGACCGCACCGTCATATGCTGGGACAAGGACGACATCGAAAGCCTTGGCATCCTCAAGGTCGATGTCCTTGCCCTCGGCATGCTCTCTTGCATCCGCAAGGCCTTCGACCTGATCCGCCGCCATCACCAGATCGACTACACGCTTGCCACGCTGCCGCCCGAGGATCCGGCGGTCTATGACATGCTCTGCAAGGCCGACAGCTTAGGCGTCTTCCAGGTCGAAAGCCGCGCCCAGATGAACTTCCTGCCGCGCATGAAGCCACGGACCTTCTATGACCTCGTCATCGAAACCGCGATCATCCGCCCCGGTCCCATCCAAGGCGACATGGTCCACCCCTACCTGAGACGTCGGAACGGGGAAGAAGAAGTCTCCTTCCCCTCCGACGAGCTTGGCAAGGTCCTGGGCAAAACCCTCGGCGTACCGCTGTTCCAGGAACAAGCCATGCAGATCGCCATCGTCGGTGCGGGTTTCACGCCCGAGGAAGCCGACCGGCTCCGCCGCTCGCTCGCCACGTTCAAGAAGCACGGCAATGTCAGCGAATTCCGCACCCGCTTCCTCAAGGGCATGCGCGAAAACGGCTATGACAACGATTTCGCCGAACGCTGCTTTTCCCAGATAGAAGGCTTCGGCTCCTACGGGTTCCCCGAAAGCCACGCCGCCAGCTTCGCGCTTCTCGTCTATGCCTCAAGCTGGCTCAAGTGCCACCACCCCGGCATCTTCGCCTGCGCGCTCTTAAACTCCCAACCCATGGGCTTCTACGCGCCCGCGCAAATCGTCCGCGACGCCCGCGAACACGGGGTCGAGGTGCGACCCCCCGACATCAACGCCTCCACCTGGGACAATATCATAGAACCCGACGGGCAGGGCGGCCTCGCGCTCCGTCTCGGTTTCCGCCAGATCAAGGCTATGCGTGAGGAAGAAGCAACATGGATCGCCGCCGCCCGCGGCAACGGCTACCACACGGTCGAAGACGTCTGGCGCCGCGCGGGCGTCGAGCCCCGGCTTCTTCGCGTGCTGGCCGAGGCAGACGTCTTCGCCTCCCTCGATCTTACGCGCCGCGATGCGCTTTGGGCCGCCGCCGCGATTGCGTCGGACAAGCCGTTGCCCCTTTTCGCGGGTGACTTGGACGGAGAGGCCATCGACGAGCCAGCCGCCCACCTGCCCCAGATGTCAGAGGGCGAGCACGTGGTCGAAGACTACGTCGCCATGCGCCTCACGCTCCGCGCCCACCCCATCGCCTTCCTTCGCCACAAACTGACCCCGGGCACCCCCAAGCTCGACCCGGGCGACGGCAAGGGAAGCCCCGGCATCGACCGCGCCACCGGCCTTACCCGCACCGACATCTGGGGCGCAGCCAGCGGCGAGCCCGACCCACGACGGCAAAGCGTGCGGAGCTGAGGCGAAGGTCGGCGCGCCGAGGAATATGGACGCATGCGGGATTGACAAAGATCAACTTCAGTTCAACCCGAACGCCTACACTTCCACCTTCTGCGTTCATGGGGAGGGTAATTCTATGCTTGATCGGGATCTTAAGATGATGACCCGGGCGTTATCTCTTGCGCTCGCGTTGCCAATATGTGGGCCAGTTGTCGCGCAGCAGATGACACTTGGTGAGTTCGAATACATGAACAGTTGTGCAGCGTGTCATGGGTCTGACGGCGCCGGGGACGGGTCAATATCTGGGTATCTGAACCAGAGCGTGCCTAACCTGACACAGCTAAAAAGGAGCAATGCCGGCGTGTTTCCTGTAACAGCAGTATACGCGTTCATTGCGGGCGATGGGGAAGTTGGTGCGCATGGGACCCGCGATATGCCCGCCTGGGGCCGGCGCTACATGATCCGTGCCGAAAATGATCCAGATTTCCTTGGGACCTCGGTCGCCCAAGAGTACGTCAATCTAAGGATTTTGGCGTTGGTGGAGCACTTGGCGTCGATCCAAGACGACTGACTTGCAGTCGATCGCTAGCCAGCCATTTCCAGGCCTGATCTGCGTTGGCGTTGGGTCACAATTGTTTCATCACCTGATGCTCCGCGCCATCCCCGACCTAGGCCGAAGGCCCAGCGGTCGCGAATTCGGCCGCACCGCCGGTATCACGCGCACCGACATCCGGGTCGCCGCGCGCGGCGGCACTGAACCAAGACGCGCCAGTGTAACGGATTGAGATCACCCGCGGGAACCGCAAATGCGATGCGTTGGATTGCAAACAAAGACAGCAGCGCTTTTCCAGAAGAAACGGTTGAAACCCGACTGGTCCGGACCAAGTTCACCGCATATGACGTCCCCAGCTGTCGAGAACGTGCAAGACTATCCGCGGCCTCCGGTTTTGGAGCCGGTACCACAGCGTTTGTGCGTTATCTTTTCCGGTAAAACAGTCGCGGAGAGCACCCACGGCTTGCGTATCCTAGAAACACATCACGCGCCGACGTACTACTTCCCCATTCGTGACGTTCGCGCGCAGCTGGTCCCCGCGCAGGGGACGACCTATTGCGAATGGAAAGGGCGCGCCGCATACTTCGACGTCCATGTGGGCGGTTCAATAGCGGCTCCGGCTGCGTGGTCGCACCCCGAGCCGATGCCAGGGTTCGCAGCCTTGGCGGATCATGTCGCATTTTACGCCGGAGCAATGGACAGGTGTTTTGTCGGAGATGAACGCGTCATCCCCCAACCGGGTGATTTCTATGGGGGCTGGGCGACTAGCAACCTGAGGGGCCAGATCAAAGGTACAGCAGGTACGGAGTTTTGGTGAGAAGATTGCCTAGAATTGCAGTCATCGGGGCGGGTCTGGCGGGCCTGACCTGTGCGCGGGAATTGAGCGCGCAAGGGCTTGCTCCTGTCGTTTTCGACAAGGGACGCGGGTTGGGTGGTAGGCTGTCGACACGCCGCGCAGAGGGTGGACTTCAATTCGATCACGGGGCGCAGTACCTGACGGCGGAAAGCGGTGGCTTCGCATCTTTGTTGCGTGACGCGGAAGCGGCGGGCGCGGTTGCGCGCTGGCCCTTGGATCGGAAAGAACCTACCTTCGTCGGTGTCCCCGGTATGACCGGTCTTGCCAAATTTCTGTCTGATGGACTGAACATCCGAAAAGGTGTGCGGATCACGCAGATCCGGAAATCAGGCGACCGTTGGAAACTGTCGTGGCACGGCGGCGAGGACCATTTCGACCGCGTGGTGATCACGGCACCCGCCCCGCAGACGGCCGCGCTTGTTCCCAAGGATCATTCCTTCCGCTGCTCTCTGGAAACTGTCGACATGGACCCATGCCTTGCGCTAATGGTTACCCTTCCACCGGACGCTGACTTGTCGTTCACAACCTGGTACGATCCGAGCGGTCACCTTTCCTGGATTGCACTCGACAGCGCCAAACCTGGGCGGTCAAAGGCACCGTGCCTGGTCGCACATGCAAGCTCTGACTGGAGCCTGCGTCACCTCGAATTGGAAATGCATGAAATCAAAAGGCACATGCTGCCGTTGATTTCAGAGGTTCTCGGCACGCAACTGACCTACGACCTGCCCTATGTCGCGGCACACCGGTGGCGGTATGCACTTGTAGCAAAACCGCTCGGGACCTCCTTTCTTGCGGATACCGGGCAAAGCCTGTTGGCGGGCGGCGACTGGTGCCTTGGCAATAGGGCAGAAGATGCCTGGACCAGCGGGAAAGCCATCGCCCAGGCACTGATCAGGTCGATCTAGTGCGGCGCCTCAACCCTTACTCTTGAAGGGCGAGTGATGTCAGAGTGTCAGGTGTCAAGGGAAGACGTCGGCCGCGCAACCCCGTAGCATCGCACACCGCGTTAGAGATAGCCGCCAGCACCGGGCCCGGTGAGGCTTCACCAGCACCAACGGACTTGCAGTCCGGCTTGTCCAGAATAACCACGTCGATCTCTGGCACATCTGAGAAGCGAAGCACGGGGTAACTATCCCAATCCCGCGAGGTTACGCCGTCGCGGTCCCAAATGACCGCCTCTTTGAGCGCCCAGCTTGCGGCTTGCAGCGCACCGCCTTCCAACTGCGCGGCAAGGCCGTCGCGATCTACCACCCGTCCCGCATCTGCAACAAGGATTATGCGCTCTAGCTCGATTTCCGCCGCATCCGAGACTTTCAGGTCAACCGACACTCCGACGCGTGTCATTGCGTTCTTGTATTGCGCATAGGCAATACCCCGACCGGATCCTGCCTTGGCTGGTCGCGCAACCAGTTCCATTTCCAGCCGTTCGAGAATAGCAATCGCGCGGGCGTCGGTCAAATGTGCCTTCCGAAACGCGAAAGGGTCTGCGCCTTGGTCGCGTGCGATTTCGTCCATGAAGCTCTCTATGGCAAAGACGTTCAGCGCGGCACCAAGACATCGAAGGGCCGAGGTTCTGAGCGGCATCCGGGGTAGGAGGTTCTTCACATACCGCGTTTCCGGGATGTCATAGATCGGAACAAGGTTTCGTTGCAGCCCGCCGTGGCGGTTCATATTCGGCACGCCCGGTTGAGGGTTGATGGGATCGGCACGGAAATTGTTAGCCAACAGCTTCGCCGGTCCGGCCTGGTTCGGGCCACTCCTGGGGCGACCGCGAAACGTGCCGCCGATTGCTTCGGCGGAGAAAGCCTCGAGCCGTCCGTCCGGCCCGATCCTTGCCGCAAGCTCTGTTGCGCCGGCCGGACCGTAGGGTTCCCAAGCGTGCTCATCCTCGCGGGTCCACTTAAGCAGAACGGGTGTGCTTGGCAGCCTCATAGCGATAAGAGCTGCCTCGAAAGCCGCATCATCCGCGCCGTTATGTCCATAGCAGCCGGAGCCGGGCATGAAGGTCAGGATGACATCGTCCGTTGAAAGGTCCAGGCTTTCGGCAATGCTCTCACGCAGGATGTAGATGCCCTGGCTGTGAGTTTTGATTTGAAGTGTCTTGCCGTCCCAGGTGGCGCAGGCTGCAGACGGCGCGAGCGCACCGTGCATTGTAAACGGGCGTTCATAGCGAGCATGGTGCGTCGTCTCCGTAAGTTCATTCGGAATAGGAGCATCTTTGATGGGCATGCCATCTTCGACAGCAAGACGTAACCCGTTGGCTTGCGTGAGTGCGTCGTAGATGTCCGAATCGTTAAGTCCGTCGCCGGCGTCCCACTCGCACGCATTGGCCAGTCTTTGGGCGGCGCGGACCACAGGCCATTCTGCGGGCCCGGTAACAGCCAAGAAACTGCCGTCGCGAAAAACGCTTAGTCCTTCATCTTCGAGCTTTGCTTCGACGTCACTTCGGATGCCGCCCAAGCGCGCCTCCGCATGCGGGGGGTGTACAACCCGAGCGTGCCTCATGCCCGGCAGGTCGAGATCGTGGAGAAAGCGGTAGGTTCCTTGCACCAGTTCCGGCAGTCCACGCATGGGCAAACCAGATAATGCCCCTGCATCGGCAATACGCGCCCCGGGATTAACAGGCATGTCGAGGCCGATTTCCCCAACGATATCGAGCAAGGCCAACGGTCGGTTCGTACCGGGCCCCGTGAGTTCCCCCTTTTCAAGCGACCAGTCCTCCGGGCGGCCTCCCAAACGGTTGCAAAGATAGGTGACAACTTGTGCTCGCAAGGTCGCAGCGGCAAGTCGGACTGCGTGTCCGGACTGCTCGATGGAATTGCTGCCGGACGTCATGCCTTCGTCCGGACTGCCATCGGTACCAACAGTTTGAACGTTGACGAGATTGGAAGGAAGCGTCAATTCGTGCCGAGCGATCCCGGCCAGTGCCGTTGAGATGCGTTGGCCGATATCTACTTTGCCCGTTCGCACTTGAAGCCTGCCATTGGACATGGCCAACCAATCCGAGACGTTTGGGAAATTCGCGAGGCTCATGACCGGCCACTTGCAATTTCGATCGCTCGCAGCACATGTGGATGAGCACCGCAGCGGCAAAGATGCGGGTCAAGCGCGGCCTTTGCCGCATCCCGGTCCGGACTTTCGTTCTCGGCAAGAAGCGAACTGACGGCAACGACCAAGCCGGCTGTGCAGTAGCCGCATTGTGCCGCGTTGGTCTCGACAAAGGCCGCCTGCACACGCCGCCCGATTTCTGTGGCAGCAAGCCCTTCGATCGTGACGATGTCCCGACCTTCAAACGTTGCGGCAGGAGAAACGCAGCTCAGTTCCGCCTTCCCATCGACCAAGACCGCACAGGACCCGCATTGCTCAAGTCCGCAGCCAAGCTTCGAACCCTTCAGCTTCAGCTCGTTCCTGAGAACATAGACAAGCGGGGTCTCGGGATCCGACAGGATGCTCCGGTCCTCGCCGTTTATGCAAAGCGTCAAGCTCATCCACCGACCTTTTCCCAGGCCACATCCAGTTGCACGCCCGCCGACCGGAAAAGGTTCATGACGGGGCAACAGCACTCTACATTGCGCGTAACAACACGGCGAATGCCAAGCGCGGATTTGTTCGGGTCCACGCTGGGCGAAAGCAGGTCGATTGCGGTTGCCGTCACAATGTCATCTCCAGAATATCGAGGCCGTTGTTCCGGTCGAGCAGATAAACCAGACCATCCTCGTCTACATCGACGTCGTTCGATTGTGGGGCACCGCCGCCCGGTCGCTCGGACATGAAATGTGCAACCTCCATCGGCATATATGGGTCGGCCAGATCAAGGACACGCAAGCCACCGGCGAACCACGTGGCATAGACCAGCGTGTTGTCGAGATTCTCACGGTATTGGTGTGCACCGAAACGCACGCCAGGCTCTCCGACCCAGGGAGACGCGCGCTCGGACAGATCCCAGGCGGCGACGGGTTCCATGTTTTCGATGTCGGTGACGTCCATGATCCATATGAAGCCGTGCAGACGACCGGGCTTGTGATCGTGTTCCTCGTCGATGGCCACAGCGTAACGGCGACCATTTATCGTCTGCTCCAGCGGCATTACGGTATGCGTCGGTTCCGGAATGGCCTGCGGGAACACGTAGCTGCCGATCTGGCGAGGCTTCGCAATATCGCTGGCATCGAGGACGCGAAAACCCGCGTGCCAAACTGCGGCCCACAGTTCGTCGCCCACACGCATCGCGTGATGCAGGCGGTGGCTGTACCCGTTGCCGGTCGGCGTCTCGCCAGCCGCAACATGCTGGCCCGGCATGTGCCAGCGCGACACCTCCGTGGGGTTCGTCGGGTCGGCAAGGTCGTAGATGACGAGGATGTTGCCGACATAGCCCTCCATTTCGGTCGAAATGTAGGCATAGTTTTCATCCATGTCGAAGCGATGCACGCCGAAGCCATGGGTCTTTACGTACGACAGCAGCTTCGGTGCCGTCTTCTCAGAGATGTCCCAGACCCGAAAGCCGCCGGAATGGTAACCACGGTCCAACGCTTCTTCGAGGACGGGGATATCCGACATCTTCACACCCAGTTCGTCGGCAATGTCTGCGTCGTTCAGACCCTTGGCCCTCAATCCTGCGATCTTTTCACCCTTCCGAAGGAAGTGGCGACGATCCATTTCGACATTGGTGACCATGATATCACCCTCGACCCGAACCTTGTGCGTGTGAGACCATTCGTCCGGTGGGTCGACATGGGCCACCACCTTTGGTTCCGCCGGGTTGCGTACATCGATAATCGAGGTGCCCATCGGCGGTTTCATATGGCCTACGAAGGCATACCCGTCCTGCACCACGATCTGTCCGCCGCCAGCGATGTCGAGCCCGCCAAGGCGGCGGATATTTCGGGCCAGTTGATACTCAATTTCGCGTTTCATTCGGCGGGCACCTCTGCGCTGCGGCGGTTCCTGCGCCAGTTGAAGAAGACTGGCAGGATCAGTGACATGAAGAGCGCGACCCAAAGGATATTGCCGAGGGTTGAGGAAAACAGCACGAATACGTCACCGTCGGATTTCTTGAGCGCCAAGAGGAAGTAGCGCTCCAGAAGCGGACCGAGGATCACCCCGATCAGGATCGCGGCCACGTGGTAGCCGGTGCGTCGCGCGATATAGCCGATCACCCCGAAAGCAAGCGCCAGATACATGTCGAACATGTACTCGCGCGGGACGAAACCGCCGACCAGTGTGAACGAGATAATGAGCGGTGCGAGATAGATCGTCGGGATCGTTGTGACGTGGCTCATGTAGCGCGACAGGGGCAAGATCGTCAGGAACATGATCAGATAGCTCACCGCCATCGCCATGAACATGCCGTAGCCGACCTTGGGCTGGTTCTCGAACAGAGCCGGGCCAAAGCTGACGCCGTGGAACTGCATAACGACCAGCATGATCGCCGCCGTCGCTCCGCCCGGGATGCCAAGGACCAGAAGCGGCACGAGCGTTCCGGACGTCACGCCGTTATTGGCGCTTTCCGGTGCGATCAGGCCTTCGGGATGGCCGGTGCCATAACGCTCGGGCGTCTTAGAATAGGTGCGCGACTGCTGATAGGCGACGAAGCTGGCGATCGAGGCACCTGCGCCTGGCACGACGCCGATGGCCAGCCCGATGATCGAGGTCCAGATGATGTGCCACCAGCGCTTGAGCGCGGTCACGGCGCCTTCGATCGTGTCTTGCCAGTTCGGATGCTTCGGTTCCGCATCCTCGCTGATGATCACCCGTTTCTCGATGATAATAAAGGCTTCGCTGACTGCGAAGAGCCCGACGAGCGCGGGAATTAGTGGCACGCCGTCGTATAGCTCCAGGAAACCCATGGTGCCACGCGGCGTGGCATAGACCACGTCGGTGCCAATTGAGCCGATCATCAGCCCGAAGAACCCCGCGATCAGGCCCTTCAACATGTCCTGTGCTGCGATAGAGGCAATCAGTGAGATGCCGAAAAGCATGACCACAATCATCTCGACCGAGTGCATGTAGAAGCCGACACGCGCCAGGATCGGCATTGTCGCCAACGCGATCAGCGTCGTGAGCAGCCCACCGATGCAGGATGCGACGAAGGAAATCGAAAGCGCCTGCTGCCCCTTGCCCGCCTTCGCCATCGGGTAGCCGTCAAGCGGCGTGGCCGCTGCACCGGCCGTCCCGGGAATGTTGACGAGGATCGCGGGTATCCCGGCCCCCATCCGGGCCGAGCAATAGAGCGAGACCATGAACACGATCCCGGTTTCCAGGTCCATCGCCAGCGTCAACGGCATCAGGATGATGATCGTGTTGGCCGCCGAGAAACCCGGAATGCCGCCGACGATCAGCCCGAGGAAAATCGTGGGCACGATGACCCACCAATAGTTGAGGGTCTGGAAGAAGACCTCGGTCAGGATCGTTGCCGTCTCACCCATTGGCCAGCACCGCCTGCATGGTGGTCTCGAACCAGCCGCGCGGGAAACGCGTGTCGAACGCCAGAATGAAGACCGCCCAGCCGATCAGCGAAATCAATGAGGACAAAAGCAGGATCAGCCCCAGCCGACGACCCTTCGCCAGCACCGTCATGCTGATAAGTAGAAACAGGAAGGTGGTGAGCGTGAAGCCCAAGGGTTCGATCAGAACACAAAAGCCGATGGTCGCAATGAATAGCCCGATCCTTCCGGTCCGGATATCGTCCATGTTGATGAGATTGCCGAACCCTAGCGAGCCCTCGCCACGCGCCAGCCAAAAGATGCAGCGAAACAGGAAGATACCGCAGACAAGCAGCAGGATGCCGCCAACCAGGAAGGCGCTGACCTGCGCCGTCCAGGGCGAATTCCAGATTGTGGTGAAGTAATAGAGCGTGAAAGCGACCGCCATCACGGGGATCAGCATTTCACCGCCAAGATGCCGACGTTTTTCGGTTTCGTCAGTTTTCATGTCGAACTCACTTGTTGGCGACCAGCGGCCATGACGCCGCTGGCCGGAGGAGCGGCGCCTACGCGCCGGTCAGAAGCGGTTTGTATTTGGCACCGAGTTCCAGCATGGCCTGCTTGAAGGCTTCGCATTCCTCGACGCCACCATAGTTCAGGTACTCGGGCGTCCCCTTCTGCGCGACATAAGCCTCCAGCAAAGCGGGATCGTCGAAGCTTTCCTTGAAGGTCCGTGTCAGCACTTCGAACCGGTCTGGATGGTCATCTACCGCCTTCTTGTGGATGCCAAAGGCGCGGGACGACAGCATCTCGGGCAGGTCCGTGCCATAAACGTCGTTCATGCTGGGCGCGTTGTCGAGTGCTTCGCCCACCCGGTTCTCGCCGAACACGAGAAGCGTCTTCACCGCGTCGCCGGCGGCGATCACGGAACCGGAGGTCAGAACCGAGAAATCCACCTCGCCGGTTACTGCGCCCGCCACCGTATTCTTGCCGCCCGAAAGCGGAATCAGGTTGAACTGCGCACCCGTGACTTCGCCCAGCGAAAGAAGTCCGATGGACGCGGGGTGCGCCATCCGGCTGGTCCCGACGTTCAGCTTGCGCTCCTTACCGGCCGCGATGATGTCGTCCAGCGTTTGCAGCTTGCTTTCCGCGCCGACGAACAGGCAGCCCGGATCGGTATCGACGCGACCGAAATAGATGTAGTCAGCCACATCGAAGCTTTCTGGCGGCTGCATGGCCCAGTTCAGGACCTCGGGACCCATGTTGCCGAAGATCAGGCTGTAAGCGTCGGGCTCGTTCTTACCCATGTATACTTCGTACCCGACGCGACCTGACGCGCCCGGGAAGAAACCAGGCTCGAACTCGGCCCCGAGTTTTTCTTTCCAAATACTGGTGAAGGCGCGGAAGTTTCGATCGGCCCCGCCTCCTTCGCGGGTCGGGATGATGACGTTGATGTTGCGCTCCGGATAACCAGCTGCCCTTGCAATGCCGGGGGCGGCAAGAGCCATCCCGCCAGCCGCAGCAGTGGTTTTCAGGAAGTTCCTGCGGTCCAGTCTTTTCATTTTCTCCTCCTTCTTGATTTCAGGCCTTTTGAATTTTGCTCCTGTCAGATGCCTGCTCTTTTTCCCCTTTCTTCAGTTTGTCCCTTCCATCAGAGCCCCAGCGCCCGAATAGATAAGACGCAGCGCCAGTACGCCTAGGACGAGGTTCAGTATGATGCGGAACCGGTGTTCGTCGGTACGCATCAGCACATGTCTTCCCGCGATGGTGCCTAAAAATCCGGCGGCAATCAAAAGTGCGACCAGACCCGCCCAAAGCGAAAACGCGAAACCCAGAAAGCCGAAAGTCAAGGTCTTCAAGGCGTGTTGGATTGTCATTAGTGTTGCATGGGTGGCGGTGTGTCCCATGCGGTCGAGGTCGAGTGACCTGACGAAGGTCGCGACAAACGGTCCGGTCGCCCCGAAAAACATCGTCAGAAAGCTTGAAAACGCGCCCGCAACTCCAGCCGAACGACTAAGAAAGGTCGGCGGACGCATCATAATCGACCAAAGGATGAAAAGGCCAACACCGATCTGGATATATGCGGGATCGAGTTGGACAACGAAGATCCCGCCAAGGGCAACCCCTATCAGCGCTCCTACGGCGAAAACGGCAACGACTTCTCGTTCAAGATGGTTCAGCGTTATCGCGGCGCGACCCACGTTCGAGCCAAGTTGAACGAGTCCGTGCACTGGTATGATGGCTGCCGCCGGCAAAAGCGTGGCGAATACGGCAAGCATTACGGCGCCGCCACCAATCCCAAAAGCAACTGTAATGAATGAACCAATGAAGCTCATGGCGATCAGCGTCGATGCAATGGGCCACCCAAGACCGGCATGTAACCATTCGGCGGCCATGTCAGGTCTCCTGTACCGAAGGATGAAAAAGCTCTTCCGGCACGACGCGGCGTTCGGCCAGGAACTGTTCCACCGAGTAGCGGCAAACGGCCTCCAGTTCCGCACGGTTCGCCGAGCAACCATAACTCCAGTAGTCCGGACCAAGTGTCGCTAGCGTCCGTTCCATGCTGGCGTTCAGCCAAGGAAGAGACAGGCGGTTCGCATTGCCCAGCCAGACCTTGCGCAACCGTTCGATTGCAATGTCGCGTGCCTCTAGAAACGCTTGGTAGACTAAAAGAGGCAGGCCCGGATGGGCATCGACCAAGGACTTGCGGATACCGATCAGGTGCATGATCGGGAAAAAACCGGTCTTCACATGATAAGCCTGCTCTGCCGCCTCGAAGTCGGGAAAGAGCCTTTGAAATCGGTCGTCGCCATCAAGGAACGCTTGCGGAGGTTTTGGTGCCAGAAGGCCGTCGATTGCTCCGTTTTGAAGAAGGGCTTGCAGCGTTTCGCCCTCTTCGATCGGCTCTACCTGCATGGTGTCGGGTAGCGCCAACTCAAGACGTTCCCGCCGAACTCCCGCATCAAGCGCTCCGGTGTACCAATGAATGCTCGTGGCATCCACGCCATATTCGTCAGACAGAATCCCACGCATCCAAAGCGCCGCAGTCATCTGGTATTCCGGCACGCCAATCCGGCGACCAGAAAAATCCGATAAGTCTTCTATGCCGGACCCCTTGCGTGCAAAGAAGCCAGAGTGTCGGAAGGCGCGACTGACAAACGCCGGAATGGCCACATATTCACCGATGCCCCGCGACACTTGCAGGATATAGCTGGAGATCGACATTTCGGTGATGTCGTAAGGCGCCTCACCCACGGCAAGTGGGAAGAGCGTCGAGGTCGGCTCGACCACACTTTCAAGCGTTATCCCCGGCACTGCCACGCGCCCTTCGTGCAAAGCCATGACGCGGTCGTGATCCCAACTCGCGAGTGTCAGCGTAAGCGCTGGCGCATCAGCCGATTGGAGCGCTGAGCCGGAAACTGTGACCACGTCTCGCACCGCAGATCAGACGACCGTGACGGTCATCGAGCCAAGGCCCTCTACCGCGATTTCCATCACATCACCCTTGACGACGGCGGCAACGCCGGAGGGTGTGCCAGACAAAATTACGTCGCCGGGTGCGAGTTCGTAGTAATCCGACAGATAAGCAATCTGCTCGGGCACTTTCCAAATCATCTGGTTCAGATCACCGTCCTGACGCAACTCGCCGTTGACGGTCAGCGTGATGCGTCCCTGGTCCAAATGGCCGACTTCAGAGACCGGATGAATTGGGCCGACCGGTGCTGAAGCCTCGAATGCCTTCCCGATCTCCCAGGGGCGCCCGAGCTTCTTCTGTTCCCCTTGAAGGTCGCGACGGGTCATATCGAGCGAGAGCGCATAGCCGAAGACGCAATCGAGGGCCTTTTCGACCGGTATGTTGCGGCCACCCTCTTTCAACATAACAGCCATTTCGACTTCGTGATGCACGTCACTGGTCTTCGGCGGATAGGGAAATTCGCCGGAGGGATCGAGATTGTCTGGGTTCTTTTGAAAGAAGAAAGGAGGTTCCCGGTCCGGATCGTGCCCCATTTCAATCGCGTGGGCCGCATAGTTTCGCCCGATGCAATAGACCCGGCGCACTGGAAATACCGCGTCTGACCCCGCCACAGGCAACACGACAACGGAGGGCGCCTCTATCGCGAACTTGGGAATGATGCCTTCCATGATGGTCTCCTTTATCTGCGTTCACCCTACCAATTAGCTCAACCAATCGAACCAATTTGCCGAGAGAGCGTTATTTCTGTTGCATTTCACTGCACCATAGCCGACAGTTGAACCAATGCAACCAATTTGATCGACCAATTCAGAGAGGCAAGGGTGCTTCACACTCCGGACACAGCAGACAAGCAAGATGCGCTGGAAGCCCTGCACGACTTCCTGGAGCGCGGCAAATTCGCGCCAGGTGATCGCCTTCCGTCCGAGCGTGATCTGATGGTTCAGCTTGGCATGACGCGGACGACGCTTCGAAAGGCGCTCGACAGCCTCGAGCACGAGGGCCGGATCTGGCGCCACGTCGGAAAGGGCACATTCATCGCATCCCAGTCAGGCGCTGCGCGCCCCGGGCGGCTCACCGAGCTCAGCGCACAGGTTAGCCCTGTCCACATGATGCGCGCCCGGCTGGCGCTCGAGCCGGCGATTGCACGTGAAGCCGCTATCAACGCATCGGAAGCGGCCGTCAAAAAGGTTCTGGCTGCTCGGGATAGCGCATTCGAAGCATTGGATTGGGACACCTACGAAGCCGAGGATGACCACTTCCACCGCACGATTGCCGAGGCCACGGGCAACGTCTTGTTGCTCGAACTCTTCGACCAGTTGAACCAGGTGCGCCGCGCCGTTGCGTGGAATTCCGTTGTTCGTCATTCGACACGCCCGCCGCGCGACCACACGAGTTTCGGCGAACACGATCGGATCGCCGAAGCAATCGCTGCCCGTAACCCCGGCGACGCCCACGCAGCTATGCGTGACCATCTTGGATCCGTCTCGTCGCGGCTGTTCGGAGAGCACTAGCCAACGAAACATGAAGACCCGGAGAAACTGGGCGAACCATAACTTTCTGGGAGGAGAGACATGAAGACACTACTCAAGAAAACCGCTGTCGCGGCCATCGCGCTTGGATTGAGCGTCTCGGCCGCAGCTGCCGACAAAATTCGCATCGCACTGGCGGAAACGCCCTCTGATGAGCTTGCCGCTTTTTTCGTGGCGCTGGAGCGAGCTAAGGCAAATGGGCTCGACTACGAGTGGACCGCGTTTTCCGATGAAGAACTCGCCATTCAAGCGGTTCTCAGTGGTCAAATGGATATTGGCTTCGGGACGCCATATGCGGCCATGCAGCGTTCCAAGGCACCACTTCGGATCGTCTTCCAGCTTTCGAAGCTGAAGTTCTTTCCGGTCACTACCAAAAAGTACAGCTCGCTGAATGACCTCGACGGCGAACCAATCCTGTTGCACTCGCGCGGTGGCGGCACGGATTCGATTGCGAACGTCATCGAGGACCGGCTCAGCATGAAATTCGGCGAACGGTCTTACGTGCCCGGATCGTCAAACCGTGTTGCGGCGCTTCTGGGTGGTCGCGCGGACGCAACCATCATCGACCTTTCGAACAAGAACAAATTGATGCGCAGCGAAGCCGGCAGCAACTTCAACGTGCTTGAGATGTTCGATGTCGAAGCCAGCGACGAAGCGCTCTTTGGAAACCTGAACTGGATTCAAGAGAATGAAGAAGACGTTGCAATCTTCGTGGAAGCTCTCGTCAGCACGTGGCAGGACATGCACGAAGACCCGACGATCATCCGTAAGGAAACCAATCCCGACGGCCCGATCGGCCAGCTTCCAAAGGAAATCCTGGACGAACTCGACGGGTTTTACAGCGACGCCGTCGAAGGCGGGCTTTACGACCCGAATGGTGGCGGACGCAAAGCTGCACAGGCGGACATGGAATGGTATTCCGCCGCTGGCCAGCTTGAAGGAGACGCGAGCGAGCTGAACATCGAGGACTTCTGGTACCTCGCACCGCTCGATGCAGCGATGAACAAGTGATGATCGCATCCGTCGCGCTACTCACGTAGCGCGACGATCCCGCCTCTTTAGCCCGGAGACAGACTCCATGGCCAATCGCGCGCTATATCTGAAATTTCTGTCGGCCGTTCTGCTGTTCGGTGCCTGGGAGGTTGCCGGTCGTATCCCGGTTAGCTTTGCGTTCCCGACGTTTCTTGAATCGATGGGGGCGCTCTTTCGGATGATCGGCGATGGCACAATGGCGACCGCCTATGCCGAAACGCTACGACCGCTGGTGGTGGGCGTCGCTATATCAGCCTTCCTTGGCATTGCGATTGGTCTGTGGGTGGGACTGAGCAGCTTCTTCGAATGGCTCTTTTCACCGATCTTCATCGTCATGCAGGCAGCGCCGCTTGCCGCCCTGATTCCCCTACTGGTTTTGGCTTACGGCATTGGCCTGACGTCAAAAGTGCTGGTGGTCTGCATCATGGCAATGCCGGTCATCGTTCTGAATACCGCGGGGGCCGTCCGAAACACGCCGGAATCCATGAAGGAAATGGGCAAGGCGTTTCTGGCCACCGACTTGGCAATCATCCTAAAAATCGTCATCCCAGCGGCCTCGCCCGTTATCTTCGCTGGCCTGCGCCTTGGCATCTCGGCCGGTTTCATCGGCGCCATCCTGGCCGAATTGAAGATCACCCCCACCGGGGTCGGCGACATCATTACGTACAGCCGGTCGATTGCCGACTATCCCAGCATGTATGCAGCAATCTTCTCGATCATTCTCTTGGCGGTTCTCTTCCTGAATCTGCTCGAAAAAATCGAGACTGTACTCTTCAAAGGAAATCAACGTGGCTATGTCTCAGATTGATCCCGTCGTGATCGACAACGCCGAAAGCGCGGTTTCGACGCGCAATATCTCCAAGAACTACGGCGATGTCGAAGCGCTTCGTGACCTGTCACTGGAATTCCCGCGGGGTCAGTTGACTTCGCTGCTGGGACCGTCCGGTTGCGGAAAGACGACACTTCTGAAGATTATCGCCGGTTTGCTTGAACCGACATCCGGCGAGGTCGAGGTCAATGGAAAGACCGTGACCGGCCCCGGACCTGATCGCGCTTTCGTCTTTCAGGATTTCGCGTTGCTGCCGTGGGCAAGCGTCATTCGCAATGTGGCATTTGGGCTGGAAATGCGTGGCATGGGGAAATCCGAACGCGAGGATATCGCTGCAAAATACATCAAGGAGGTTGGTTTGGGAGGGTTCGAGCACAGCTATCCGCATGAATTGTCCGGCGGTATGCGGCAGCGCGTCGGCCTTGCCCGCGCATTATCGGTTGACGCCGAGGTCCTGCTGATGGACGAGCCTTTCTCTGCGGTCGACGAGCAAACCCGACGGAAGTTCCAGGAAGACCTCCTGGCACTTGTGCAAAACGAGAACAAGACATTCATCTTCGTTACCCATTCAATCGAAGAAGCGGTCTATGTATCAGACCAGATTGCCCTTCTTCTACCGCGCCCAAGTCGGGTGCACGAGATCATCCGTCCGTCCAATTTCCGATCGAAGGGCGTCGACAACATTCGCCGCGACCCCGAATACCTCGATATTGTCGACGAGATCTGGGCATCACTTCGCACATATGTGGAATAAGCTATGACTCTGTTCGGATATCGCTTGCCCGGAATGTCATCCCTTATCCTTTGGGGGTTGCTGTGGGAATTCGTCGGACAATCCGGCATGACCTTTTTTGTCCCACCGCTGTCCGAGGTGCTCTCCACACTGTTTGAAGTTGTTCAGACAGCGGCCTTCCAAAAGGCACTTTACGAGACAACCTATGCATTCCTGGCTGGTGTCTTCTTTGCCATCGCAATCGGCATCCCCGTCGGAATTCTGATGGGAAAAAACCGCCTTTTGGATGAACTGCTTTTGCCTTGGGTCAATGTCTTTCTCAGCGCTCCCCTAACGGCGCTGGTCCCGGTGCTCATGGTGCTGTTCGGCTTCGGGATGAAAGCGATTATCATCACGACAACGCTGTTCGGAATTTGGATCATCATCCTGAATTCCCGCGCCGGGGTGAAGCAGATCAACCGATCGCTCGTCGAGATGGCGCATAGCTTTGGCGCATCGCCGTTGGACGCGTTCTTCAAGATCTATTTCTGGGCGGCCTTACCCGAAATTCTGGGCGGCGTCCGGATTGGCATCATCCGGGCGGTCAAGGGCGTCATCATCGGTCAGCTCCTGATCTCGATCGTGGGATTCGGAGCATTGTTCGAACTCTACTCGGCCAACTTCCTGATGGCGCATTTCTGGGCAGTTCTGATCGTCTTGTTTGCTTTGGCCTTCACAATCTCAGAGTTCCTTGCCTACTTGGAGCGCCGTGTTTCCTACTATGCGGCCAAACGATGAAGCGTGGGCGGGGATAGGACGGCATACGCAAAGAGTTTGGCTGCCATAACAAGTCGATCACCACGCTATCCGATCTTCCTTG
>JAAUYH010038511.1_pt1 | contig 18630 bp, 13 predicted proteins | sample 7278061 | NCBI WGS metagenome assembly JAAUYH01 (sample SAMN14350203, study PRJNA611818) | marine sediment metagenome | isolation source: surface marine sediment (0.6m) | place: French Polynesia: Moorea | collected 2018-08 | reverse complement strand
CAGACGTGCCAGGAGCACCAGCCAATCGATTGATCCTCCAACAGGTCGGTACACTCGTAGCCCCCAAGCGAAGGTATCACTGACGTACTGCAGTTGACGGCGAAAGCCGAGTAGTGAGCGATAAGACCGGTAACGAAAAGAAAAGCGAGCGCACCTGTTCGTGCCATCAATGGACTCCCCCTGACTGAATTTGCGGCACGCTCCTGACGCGCGCCGGTTCTCCCCAAACTGCGAGCGATGGTACAGGAAAATTTCCCGATGAAAAAATGGGCGTGCAAGTTATTGAACCGGAATGGGTTCTGGGTAAGGAGATACCTTGCCCTGGTTGATTCCTCCAGGGTAAAGACCTACCTGGAGCCTCTCCGTAGGGAAAAAGAGCGGGATTTGTATCTAAGGCCGGTGAACTGGCTCGAGGGCAAGATCGGTGGGTCGTGTTGCTGACTCAGGGAGAACCGGGTCTTTCGTTGGATTTGGCTTCCGTGGGAACGTTGATGCGTCAATGTACGCTCGGCGTTACCGCGGAAACGTCGACTGTCGCAATTGACTTTTCAGTTCGTACAAGAATCCGGCTGGTTCAATTGCCGGAAACGTGTGGCAATTCAAGATTTGATCCTGGTCTGTAGAACCTTCCGGGAATCAGAGCTCAGCCTTCAAACCCATTGGAGAAAATCTGGCCGGCCCGCCACTCGTGAGCGCCACGATCAGGCGCCGAATCTCGAAGTGCGCCGTCGAATGCCGCTGGTGCGCTTTCGGCAATCGACCCGGTATCCACCATGGGTGACGCGCCCGAAACTGCACCAAGGTCAGCACCCGTTGGATCTTTGAATCCGGGTGATTGGACCGACGAGTTGAGGTCGAAACCCGTCGCCCCCTGCCATGCGGTCAGGTCGCCCGTTCCGGCCACCCACTCACCCATAGCGCCGGGGTCGCACAGGTTGTAGTCCATTCCGGCAAACGAACTGGGCGGCAGGTCGGTGGAAAAGCAGGCAAAGCCACCCCCGGGAGAGGCAACTCCCTGGATGGCATTACTGTAAATGCGGTGATTGGTGCCGCTGGAGGTAACAGCAACACCGGTGGCAGGTCCGGCATAGTAGATCGAGTTGTTGCGCACAGTCAGCCCTGTGCCAATGGCGTCGCCGGCACCGGGCGTTCGGTTGGGCACAGCGATAGCAGTACCGCCGATAGTCTGTTGCTGGATCACCTGGTTATTTTCGATGACGCAGTCCACGCAGGAAGCGGTTCCGATGGACAGGTTCCCCATATTGCGTACGGTATTTCCGCGAATGACCAATCGGGTGAACTGCTCACCAAAGTCATATGCCGGATCAATGGCAATTCCCCAGCAGCCGGGCCCGGCAAGCCCCAGGCTCTCCTCCACCAGGTTGCCCTCGATCAGAACGTCAGCAAACAGACCGTGACCGGCCAGGGAGGTGGCATTGCAGGTACCCGAGTTATCGATGGCATTGTTGCGCAGCGTGTTACCTATGACCTGCATATCCACAACCGGGTCGATGCCGCTGGCGAGGTAGAGGTTGTGATGAAAGGTGGGCATGGAGCCGTTGCCGTCAAACAGGGTTCGCAGAATCCGTGAGCCGCTGGATGCCCCCAGCCAGCCCTGGGAGGTATTGTTCAACACAAATGAGTCCTGCAGGATGATACGTTCGTTGAATCCATCGCATTGGGGGTCGAATGCGTCACAGGGATTTGATCCGGCCAGGTTGACACCAATGGCAAAGTTTTCCATCACAACCCGGCTGATGGTGACGTCGTCAATATCATTGAACAGGAAGAACCCCTGGCCGGCATTGCCGCCGTTGCCCACCAGGTGCAAATCTTCAAAGCGGTAGCCGCTCTGGCGAATGGCGTTTCCCGGATTCGCCAGCGAGAAGGCGTCACCGTCATCGGTCCGCTCAATGACGGGTCGCTTCTCATCACCGCTGCTCCACGGCGCATCGTAAGCTGCAACCAGGCAAGTCTGCTGGGCGGTGCACTGGCCATTGACCCACTCCGCCGCTCCGCTCACCTGCCAGCGCCCTCCACGGCAAAACCGTAATGCGTCACCAGCAGTCAGGCCGGCGAATCCGAGGCGAGCCTGCTGGTAGGATCGCCATGGCTGCTGGGCAGTACCCGGATTGCTGTTGCTTCCAGCCACGCAGTCAGCGTCGGCGCCGGGTGCACAGTCACAGACGAACCGGTCGGCCGCAGACGACGGGCCCGGCAAAACCAACAGCAGCAGCACCATCGGCAAAACGAATGGGAGCAGATGCATCGGGCTTGGGATCCTCCTGTACGTAGACGTTAGGCGCTGGCGTATGAGCCATATCTCAAGGCACCAGGCCACTCTATATAAAGTGTAGGCACCTGATCTTGGGATTCCAGGGAACGTCTTGCCGCCTCTCGGGCGTATCCTCCCGTCCGTCGCGCGGTGACCATCCCGCCAAAATCCGGTTTGCGTGACCGTTGTAACCGCCTTTCCCGTATTGGTCGCTACTGAATGACCCCAAGCGAAGATTGGGCGGTCAAGTTTCCTGTTCAGGAGGTTTTAAACAAGACTTTATGAACGGGCGGTTCGAAGGATCGCGATGGGTCAGAACACTTCGGTGTGCGTTACAGCACCGTCAGTCGCGCCGGCAAAGCCTGAATTTGCCAATGCAACTTGACCCAGAATTTTTTGCCGCATCTATTGATGTTCATTTTCGCGGAGGGGACCGGCGCCTTCGAAGACCGTCGACCCCGTGAAATGCCGAAAGCATCTCAGGAGTCTGGTTCGACTAGCGCTGAGCACAGGGCATCAGGCGTCAGTCGGGAGAGAACGATGCGCCCGGTCGTCCCGACGTCAAATGCGTAGTCGAAGCTGGCCTCGGTGCAGCTGTCGAATATCAGCGTGGCGGTGCCTGTCGTGGCGTTTGTGACTGCCAGGGGATCATCAAATGCCCCGCCGGACGTCAGTGTGATGACCATTTCCGCCCTGTTTGCCTGATAAGGACCCTGAGCAGTGAACCAGCGCTGATCCTCAGATCCGATTTTTGCGTCGATCGTCTCGAACGTAAACCAGGCCAGGAATACAGTGCCCGTGCTCGGAACGACGTCAAGCAGAAACCCCTGTCCTGGGGTGGCCTGATTGAACCAGGCGCCGTTGAGCCCGGCGTTGATCTCAAACGGGCTGCCCTGTGACGGCAGGTCGATGCGGCGAATGGCCACGTCGGCAGCGCCGAAATCTGAGCTGCCTGTAACGTACAGGAAGCGGCCGTCTGGTGAGGCGCCGATGCCATTGGGGCGTGAGATGGTGGCGTCCAGGTTCGGACCGTCCTGGTTTCCGTCTGTGCCCGTTCCAGCAAAGGCGGAGACGTTTCCGTCCGTATCCACTTCAAATACCCGGTGGGCGACCCGACCGGCGACGTAGTAGCGATTGTTCACAAACACCACGTGGCCGTTGCCGCCGCCCGGGATGTTGGCGAAAAGGGAGATGCTCCCGTCCAGGCTGACCCGATACATTCCGCCATCAGAGAAATTGACGACATATAGAGCACCATCGTGGCCTATATCCATACCATTGGGACAGGAAAGGCCGCCTCCGCTGGCGATCCGGGTGACAGCACCATCACTGTCAACTCTCGCAATGGCGTTGCTGTTGCACTCGGTTGCGTAGACATCATTATTGCTGTCGACAGCGATTCCCACCGGGCCCTGAAGGTTGGTCGCCAGAATGACGCCGTTACCGTCCGCATCAATTCGATAGATCCGGTTGGTGTTGAAAGCAGCCTGGATTAGATTGCCCTGTGTATCGAAGTCCAGTCCGGCCAGGGCCCGGCCCAATCCGTCGGCAAAAACTTCTTGGCTGCCGTTCGCAAAGATGCGCACTACGGAGTCCCCGTTACCCACCTGGGGATTGCCAAAGTCACTGACAAAAACGTCGCCGTTGGCAGCCACTTTGATGTCCCCATTCGCCCGGGCGCGGGTGATGGTAGTGATGTCGGAGTGTGCCAGCGTTGGTGCCAGGACCAGCAGCGGCAGGACACGGTCGAAAAACTTCATGCTCGTTCCTTTACCTGGAGTTGACCCTCGCAGGCTAGCCAAGCAGGCTGCCGCTGACTCGCTCAAAGTTGTCGATTTTCGTCGGGACAGGCGACAATCGGTTCAACCATGCAGCGGGTCACGACCAGGGTCAGGCGACCAGGTTCGCGACCAGAAGATGACCAGGGTCAGATGACCAGGGTCAGGTCTTTCATTGCCACATCTCAGTTACCGCGGAAACGCTGATGCGTCAATTCACAGAGGTCTTGCCATCTTTTTCGCTCGCTTCAGCGTTTCTCCAGCACGCGCAAAAAGTGGCAATGCAAGACCCTGGATCTCGCTTGGCAAAGGAAAATATGACCCTGGATTCACAATTTCGCCCCAGGGCAATTGTAAATTGACCTTCGGGGTTACCGCGGAAATATCGGCTGCTGCATTAGTCTTTTGGCGCCGATATGGCGCCTGGCTGGCGTTTTAGGCTGGTAACGTATAGCAACCTAAAATGTGACCCGGATTGGTAACCCCGCTTCGTTTTTGTCTGCCCAATCAACAGCGACTGCTGCACAAACGGGTAGACGAGGGCGTTTCGATTGTGTTCATGATGAGGAAATGCAGAAAGTGAAGGAAGCCTTTAAGCCGTTCATCGAATCCACAATTGAAGAATTGGAGTCCGACTCGCGCTTCCTTGGTCTGGCAATCGGCGGCTCGTGGACGCGTAACGAGATCGACGAATTCTCCGACCTGGATCTTCTCATCATTTGCGATACAGGCCAGGTCCCGGACCCGATCAGCATGCGTTCATTGGCCGTCAGACTCGGTCCCCTGGTCTCGTCGTTCACGGGTGAACATGTTGGAGAGCCGTCGCTAATGATATGTCTTTACAAGCTGGCGGAACTGGTGCACGTCGACCTGAAGTTTTCAGCGGTTGAGGAGTTGGAATGCCGGCCGTATGACCCAGTTGTGGTGTGGGAGCGTGGCTCGATAGTCTCTGATGTCATCGCGCGCACGCCGCCTTCCCCGCCATCCCCGAATCAGCAATGGATTGAGGATCGCTTCTGGACCTGGGTCCACTACGCGGCGTTGCGTCTTGGGCGAGGCGAGGTGTTCGAATTGGTGGGCTTTCTCAGCTTCATTCGTGAACAGGTGCTGGGACCATTGGCGCTTCATTCGGCAGGATTCCCGCCCTACGGTGTCCGAAAGATCGAGCGCTATCTGCCAGAATTCGCTCGGCGCCTGGAACAAACGGTTCCAACGTACGACCTGGAGAGCTGCTATGCAGCAACGCTGGCGACCATTGAGACTTACCGGGAACTTCGAAACACCGCCAAGCCGGCAGTCGAGCCCAACTCCCAGGCGGAAACTGAGAGCGTGCGATTCCTCAAGGGTGTGGCTACGCGATTGACCTAAGCGCCCTTTGAATGAATCTCCCGCCACACGGCAACGTCAGGCGCCATGTTGATGCGATCCTGGTTCAGATCGTCCGCATTGGCCGGGAAGTTGCTCTGCATCTCAGCGTGAAGCCCATCTTTGTCCCAATACCAGGAGTCGAACGTACCGCCTGATCCAAAAAGGTCGGCGTAATAAAGGTCAGACGGAGCAAAAACGTGGCCCCAGTGCGTGAGCAGCAGCGTGGGCATCTCAGATGCCGACCATGGCGCTGTCAGCCGGTGGCTGAGGCATTTTGGTCCGTGCCCAACGCTGCCGACTGGTCTTCATAGTGGGTGGCAGCCGTCGTCGGTGACCGCGACCGTGCCAATTGACGATGACCAGGGTCAGGTCTTTCATTGCCACATCTCAGTTACCGCGGAAACGCTGATGCGTCAGTTCACAGAGGTCTTGCTATCTTTCGCTGGCATCAGCATTCCTCCAATGCGCGCATCTGTGGCAATGCAAAACCCTGAATTTAGTCAGTCGTTTCGTGGCGCTAGTTGCGCGACTTGCCTGACTCACACGAATCGGTCTCCGGAATAATCGGGAAGACTTGACCCGACAATGCGAAAATGCAGCGAGTGTTATAGGACAGAAGTTTAAGCTTGGTCCCTTTTCGTCAGAATGCGCTCAAGCTTTTTCAGCAACTCGCGCTGTTCCTCGGCGCCGTCCCCACCGCCATACAAAAATGCCCCGGACGAGAATGTTGTGCCGAAGGACTCCGCCGCATTGACTACCTGGCCGACAGCCGACATGAACAACTCGTCAGACAGATCGCCCAGAGGGTGGATGAAGGTACTCCACAGTAGACCTTGAGCAATGGCATAGCGCGCATCCAGTGCCGAATCAAAGTTGGCCTGCATCAGCCTGCGCAGCATCTCCTCACTGAGCTGCTCTGACTCGGTTACAGGCGACATCAGTCGCATACGGTCGGCGCTGGTGTCGAAAACCAGCAGCACGGGGCGCTCATCCACGGTGAAGTGCATCTGGTTGCTGTCCAGCCGTGTGGCTCCCGGGTAGATCCGGGATAGCAGGTCGGCCATACGGTCAGGTGTCATCGGGTTCTGGTCAGTCGGCGTCGGCGCGTCCGGAGTATCCGGTTCTTCATTGCCGGTCTGAGCCCAAACTGCGATGGCAACCGCAAGGGCGAGGGTCAGTACAATCGGTTTGCTCAAGTGCCTCACCGCCAATCCCTCAAAAAGGCTGTTTCCTTGGCACATTTTCCAGTGGCCCATTCACTGCCTTGTGCCCTGATTGCCGTGCCGAGCGCTGTAGCGGGAAGTTTTTTCATGAACCGGTAGCCTGACTCATCCATTGGTGAATAGAGACCGCAGCCCGGTGGTGTTGCTTTCAGCCTCCTCCCGCTGGTTTTTTGGATGGAGGTGTTCCCGCTGAACCTGAATAGCCAACAGGTCAGTGTCGAAAGGAGGGGCACGACTCAGTTGCGTTGCACCGAAAGGCCAACAAAATCGTCGGCGGCATTTCATTGTAGGCCGCGGCTACGATTCCGTAGAGACTCAAAAACCACCCGAAAATGGGCTGTTTAAGCGGCTCTTTGCCCGGCTTCTGGCCGGGCTTTGCATTTGAATACAAGGAACTAGATCGGTCCGACCCGCGATTATGCGCGATAATCCCGCGTTTTCCTTGGCGGGGCGCCCGCAATGATTCACACCAAAGTCGAGTCTGCCTCAAGGCTTTTTGGGTGGATCCGGTGAAATTTTCAGCGGGGGAAAGGGCGCGTGTTCAAAAAACACCTTCATGCGTTTGCGGTCGGCAATCTGCTTGAGTTTGGCGTTTCTCGATGTCGCCTTTGAGCCGGACAGTGAGATGATGTAGTCGTTAAACTTGATGAACCCTTGGGGTCCACAGATCTCTACGCAGCCAATGGCGCCGAACGGGTCGCTGCGGTCGGTGGGATCGTCGGGTCCATCGTGGATCAGGAAATTCCCTGTGATATTCCAGGCACCATTTTCAGGGGAGCCCGCGCTTTGCACGCGATAACCTGGCTCCCACATCTTAATGGTGTTCCAGTACTTCGTGTGCGTCCATCCGGCAACCCTTGCCTTGGCCCTTTCACTTTTTCTCAACACGCCGAACCGGATGCACTCAAAATTTTTGCTCGCTGGCTTGTTGTGGTCGTCTGTACCGCTCACCGTGATGTGATAGGTCGGCAATACGTATATGTTTCCGTCGTCTTTGTCGTACGACCACAAATGAGCAATTCCCACCTGCTTGTTGCCGACCACCAATTTGATATGTCTTAAAGCCATTTCAAACCCCCGCCGCGGTAACAAGAGTCAGCCAGCGTACTCCCCTGACTCCGACATTGCCAATCACTCCGAAGCCGGTCGGCCCAGGAGGTTGGCCAGATGATTGACAGGTTTTGCTTTTCCATATCTGCGTTACCGCGGTAACTGGACATGGGGCAATGCAGGACCCAAAAAATGCACGCGACGAATTCGCGGAGTTCGCAGGCCAAGTTGGCCTTCATCGCCGCGTCTGCAGCTTCCTCACTTTAGGGAAATTCCTCGAATCCATCACCAAATACCAGGTTCGCCGGCAGCGGCGAGCCCAATTCCACCGCGCCAATGTCGTACAGAACCAGTACGCCGTTGCCGGCGAACGGCCGGCCCGCGCCTCGCTGATCACTTCCCGGCACACACCCGGGCGTTGTGCAGACGAAGCCGACGTCAACCACTGGACTGAATGGCATGGGGCTGTGGGTGGGCGTCGGCCCGCCATTGTCCTGCAACGGGCCGAGGCCGGGATCGACATTCAGCGTGGTGCCAAACTGCGAGGGACAGGTGCCGTCCTCTATCAGGTCGAAGATATGCTGCAGGTCGTCAGGGTCGTCCGCCACGCAGTCGCCGCCGGCGAGGCTGCCGGCGACGATTGTGAGGGTCACGTCGGTAATGGCGCCAAGGCCATTGGCCAGGCCGCCGCCCTGATTGCCGGCGCTGTTGCCCAGGATGGTCGTGTTCGTAACGTAGTATTCTCCGCCCACCAGCTCAATGCCGCCACCAAACTGACCTGCCTCATTGCCCGATATCGTGCTGTTGGTCAGATCCAGGCGCACCAGGTCGTCGATGTATAGACCGCCGCCTCGAACCGTGGCGATATTGTCGTGAAAAGTGCTTGCGGTAATCGTGGCTAAGGTGGGTCCAGTCAGTCCAAGCCCGAGGCTTGAAATTCCGCCACCAATGCCCGCGGCATTAGCCTGAAAAATGCTGTCGACGACAGTGAGATCGCCGCGGTCCTGATACAGACCACCACCATCGTTTATCACCTGGTTTCGCAAGACCCGGCTTCGGCGAACGAGTGTGGAGCCTTCGAAATGGTGGATACCTCCGCCACTGTCGCCACCGACATGATCGGATATCTCGCTGTCGCTGACCTCCAGCACTCCTGAGCGGTTGAAGATGGCGCCGCCATCAGCCCCATTGTTGGCCGACAAGGTGCTGTTTTCCACGGTCGCCAAGCCGCTGTTGAAAATGGCGCCACCGGAAAATGCCGTATTGGACAACAGAGTGCTGAACTGCAGCAGCAGCAGACCCGGGGCGGCGTTGTGAATGGCCCCGCCCCGGGGCGTGATGCCGACTGCCTGCGCGATGTTCCCCGTCAGTGTGCTCGAAAGGACCTTCGCCTCGGCCGAGTTGTGTATTGCGCCTCCGACCAGTGCCTGATTCTGATTGACCTGCGTCGCGAATAACTCAAGACGGGCGTTTAGCGTATTGTGAATCGCGCCACCTGAATCCGCGCTGTTGTCGCTCAATACGCTGTCTCTGATTTCAATTCGACCGCCAGTCACGTTAGCAATAGCGCCACCCTGGCCAGCCGCATTGTCGCTGAGCGTACTATTGCGGATGATGGTGGCAACGCCGGCTGCCGCTCCGACTATTCGAATGGCACCGCCGCTGCTGTCCGCAATATTTTCATTCAGCGTTGTGTTATCGATAGCGATCTCGCTGCTGCTTCCGGCCATGCCGCCGCCAGCGGCGCTTGCCGTATTGCCGGAGATGTCGCTGTCACTGATGTGGACAACGCCGAAACTGGCGGACACGCCGCCGCCAATGCTCGCATGATTCTGAGTGACGGTGGTGCGCTGCAGTGTCACTACGCCATCGGGCAGCGTTGAAACAATGGCGCCTCCGTTGCCGGTATTGGCGGTATTGGCGCTCAACACCGAATCAACCACCAGCAGATTGCCGCCAGGATTTGAAATTGCGCCGCCGGATGTGGCGGAGTGGTTGCCGGTGATCACCATGTCGCGGAGGGTCAGGTTTTCTTCATTGGAAATGGCACCGCCGGCGCCTGCGGCACCGTCGGCAAACCCCTCGGTTAGCGTCAGCTTCTCGATCGTAACGTTACTCCGATTGGCTGTGCCGTCGGAGATCACGAATATCTGCTGGGTGTCGCCGCCGGAAACAGTAAGGGAAGACGCGCCAGGACCTTCGATGGTGAGGTTGGAGGTAATGCCGATGGGGTCTTGTGACAGGGTCAGCGTAGCGCCCACGAGTGACGGTGCAAATACAATCCGATCGTCGCCGTCACCCGCTGCGCAATCCGGGGACCCCGAATCGTTGTTCGCGTTTGCCACGGCGACACGCAACGAGCAGGCATTCAAAACGTCGGCGGCTTCGGTGACCACGATGGTGGCCGCGGCAGCGCTTCCCGCCGTCAGCAAAGCCTGGAGAATCGCCAGCGCCAATGCGACACATCTCAGCGTGGCGCCGCCAAGCCTGCTGCGGGAAGGAAATTGCTGCTGGCGGGGCATGGATCGGCGAGTCATAGGTCTCACTCCTTGAAGAGATTTCTGACTGCAAAAACGAAATCGATGCCAAAAAGCCGACACGCCCCGGAAAGCGGATTCTGGTTACATCACGAATATTGGTCACAAAGTGGTAATCTGAAGTACGTACCTCGATTAAGTCATCGTTCTTTGGGGAGACCCTTTGTGAAGATCACGCGCTGCACAGCGCCTATTTCGGCTTCCCTTTTGTTGATAGTTGCCTGGGGGTCCCAGGCCCAGGTCCTCCAGGCCGGCGACGCCAGCGAGGACTATGAATTCAACTCGTCGGACCTGGTTCAGGTATTTGCAGCCGGACGTTACAGGACCGCAAACACGGCCAAATGGGCGGATGGTGACTGGAATGGGGCACCGGGCGGGTCCGCCGGCTCGCCACCGTCGGGTGACGATCTGTTTGACGAATTCGATGTGGTCGCCGCGTTTTACACTGGGCTGTACGAAACGGGCTCCTACATTGGCCGTGGACCCACCGAGCCTGCGCCCTTGCCGGCACCGGTTCTTGGGGGTGGAAGGACGGGCGATAACCAGACCTCGCTGATTTACGACGCCCTCACCGGCGAGGTGTCGGTGGATCCGCCCGGCCGCGACGATCTCACCACCATTCATCTGATTTCCCGGACGGGTATCTTCGACGGGTCCCAGGTGCCTGCGGGGACCCTCCCGGGATTGTTTGACGTCGCCCAGGACGACAGCATTTTCAAGCTGGAACCTGGCGGCTTTGGCGCCATCAGCCTGGGCACAATCGCCCCGCCGGGGCTGACCGAGGGCCAGTTCCGGACCGATGTCAGCGTTCACGGGTCGCTGGGCGGCGGCGGCGGTCTGGGCGCCGTTGACCTGGTGTTCGTTGCTGCGCCGGATCTACAGGCGGGTGACGCCAACGAGGACTATGAATTCAATTCGTCGGACCTGGTACTGGTATTCGCGTCCGGTCTTTACAAGTCTGCGGGTCCGGCCAACTGGAGTGAGGGCGACTGGGATGGCGCACCCGGGGGATTCGCCGGTTCGCCGCCCCCGGGTGACGGTTTCTTTGACGAAATCGACATCGTCGCCGCGTACCACACTGGATTGTATGAAACAGGATCCTACGTGGGCCGTGGACCCTCCGTGTCTGCGCCCGGACCCGCGCCGGTTCTTGGGGGTGGGGTGCTTGGCGATGCCCAGGCGTCATTGGTCTACGACACGTTCACCGGCGAGGTCAGCGTGGATCCGCCCGCCGGCGTCACCCTCACGACGATTCATCTGATCTCCGCGACGGGCTTTTTTGACGCGACGCAGTTGGCTCCACAGACTCTCACCGGCCTGTTCGACGTCGCCCAGGACGAAAGCATTTTCAAGCTGGAACCCGAGGGTTTTGGCGCCATCAGCCTGGGTACCATTGCCCCGCCGGGACTGACCGACGCCGAGTTTCAGGCTGATGTCAGCGTTCACGGATCGCTGAGTGGCGGTGGGAGCCTGGGGGCCGTGGACCTGGTATTCATCGACGCGCCGGTTCTGCAGGCCGGCGACGCCAACGAGGACTACGAATTCAATGCAGCAGACCTGGTGCTGGCATTTGCAGCCGGGCGTTACAAGACAACAGGACCGGCTGCCTGGGCCGAGGGTGACTGGGATGGCGCACCCGGGGGATCCGCCGGTTCGCCGCCCGTGGGAGACGGCCTGTTTGATGAAGTCGATCTAGTCGCGGCTTTCGTTACCGGGCTGTATGAGACCGGCTCCTATGCACGTCTCGGACCGGCTGAGCCCGCGCCGGAACCGGCACCGCTGGTTGCCGGAGGAATGCCCGGCGATGCACAGACCTCGCTGCATTACGACAGGGAAACCGGAGAGGTAAGAGTAGATCCGCCCGCCGGCGTCACCCTCACGACGATTCATCTGATCTCCGCGACGGGCTTTTTCGACGGTCTCCAGGTGCCTCCGGGCACCCTGACGGGTTTATTCGACGTCGCCCAGGACGACAGCATTTTCAAACTGGAACCCGACGGTTTTGGCGCCATCAGCCTGGGTACCATCGCCCCGCCGGGACTGACCGACGCGGAGTTCCGGGCCGACATCAGCGTTCACGGATCGCTGAGCGGCGGCGGCAGCCTGGGCGACGTGGACCTGATCGGGCCTGCCATTTTCCTGGACGGGTTTGAGGATGCGGTGCCCGTGAAAACGCTCTGGCAAAAAATCCTTGGCGCTGCGGGGAACAGTGACTGAACATCCAAAGGAACCAGGTTCTGATCCTGCAATGCAAGGGAGCATGCCCTCCAGGGTTCGTCGCGCAAGCGGGTTATTCGCAGGCCCGGCTACTTGCCGTCAGCGGAACGCGGGGGAAAATTCACCAGGTTCTCGCGACCGGATCCCAGGATCTCGCCCACCTCCCCGGCGTCCAGGGATTCCCGATCCTCCAGCGCCCGCGCCAGCTTTTCCAGGTTGTCCAGATTCTTCTCGAGGATCTTTGAAGCTTTGCTTTCGGCATCGTCCACCAGCGACTCGATCGCCTGGTCCACGGCCTCCGCAGAATGTTCGCTGAACAGCCTGGCGCGGGTGATTTCCATGCCGAGGAACGGCTGGGCCTCACTCTGGGTCAGGTCTACTGCACCGATCTCGGGATCCATGCCCCAGCGGGTCACCATGGCCCGCGCCAGGGCAGTGGCTTCATGGATATCGCCTTCGGCGCCTGAGCTCAGACTGCCGGTGAACAGACGTTCCGCCACGCGCCCAGCCATCATGATGGTGAGCCTGTCGCGAAGGTAGTCCTCCGCCAGCGTGTAACGCTCCCCTTCAGGCAACTGGTGAGTGACCCCCAGCGCCCGGCCCCTTGGAATGATGGTGACCTTGTACAGGGGGTCAGCATTGGGAAGACTGTATGCAACCAGGGCGTGTCCGGCTTCATGGATGGCCAGCCGACGGCGTTCTTCGGGCTGGATGATCAGGGAGCGGACATTGCCCAGCATGATTTTATCCCTGGCTTCCTGCAGGTCCTGATCCTGGATGGCCTCGGCGTTGCGCTCCGCCGCCTTTACTGCCGCCTCGTTCACGAGGTTCTTGAGCTCAGCACCGGAAAATCCCGGGGTCCCTGACGCAAGCGCTTCCAGGTCAACATCCTCGTGCAGGGGTGATTTCTTTGCATAGAGCTGCAGAATCGCCAGCCGGTCCTTGCGATCAGGCAGATCCAGCGTGACGTGCCGGTCGAAGCGCCCGGGCCTGAGCAGCGCGGGGTCCAAGACGTCGGGCCGATTGGTGGCCGCCAGCACGATCACTGATTCCTTTTTGTCGAACCCGTCCAATTCCGCCAGGATCTGGTTCAGTGTCTGTTCCCGCTCGTCGTGGCCGCCACCCAGGCCGGTTCCCCGGGTCCTGCCGATGCTGTCCAGTTCGTCCACAAATACAATGCTGGGCGCGCTCTGCTTGGCCTGTTGAAACAGATTCCGGACCCGGGCTGCACCCACCCCGACAAATACTTCGATAAAGGCCGATCCCGAAATGGAGAAAAAGGGAACCCCGGCCTCGCCCGCCAGGGCCCGGGCCATGAGCGTCTTGCCGGTGCCCGGCGGTCCCATCAGGAGAATTCCCCGGGGTACCTCTGCCCCCATCCGCCTGAATCTCTCGGGGTGCTCCAGGAATTCGATCAGTTCCGCGACTTCCCGTTTCGCATTCTCCTGGCCGGCGACGTCCGCAAAAGTCACCTCGGGCCTTTCCTCCACGCGCGAGGGCGTGGAGACGAGCTTTCCGATCCCCCTGGGATCGCCGCCGGACAGGCCGCGAAAGACCCCCCTGGACATGAACCAGACGAAGTAGACCAGCAGCAGCAGTGGCAGCAGCGACAGCAGAATGCGCCACCCCTGTCCCGATTCTTCAGCCGGCAGCACGTCGACAGTGACCCGATGCTGCCTGAGAATCGGCAGGAGATCCGGGTCTCCGCCCTGGGGAATCCGGGTCCTGAATCGGCTGTAGTTCTGACCCGTGGCGCCCAGGGCCCGCGGGTTGCCCAACTCACCTCGAATCACGTCCCCGGAAAACTCGACCCGGGTAACGTTATCAGCCTCAACCAGGGCAATGAAATCCGAGTACGGGATATCGGGGGTCTCCGGAACATAGTTCCGAGACATCCAGAACAGCATCAGAAACAGTATCGGCAGGATCCAGAGCAGGGTGTTCCGGATTTCTGTGTACGGCCCGGTGTTCCTGGGAGAATCCTTCATGATGGGTTCAGGTTAACAACAGGGAACTCACCGTCTTCAAGTCCCTGATGAATAAGATGATGGCAAAATTGCGAAAGACAACAACCGGCGGTCGACGGGTGGCGCAAGGAATTCGGTCAACAGGTCAGTAGATTGACGATCGATCTAGACAGATACAGGGCTGTGCAGGGCGCGGCCAAGCAAGTTCTGGCTGAACTGTGCGACATGATCGGGTCGGACTCGACAGAAGAAAGCATCGCGGCTTTCGCGATCCAGAGACTCTCGGAGTTAGGACTTCCCGATACCTGGTACCACTCATGCCCAGCATTGGCATTGGCTGGTGATCGCACCTGTTTGTCGATCTCTGGGCGGGAATACATTCCAAACACGGACCCAATCGGCAACGAAAATCTGGTAACGGTTGACCTCAGCCCTTGTGCGGGAGAAGTTTGGGGTGACTGTGCAAGGTCATTCGCCATCGAGCGCGGACGCGTTGCCGTTAATCCGTCGCTTCCAGACTTTCGACGTGGAGCAGAAGCACAGTTTCGACTCCATCTGGAGATGAGGGAGTTCGTAGAGCCCGAGACCAGATTCAGTGAGCTGTACGAATTTGCCAACAACCGAATCTCGTCTCTGGGGTTCCTCAATCTGGATTTTCTGGGCAACGTCGGTCACAGCATTGAAAAGAACCGTGAAGATCGAGTCTTTGCTGATGCGCACAATCACCTGGAAATCGCGTCCGTACCATTCTTCACCTTTGAGCCGCATATACGCGAGGCGAATGGGGTATGGGGATTCAAGCACGAAAACATCTATTACTTCGATGACAACGGCGACTTGGCCGAGCTTTGAAAGATGCTCAGAATTGGGTCTTTCAATGCCAACAATTGACGGCTGCGGCAGGGTGCTGATGTGGAAACTCAATACCTGATCCCGATTGCGCTTGGCGTTACCGCGGAAACATCGACTGTTGCGATGACTTTTCAGCCCGGGCAAGAGGCGCGGCTGGTTCGTTTGGCTGGAAACGTGTGGCAATGCAAGACCCCGATTCGGTGTGACCCCGATTCGTTTGATCGAAATATCCTTGAACCTATTCGATTGACCTAACGGGCGCCGGTGCGCAGAATCGAACTTCGGACCTACTCATTACGCGCAGAAAAGTGACGGGCCAATCGGATTTCGGAAATAGGACAGTTATTCCGCAATGAAGCCATGCCAGATCCGAGATTGCGCTGCCAGCAAGCGTGGGAGAGTTTGCGCCGGAATCCGAAACCCAGGAACTTTTGGCGTCTTGCTCGTTTCTTTGGCCTTGTCTTTGCCACCTGGTGATGGCCGGACAGTTGAAGTGCTCTACGGCCAAAAACTGAGGCCCGTGCCCGCTGGAATTGGCATCAGCGCTGGCAGCGACGTTGCTATTGACGGCGATTTTGCAGTGGTTGGCGCAGAGGCACTTGACGTAGGTGGTAGGGCCTTTGTTTTTCGCTACAGCGGCGGCGAATGGGTGCAAGACGGCTCGCTCGCGCCTTCCGACGGAAATGACGGCGACAGATTCGGCAGTGCGGTGGGAATCTCCGGCGCTTATGTCCTGGTTGGCGCTCCTTCAGACGATGACTTTGGACAGAATGCAGGGTCAGTATATATATTTGAACGTGCGTCATCTGGCTGGCGCGAAATTGGCAAACTGACCCCGGCTCAGTCCACCGCTGAACAGAGTTTTGGCTGGGCCATTGATTTTGAAGGCGATCGAGCATTGATCGGCGCCAATTCCATCGGGTCCGATACCCTACCCGGTGCCGCATACGTGTTTGATTTGCAAGACGGTCAGTGGCTGGAAACTAAAATTGTTCCCGATGATTCCCAACCAAAAAACCTGTTCGGTACATCGGTTGCTTTGGACGGCGGTACGGCCGTCATTGGTGCGCCTCGCTACGACGTCGCCACGGGTTTCGCCTACATTTTTGAATATGCCGACGGCCATTGGTCTCAATCCACCAGACTCGAACCCGCCGATACTCAGGCTGCGTTTTTCGGCGGCGCTGTCGCGATCGACGGCGGGCACCTCATTGTCGGTGCGGACCAGACTGACGGGGGCGCCCATAGTACCGGGGCCATCTACATTTTCTCGAAGAGCACCGGGTACTGGCAGCAGACCCAACAGATCGCATCTCCGGTCCAGGAGGCGAACACCAGCTTTGGGCAATCTATTGATTTGCACGGAAATCATTTAGCGGCTGGCGGCAGAAGCTACGAGGGTGATCCACCAGCCGTTTTCCTGTTTGAGTATGACGGAAACGCCTGGCATGAACACAGTACCTTCCCGATGGCATCTGCCGGTTCCGGCCTCAACAAGGTGGCTTTAATGGATGCGCGGCTCCTGGCAGGCGTCAATCCTTCCAACGAGAATCACACCGGAGTTGTCGCTTACCAACATGATGGTGCAGCCTGGAGCATGGCCTCATCGTTCGTGTTGGGTGACCCAAACTCCTCACGATCCAGCCGATTCGGCCAAACCATTGCTCTAGATGGGACTCGCGCACTGGTCAACGCGTTTGCAGCCAGAGAAGTGTACGAATTCCGAAATGACGGCCAGCGATGGGTGATGGAAGAACTGATCAGCAGCACGACGCCGCGGTTCGGCTTCGGAATTGGCATTTCCCAGGATAGAGCCCTGATATCAGGCGATTCTGGCACAGAGACGCCAGGGGTGACATTTTATGAACGCACCAGTGAGGGTTGGGTCGAACGCCAACTGCTCAAAGATCCTTCTGGGCGCCACGCCTTCGAGTGGTACTTTGGCGATTCCATCAGTATGACCCACGACCTGGCAATCATTGGCTCCTCGGGTTGGAATCGCATTAGCGGGGCTGCCTATCTTTACCAATTTGACACCGGCGCCTGGCAGCAGCTTCAACGCATTCAAGCCAGCGACGCAAGCGACGGCGACCGGTTTGGCGAATCGGTAAAGCTAAATGGGACGCGCGCTGTCATCGGCGCACCAGGGAATTCTAATGCGGAGTTCCGCGCCGGGGCAGCGTATTTGTTCGAGTTCGACGGAAGCAGTTGGGTCCAGGTGCAGAGATTCCAGGCCAGTGATCCTGAGCCCTATGCGGCGTTTGGCCAGTCAGTAAGTATGTATTCCGACACCGTGGTCGTTGGTGCGCCTGGCCGTCACGGTGCCGTTTACGTTTTCACGGACGATGGAGCAGGCTGGGTTGAGACGAAACTGTCGGACCCGTCACTGGGGCGTTTGGCAAACCTTGGCGACGCTGTAGAGATATTGGGAGATGTGTTGATAGCTGGGGCAGGGGGTGCGCGAGGATTTGGGGTCAACGGCGAACTGTCCGGAGCAATCTACAGGTTTCATCGGGATGGAGTGGATTGGACGGGAACAAGGATGGCCCCGATAGATTCCGCTTCTGAAGATGAATGGGGTGCTCGAATCGCACTTTCCGGTCAACAATTGCTGATCGGAGGACAAGGAGATGACGACCATGGCAGAGATTCCGGATCGGTGCTGGCGGTCAATTTGGATGTCGTCATGGGAAACGGATTCGAATCGGCGTATTGAACCAAAAATCAGGTCGGAACCTAGTTGTAGTAGTCGGTAACTAGTCTTGCAGTGGGTGTTCAGATCAGATCGAGCCTCGGGTGTCTGCTTTTGGCGGTGTCCGCTTTCGCGGCAAGCAGACACCTAAGCCACACTTGATCCCCGCTAAACCGAGGCAGGATTCGAGGGTAACGTCGTTGCCACCTTTTACGCGAATTGGAGCAAGGCCAGAACGTGGCAATGCAAGAATTGACCCTGATCTTAATGCAAGACGTGACCCCGATCTTACCGTCGAAGGCAATCGGTGAGGTCGGGCTGCCTCCACGCGTTCACGCAGGTAATCTTTGTACGGATCCAGCTTGCTCCCCCGCGCCGCCCGAGGGCCGTACGTGGGCGCCTGGTCAGATCGCAGATACTTTCGCACCGTGTTGCGGGAATGCCCCGTCAGCCGGCAAATCTCTTTGATCCCCTTGCCCTGCCTGCTCAAAATTCGAATCTCCATATACCCTTCCCGATCCAGCATGTGCACCTCCTCCTGGGAGATGCAGGTTAGAAGATAGGGGGGTCAATTTTCAGTTGCCGAGGGGGTCATTTTTACTTTGCCGCTATCGGTGATTCATCGCAAGGCCAATGAAATCGACGGCGGCTTTTCGCTGTAGGCTGCGGCT
>JAAUYH010020611.1_pt1 | contig 18630 bp, 10 predicted proteins | sample 7278061 | NCBI WGS metagenome assembly JAAUYH01 (sample SAMN14350203, study PRJNA611818) | marine sediment metagenome | isolation source: surface marine sediment (0.6m) | place: French Polynesia: Moorea | collected 2018-08 | reverse complement strand
TGCCGGTGACCCGGATGCGGTCCGGCACAAAGCCGAGGAAATCAGTGCTGCCGCCGAAGAGCTGGCGCGCTCCGCCGCCCCGGGCACGGAAAAACAGCAGCAGGTCGAGGCATTGCGCACGGCCTGGGACCAGCTGGCGTCACCGCCGCCGGATCTGGCTGCCCGGTTCCTGGGGGCCTGCGGTATCGTCGAAACGGCGCTGCACGGCAAGGACCCCACCACGGCCAAGTCTTCCGAGCTGCAGCGGCTGCTGGCAGAAGTGACAGCACGCCTGGAGGCCCGGGACCTGGAGCTGACCCAGCACACCCTGGAATCGGCCCAGGGCCTGGCGGGAAACCCCGCTGGCCTGGACGCCGATCAGCGCCAGTCTCTGGACGCCGCCATCAGCCGCCTGGTTGCCCTCCGTGACGAGCTGCTGGAGGCCCAGGAGCCTTCGGCTGAGCTGACGGCGCTGTGTGAATCCGCCGAAAAAGTCCGACTGAAGAAAGCACGTCCATCGATGCCCGCAAGGATGCAGAAAGACTGGGACCGCACCTGGCGGGCCCTGTCGGAACACAAGCCCGCCGACCAGCTGCTGGCCAAGCGTTTCCAGGCGGCCCTGCAGCGCATCACCGATCACCTGGAACAACAGCTCCAGCAGCGCGAACAGGCCGCCGGGCAACTGGGACAGCGCCTGGAAACCCTGGAGGCCATGCTGGACAAAGGTGATCTCGCCCACGCCGTGGAAGCCAAGAAGGCCTTTCTCAACACGCGGGACCTGGCGGGCCATGCACCCATCACCGACGACGCCGACTTCAAGAGCCGCGTCAGTACCGCCCAGGGCCGCCTGCGGGAGCTGCGAGACTGGCAGCACTGGGCCAACGACAAGATCCGGACCGAGCTGTGTGAAGAAGCCGAGTCGGTGCTCGGATCAGGCATGCATCCCGACGCCATGGCGGAAAAGATCAAGGGATTGAACAAGCGCTGGCGGGAGCTGGAAAAGAGCGAACACCTGCCCGGCGACGATCCCCGGCGACCCGCCAACCCCGGCCTGTGGCGCCGGTTCCGGGCCGCCTGTGACAAAGCGTTTGAGCCAGCCAAGCCTTTTTTTGAGAAACGCGCCGAGATTCGTGATCGCAAACTGGCCGAGCTCAAGGAAATCTGCCGCGAAACCGAGGCGCTGGCCCAGGACCGGGAATGCGAGGACTGGCCGCTGCTGGAAAAAGCCATCGGCAAAGCCCGCCGCAGCCTGCGGGAACTGCCCAAGATCCCACCGAAAGAGCGCGGCCCTCTGTCGCGCCGCCTGCGGGAAGCGGCCAACGGAATCGAGGGACACCTGGGCGGCTATTACGAGATCGTGGAGAGACGCAAGGGCCGCCTGATCGAGGAAATGCAGGCGCTGGTGGAGGAGTCCGACCTGGACAAGGCCATCGCCGGGGCCAAGGACCTGCAGGTTCGCTGGAAACAGGCCGGCAGGCTCCGACGGCGGCGCGACCAGGCCCTGTGGAAAGCGTTCCGGGGCGCCGCTGACCAGGTATTTGCCCGGCTGGACGAGCAGCGCAGTGAAGAGCGGGCGGACCGCGACAGCAAGACGCAGCAGCTCGACGCAGTGCTGGACGATATGCGCAGCCTGCTCACGCTGGACACCGAGGCCATGGCCCAGGCCGAGGGGCGCCTGCACCAGCTCCAGGGGCGCTGGCGGGAGGTGGGCTGGAGCCCGCGCCGGGCCGAATCGGATTATGACAACCTCAGCCGCCGCATCCAGGACGCCGTGACCGCGGCACGCAAGAGTCTGGCGGCCGACCAGCGCAAGTCGCTGCGGAAACTGGCCCTGCTTTGCCGACAGCACGAAACGGCGCGACTTGCCGGACAGGAATCCGGCACCGGGTCTCTGGCCGAGGCCCTGTCACAGGCCGGAGAATCAGTCCCCGAGGCACTGCGGTCGCGCTGCCAGTGGGTGTTGGATGCAGAGGTCAGCCCGAAGGACCCGGACCAGGCCGCCAGTGAACTGCAGGACCTGTGTATCCGCATGGAATTCCTGGCCGGGGTCAAGTCGCCGGAGGAATTCCACCAGCAGCGCATGGAGTACCAGGTGCAGCGTCTGTCCGAACATATGAGCAGCGGCGACCCCATGACCGCCGCTGAAGAGGCCGACCTGCTGGAAAACACCTGGCTGGGCATCGGCCCCCTGCCGGCGGAACAGGCCGAGGCGCTGGATCAGCGATTCATCAGGGCCCTGGAGGCATTTGACCGGGAGCGATGACCTGCTTGATGGCGTAGCCGGCTAGCCGCGCTGCAGCAGCCGGCGCGACAGGGTCCGGGCCTGGCGAATCCGATCCCGAGCCCACAGCCGCAGGTCGTCCAGGGTCACATAGATGGTGGGCAGCACGCACAGGCTGATCACGGTGGAAAACACCAGCCCGCCAACGATTGCCCGCGCCATGGGGAAGTAAGGCGGGCCGTCACCGCCGATCTGGGTGGTACTGATGCACAGGGGAATCAGCCCCAGCACGGTGGTGCCAACGGTCATCAGGATCGGTCTGATCCGGTCTCGTCCCGCCTGCACCACCGCTGCCCGCCGCATCATGCCCCGGCGGCGCAGCTGGTTGATGTGGTCCACCAGCACAATGCCGTTGTTCACCACCACCCCGATCAAAATCAGAATGCCGAAAAAGGCCATGATCGAAAAGGTCGTTCCCGTGAGCAGGAAAAACCAGTACACCCCGACGATGGAAAACACGATACCCGTCACGATGGACAACGGATGTGTCATGGACTCGAACAGCGCGGCCATGATCAGGTAGATGAACAGCACCGCCAGCAGGATATTCCGGATCATGGTTTCCTGGGCGTCTTCCTCGAAGCCGAAACCGCGCCCAAAGTCCCATCTGTGGCCGGGCGGCAGCTGATACTGGTCCAGCACCCGCTTGATCTCCTCACGCGCCTCTTCCATGGTCAGGTCATTCAGCGTGGCGGAGATTGTCAAAGCCGTTTCCCGATCGTTCCGTGAGATGCCCACGGGACCGCTGCGGACGTTGTAGGACACCACCGACGACAGGGGAATGCGCAGCCCGGCCGGCGTGGTGATCTGCAGGGTCTGCAGGGTTTCCACCGTCTGGGTGTCGGAGTCCCGGAATCTCAGCGTCACCGGCACCTCGCCCTCGGGTCCGCGATATTCAGTCAACTGGGTGCCGCGCAGCGCCACGGCCACCACCGTGGCCACCTGCTGAGCCGGCAGTCCGTATTGCGCGGCCTTTTCCCGGTCCACCGATACCTGGATTTCCTGGTCGCCGCTACCCTGGTCTGTCTTGATGTCTTCCAGGCCCTCGATCTGGGACAGGGTAAAAATAATGTCGTCTGCCATGGCTGCCAGCCGCTCGCTGGAATCTCCCACGATATACACCGTCACGCCCTCGGAGCCGCCTGACCGCTGCTGGTCGAAACTGGGGCTGCCGATGGCGATCTTGGGCAGCTCTTCCCGGATCATTTCCTTGATTTCGGTGGAAGACAGCTTCGAGTCCTTCTCGTCCTTCAACAGGATGGTGGACTCCGCCCTGCCCTCGTTGTGGTAGAACGAGTACACCTTGTTGATCTCCAGACGCTCCTTATTGTCGTAGAGATAGTTCTCGATCTTGTCCACCGCCACTTTGATGCGCTCCAGCGGATAGGGGCCGTCCAGGTTGTAGCGCAGGAACAGTTCCCGGCTGAGGGTTTCGGGGAACATATCCTGCTTGACCAGCGCCCCGGGGATGGCGGTACTGGCCAGGATCAGCACAATGCCGCCCCAGGCCGGCCAGCGGTGTTTCAGGGTCCAGTCGAGGAACACGGCGTAGCGTTCCTTCAGCCGATTGATAGCGTTGTCCTGGGAGGTGCTCGGCGGTTTGACCCGGCTGGAAATCAAGGGGATCAGGGTTTGGGCGATGACCAGGGATGCCGCCAGGGAAATACAGATGGCAATGGCCACGTGCTCCATGAAAATGGAAATCTGGTCGGGTTCGCCAAACAGGTTGGGCAGGAACACCGACATGGAAGTCGCCGTTCCCGCGAACACGGCCAGACCCACGCTGCGGACACCCGACACGGCCGCCTTCACCGGCTCGTTGGGCTGTTTCTCACGCTCGGTGAATATGGCCTCACTCACCACCACCGCATTGTCCACCAGCATGCCCACGGCCAGCAGCAAGCCCATCATGGAAAGAATATTGAGGCTCACGCCCAGCAGGTACATGGCCCCGAGGGCAATGGTCAGCGAGATGGGCACCGCCGTGGCCACCATCAGCGTGGTGGTCACGTTTCGCAGGAAGAAGTACAGCACCACTATGGACAGCAGTGCACCCACAAGGCCCGCCTTGAGCAACTCCGCGAGGGAACTCTTGACCCCCTCGGCCTGGTTCTGCAGGAAAAACAGCTGAATGCCCTGCATCTCCGGGTTGTCACCCGCTTTTTCCACTTCTACCAGGACCCGTTCCGCCACGGAAACCATGTTGACGCCGCGTTCCTTGAATACCTCGATACCGATGGCGTACTTCTGGTCCAGGTGACGGGCCAGGTCCCGTTCCCGGGGCTCGTAGGTCACGTCAGCGATATCTGACAGGCGCACGCCGCGCTGGTTGATAACCAGGTTGCGGATTTCGTCCAGGTTCTGGAATTCGCCTACCGGGTTGACCCTTACCCGCTGGTTGTTGGCATTGATCAAACCGGCCGAGGCGGAAAAGTTCGCGCTGTTCAGGCGCATATTGAGCTCGTTCAGGTCAATATTCAGCGCCTCGACCCGGTCCGCCACAAGGTCGATGCGGATCTCCCGGGGCTCCACCCCTTCGAGGCTGACCCGGGCCACCCCCGGAAGCCGTTCGATGGGCCGCACCAGGTTACGCATCAGCATCTCGTAGGACTCCGACAGGTCCCGTTGACTGGATATGCGCAGGGTCAGAATACCTTCGTCGCTGGTGTCAAACTTGAACACGTTGATGCGGCGCAGGTCCGTGGGCAACTCGTTGCGTATGGCTTCGAGCAGTTCCCGTGCCTCCACCGCCTTGACCGTGATGTCTTCGGTCAGGCCGAACAGCATGAACACAGTGGTACCACTCGGCGTCGAGCGGCTGTTGAGAAACTCGATTCCCTTGAGGGTGGCCAGAGCCTCCTCGGCCGGCCGCGCCAGCAGCCGCTCCGTTTCCCGCGGCGTAGAGCCGGGATACGGCATCTGGATCATCAGAAAGGGCGCGTCGAACTCCGGGAAGAACTCCAGCGGCAGGAGCCGGCTTGAAATCCCGCCCAGCAGAAGGCAGGAGACGAATATCATCACCGTGGCGACCGGACGCTTGATGCAGAATTCGGCCGGGGTCACGGCATCACTCCGCGGGGACCGCCCCGTCCACCCGGCTGCCTTCCGGCGCGGCGGACTCGTCGGTTTCCCGTCGCCGGTCCAGCAGGTCGTACATCACCGGGATCACCACCAGGGTCAGCAGGGTGGACACCAGCAATCCACCGATCACCGTGATGGCCATGGGGGTCCGGATCTCGGCGCCCTCACCCAGCCCGATGGCCAGTGGCAGGAGTCCCAGGGTGGTGGTCAGCGTGGTCATGACGATGGGGCGCAGGCGCGCTACGCCAGCCTCCAGGATGGCGCTGCGCCTGGACTGGCCACGGGCGCGCAGCTGGTTGATCAGGTCGATGAACACGATGGCGTTGTTCACCACGATGCCGGCCAGCATGATCAGGCCGATAAACACAATGACTGAGACCGGTGTACCGGTGATGGCCAGTCCGAGTATCGCACCAATACCGGCCAGGGGGACCGACAGCAGAATGACCAAAGGATGAATCAATGACTCGAACTGTGAAGCCATCACCAGGTACACCAGGAAAATCGCAAGGCCCAGGGCAAACAGCAGGGACTGGAATGACGCATCCATCTCCTCGCTTTGCCCGGCCAGCTTGAGCTTGACACCATATGGCAGGGACAGGTCCGCCAGCAGCTGCTCCGCCTCCAGCACCGCTTCCTTAAGCGTGCCGTAGGTCAGGTTGGCGGACACCAGGGCTGCACGCTCCTGGTCCACCCGGTTGATTTCGGCCGGCCCCTCGGTGGGAATGACCTGGGCCACACTGGACAGGGTCAGCGGTCGCTCGCTGGCGGGGTTTACGATCAGGTTTTCCACGTCCTCCAGGGACGAACGATCCCGCTCGCGGGCTCGCACCAGCACGTCGATCTTGCGGTCACGCCAGCTGTAGCGGGTGGCCACCTCGCCGCGAAGTTTCTGCACCACCTGGTCCGAGATCTGTCGCACCGTCATACCCAGGGCGGCAACGCGTTCCTGGTCGAACAGGATCTGGATCTCCGGGTGACCCTGCTCCAGACTGGATTTGACGTCGGCGAAACGAGGCGACGAGGCCAGCATGCCGGCCACCGATTCGGACGCCTGTTTCAGCCGGCCCAGGTCGTAGCCCACCAGCTCGATTTCCAGGGGTGTGGAGAAGGTAAACAGTGCGGGCCGTTCAAACTCCGACTGCACGCCAGGCATGGCGCCGGCCGTGCCGCGCAGCTGGCTGATGGCCTCACGCTCGGTTTCCGTTGGCGTCCCCGGCTTCATGACGATCAGCAGCTCACCGATGTTTTCGCCGGATTCCGTCGGGTTGGCATCAATGCGGTTGCCGGTTCCGGACACGGCGTGAACCGCTTCAATGCTGTCCATGGTGGACGCCCTGCCCTGGATGCGGCTGACCACCCGATCGGTCTGCTCCAGCGGCGCCCCGGGCGCCAGCTTGACCTGCATTTCAAACCGCCCCTGGATCAGCTGGGGAATGAGCTCGGCGCCCAATCGGGGCGCCTGAAAAGCGGCAGCGGCCGCAGCCGCCGTGGCAATCAGCAGAACCACGGCCCGGTGATCCAGGGCCCAGGGCAGAATCCGGCCATACAGCCTCGAAATGGCGGCAAAAAGCTTCATCACCATGCGGGCGGGAAAGCCGAAGACCCAGCCACTCAGGCGGCTGATGCCGGCGGCTACCACCATCACTACGGCAGCGATGAAACTGGGAATGCCGTTGAAGACGGTCACTCGCCCCTTGCGGATCGCCCGGCCCGCGCGGGTTCGCGGCTCGCGATGGCGATGTTCTTCTTCGGGAAATGCGATGGGCGAGCGCACTTTCATGGTGGACAACATGGGAATGACCGTCATGGCCACGGCCAGGGACACCACCAGGGCGAAGGTCACCGTCAGTGCCTGGTCCCGAAACAGCTGGCCGCCGATGCCCTCGACGAAAATCAGGGGCAGGAATACCGCGATGGTGGTCAGGGTGGAAGCCATGACCGCGCTGCCCACTTCGCTGGCACCCTTGACCGACGCTTCCATCACGTCGGCACCTTTGGCCCGGTGCCTGGAGATGTTCTCCAGTACGACAATGGCGTTATCCACCAGCAGCCCGATAGCCAGGGCAATGCCACCCAGAGACATGATATTGAGAGAAAGCTCGGCCTGATCCATGAGGAAAAAAGTGGCGATGATGGACAGGGGAATGGAGACCGAGATCACCAGGGTGGGCCACGCGTCGCCCAGGAAAAAGAAGATCACCATCACGGCCAGGATTCCGCCGATGATGGCTGCGTTACGGACGTCATTAATGGCCTGTCGAATAAACTGGGACTGGTCATCCACCGTGGCGATGGTCAGGCCTGCCGGCAGTGCCTCCTTCAGTTGTTCCAATCGCTCGCTTACGGCGTCGGCCACCAGCACCGTGTTGGAATCGCCCTCCTTGTACACCGCGATCTCAACCGATTCCCGGCCGTTGGTACGGATCACCGCCTGGCGCTCCTTGAAGCCCTCCGCCACTTCCGCCACGTCACGCAGGTAAATGGGGCGCATCCCGGCCGGAGAGATGATCAGGTTGCGAAACTCTTCCACCGACTGGAACTGGTTGACCGTGCGCACCAGGTAGCGGCGCGTACCCTCCTCCAGGCGCCCGCCGGATACATTGACGTTTTCCTCGCGCAGACGGGAGATGATGGTGGAGGTGGGAATACCCAGCCGGGCCAGCCGCTGCTGGTCGATCTGGATCTGAATCTCGTCTTCCAGCCCGCCGCTGATCTTCACCGCCGCTACGCCGGTAATGGGTTCCAGCCGCTTTTTCAGTTCCTCGTCCGCGAACCGGCGCACCAGCTTCAGGGTTTCCTCGTCGAAACCCTCGATGTCCTCGGAGTAAAACGCCAGCCGCATGATTGGATCGGTGGACGGGTTGAAGCGCAGCAGTATCGGCCGGTCGGACTGCAGCGGCAGCTGCAGCAGCTCAAGCTTTTCCCGCACGTCCAGACTGGCCATGTCCATGTCGGTGCCCCAGGCAAACTGCAGCAGGACGTCGGACTGCCCGGCACGGGAAACCGACTTGACGGTCTGGACGCCTTTGACGATTCCCACCTGCTCTTCCACCGGCTGGGTGATCAGCTTTTCGATCTCCAGCGGTGCAGCCCCGGTGAACTCGGTGCGTACGGTCAGAGTGGGGTACGACAGATCGGGCAGCAGGTTGACCTTGAGCTCGCTCAGGGCAATCACGCCGAACACGGTGACCAGCACAGCCGCCATGGCCACGGTAACCCGTCGTCGGGTGCAGATTTGAATGATGTTCACGTGTCCGGCCTGGGGCAGCGGCTGTTAAGGGACAGCGTTGGACTGGGCTGCGGCGCCGGCTACGCTGACCTCCGAATCAGCGGCCACCTGGGCCTCCCGGTTGATCACGTCCAGCAGGGTCTCACCGGCGATACTGCCTTTACCCGCGGTGACCACTTCTTCGCCTTCATCCAGGCCTTGCAGGATTTCCACGCGACCTTCAGTGACGTATCCCGCCACCACGTCCACCCTTCGTGCCCGGTCGTTTTCAACCACGTAGACGTAACGCTCGCGGTCTTCGATGATCAGCGCATCCTGGGGAATAGTGACGACGTTTTCCTTGACGTCGTAGACGATATTGACCCGACCGAACATGCCCGGCTTCAGGCGCGGGTCTGGATCGCGGATTTCGATAGTGACCTTGAAGGTACCGGTGTCCGGGTCCACTACCGGACTGACCCGGGCCAGCTGGCCGCTGAATTCGTCCTGGGCCAGGGCATCCAGTTCCAGCAGGGCGGACTGCCCCGGTCGCAGCGCGGACAGCTCCCGCTCCGGCACGAAGATTTCGGCCAGCAGCGGATTAAAATCGTGAACGCGGAACAGTGCCTCGTACACATTGACCAGCTTGCCCACCTTGACCATGCGCTCCGACACCACGCCACCGATGGGGGTGCGCACCTCGGTGTAGCTCAGCTCCAGTCTGGCCATGTCGAACGACGCCTGCTGCTGGTCCAGATCCGAACGTGCCCGCTCGTAAGCGTCCGAGCTGATGAGCTTCTTGTTGAACAGCTCCTGGGACCGATCGTAGTCTTTCCGCAGCTGGTCCAGAGTGGCCTTGGCCCGCTCCAATTCCAGCTCCAGGCGGTCCCGCTCCAGCCGGGCGACTACCTGCCCCGCTTCCACGGTGTCGCCCTCTTCCACCAGGATATCCAGCACGATGCCGCTGGTTTTGGCCACCACGTCGGCTTCCCGTTCGGCCTCCAGGGTGGTGGTGCCCTTATAAGACGCGTATACCGTATTCAGGGTGGATCGCTGAGCCTCTACCGGAACCGCAATCTCCTCGTCAGATTCTTCCGCGTCACCCGATTCACCACTGCCGCCGGGTCCGTTGCAGGCAGCTATCACCAGGACAGACGCGAGAATCGCACCCGTTTGCATGATTCGATGAAACATGGCGAGTTTTTCCTTGGGCATACTGGTGTTGTAGTTAACTATAACGCTAGCACTCTACTGGGCGATATAGATCATTAGTCATGGTCAAAGTTCCAGAAACTGCAATGCATATTTCCTGCCAACCCTGGCAACGGCCCGGCCGCGCTCATTTTAGCGGCAACAGGGGCAACGCAGGGCCTGAAATAAGGCGCCACAAGGTGGCGAAAGTGGCGTAATTCTGGCGTGAACCACCATACCCGGCAGGTACAAAAGCATTGCCCGAAACGCTTTTGCCCAACCCGGGCCAACGTTATACTTACACCCCGATGGCCGTTCCCTGCGCCGAACTCTAACAAGGACAAGATGAACAAAAGCATGCTCAACTGGGCCGCTGCCGGTCTACTCGTGTCGGGCCTGGCCCTTTCCACCGGATCCCTGGCAGACGGCGGTGATGCCGAACAGGGCCGCATCAAGGCCTATACCTGCACGGGCTGCCACGGTATCCCCGGCTACGTCAACGCCTACCCGAACTACCATGTACCCAAGATTGGTGGTCAGAATTACGAATACATTGTGCTGGCTCTGAAAGCCTACAAGAACGGTGAGCGCCAGCACCCCACCATGGTGGCCCAGGCGGGCAGCATGACCGAAACCGACATGGAGGACATCGCCGCCTACTTTGTCAGCCTGGAAGGTGGAGAACCGGAAGCGGAGCTCTACCAGAAAGGGGATGTGGCCGCCGGCGAGACCAAATCCGTGGTCTGCCAGGCCTGTCACGGCGCTGACGGGAACGGAATCGACCCGCAATATCCGCGTCTGGCCGGCCAGTACGGTGACTACCTGGCCCACTCGCTCAAAGCGTACCGCTCAGGCGAACGCAATAACGTGGTCATGGCTGGCTTCGCCACCACCCTCAGCGATCAGGACATTCACGACCTGGCGGCGTTCTACGCTGCCAAGGAAGGCCTGGTCGACCTGAAGATCAAGTAAACCACGGATACGACGGCCCGGCATTCCCGGGTCGTCTTCAGCTGTAGTAGGGGTTTTCGCCCGTACTGTGATCGGTCACGTCGCGAACCGCCTGGATCTCGGGCAAGCGTGCTTTCAGGGTCTTCTCCACCCCCTCTTTAAGGGTGACGTTGACCATGCCGCAGCCGTGGCAGCCTCCGCCGAACTGCAGCACCACGGTACCCTCTTCGATGGACACCAGGGATACCATGCCGCCGTGGGACGCCAGTGAGGGATTGATTTCCGAATCCAGTATGTAGCGAACCCGGTCCGCCAGGGGCGAGTCGTCATCGGGTTCCGAACCGCGGATATTGGGTGCCCGCACCACCAGCTGGCCGCCGGTGCGATTCTCTTCAAAGTCGATTTCCGCGTCCTCCAGGAACGGCACGCTGTCCGCGTCGATGCGCAACTGGAACGCATCCAGGTCCACGATCAGATCACTGTCGGCACAGTCTTCGGGCAGACAGAAACTCAGCTCGCATTCAGCGCCCGGGGTTCCGGGATTGGATACCAGCATGCGCAGTCCCAGGTCATCTGCGTCCTGCTGTGAAAGCAGCTCGGAGAAATATTGTTTGGCGCTTGGGTAGACTTCGATCATGTCAATCAGCTTTCAGGCTTAGGGCCTGGTAAAGGAACGGCAGGGATTGGTCGAACCGGTGGTCGATATTGGAGTGCGTTCCGTCAAACTCCAGGTACTGGTGCTCCACCTCGTGCTGCGCCATCAGACGGCTCAGCCGGCGGCTTCCGTAATGTATGTGATACTGATCACGACTTCCACAATCGATATAGATGCCGCGCATGGATTTCAAGGCCTCTATCCGGCCAGGCAGTTTTGCCACCGGGTCAAATGCCATCCATTGACCCCACCGTTCCTCATCGATTTCCAGGGTGTGCCGATTAAACGGCAGCCTGATGCTGCAGGGGTCATTCGGATCCGGGTCATAGGTGGCCGCCAGGCAGAGGTGCATCAGGGTCAGAAAGTCGGACCCGCCCGGGGTCTTGGCCCGCCAGAAATAGCGGATGAATGCCGCCACGTCCCCCTTGTACCGATCCAGGGTAGCTGCCACCTTGGGAAAATCATTGCGGTAGACCCATTCAAAGGCCGCGTCGCCGGACTGGCTGGCCAGGGCGCCCCACAGATCCGGGCGGTCCATGACCAGGTTCAGCGCACCGAACCCGCCGGAGGATTTGCCGAAGACACCGCGGTGATTACGGTCCGCCACGGTCCGGTAGTGCTGGTCGACCCACGGCACCAGTTCCTCCTGCAGGTAATCGGCGTAAGCGCCTGTGCCGGGCGAATTGATGTACTGGTTGCCCCCCAGGGTGGTGAAACAGTCAGGCGCTGCCACGATCACCGGCCCCATTTTTTCCGCCAGGATCAGCCGCTCCACCCGCTGAAACAGGTTGTCGGAAAATCCCCGCCAGTTGCCCGCAGCGGCGCCGCTGTTGGTGAATGCCGCCAGGTACCAGAGCACCGGATAGCGCTGATCACTCTTGTGATAGCCCGGCGGCAGATAGACCCACAGCCGGCGACGGGTCGGATCACCCCAGGGGTTGCTGTTGAGCGCCCGGGATTCAATCTCAACCTGTTCCAGGCGCGCCCCTGGATCCACGGGTCGGGGGCGCAGTGTGAGGTTTTCCATGTGTAATCGACTCGCTCCGGGCAACACAATGACTGTACCATTCCGGATTCATCATCGCGCCATGTCTCATCAACCCGACAAGGACCCTTACAGCCATCATGTCTGACCTAACCAGGAAAACCTGCACACCCTGCGAAGGGGGCACCGAGCCTTTGCGACAGGACCAGATCGAACTCCTGCTGCCACAGATTCCCCAGTGGAAGCTGGAGGGCATTCGGATCGTGCGAGAATTTCGCTTCGACAACTTCCACGAGACCATGGCTTTCATCAACGCCATGGCCTGGATCGCACACCAGGAAGACCACCATCCGGATTTCGACGCCGGCTATCACCATTGCCGATTGACCTTCACGACCCATGCCATCGGCGGCCTGTCAGAAAATGACTTCATATGCGCCGCAAAGATTGACCGGCTGATCTCGGCCTGATCTTGAACCGGCTGCTCCAGTGGGGCATCACCCTGGCCCTGGCTGGTCTGGCAGTTCTGCTGTTTTACAGTCTCAGCCTGAACGCCCTGTCCAGCTGGCTGCAGCAGGAAGCCCGGCACACAGCGCGGCAGAATGCCCAGGGATTTCGCTGGGAATTCGAGCAGACCGAGGACCTGGTCGGCTCCCAACCGGTTGGTTTTGACGACAGCCGGATCCATGGCGGCACCCTGAAGGTCCCTGCCGCCAGCGGCAGCGGCTACCTGTCACTCAATCTCAATGGCGATCGCATTGATGCCACTCTGTTTTCACGCTGGTGGATGCGCATCCGTCTGGACAGCAGGACTCCCACCCAGGCCATCATCTATTTCCGGGAAGACCACGGCGGCACCATCTACCAGTCCGAACCCCTGCCCGTGCGGCCTGGATGGCAGGTTCTGAAAACTGACCTGTCGGCTGTCCGGTGGACCAGCGACCCGAAGACAGACGGCCAGGCCGTCTGGGGTGGCCTCTCCGGCACCGTCGCCTCCATCCGAGTGCACCCGGTCGCCCAGGGCGTTGCCGGCATGGAGCTGGACTGGATACGCCTGGAGCCCAGCGGACCTCCGCTGCCCGAACGTCCCGAATTACGCATCCGGTCGGCTTCGAAACTCACCGCAGATCTGCCGCGCAACGCACTGGTCACCCTGGATATTCCCTGGCCGACCACCGCCCGGGTACTGGCAGCCGTGGACCAGCTGGAGGCCGCGCGCCCCGCCGCTGCCCTGGTCCTGGATCAGTCCGTGGCGCGCGCTCCGGCCTCATCCTGGTCCTGGACCATACTGGTGGCCGCCAGCGTCATGCTGCTGCTTGCAGTGTCGCTGAACGGCCCCGTGCAGGCCGGGCTGAAGCTGGTGGGAGTTACTGGACTGGTCAGCTTGTTGCTGACACACCTCGGCGCCCCCCTGCCCTGGGGACTGGCCGGCGTGCTGCTGGCAGCAGCATTAATCTGGCTGGTGCTGGAATCGGTACTGGAGGATCGTCCCGAGCTGGTCGGCTCACGCCCGGCCTGGAACCTGGCCTTATCCATCACCATCGTCCTGGCAGTTCCAGCGGTTTTTATGGACGGACCGCCGGAAGAATTGCCGCTTCGATGGGTCGGCTACCTGGTCTGGGCCGGCTTTCAGCAACTGGTGCTCTGCCTGGTCCTCCTGCGCCTGTGCCTGCAGCTGACCGGCTCCTGGCGAGTCCTGGGCGCCGGGCTGGCGGCGATCCTGTTTGGACTGGCCCACTACCCCAACTTCGAGCTGATGCTGGGCACCCTGCTGCTGGGCGGTCTGCTGGTCGCTCATTTCCTGAAGTTCCGGGCCCTTCTTCCACTGGCCTTCAGCCACGCCACCCTGGGCGCCATATACCTGACCATGGCCCCCTCTTGGGTGATTCACTCGGGAGCGGTTGGGTCCAGGCTATTTCATTGAAGGAACCCAAAATCGGGGGTGGGCGACCGGAGCCTTTGGGCGGAGACACCTGGCACAGGAATGTGCCATCCGCCGCCTGCCCGTCAGGGCCTCACCCCAGCCTGTCCAGTACCCGGGTCAGTTCACCCGGCAGCGGGGCCGAGGCGATGGTGCCGTCGGGGAGTTCCAGGGAGGTGCAGTGCAGGAACAGACGGGTCAGGCCGATCTTCTTGAAGGCCTGACTGGCGGAACGACTGCCGTAAAGATCGTCACCCGCCACCGGGTGGCCCAGGAAAGCCGCATGGGCACGGATCTGGTGGGTGCGCCCGGTGTGGATTCGCGCCTCGGCAAAACTGTGGTGTTTTCCCCGTTCCAGCACTTTGAATTGGGTCAGCGCGTACTTGCCGTCCGGATCAACCACGCTCCGGGACTGCCCGCCTGGCCCCCGAATCCGGCTCAGGGGCTGCTCCACCCGGGTCCGTTCATCACCCAGACGGCCTTCCAGCAGGCACAGGTAGCGCTTGATGACCTGGTCCTGCTTCAGCCAGCCCTGGGCCTCGCGCAGTGCCTCAACATTGCGGGCCAACATCAGACAGCCGCTGGTTTCACGATCCAGCCGGTGCACCAGTTCCAGGTACTCACCGCGACGGGATTCGCGCAGGGCATCGATTACCCCCCAGCTCAAGCCACTGCCGGCATGCACCGCCAGGCCGCTGGGCTTGTCCAGGATCAGCAGGCGATCGTTCTGAAACACCACGCGGTCTTCCAACTGGCGCTGGACCGCCTCGGGAACCGACACCTCGCGACTGGCGGTCCTGACCGGCGGAACCCGTACCAGGTCCCCCGAGGCCAGCCGCGAATCGGCTTTGCGACGGCCGCCGTTGACCCGAACCTGGCCCTTGCGGATCAGCCGATAGACCAGGGATTTGGGCACACCTTTGAGCTTCTTTCGAAGAAAGTTGTCCAGGCGCTGGCCATGATCCTGGTCGGACACGGTAAGTTGTTGTACCGATTGGGATTCTGACACGGCGGATTTGATTGCTGGACCCACGTAAGGTTGTTATATTAGGCGGCTGACGCGCCGCTGAATGGCTGGCCGTCATGGCGACACTTGGCGCTCGGAGTGAGCGTATCACCATAGCGGTATTCCGCAAACAACAAGCTGGCGCCACCGCGGTGACTCCGCGGATTCGGGAGCGGGCTGTCTGTCCCCAGGACACGGTCCGCAGGTTGAAAAAAAACGAATTGCGCGCGCTCCCGCAGAGCCATCCGGCCCGGGGGTGCTGGAATCCAGACCTCCTCCCCGCGACTCCGTCGAGACGATGGATCGCTCGGTATGAGCGCGCCGCAGGAACAATTAGATGAAAAGAATGCTCATTAACGCCACGCAGCCGGAAGAGCTGCGCGTGGCGATCGTCGATGGTCAGACCCTCTACGACCTCGATATCGAAGTCCCCGCTAGAGAACAGCGTAAGGCCAATATCTATAAGGGACGCATCACCCGCGTCGAACCCAGCCTGGAGGCCTGTTTTGTCGACTACGGCTCCGATCGGCACGGTTTTCTGCCGCTGAAGGAAATTTCATCCGAATACTTCGGCAATTCCGCCAGTGACAGCGATGGCAAGGTCAGCATCAAGGATGCGGTACGCGAGGGCCAGGAAGTTGTGGTCCAGGTGGAAAAGGAGGAGCGCGGCAACAAGGGTGCGGCCCTGACCACCTTTATCAGCCTGGCCGGCCGTTACCTGGTGCTGATGCCGAACAACCCCCGGGCGGGTGGCGTTTCCCGCCGCATCGAGGGTGAAGAACGCCAGGCGCTGAAGGATGCCCTGCGACAGCTTGACGTTCCGCGGGACATGGGACTCATTGTCCGCACCGCCGGCGTCGGGCGCGAGGCTGAAGAGCTGAAATGGGACTTCGACTACCTGCAGCATCTGTGGGACGCCATTCAGACTGCCGCCTCGGAACGCAAGGCCCCGTTCCTGATCTACCAGGAGGGCAAACTGATCATTCGCGCCCTGCGGGATTACCTGCGGGCGGAAATTGGTGAAATTCTCATCGACAGCGAGCCGGTTTTCGAAGACGCCAAGGAGTTCATGCAGCAGGTCATGCCCCATAACCTGCGCAAGCTCAAGTACTACGACAACGCCACGCCGCTGTTCTCCCGCTACCAGATCGAAAGCCAGATCGAGTCTGCCTTTGCACGGGATGTCAACCTGGCCTCCGGCGGGTCTATCGTGGTCGATCAGACAGAAGCAATGCTGTCCATCGACATCAACTCGGCCCGGGCTACCAAGGGCAGCGACATCGAGGAAACCGCCCTCAACACAAACCTTGAGGCGGCTGACGAAATTGCCCGGCAGCTGAGGATCCGTGACCTGGGCGGCCTGGTGGTGATCGACTTCATCGATATGATGGACAACCGCAATCAGCGCAAGGTGGAAGACCGCCTGCGCCAGGCCCTGCGACTGGACCGCGCCCGCACCCAGATTGGGCGGATTTCGCGTTTTGGCCTGCTGGAGATGTCCCGTCAGCGGCTGCGCCCGTCCCTGGACGAATCCAGCCAGAACGTCTGTCCACGCTGCCACGGGCACGGCTTCATCCGCAGTATCGAGTCGCTGGCACTGTCGGTGCTGCGACTGGTGGAAGAAGAAGCCATGAAGGACTTTACCGGCGAGGTGATTGCCGTGGTGCCCAACGATGTGGGCAACTTCCTGCTGAACGAAAAGCGTCACTCCGTTTCCCAGATCGAGCAGCGCCACCGGGTGCCGGTCATGGTGATTAACTCACCCCACGTGGAAACACCGAACTTCGAGATTCGCCGGATTCGCCGACAGGACCTGCGCCTGGACGGTGACGCCAGTTACGAAATGGTGGACGCCCCCGAAACCGAGGTGGTGGCGTCCAACACCGCGGACGGCCTCAAGTCCAGCGAGGAACCGGCCGTGAGTGGCGTGACTCCCGTGGCGCCGGCTCCGGTGCCCACCGCTGCCGCCCCTGCCGAAAAAAGCAACGGCACCGGCGGATTGCTGGCCTGGTTCAAGGGCCTGTTCAGCACCGACGAGGAACCTGAGCCGGAACCCGCGCGCAAGCCCCGGAGAAAGCCCCAGCGCAAGAAAACCCAAAGCAAGGGGCCACGCAAGGACGCCGGCGCCCAGCGCAAGAGCCGCTCCAAGCATCCCTCCCAGCGCCGGTCCACCAAGAAAACCACCGGCAAGGGGAAACCCGACCAGTCCGCCGATGCGGGCCAGGGCGGCGGCAAAGGGCCCAGGGATGCGTCAGCCGGTGACGGCCAGACCGCCAAGAGCGGCCCCAAGCGCCGCCGCCGCGGGCGTCGCGGCGGCCGCAAGCGCCAGAAGAATGCAGCTGGTGAAGGCAACAACCAGACCGCCCAGAATCAGGCCAGGCCCGAACAGAAGCAGGCTGATGGCACCAGGGGCAACGCCGCCAAAGAGCCGGCAGGTGGAAAGTCGGCCCCCAGGTCAGCCGAGACGGGCCGGGGACGCTCCCGCAAGCCTTCGGGCGACAAGCCGGCGGATTCATCCAGACCCGCCGAGGCATCGGCGCCCAAAGGCCAGCCGGCTCCAGAGTCAGCCCCACAGTCGGCCCCACAGCAACCCCGGCCAAAACCCGAAGCTCGGGCCGCAGCGCCCAGGTCGACCGAGGCACGCAGCGATTCGCCACGTCCCGATCAAAGACCTGCCGATTCCGCGGCTTCGACCCAGCCTGGTCAGCAGTCCGCGCCGAAGCCGGAGCCATCAACGTCCGGATCTGCGTCGCCGAAAACCGACAAGCCGGCAAGCGCCCAGGCCCCATCAACGCCCTCATCCAGTGGTGGTGAGGCCGCCAGCGCCAAGCCAGCGAAAAGTCCTGACGCGGCACCTCGCCAGGCCCCGGCCCAGCCTGCCCCGCAGCAGTCTGCCCCACCGCGGCCGGCCCCTGTTCAACAGCCAGCACAGCAGCCTGTCCAGCAGCCCGCACCGCCACCTGCACAGCAGTCGGCGCCCCGCCCGGTCGACAAGCCTGCTGCCGCTCCCGCACAGCCCGCGACCCCGGCCCCATCTCCGGCGAAACCCGCGGCCCAGACGGACGGCAAACCGGCAGAATCTTCTGACAATAAGGCGCCGTCGGCGGGGCCAAACCCCTGACGGGTGTCACCTGACGCTTGAAGGCAAAAATAGGCCCGTTTCAGGGCCTTTTTTGTACTGGGCTTTCTGGTACTCAATGCAGCGGTTGGTTAGAGTCGGGATTATTCGTCGCTTCGCTCCTCACCCCTCAAGTGGGTCCCTCACTCGCTTCGCTCGCTGCGGGTTTGTCGGCATTAGTTTGGAAATCTCAGCTGATCAATGCAGCGGTTCGTTAGAGTCGGGATTGCTGGGTCCATCCCTGGACCCAG
>JAAUYH010041257.1_pt1 | contig 18637 bp, 9 predicted proteins | sample 7278061 | NCBI WGS metagenome assembly JAAUYH01 (sample SAMN14350203, study PRJNA611818) | marine sediment metagenome | isolation source: surface marine sediment (0.6m) | place: French Polynesia: Moorea | collected 2018-08 | reverse complement strand
TTGAAACTTCCGATTTTAAGTAGAGTAATTGTAAAACAAGTTTTACATTCAAGTACCAACCTATATTGTAACCAGTTTTGAAATCAACAGAAGCTCCTGGTTGCCTAAACTCGGTTATTGCAGCCACACAGTTTTTGCACTAACCGTAAGCAGTAATTATTTTTATCTTGCAAATATACGATCATAAATCTGAAAGGCCTCTGCTACAGAAGATTTTTGAGAAGAAGGCAAACGGTGCCCAAAATTCTAGACGCTTCTGTCGGGCACACTTTCGCAATCGACGGGTGTGCTTTGGGCAACCTCGCGCGCGGGCCCTTTGTGCCAATTGGTGAGCAGGGATTTGTTGGAATTAGAATCGATACAGTGCACGAGGGTAGGAAGTGTTGATTACTTCTCGACAAATTAACATGGCTGTACAGTACGGTAAGCGTGAGAGTAGGCGAAGTGAAAAGAGAGGAGAAACCCTACCATTTCTACGGCTTATGGAATTTGATGTCGAGTGAACTTTTGTCTCGTCAGATTGGTGAGATAAGACTCTCGATTGTGTTCTACATCGCTGTACAGTACCTTGAAGTTCATTGTTTCTTAGATTCGGTTTCAATGCTGGACTGGGCTGTAGTGAATTACATTGCATCGCAGCAGACTGCATATCTAGCAACGGAAGCGTTGGCTTGTCCATCAACCCATCCTTCAATACTAACTGAAAGAAAGAAAGGAGACAAATACTGTACGATACTGCGCGGTACAGTACACGCGAGCTTAGGGTAATTCCATCGAAATGCCAACACCGGGTATAGAACGGTACGGTACAAGTTTACTGCGCCGTACAGTGGTCCACACCCTGGGCAATTGTGACGACAGCTCGAATCAAATCTTACAGCATAGCACTGCGCGCAAGTGCGATGATCGCGCGTGGGTGCGCAAACGTTGAACGAATTCTGTTCGCCGCCACGGGCACAGCACCGGCTGCAAGTTCCATTTCCACTCGGCGTGTTCAACAACGAGTGAAATATCTTGCTTCGCCACGCGATATTGCGCACGGCGCTGCGCGCCACACACGGCGTCCACCGCCCACGGCGCCGTGGGTCCACTGTCGCCTGGATACGGTACCGGCGGCGGAATCTTGCCAATAAAAAGATTCGGCCACGAAAGGGTATCGAGCGAGGCGAAGCAACGGTGGAGAATGCCCGTTACCCTGCGACCGTCGCATCGGTTTGATTGGCCTCACGAAAATATCATCCACGTCAGGCCGCCGTAGCTGCGCGGAGGCCGCCCACCGCGGGGGCGCCCACCCACACGTAGGGGCAAGCCACCCATCATGAACGTAGTTTAGTGGTTTGATGCTCAACTGGGTACATCCTTGGCGAACTTGTACAATATTCGGTTGTTCTCATCGATGGCCTCGGCCTCGAATCGCGCTCGTTCCACATCGAACCGGAACCGGAAGAATCCGTTAGCCGCACGCACGAACGGTGCGTTCTTGCCGTGGCGGAAGCCCAGCTTCTCCGCATCCTTCGGCTTCTTCCCATGTTTGGGCAGACACAGCTCATCCAGGAGACTGCCACCCCCGCTAATAAAGTGATCGATGCCCTTCGCACGTACATGCTCCAGCGCATGTTCGTGCCCACACACGTAGGCGAGTAGGCGTTTGCGATGTTTCACCAAGGTGGCCTCGATTTTGTTGCGGATGTACTTGGTTTTCTTGTTGCCACAGCTGCTTCCGCTGTACATGTTGTGGTGTCCCATGACGATGACGTAGATGCCCAGTCGGTCGGCCTCCGCCATGACCTGCTTGAACCAGGCGATTTGAGGGTCGGGCCGGAAGCCTCTTCTTCTCGCCGCACGTCCCGACTTGTCGGTGAGGAACGGCGTGGTGTCGATTCGTACCAGCAGCACGCGTTCGGCGATCAGTTCGGCGTTGAATCGCGCGGGTAGGTGCCAGTTCCTCGAGTACTTGGTGTACGCTACTTGTGCCAACGCATCACCCAGATGGTCATGGTTGCCAAGTACGGGCAGGAACGGTGCGTGCGCGAGTTGCGGTTGTGCGGAGTAGACCGCTTCGTACGACGAGTTCCAGCGTGTGTCGTGTGGCGTCTTCACGCCGTTGTCGTAAAAGTTGTCCCCGGTACTCAGCACGGTGACGTCATCATTCGTGGCGGTTTGTGCCATGGACGCGGCGACCTTGAGTTGCGGCGCGATGCCGCCACGGCCCCAATCGCCGACCGCGAGCAGTGTGGGTGGTTGCACGGGGATAGGCATCCTTGCCGAGAACAGCGGGGACAGTGACGGGGCGGGGTGGTTGTTCAGCGGCACCATGGCACTGAACAGCCCAAACACCACGAGGCCAGCCACCACAGCGGCAGTGAGTGCCACATGATACTTGTTGTACTTGCGTGCATGTTTCTGCAGGTCTCGCTCAAGCAGGGGGTCACGTTCGGTCGGGGTGTTGGTCATGACGAAGATCGGGTGTTGTGGTTGATGACGAGCACGACGTCGACGACAACGGACTAACGCTGCGTGCCGCGTTTAAACACATTCTGTAGCGGCCCACTCGGCGAGGCATTCCATGCACCATAAAATTCGGTCAACGTAAATGCCGTGTGGCGATTGGACATGGAGGGAGTGCTCATCTACATGGTGTAAGCGCATTGGCCGTTTCGAAGTCGCATCGAATAATACTGTAAGCCCGTGGATTCTCCCTGTTGTCTGGGGGGCGGTGGATGGATTCCCGAGCGAATCAGAAACGGACAATTCCCGTGTATTGCTGTGCCACACACGAGCGCAGCAAATGAGGTGGCGGGGTATAGCAAATTTCAAGCGTAATCAGGGAGACAGCCTAGGATGCGGGCCGCCCAAATAAAATCTGCGGTTCGCCGCACGAACATGTGGCACCATGCAAACGGCTGGGCACACGCCATTGGCAGCGAAGCGCGGGCGTGCAATTGGCGCAGCAAATTCCCGGATATGGCGTGTTGCGATCCCGTGATAACCCGCACGACGCAGGAAAACATGCGTGATAGCGCGTGTGCGCCTGATTCGTCCTGTGTATCGCGTGATATCGAGATAACCTTGGCACGCGACAACGCTGCGCATCTGTCGCGCGTGCATTGGAGCAGTTGGTAGAAAACGGAACATACAAATGCGCAGGGGCGAAACATGCGTCGATTCGCGAGCTTAACTGAAATCTTGCATTCGCGTGTAGGTCGGCACGGCTGCACTTCGCGCGCGCGACGCGCGTTCACGCGTGCGTCGTCATCACAGGACGTGGGGAGGGAAGCGGGAAGCGAAACGAGAAGAAAAGATCGCGTGGGACAAACATTCAATCATTGGCGCTGAGGGGCGCAACGCTGTGACGGTGTAGCGTACAGGTAGGGGGTAGGTGGTGGAGTGGATAGAAAGAAACGTACACGTAATTCATGTATACACGGCGCATGCGAGGTTGTGAAACGGGAGCTGAAACGGATGTGTAAGGCGGGTGCGCATTACAGGCGGAAGGAATGACGCAGGCAAGAAAGAGGCGCGTTGTGAGGTGCAATCTGGGTCATAACAAGGATGCACATAGGTAGAATGAATGCTAGTACACTACTGTAAATATTAGCAGAGCAACTCATTCACGCTAGTGCGCGCAACATACTCCACAACAAGTGCCCACTGCGCATCACTGTACTCGTTCTCCTGTTCCGCGTGATACCCGAGCGGCTGCGAGTGTGAAGATTCTGTCCGCCTGCATCCATTGCGGTGCCCGCCACATCGAACCGAGTCGCAGCGACACGCCCGCGGATCGACGCCCGCCCCCCGATTCCATCGATGGCGGAAACCACCCCACCACCCCCACCGCAATTGAAATGCGTGCATTGCGGCGTCACATCCACACCCCTGTGGCGCGCCGGACCCGCCGGACCCAAGACCCTGTGCAACGCGTGTGGCGTGCGCTGGAAAAAGACTGGGTCGGTCGTACCGCGAGCGAAACGCACGATTGCGAAATCCACCCGAAAAGATACCCATTCCTCTTCCGCGCCCACCACACGAACCTCTGTTCAAGCACCTCATCCCGTTCGTGTTCATGACGAATCTTACGGCCGTACCTATGAATCTGTATTCGCCGGATTGATGGAAGTTCCTCGTGCTGCTCGCTCACGCACTCGCACACCCAGAGCACAACTATTCTTCGATGGGATTGCACGTGCTTCCGCCGCACCATCGCCCCCACCCGTGTTAGCCAATACCACTCCACCGCTAGTGTATGTTACTGAAACATTAGCGCCTTCACCGTCCCCAAGTCCTCCACCACTGCCTCGGATGGAGCCATTCCCTGAAGGACAAGGCTTCCGTCTGGTCATGCACGTCAAGCCCGACCGCCGGGACGAGGCTGCGCCTTGACCGTCGGACCGTCCACCCCGCCGCGTGCACCTGAACCTAGAACCTGCTAATAGATTTTTCCTCACATCTGTAATATCATCACTCGCTGTTGTTGTTTGCCGCTGCCACATTACTACCACTACTCGGACGTTGCTACTTGTCGAACTTTGTACAAATGTTGTAAAAACTGTGTGTGTGAATAGCGCGCGATCTCGCCCGCCTAGATACCCCAGCCGTGGCGCGCACCCGTGCCATGGCCCTCGGCAATCTCATTCCCTCGCACAAGCATAGGCACGCATCGCAATGATTGCGCCAGCTGAATCTCGTTTACTTCCCACTGGCAAAAATAGAATACTGTATTTCCTGTTCTTGTTTCGACGTTCACGATTTGTATGAATCTAACATTCTTGTTTCCTATTTTTGTCCTGCTGTGCATTTTCAACGTTCCACGCGGTCTGCGATAGCACCTGAGATAATGCCGATATCAATTTACGTTGCCGTATCTGTAGCGGTGTGTCGTTCTGCTCGGCATTGAAGAGGCAATGATACTGTTTGTACTGTCTAGTGGCAATAGTTAGGAAGAGTTAAATCACTCGATTGATCTGTGAATCGTACTCCTTTCGCAATTGCTGTATTATCTACCCATGATTCGTTCGCTCTCGATGTTGATTTGCTCCTTTCATCGGTTGCGAAACATAAATGTGAAGTTGTGGTTCCATCCATAGTCGAGGATGTACGGCAGTTGGAGTGAATGAACGTTGTTGAACGAATCATCACGTACGAAGAGCGTTGTTAAAAATCGATATCGCACGAAACAAACTTGTTTACAATCAACGATGGCGATTTCCTCTGCTATGTATTCCGACGTCAGATACTTGCAGGCCACGAACACGTCATGTCTAAACTAGTAGTGAACAACAAATGCGAGTCGGTATAGAGCAATGTATGCGGGTGACTGGTTTCGGAATGTAATGATTTCTGCAGCGACTTGGTGTAAATCGACGGGAGGTCAGAATGTCGTTGGGCAAGTGAGCTCTATCGGACAATACGTGTTTGTGTCTACAGGCGGAACAGTACAGTGCTCGTTCATCCAATTTCGAGCTTTGGCTTATCGAATAGGATCGAGTGGAGTAAGCGAAATTGTTTGCCAACTTGAACGACGCATTGAATATGAGCGTTCGATCTCACGACGGAGGTGGGAGGTTCCCCTTGTTACGTGATTTATTGAAGGCTATGAATGTTGATCAGGCACAGGAATACGTTTTACTACGAACTTATCCAAGCCGGGGAAGCAATCGAAATAATGTACGAACAAGTGCCTTCGTCCCAAGGATTATAGTTCAACAACTTAATGGCGGTAAACTACTGTAGTAGCCCGATATGTTTTCGAGAATAGTAGTCGACCAAAGTTTCCTATTATAAAAGAAATTTGGTTCGAACATTTTCGACTTTGGATCGAGTTGAGAATTGCTGGGGTGTTGATTATCAGGAGAATAGTAGAACATAGAGCCCTGCTGAAATGGATGAACATTCTCTCAGTCGTCTTGTGTTGTTGAATCAACTATAAACTAATTGTTGTGTGGGAGATGTGGAAGTAAGGCCTGATATTAATTTCGGGCCTTCCTTCCACGTTGCTAACGTCTGACGTGTGCATCCTCTAATTTTTTTTCTCATCCTCGATTCTTTGTCTGTCCGTCCGTGCGAAGCGGGTGTGGGGATGGTGTACGTGGGGGATATGCGACTGCGATTTTGAGTGTAAGAGGTTGAATTCAACACTGTGCGATGTGGCGATGACACCTTTCTTCCTGTGCGCCACCGACTTGGCGTTTTTGGGTCATTTTCCAGAGGCGCTCAAGAATCGGATCGCGACCATGAACACACCTACGAAATCAGATAGAAAACAGCTGTTATGCCTCGTCACCTGTTCGAGGAGGCTGCCGACGACGATCTCGCTGCATTACTACCCCGGAACGACCAAAACAAAGCAAGCCATGCTCTTTCGTTTCGGGCCGAGAACAAGATGAGAGTCACGCAACGACGTGCACGGTAGGGTGTGATTGATTGTCGGTAATCAATTTCCGTGACCTTGGAAATGAGTCGTTTGCGTTGCACCCACGCGCGCGCCCTGTTTTGCAAACGCATCCCACCACGCCGATCGTAGTTTGGGGTGTGTTCACCTCGACGTGCCCATCCCCCTTCGTAAAACCGATGCTATATGCGCTAGTCCCCGAACCATGAATAAACCATTGCACAACGTAAATCGATCCAATGTGCGGTACCGCTTCTTAGCTTCGACGAAATCGGCCAGATGACACCTCAAACACAGACATGTTTTTATTGATCACGCGTTTCACCACCCCACGTCGAGCGCCAAGCCGAACTAAAGCACCAACCGTCGCCGTCTAGTGTGCCATCGGATCGTAGGGATACCTGAACACGCGTGTTTCGCAAGGTTTACAAACCTTCCAACTGCTCGCATTGGTTGTGTGCATACCGCGTGAAAATCTGGACATGTGTACCCCATGCGGGGCGCTGCAGCCGACGGCAGGGCAAATGTTCCACGGCCGAATTCGTGCCTGTCCTACATATGTATTGGATGCCATCCGAGTGAACTACGGGGAGAAAATGGGACGTCGATCACGGGGTGGGGAGTTGGGAACGTTGCAGTCGAATGGGGATACGATACTGCGCGGACAGCGCAAATACCCGCCACTACGCGCAGCAGCTGCCGACCATCGCAGGAGAGACGGCGCGCGCTACCCTTACTGCCTTATGGAGGCGTCGAACTAACGACAAGTTTGTACGAAACGAGGGGAGAATGACGACGATCAAGAGTGATCGAAGCGAGCGCGACAGCAGGCAGGCGCTTACGACAAACAAACGTGAAAAACGGAAAAAATTCGGGGTGCAACGGACCACTCGGGTCGCATATAAATTATGCAATTGCGGCGAACCTACAACGCCTTGCCCAACCTCCTTCGTTGCGCCTTACCACGCGCGACTAACGCGGCCTGCCTCGGCCGCCACACGCCGCCGGCGCGCGAGCTTCTGCAGCGATCGCACGCCATGAGCGACCCCGCGCACCTGCCCCTGCGCAAGAGGGCGAGCCTGGCCGCGCGCGCCAACGTCACCACGCCGCCCGCGGCGCCGCCGAGCACCGAGCGATCGCCCACCGGCGCGCCCTCCGCGCGGTCGAAGGGCTCCACCTGCTTCCATTGCGGAACGACCGAGACGCCGCTCTGGCGCAAGGGGCCCAGCGGACCCAACACTTTGTGCAACGCGTGCGGCACGCGCTGGCGTCGCCACGGCACCGTCGCCCTGCGCCGCCCCATCTCCACGTCGACCCCCGAATCCCGCGCCGCCGCCAAGCGCGTCAAGCGCACACCCCCCGCCAACCCACCCGACCCAGTTGTGCTGAACAGCGAGGGCCCCGCCGCCGCCGCCCGATCACGCACCCGCGAGCGACGCCCACGATGTGTGGATTGCGGCACTTCCATGTTGTCCAAGGAGCGCGCGCAGCGCACCGACCAGCCCACATTGTGCGCGCAATGCGAGATGGATCGTATCGCGTCGAGCCGCCGGTCCGCGCGGCTCGCCAGCAATCGCGCGGCCGCCTCGGCCGCGCACGGGGTGAACACGCGTTCGTCGCGTGCTCCACTACCGAACCCTCCCGATTCCTTGCACGAGATTCAGCCCGCCGTGGTGCAAGAGCCGGAGAGTAACGACGGGTTGATTGCCGTGGGTGACCTCGACGCGGCCACCCTCAGCGCGTACAATCAAACCCCGAATCGTGTTCCCTGGGCGGAGCCCGACTCTGAGTTATTCGCCGCGCCCGCACCGCCGCCGAGAGTGCCGCCGCCGAACGTCGTCGCGGCGTCACGGAGAACCAAGCCGACACACACCACTCCCGCTGTGAAGAAGGAGCCGCCGAAGCCCAAGCCCAAAACCGGGCGCGTGCGTGCCGCGAACCAGCCGCCGGGCACGCACTACGTGTGCGCTAGCTGCGGCACGACCGAGACCCCGCTCTGGCGCAAGGGCCCGCTCGGCAAGAACACGCTGTGCAACGCGTGCGGTACCCGCTGGATGCGTCACGGGTCCACAACGCCTCGGCCTCCCTCGGGAGAATTTAAATCTCCCATCGCGCGGAAGCGAAAACCCGCCGTGAGCCGCCGTTCTGCGCCACGGTCGCCAGAAGACGAGCAGGAGGTGTCGCTGCCCGACGAGGCCGTCGAAGGTCGCGAGATTCCCTATCTGCCGCCCCTGCACGAGTCCATCCCCGGGCTCACGCTGAAGAGGTCGAAGAGGGCGCGAAGGCGAACGGAGCGTGGCCAGTCCTATTTCGACTCCCTATGTGACGTCGATGAGGATGTGGAGATGACGCCCCTGCCACTGGTCTTACCGCTCAAAGACTCCGCAGTGCGAAGGATGAACACAGTCGCACCAGAGGGTAGCACGTTGAATGAAATGAGCATCGAGGACACCACCACCGCTGTCGCCACCCCGCAGAGCATGGATGTTTGGAAGAGTGGGGAGGTGCAGGCGAATGGTCAAGTTGAAATCGACGAATCTTCGGATAAGAGTGTGGTCAACCTGGAAACGATCCTCGAAATGAGGGACGTTGGAGTGAAAAAGGAGCCTGCACCTGTCCAGGAGAACGGAGAGGTGGGGAAAGAATCGGTTCTGGAGAAGGATGTTGAAGTGAGAAAAGAGCCGGTTCTCGGGAACGATCTGGAAGTGAAGGCGCCTGTGGTGGAGGAGAAGAATCTGGCAGTCCCGAACGGTACTGGTGTGAAAGAGGAGCCGGTGCCGGTCGCGAGTGTCGATAAGACCCAACCGCAGGACGCCGACATGGTCAAGCAGGAGCCGGTACCGTTGAATGGAACTGAGAAGAAAGAGATGCGGCCGGGCGAGAAGGAGAATCAGATGAAGAAGGCGAATGAAGCCGAGGAGGAAGTCAGTAAAGCACCAGTTTCGGACCAGAACGAGGTTGCGAACGCGACGGCGGCTGATCCGGGCAGGAACGAGGAAGCTGGAAATGATATCGCTGCGGGGCTCGCGCTGAAGCCGCCCCTCGCCGCCGCCACTTCGTAGTGTGATGTGGTTCGGTACCTGCAGTGAACGAGATGTTCCATTGCTGGCCTGGTTCGGTAAATCTCTAGCGCAAACTACACTACACCTGTAAAAAAACAAGAGCATACTAATTCCTAATAGGACGGCACAATTTGTTTTACAACCTGTTCGCCCGGTGCGTCGTGTCGCTTTCGCCCGATCGTTCGGGCGGGCTCATGCGTGAGCAATTTTTTGTCGGTGTTGAGAACGATGGCAATTACCGGTAGTGCGTTGTCGTTATGGAATTGCTAACACGCAATGCGTTTACGCGGAGGTGCGCGATGACGTAACTTGGCGCCGCTGCCAATCGGCGCAGCGCATCGTTCGGCGAGCGATCATGGAAGGAGCCGATAACGACCGTGGCCCAGTCGTCTCAAGCACATGAACTACAGGTGCTCGGCGCGCTAGTGGAAGCAGAGATCAATACAAATGTTGGGTACCGATGGCACGCTGGTCGAATACGCTCTTGTAAACGCTTAAGATCACGACAACGCGCGCACGGCCCAATTAGCGACCTACCACGCCACAAAACCTCGCCGCCCCGAGCCATGGCCGCGCAAGAGCCGAAGGATGTGCCGGAGTTCGAGAACATCGCGCTCACGTGGCCGCGGCCCGCGGTGGCGCAGCTGGCGCTGCGGCGCGCGCCGGTGAACGCGCTGAGCCTGGAGCTGTGGGGGGAGCTGGAGCGGGCGCTGTGCTACATGGAGCGGCTGTTCCCCGCGCACACGCGCGCGCTGGTGCTGTGCTCGGGGCTGCGGCGCGCCGTGTTCACGGCGGGCAACGACCTGCGCGAGCTGCACGCGCCGTCCACGACGCGGCGCCGCTTCCTGGCGTTCTGGGCCACGTCGGCGCGCGCCATCACGCGCCTGTACACGCTGCCGCTGGCCACGGTCGCCGCGGTGCACGGCGCATGCCCCGCCGGCGGCTGCGTGCTGGCGCTGTGCTGCGACACCCGCGTGGTCACGGGCGCCACCACCGTCGGCCTGAACGAGGCCGCGCTCGGCATCCCCGTGCCGCGCTACTGGGCCGCGCTCTTCCTCACCCGCGCCAACGCCCACGCCGACGCCGAGCGCTACCTCCTCGACGGCGTCATGCTGCCCGCCACCCGCGCGCGCGACATGGGCCTCGTTGACGAGGTCGTGGACGACGCTACCGCGCGCGCGCTCGATGTCGCCGAGAAGGCCGCGCAGGACCGCGTCGTCGCGCTGGGCAGGGCCAAGACCAAGTCGAACATGCGGGCCGTGTTCGCGCGCGAGTGGGTGCGCGACGCGCCCAGGGAGGCGCGCGAGGCCTGGGCCGATTTGTCGAAGAAGGAGACCGTCGCCGCGCTGGGCGCGGTGTTGAAGCGGCTGAGCAGGCCCAAGTTGTAGTGCAATGCGTGCAAACATGTTCATTCAGTAATGGTGGGCAGTCGCCCCTCGCCACGCGATGGTTTATGAATTCGGTATCCTTCCCCACCACTTACCGAAGTCGTGTATTTACTCCGAGGCACCCACTCGTGGTGGTGCCGATAAATAGGCCTTGTGCTCTCCCCAGCTCGTACGTCACGTCACATACCTTCGTTTCTTCGCCGCTTCCTGTTTGCCGACGCCCGCGACGCAATGTGCCTACACGCGAAAACAGACTATTTGGAGGATTGCGGATTCGGGGTCTAATCAATCGTTGGTCTCACGCACGCGTAGGGCCTGGTCATTGGGTTTTCTTCACGGTTTTGAGCCAGAACTCGTCGCCCTCCTCGGGCTCCACGGGGCCCACGGCGTGTACGTAGCGCCTGGAGCCGGACAGGCTGGCGCGGTACGTCTCCTTGACCATGTCGATGATTTGATCGGTCATGACGCCGAGGGGGATGTCGTTGTAGTCGAGGCCGAAGGGGTTCTCGAGCTCGGCGGCGTTCATCTCGACGCCCACCACGCCGTAGGTGATGAACGCGACGATCAGCGGCGTGCCCCACGCGATCTGCTCCACGATCGTGAACGGCAGCAGGATGAGCCACAGCAGCAGGAACGTGCGCAGGTGGCTGGTGTACGAGAACGCGCAGGGCATGCGTTTGATCTGCATGCACATGTCGGCGGCCGTGGCCAGGTCCGCGATCCAGTTGATCAGGTGCACCAGGAACGTCTGCGGGAACCGCCGCTCCATGTTGCGCGCCTTCATGATGTACGCCGACAGCACGTACAGCGCGTGGCTCGGCATGTTCGGCGCGTTCTGCAGCTCTGACAGGTCCTCGGGCGCGAGGATCGGCTTGAGCTCGGACAGGTCGCGCTGCTCGCGCAACTCGCGTTTCAACGCCACGGGGAACGCGACTAGCCAGCCCAGCATGCGCTCGCGGTCGCCCTCGTGAAACAGCCCGGGTGGGAATGCTTGCAGGAAATACTTGGACGTCGACCCGATAGTGCCCGAGATTTGTGTCCATATTTTCAGCCCGTCGAGATAGCGCTGATGCGACTCGTTCACGCGGAACCCGAGAAGAAGGAACAACGCGAACCCGACGTACGAGTGAATCGTACTGTCCAGCGCCAGGGGGGAACAGAACCACTTGCACCCCTCTCTCGGGTATCCACGACTTGCGAGTTGTGCCATGCCAACGGCGAAACAGGACCACGCGATGGACAGGAGGAGCGGGATGGTGGCGAACGAGCGCCCCCGGATAATCGTGCGCAGCCAGTGCTTGAACCCGCGGTTGCGGATCAACTTGATCTTGTCCGCACGCGCGAGCACGTTCTCCCCGTCGACGTCGTGGTAGGGCGGCGGCGGGTTCGTCTCCCAGAACTCTTCTAGGGCGAACTCGCCGCTGGAGAACGTGTTGGTGGATGCGCTCGAGTCGCGCCGCTCCCTCACAGGCGCCGGCGGCTTGGTCACCACGACTGCCTCCTCCACCTGCACGGTCACATGCACCTCGGGGTCGGATGACGAGCCTTTCTGCGACATGATTGGAGAGCAAGCGCTGGCACTGCGGGTTGCCACTCGGTGCTGCTCGTACGCCTTGTCCGGGGGTGAGGCTGGGTCAAGCCGCGTACGTGCATACCTCACTTATCCGTTCACCTGTTGGGCCGCTATTGAATGCCGGTTGGGAAGAGGCCCGACATCTGGCTATCGCGGTTAGTACGAGAGGGGGTAATATCTTGCGCGAGTGGATTCTCTTGGTAGTAATGGTGTTTTGAGGTTTAGTTACATAGGATGTATTGAAAAATACTTGTTTCTGAGCCTGTTTGTGATAGAGATAGTGCAACTCATTCGCTTCGAAACGAGCAATACAGAATTAAGACAGATAGCCCCTCCGGGAGTAGGAAGGACGTGGCGGGGATTGAGCAGATAGCTGCTGAGCATCGTTACTTCGATATGTTGTAGTGTAGTGTAGGACAGTGCCGTATCTTTTATCTACGGGGGTGTCGAGCGTCTCGCACTCGTCTTACGCTCACTTTAGCTACAATTTATTCGTCGAGCGAATGCTCCCATTGATATTGTTTAATCTATGAAAGAATAACTAAATTTACGTCTAGAATATAAACTAATCTCTCGCTGTCTACCGTCGAGCAAGTGATTTCCTGGAAAGTCCACGCTACACTAGTTGATTGGAAACAAACGGCTTTCATTTCAATCTGCACCATTGTGAATGAAGACAGCGAAATATCATCTACCATTCCTTCTTTTTGATTTGCACACGTGCCTTCATATTTAGCGTCCAGTTGACGGCATCGGCAATCCAACAATACAGTGATATTGTGCAGAACAGAAATACCTTGGGACTTACAGAACGGAGATTTTCCCTGCTTACATTTTGGATTTAAATAATTAATTTAACAGATAGACTTACAAAATTGATCACTGCATCGAAAATATTGTAGAAACCAACCAAGACAAAGCCAATTTTAGTATGGCGACTAAAGCCTTGTACAACTATCAATTTCAGTGAATTGCAACCAAAATAATTCTTGCCCAATTATGCCCTCCATTTTTGTACATCCTCACGATCCGTTATTCACGTGTCGGGCCAAAAGTGTCGGTTATAGATAAAAATAAAAATCTATTCAACATGTTGACATCTGCAGAGTACCGTACTGTAATCCACTGAATTGAAAACACTACTAGATGACGTAACTTCAAAAACGCACTTCGTACAACCTGAAATCATGAAGTTTCCCTATTCCTGCCTGCTTCTCACTTTCACGTTAACACTACTTAGAACGGTTAAAGGTGGATTTCCTTGCCATGCGAATAGACGTGCATTAGGAGCATGGGGGTGCCAATCTGCAACTCTGCCGTATGGCTTATGCAAAGCGTGCCCAATAAAACCTGTGAAGCCAAACGGCGATTTCAAGGACTGTAAATCAATTTTCAACCTTGACGCGCCGCAATGCCTTCCGAAGCTCAAGCAATATGTACAGTTGAATCCGTGCGATAAACAAAGAAAAAACCAAGTTCAACAGTGGACTACAAGCAAACAGCCCTGGATTAAAAAGCAAGCGAAACAGAAATTAGATTATTTCATTTACGCGTTGTGCGAGGAATGCTGCGATTGCATACCCAAGTCGTCGTTGCACGTCCCGTGGTGGAAAGCGAAACAAAACGAAAACTTGCTGTACACGTCTAAGAGAGGGAATTGTCCCGCTCATGCTCATTTCGATGTAAGTTGTAGATAACTGAAACGCGAAGATTCAATATTCTGACCATTACTTTATTCATGCTGTGCGCAGATTTGCAAGGTATTGCCCAACATTCGCTTCTTCCAATTCCCTGGTGAGAACGCGAAAAAGCATTGGTGGCCCAAAATTTGCCCGCCGATAAAGCAGTGGATGAACAAGAACCCCGGATGGATCAATCAGAACAACGCCGTCACCAGTTCGGAAATAACTAGATTTTTGACAAATGTCAACCGTAAGACTTCTTGTGGTGACCAGCAAGTATGGAACAGATGTAAGGCTATGGAAAAATCTCAGCAAAGGATTTAATTCGATATTATCTTTTCAGTCAGCCGAGAATGTAAACGGCCACTTAAATAAATTTAAAACCGAAAAAAATGTAAATATTTAAACTGAATTGAATTAAAATAAATTCAAGAATACTCAGTCAATTACTTCGAGCAATCGACTAATTCAGTACCCAAGTACCGTGACTTGGTAGATTCATTGGCAGATACCTGATAATCTGCTTCAAAGACAGAGAAATCTCTCTTATTTTAAAATTCTGATACAAGTTCTGGGGTGAGGTGGTGCGTTAAGAGATTTTCTCTCTGTACTCATCCAGAAAAATAATTCGAAAACAATGGAAAATCTAGGCGCCTGAAGAATTGTCACGGACGCAAGGTACACACTCGTGCTGAATCATTTTTGACATTTACTACAGAGAGGTACTCGGTATTATGGAACTCGAGAAAGATTTTCTATTAAATTGGGAATCAGAAACCTTTTTTACGTAAGAGAAATGTTCTTGGATGTGCGAAAAGAGACAGATTGGTACCTAATTCGTTAGTTGAGGTAGAAAAGGCGAGAAGTTCATAATAACAATATCTGAATTTGCAATTTTTGAATTTCACAGACTCTGAGTCACTAATCTTCGAGTGACATTTACATTTAGAACAAATTCAGGCCTATATTATTTCTACTGGCTTCTTGATCAATGTAATAGTAAGCTGTTAGCTATTGCTTTAGTCTTTTTGCAGATGCAACCATATATTATAAGAGTAGTATGGAAATAATTGTGTAGCGCTCCCAGCCGCTGGAATAGTTAAATTTCGTAGATCATAGGCTTTTCTCTGAGACTGTCTTTGGAAATGATACGTAAATTAGACCAGAAGTGATAGGTGAGAGACAAACAGTTTAGACCCTATACGGTTATCACTTCCTTCTTTTTTTGTAGATCACTCTGAATATTATAGAAGAGAAGAACAAAGTCTTAGCGCCAGTTACAAAGGCTTGAAGACAATGAAATTCAATGATACCCTACTGAAAAATTGGAAATTCTCAGAATTTGAGGTCATTTATTCAGCGTACTTGAATGGTAGGTCCAATATGTCAGATGCTAGAGCAGTATTAATGAATAGAACAGTTATGCTGACATTCATTTCTATTCCGATTTCTTGATATTTCGTATTTAGCAGCTGATATGCGCAGAAGTATCATCCGCTACGCAAATTGAATTCTTTTCATACCTATAATTACTCACATGATATAGATTAAATTAGATGAGGCGAATTTATAATGCTTGCACAATCCAATGGGAAGCAGCGGTAAACGGCTTCAATGGGCCACTTCGTTTGATCTTTCTAACGATTTTACGGAGATTCGAAAAGTACGGTAGAATATAGTCAGGTCAATGATTTTGAATAGCGAGAACGGGCAGAATTCTTGCTAATATTATGGAGATCTAACGCTTGCCACAATGGTGCTTGCAAACAAAGCGCATTGCGCGATAGCTACTCAGGAATGTAGTACTTAAGCATCACTCGTCTGGTCGATCAAGTTCAAGCACGAGTAGAGAAAGCAGAATGGGTTTGTTTTTCTCTAAGGAAATCACAAAGGAAGAAGTATTGAAAGCTCAAGATGAATGGGCTTCCGGAGTCGTAAAAATTGGCTCGTTGAAAGACCGTAAACCAGACTGTGAGTCATACGCAAATAAATTCCTTGACAAACTTTATGCATTTGAATCTGCAAATGTATTATTTAAGCCTACCAGATGCGCAGTAAAGCAATTCAGACCCACTAAAAAAGAAGCTCTGTCATACTTTATCGCAGGAGATAAGAAAGTTGTGGATGAAGATACAGGATTTGCTACGACACCGTGGACAAAAGTGCGATTCGAGAACACAGGGATCATACTAGAGAGCAACAGAGCTATTGCGATGGGGAACTACTTTTTCACCGACTCAAAGGGAAATGAGGCCAAAGTAGAATACACTTTTGGCTATACATCTATTGGTGGTGCTTTAAAGATTGATTTGCATCACTCTTCAATGCCTTTTCCTCTTCCAGATGAGTCAGTTTAATGAAGACTTCGCTCAGCCATTCATAGATTTTTAGATATGAAATTCTAGACAATAGAAAGTAATTGGTAAAATTCAGGCTAATAAAATATTAAATTCTGGCCTCTCTGATGGCTTCCATATTACTGTTAATTTTTTAGAACTTGCTTTTGCTACTCAGGGCGAAAATTTTAAATAAACTCGGCACAGTTAGGAGAACGATAGATATCATGGCAGAAACTTTAATCCAAATGGCTATAAAATTTTTTAGTAGCGGGAGCAATAGATCAGGTAATTTTTAGTAGTCTGCAGGGTAGTTTCCTTCTATATCTCTTGAAAATTCGAGAACAGGAAGCTCTACCGCAAGCGATGCAACTGTTGTTTCTGTACTTGTAATAAAAGGAGTCAATTTAAGTGGATATATGTGATAGAAACTATGCGCTGTCTGTATTTTTCTCAATTAAATATTGAGAGATAACTGTATTGAAAATGTTCTCGTCTATTGAAGATTTTTTAAAAGCGAGGTTCATACTCGCTAGGCGTTCTGATGTCCAAATTCTTATTTACCTAAAGTTACGAGGAAGTGGCTGAAAACGATGGATAGAAAAGATGGAAACGAATTGATTCAAGAGCCTAGAAGTTATAGTTTAGGCTTGACTTACTTGATTTATTGCTATGAAATGGCGTGTAATAGATTCAAATTATTTCCTTCGCACTTTCATATTACGAAATCGACTAAAAGGATGGCTAGGAGGCTTTTGAGTGGTTCCCATATTTCGACATCCAGTAAACATGTTGTATCTCCGGAAGAAATCTTCCAATCATGCACAGCAGCTCTTGTCAAGGACCGAAAGTAAGGTTGGTTATGCCACTTGATTCGATATATTACATTTATAAACGGTAATTTGCGGCGTAATTTCTGTTGAAATACCGTTATTTGGTTTGCATTATAATCCTAAGATGTAATTAAGATAGTATTTAAGTTTTAATTTGTGTCTCGTAGCAGTCTCTCTATCCAATAAATCAAACTACAGAGGCTCACAGTCCTGGTGTGGCAGTTCTACGCTCGGGCGCATTTCGATTGTGTACTGGGCTGGATCCGGGGACTACTGCTAGTCAATCATTGATCCGACCTTAAATCACAAGAAACATTAAACAGATCGTGCATTTGAGGCTTGTTATATGTTTGATTCAATTTCGCAGGAGCTTACATTAAATCCTAGATAAGTATGAGGCTGGAATATGTAATCGGTTGAAGAAAAACTGAATTGTATAGTGTCCACACCTTTGACCCTATCTACTATGAAATTTTCGCTGGGGAAGTAACGATGACCAATCCCCGGATTCCGCTAACTGCTGATGGCAATCACGGCTTCAATGGAATTCCTCCAGTTTGCGATGCCAACAATTAGTACCCTCCTGATTTCTCAGAATGCTTGTCCCTTATCCTACGAATTGAAGGTTCTTGAAATAGATTCTCTATTGAGCTAGAAGTTGAATGATGCGCTGTAGCAGCCATTCATACCAATTGGAATAAATAATTGTTTTTTTACTCAGTGGAGACACTAACCTATATGTGGAGATCAATCAAATATACAGCACTGTACAGTTATTAGTCCACAAATAGACATTCGGCTGTATGACCAAGTTTGATCTAACATGATCAAATCTCTTGCCTTCGGTCGTTGCAATTAAGAGCAATGTGTCACCACTTTCAGTTCTGGTCGTAACAGAAATTTCTAGCTATACTCAGGACGAAAGCAGCTCTACTGTGACATCATTTATCAGACCATTTATTGGTGGGCGGTGTCATGATCTACTGTTCAATTCTTTGGAATCATCAGACTCGTGTTCCCATCTTTCTTCGCGACGACAAAAAAGGCATTATAAACTTCGAGTGCCCAAAAATATTTTCTAAAGAGTTTACAATAAAATCTATATAGAAAATAACTAATGTATGAATATTTCTAGAGTAGGAGCCGTATATAGTAACTATAATCAGAACGTGAACAAGGTTTATCCTACGACTGTTGTCAATTAAAGAGTCCAATAGTCACTTTTCAGAGGAAATTTTTGGTTCCATGTTAATTCGACTTCTACCTTCCAAACAGATTCTTATATTTCCGTGATCTATAGTAATACTCTATGAAATGGCATCAGGTGTTCAAAATAAAGGCTCGAAAATAAAGTGCAAGATTGTATTCTGGGAGC